>Ga0247843_1001556_pt1 | contig 45882 bp, 39 predicted proteins | sample LaCruzMarch2017__FD_192420 | JGI IMG/M metagenome (GOLD analysis project Ga0247843, IMG submission 192420) | Freshwater microbial communities from meromictic Lake La Cruz, Castile-La Mancha, Spain - LaCruzMarch2017_8m | ecosystem: Environmental > Aquatic > Freshwater > Lake | place: Spain...
AGGTAACGCATGTAATGGTGTTTCCATTAACGTTTGGCGACCAGTTGTAGGATACACCACCAGAAGCATAAACGGTAGCAGTCTCGCCAATATTAATAGTTGTGTCGCCATCAACAATTAATACAGGCAAATCAAATACATTAACAAAATTTGTTTTCACTAAAGAATCAAAACCACAAGTATTAGATGCCGTAGCTACAACCGAGAAACTACCAGCAGAAGGATAACAAGCCTCAGGAGCAATACCAACTGAAGAAGTACCAATGCCGCTTTCGTAGAACCATTGATAGAAAATAGGTTGGCTACCAGTTGCAGTAGCACTAAAAGTTACACAACCACCCGTACAAATAGTATCGTTGTTAAGTGTAATAAAATTAGTAATGTTTGGAGGTGTTTTTATTTGTAATTGTACAGTATTTGTTCCAATACATACTCCATTAGAAATTGTAACTGTATAAATAACAGTTGCCGTGCTAGGAGGCATTGCTACAACACTTGATGTATTATTTGCTCCAGAAATAGAATTTGTTGGTTGCCAAGTATATGTAAGTCCTGCAGCAGCAGGAGCAGAAATGCTAACAGTTTTAGTTAAACAAACCGTTGGACTGCTTATTGTAAGAACTGGGTTAATAGTAGGTAATACGCTAACTGTTACTACTGCAGGAACCATTATACAACCAGCTAATGTTTGTCCAGCTACGGTGTATGCTGTTGTTGTTAATGGGTTAACAGCAACTGTATCATTAGCCATTAATCCAGGAGACCAAGTGTAGGTGTTCGCTCCATTAGCAGTTAACGTTGTTCCTGTTGTTCCAATACAAATAACCGAGTTAGCAGTAGCTGCAGTGATAGTGCTTATTGGAGGAACCGTTAACGAAATAGTTTGTGTAGCAACACAACCACTTGTTTCTCCTACTACAGTATAAATACTAGTAGCACTTGGTGTAGCTGTTACTATTGCTCCAGTTGTTGAACTTAATCCTGAACCCGACCAAGTGTAAGTTGTTGCTCCGCTTCCTGTCAAAGATACAGCTGGAATTCCAATACAGTAATAAGGTAAACTTGAAGTGGCACTAACAGTTGGGGTGATAATATTTAGTGTTGTTGAAGTAGAATTAGTACAAATACCATTTGTACCAATTACGGTATAAGAAGTGTTAGTTGTTGGGTTTACTATTATTGATGACGTGCTTGCACCATTTGACCAAATATAGCTTGTTGTTCCACTGGCTGTTAAGGTAGCTGATGCTCCACTACAAATTGTTGTATTACTTGGTATGATAGAAATGGTTAAAGTTGGCGAAACACTCACGCTTGCAATAGCTTGAGCGGTGCAAGCTCCAGTACCCGCTAATACTGTATATGTTACAGTTGTTGTTGGGTTAACTGTTACTGCCCCTGTTGGAGAAGGATTTGCTCCACTACTAGCTGTCCACACAAAAGGTCCTGTACTTCCAGTTACTGATAAATTTGCTGATTGACCATTACAAATAATAGTACTAGCAGGAGTTATATTTATTGAAAGTGTAGGAGAAATGGATACGGTTGCAACAGCTGTTACTGTACAAGCGCCAGTTCCTGATAAAACAGTGTAGGTAGTATTTGAAGTAGGAGAAACAGTTACACTTGATGCACTAGCAGGGTTAGCACCTGCACTGGCTGTCCAAGTAAACGGACCTGTACCGGTTGACGTTAAGCTAACGCTTTCGCCTAAACAAATAGTTGTGTTTGATGGTGTAATATTAATTGGAGCAACTGGTGCAATAGATACGGTTGCTAAAGCTGTTGCTGTGCAAGCACCCGTGCCAGATAGCACGGTATAGGTAGTTGTTGTGGTTGGAGTAACTGTTACACTTGCAGCACTTGCTGGATTAGCACCAGTACTTGCTGTCCAAGTAAACGGACCAGCTCCTGAAGAGGATAAGGTTACACTTTCTCCTAAGCAAATAGTTGTATTGGATGGGGTAATATTAATTGATGGTGTTGTAGAAATAGAAACCGTTGCGATAGCAGAGGCAGTGCAAGTTCCAGTTCCTGATAAAACAGTATAAGTAGTAGTTGCAGTTGGAGTTACAGTAACATTACCCGTAGCAGCTGGATTTGCGCCTGCACTTGCAGTCCAAACAAAAGGCCCAGCACCGCTCGCAGATAAAGCTTGACTTTGACCTAAACAAATAGTTGATAAGGATGGTGTAATTGAAACAGATAAAGATGGAGCTATGGATACAGTAGCAACAGCAGAAGAAGTACAAGTTCCAGTGCCTGATAAAACAGTATAAGTAGTTGTTGTGCCAGGAGTAACTGTTACATTTGCCACACTAGCAGGAGCAGCTCCTGAACTAGCAGTCCAAACAAAAGGCCCAGCGCCACTAGCAGATAAAGCTTGGCTTTGTCCGGCACAAATAGTAGATAAAGAAGGTGTAATGGCAATTGTAGGAGTTGCTGAGATAGAAACTGTTGCAACCGCTTGTGCTGTACAAGCTCCAGTACCAGATAGAACAGTATAAGTAGTAGTTGTAGTTGGCGTCACGGAAACATTACCTGTTGCAGGAGGATTAGCGCCAGCGCTAGCAGTCCAAACAAAAGGCCCAGCACCGCTAGCAGATAAAGGCTGACTTTGACCTAAACAGATAGTTGATATGGAGGGAGTAATTGCAACCGAGGATCCTCCAACGGTAACTGCAATAACGCTTGAGCTAACGCATGCTCCTAATGTATTTGTAACTGTGTAGGTTGTAGTTATTGAAGGAGAAGCAGTAGTAACAGAATTTGAGGGGGATGTTAATGAAGCGCTAGGAGACCAAGAATAAGTTCCTGCGCCACCTGAAGCGGTTAATGTAACACTTTGTCCAACACAAATAGATCCAGCAGGGCTTTGACTTACAGGTAAAGCTGGAGGAGGAGTAAATGCTATAGAAACAGTTTGTGTTACAGGAAAACCAGGACAAGTATTGATATCAGAATATTTAACTGTGTAAGTAGTTGCAGCTGTTGGATTGGCAGTAACTACAGAACCTGTTGTAGCTGCTAGGCCGCCAGATGCGGGTGCAGACCAGGTATAAGAACCAATGGCGAAGCCGCCAGTAACAGTTAATGTTACAGTTTGAGGACCACAGGTTGTTGTTGGATTAACAGTTGCTGTTAAGCTTGGCTGGTTTGCACAAGATAAACCATTTACATCCAAAAATACCCCAGAATCTAAAATACCGTCGGAATCATCCCACACACCAATCGTCATGGTATAAGTTTGACAAGGTATTACGTTTGCAGAGGCTGTCATCACCGGAGTACAAGCATCATAAGCTAATCCCGGTGGATTAGGTATATAGTAGGCACAATTTATACAAGGACCAGTATTATTGGTACCATTATTTACATTTTGAATAGAAACAACATTTGAAGTAGTTGTTGTTACTGGTAAAATTGCTAAATTTTGTTGGTTGTAGTTTCCTCCTAAAGGATTTGGCCCACTTAATACAAATCCAAATACATCATTAATTGAACCTACTGAATATTCAGGATATTCTTCAGATCCAAAAACATAATTAATGCTCAAAGTTGCACAGCTGGGCGTAATTAAGAAATTAATATAACATCCGTCAAAAGTACCATTAATACCACTACTAGCTAATGTGTTGCCCAGTGCAGATCCTGGAGCTAAATTATCTAAACTTAAGTTATTAGAACTTGTATTAGGACCAGCCACATTGGAGGCTGTTCCAGTTGTAAGTAAAATTCCTGAATTTAATGTTCCTCCCAACGCCCCAGCACCGTTAGCAAATGTTGCATAAGCACCTGAAGGGCAAGTAATGGTTAAGCCGCTAACAACAACACCATTTCCCTGCAAAAGAGATTGCATTTGCGCAATCGTAGGGTTAACAGCTGTTGTTATTTGCCCAAAAGAATTGAAGAATAAACCAGTAATTAAAACAAAAAGGAATAATTTTTTCATATAATGATGCCGTTATTTTTTTAGTAAACTTATTAGCGGGTTAATCTTAAAGTATGATGTTTTGTATCTCTATAAAAATTACTATTTCTTAGATAATTTTAACGCGTTAATTAATCTTTAAATTTATGAAATTCAGACTGTTCGCACAAATACAACCTCTTTAAAACGAGTGAAACTATGGTTTGAGTTAGGGAATGAATTAGGAGATTGATATTGGCCAAAAATTGGTCTAAAAAATGTATCTTTGCGCAAATAAAAAATAATGATTCAGATAGGAAAAACAAATACTTTAACTATTTTACGACAAACGCCTCCAGGAATGTTTTTGGGTAATGATGAAAATGAAGTAGTATTGTTGCCAAATAAATGTATTGAACCCGATTTTAAAGTTGGAGATGAAATTGAGGTGTTTATTTATAAAGATTCGGAAGATCGATTAATTGCCACCCGATTAAAACCATATGTTGAAATTAATCAATTTGCTTTTTTAAATGTTTCGGAAGTTTCTCGTGTGGGTGCTTTTTTAGATTGGGGTTTAGAAAAAGATTTATTTGTTCCTTTTAAAGAACAAAAACAAAAAATGATTGAAGGCCATAATTATGTGGTGTTTATTTATTTAGATGAATTAACCGACCGTATTGTTGCTTCAAGTAAAATCAATAAATTTATTAGTAACGAAGTTTTAGAAGTAGAACAAGGTGAAGAAGTCGATTTATTAGTTTATAACGAAACAGACTTAGGATTTACATGTGTTATCAATGGTATTCACAAAGGTTTAATTTATCATAACGATGTGTTTACTGACTTAGCAGTTGGTGATTCAGTAAAAGGTTATGTAAAATTAATTAGAGAAGGAAATTTAATAGATTTAAGTTTACAAAAAGTAGGGTTTAAACATGTTTTATCTTCTACCGAAAAAATATTAGAATATTTAATTGCTCATGATGGTTATTTAGAGTTAACTGATAAAGCATCACCTGATTTAATTGAAAGACGTTTTGATATGAGTAAAGCCACTTATAAAAAGTCAATTGGTATTTTATATCGTCAACGCAAAATAACGTTACATCCTGATGGCGTGCGTTTAGTTGCAGCTGTTGAAGGAGAAGAGGTGAAGGGCGTTTAGCTTTATGGAACGCTGATAATGCAGATTCTTTATGATCAAATATGATTTTTATCCGTTTTTTTAAATAAAGAGTTATAGTATGTTTTATCAGTACTTGTCATAATAATCAGCGTCATCAGCGTTCTATTTAATTGTACATCTATTGCGTAACAATTAATCATTTAAGTGAACTAAATCATTTTTTGTAAACACTCTTACTGGGTATAAAGCCGCCAAAAAGCCTATTGCCATTACAACTGCTAGTATCCAGATAAAATCTTTTAATTGTAAATCTATAGGATAATAGGCAATAACAGATTGATCATCAAAGGTTACTAGGTGAAATTGCTGTTGTAAAATGCAAATAATCAATCCAATAATTAATCCTGTGAAGGCGCCAACAAACGTAATTAAAAAACCTTCTTGCATAAAAATGTTTCTGATAAATTTTTGATCTGCACCTAAATTATACAAGGTTTTAATATCTTTTTTCTTTTCAATAATTAACATGGTTAATGCGCCAATGATATTAAATGTGGCAATCACCAAGATAAATGCTAAAATCAAAAAGGTCCATAATTTTTCTGTTTCTAATGTTTTAAATAATACATCATTTAATTGATATCTGTTTTTGATTTGATATTCATCACCTAATACTATCTGCAGTTTTTCTTGGATAGAGGCCAATTGATGCTTGTCTTCAATGCTTAATTCGATTTCAGAAAAAGCGTCTTTACAATCAAATAATTGTTGAGCAGCTTCTAAATCAATCAGTACATATTTAAAATCAAAATCATCATTTAAAGAAAATATCCCTGCAGGACTGATGGACAATTTATTGAACGCATCCTCAGGATTAATTCCTTCTGTTTTACCTCTGATAGGCGCATAAATTGAAATAGGAGACACAAAATCATTGACATTAATTCCTAATCTTCCCGCAACACCTCTCCCAAACACTCCATAAAACTGATTGTCATATTTAAAACGGTAGGTTCCCTCAGTAACTACTGTATCGAACTGGGTTAAGTTTTTAAATTCTTCATCCACACCTTTTACGGTAATAATGGCTTGTCGTTCATCTAATTTCATCAAGGCATTTTCTTCAATAGAGTATGAGATTCCGTTGATTCCAGAAATTGATTTTATTTTTTTTGTCAATTCATCTTTGTTACTCATGTACTTTGAATTGACAGCCGTAATTTTTAAATCTGGTTCAATGGCATGATACAAATCAGCGACCACATTAGTTAAACCATTCATCGCTGATAAAACAATAATTAAGGCTGCCGTGGTTAAAGCTATAGCCACGATGCTAATCCAAGAAATAACATTGATGGCGTTATTGGATTTTTTTGAAATTAAATACCGTTTGGCTATAAAAAATGAAAGATTCAAATTCAATAAATAATAAAGTTCTTGTAATGGTAAAAATACAAAATTTATAACTTATAAAATGCTTGTTTTTAGATGATGAGGGAGTTGCTTTGCTCATTAGTGTGTATTTGTAATTTTATTTTACTAAATTCGATAAACTTTAAAACTTTATACATGAAAAAAACTTTACTTTTTGCCGCTTTATTAATAGGTGGTTTATCACAATTATTTGCACAATGTACTGCTGCTGCTGCATGCACTCCAAGTGTCATTGGATATTGTACCATGCCAGTAGAAAACACTAGTCTTCCTAATGCAACTGAGCTATTGCCTTATAGTACAACTATACAATTAAGTTTAGGAACAACTGTTGGTGGTTTTTTTACAATTTCTGATGCTACTGTTAGTGGTGTAACGGGTTTACCTTCTGGATTTACTTATTCTATAAACCCAACGAGTGGAACATTTTTAGCAGGTACTAATGCTTGTTTAATTTTTGCAGGAACGCCAACAGCTGCTTCTGCAGGAACATATACCATTAGTGCTGGCTTTATAGTTAATACTAGTTTTACCGTAACCTCACAAACTCTGGTTTGGAATTTAACTATTGATCCCTCTGGGACAACTAATGTAAAATCAATAACTGCAGCATCTAATATTGTGATTGCACCAAATCCTGCAACTAATGAGTTATTTGTTGCTTCTCCATCTCATTTTGGAAAAGTGGTTATTATTGATGCTTTAGGTAAAACTGTTTTATCGCATGATGCTAACTATTCAGCTCAAACAACTATCAATATCAGTTCTTTAAGCAAAGGCGTTTACTTTTTACAAGTAAGCGATGGCACAAATTTAACGACTAAGAAATTTATTAAAGATTAATTTTCTCTTTTCAAAAAGAAATCCCCGGTAGTATTTACTATCGGGGATTTCTTTTTTATTTTATACCATTAAATTGGTTTATTGAAAATTGCATTTATTTTTTCAGCATAATCATATGAATCATCAATAAAGAAATTTAATTCAGGAACCACGCGTACTTGTTTGCCAATACTAAATCCTAATATTTTACGAATATGTTGTTTTTGATCATTGATCGATTTGAATAACGCATCCACATCCTGAGTTGCCATGATACTTAAATATATTTTTGCTGAACTTAAGTCAGAACTCACACGCACAATTGTTACCGTGATAAAGCCATTATTAAACATGGTTTTAGCGTTAGCTCTAAAAATTTCGGCTAATTCTTTTTGTAACAATTTGGCAACTTTACTTTGTCTCACACTTTCCATGGAGTAAAGGTAATGATTTTTGGTTGTTATTTAACCACATAGGCACATAGAAAAAAAACATAATAAATTAGGATGATGAGTAATCGCCCAAATGAGCATTGGTTAATCCTAAAAAAGAATAACTAGCAGCTAGCCCCAATTCATCTTTTATTTCTTTTCTTAGTGCGATACTTTTTAATAATAAGTCTTTACTTTTTGCATAAAAGCCTCTGTCACTAGCGTTTGAATTTTGTAAATAATAGGAGCTAGCTAATCCATTTTTATCATCAATAGATTGGGCCATTTGAACAGTTTCGTTCAATATTTTTTCGGACGAATCAAACTCATTAATCGCACTTAAGGCTTTTGCTTTTATATTAAGAGCCTTTACAATGTAGCGGTTGTCTTTGTCTATTAATGATATAATAGAAATTGCTGAATCAGCTAAAGTAAAGGATTTATTATAATTACTTTCGTTATAACAAATATTTGCTTCGTAACATAATAAGGCAGAGTAGGCAAGGCTTGATTTTTGAACAGTAGATTTTAATTGACTAATTTCTGTTTTAGCATCATTGTATTTACCAGCCATCGTTAAATCAAAAATTAATGAAAGGTTTTCTCTTAATTGTTTTTCTGATTTAAAATAATAACCAATTAGCCACGTTTTTTCACTATTATTTTCGCTTTGCGAAAAGCAATAACTACTGATTAGTAAAAATATGACAATTAATTTTTTCACTTTTGCATATGCTATACTAAAGATTCAACTGGTGTGCACATATTGTTTTCGCACACATAACATTTTAGCTTGTCTTTAAAAATGTATGGCTTGTAAATAGATTTGTTTAACAACATACGTAAACATTCTTGCACGCCTTCAATAATACTTGGATGGGGATGCATCATATCGGCTAATTCGCGAATACCCTGATTGGTATGTATTAAATACGCAACGGCTTGTATGGCAGAACTAGCATGTTCTCCAACAGCACGCATACCAAGTATTCTCATGCCATTATCATTAGTAACAATTATTTTAAAAAAGCCTTTTGTTTTACGCATAGCAATAGCACGAGCGTTAGTGCTATAATCTAATTTCACTACTTTGTGCGCTAATCCTTTTTTATTACAATCTTGTTCGCTCATTCCAACACTTGCCACCTCAGGATTTAAAAACATAATCGTAGAAATATTTTGATATGATAATGGTTTAATAGTTGGTCCAAACATTCTTACCACAGCATGTCGTGCTTCTCGCTCACCTACGTTTACTAAAGCCATTTCTGTGGTTACATCCCCTGCTACGTATATATTGGAGATATTCGTTTGCGTATCATCGTCCCAAATACTGCCACGGTCGTTTAATTTTACGCCAGCATTTTCTAAGCCTAAATTTTCAACATTAGCAATTCTACCAACCGATACCAAGGCTTTATCAACATTGATAATTTCTGTCGAGCCATCTTTGTATTCTAGTTCATATTCTACTTTTCCGTTTTTGATTTCCATTCGTTTTAATGATGAACCATGATGTATTGTTGAGCCATGATTTTCTAAACTTTCACTTATTAAAGCGGCAACATCATCATCTTCAAAAGGTAAGATTCTATCGGCCTTATCAATTAAATATACTTTTGTTCTTCCCATGTTTGAGAAAATAGTGGCAAATTCACATCCAATAACACCAGCTCCAAGAACTACTAAACTTTTTGGAAGTTCGGTTAAGTTTTTTACGCCATCACTTGTCATTATAATTTGTTCATCAATTGGGATATGAGGTAAATAACGTGGGCGACTTCCTGTTGCAATTAATATATTCTCAGAGCTAACGGTTTTAATGGTTCCATCTTCTTTTTTTATAGAGATGGTATTTTTATTTACAAATGAAGCGGTTCCTTTTTCGTAAAAAAATAAATTACCAGTTTGTTTTTGTAATAAATTTAAATGCACGGTCATCTGAGTTTTTCGCTCAAACACAGCTTCTTTTAATGTGCTTACAATTTCTTGGTAGTTAACTTGGTAATCTGGAATCATTTCGCGAATAGAAGAAACCTTTTGTGATAATTCCCATAATGTTTTTGATGTTAAAACTCCATCATAAACACCTGCGCCACCAATTCGTTTTTTTTCAATCAGTAAAACTTTTTTCTTAAAGTCTAAAGCACGCATGGCACCGGCATATCCACTTGGGCCGCCGCCAATAACTATTAAATCATAATGTTCCATATTCAAAAATCTAGAAGGCTCTGTTAATACCAACCATCCAACGGAATTGGAAATAATCTTTTTCGGCAAACGGTAAGCGGTTTACAAAAAATGGCATATCAAAACGAATAGTTAATGGTTTTAAACCGTAAAGCGGTCCCCATTTTTGTATACTTACTGCTATACCAAAACCTGCATCAGCAATTAAACCCGACATAACGGTTGCTTTGGCAGGCGTATTTGTATTGATGGTTCCTGCATCACCAAATAAATAAGGATTAATTTTAATGGTATTGTTTAGTTTTTTAATATTCATAAAACTAAATAGTTCTCCAAATTCAATCTCAGCACTTGCCGATGCTCCAGTTGTTCCTTTGTAATTATAAACTATAAAGCCATTTGCATCTGTTGATGCTAAAACATAACCAGAATATCCTCTTAAATTTAATCCTCCTCCAGAAGCAAAGTGATTGGTCATAGCTCCATATTTCCCCCACTCTGGTGGCACAAATCCATTGGATCGCGTGTATTTATTATCCATTAAATCTTCTGGATTAGAACCTGATGCAAATAACATGGATTCATCTGCCAAGAGCGTTCCAAAACCTAATTGCGCAAATACACGTGTATTAATATTGATTTTACCTAAGTCATTTTTATTGATGGTTGTGTATTGTAAATTAGAGTAATCATAATCTCTAGTAAAGGCGCTGGCTCTTGCGTTTAAATTCATAGTTCCTATTCCGCGATTATAATTGTAGTTATGATCGATACCAACATTTAAGTAACTGTTCATTTTTTGAATTTGCCATTCATTTTGATTTATCAAATACACTAAATCGTTTGGTAAATCTCTTACCATCGCTTTGTATTGAATGTAAATTCGATTTCTATCATTATTGCTTTTCTTTTCAAAACCAATCAATCCACTTTCTAAACCATCTAATGATTTTAAAGTCATATAGATGTTTGATTTTTTAATAAACTTAGCGGTAGACGTTTTATAATTTAGTAAAAACGAAAAGGTATTGTATTTGTTTTTGTTTGTTGTACTATCTAAATATGCTTGTCCAAATCCTGTGCTAAACCATGCCGTTACATCAAATACATGTTTTGTATTCATATAACCACCGTTTAAGTGAGCGCCTACTTTAATTCCGTCATAACCATTGTACCATAAACTAGGACGCGCTTTCATTTCATAATGTTTCCAATCTAATGGATTGTAAATTTTTGAATCGAAAGTTAAATTTACTTTATGATGTTTTACATTGTTCATCATATCCACATCCGCTAAACGACGGGAAGGATCGATGATGACATTTTGTATTTTACTGTTCAATTGAACTTTAGCTACATAGGTTGGCTTTACTTTTCCCCAACCAATCCAACGAGGTAAAACATTTGTTTTTACTGGTTTCTCAAACCAGGTGTTTGGAATATGATACAGGTAGGCGGAATCATTTTTATCGATTACAGCAAAGTCAATAGGCATTTGCATATCGCCTTTACGTTTAAATTTAATCAAATATTCGCCTTTGTTTTTTCCACGTTTGATGCGACCAATTTTGTAATCAATTTTTTTAGTAGTTTCTAACCATTGATCAAAAAACCAATTTAAATCAACGCCACTGTATTGAATGACTGAATTTCTAAAATCTTCTGGATAAGGATGAGCAAATTTCCATTGGTTGAAATAATGTTGCATACACTTATCAAATAACGAACGACCTAATACATACTCCATGTTTTTAAGCATAGCAGCTGTTTTAGTATAAACTGCTCCGTAACCGCCACCATGACGAATGCCGCCATTGTAATCATCGCTATGAGTATTTAAAGTCACTTCCTCTCCTCGCACGGTTACTGCATTCATATAACCATTATAAATTTGGTCATCTAAAATTCTGTTTTGTTCGGTAAAGCGTTGAACGTATTTGCTTTTTGGTTTTTGTTCAATTTTATTTGGTCCGTCAATAAACTGATAGGTATCAGCAGTATAAAACTGTGTGAAACCTTCATCCAAAAAAGCACGGTATGTTTCGTTACTGCCCACCATTCCAAAAAACCAATTGTGTGTCATTTCATGAACTAACAAGTCGCGGTAGTTAGGATCGTAGCCACCATCTAAAGTTAGCATTGGATATTCAACACCATCTTGTGCATCGGCACAAATCATTTTTGGGTAGTGGTAAGGACCAATATTATAAGAGTTTACGTCTAACACTTTTGCAATATATTTTGGACAAGTTTGCCAACCAGCTGCATGAGGCTCTTGAACTAATGCCACACACTTAATACCTTGCCACATTATTTCTCCAATACGGTAAGTTGGGTCGGCCGTTAATGCAAAATCGTGAACGTTAAGTGCAGAAAACTTCCAAGTTTTGTTTGTGCCATCGCGTTTAATAATAGTGCTTGGTGGTGAGTTCCATGGCTTTTTAGCAAAGTTCGAAATGTCTAAACGTTGACGTAAAGAATCAGGTAACACTTCTTTTTCATTTTGTAAAACACCTGTAGCATCTAATACGTAATTATTTGGCAATGTAAATTCTACATAAAAGGAACCGAAGTCGCCATAAAATTCATGATCCATGTGTTGATCTGTATCCCAGCCTTGTTTGCGATCGTAAACCGAAATACGAGGATACCAATGCACTACATCAAAATGTTTGTTGCCAAAAGCACCGTACATTTTCATGCGATTACGAATTACTTCTTTGGCATAATAGGTTTTAAAGTCTAAATCAAAAGTGATGGATTCGCCTGGTTTTAAAGGACGTTCCAAATACACTTTCATTACTGTATTATCTAATTCTGTTTTTAATTCGGTATTACCATTTTTTATACTTACTACTTCTGTTCCTTTACCGTCTTTACGGTACTTGTTAAACTTTAAATGGTAATTGTTATTCTTGTATAAATCAGCTAGATAAGAGTCTTTTGTTTGAGCATTATTATATAAATGAAAATACACAAAGTATAAATCTTTAGGAGAGTTATTCCAATAAGTCAACTCTTCATGACCAGTGATAATATCGGTCGTATCATTCAACGTTGCTTTAATGGTGTAATGCACATCTTGCTGCCAATAGTCTGCAAAAGGTTTACGATTTTTCCAATACAAAGGATTGGTTGTAGAACGGTAGTCGATATATTCGTTTTGAGACGTGATTTCTGAAACAGAAATGAAAGCCAAAAATAGGAGTAGAAATAATTTCTTCATAGTGATTAAATAACCCTTAAAGATAGGGATTTTTTAATAAAAAAGGACAGTAATAACTGTCCTTTTAACTCAATCAAATAAGCAGGTTACTCCCTAACAAATTTTAAATTTTGGGAATATACACCAGATTGGATACTTATAAAGTAAATGCCTTCATTTAGGCTTTCTATATTTAAAACATAAGTACTTAAATCTGTTTTATTGATTTTCTCCGTTTTTATTTCTTTGCCATCCACCGAATAGATTTTAAAAATAATAGTGCTTTCAATATCATGAAAAGAAGCGGGATTAATCTTAAAACCCAAGCTGGCATTTGCAGGATTTGGAAAAATAGAAAGGAAGGTTTTGTTTTGATTATATTCTTTAATTCCTACTTCAGATGGGCATGCTGCAGAAGATTCTGATAAATAGATTTCTCCATAAAAACCAATGGTTGAGCCAGCATCTGCAATAGTTACATCAATGTAATTTAATCCAGTTCTAAAACTAGTATCGCATGCTGGAATGTTTAATAAATAAGGTTTTCCTATACCAGGGATGTTATTATAATTAGCGTCTAAAAATTTTCCTTTTTGCACTCCGTTGAGTTTTACATTATCCACAGCATCGTCGGCACTCATTGTAAAATCTAGTTCATAGCCATGCGTAGGTAAATTAGGAATGTTAAAGTAAGTGCGGTAGGTAACTAATTTTAAACCTGGTGAAGCAGTATTATTGGCAAAATTAATACTATGATCATTGATGATGCCCGCAAATGTATTGTTGCCACTATTAGGCACAACATAGGTTGGCGCATTAGCGTAATTAATAATTGTAGAAGGATTTAAAGGAACTGTTAAGTTTTGCATTTTGGTATAAAACCAATAATCATCTACCGAACCTAAAGAAAAAAATGTGCCAGTTGATCTGTCGTAGGAAGTACTTAAAACGCTATAGGTTGTTGAGGTTTGTGCATTTATTTTAGTAATTGTAATAAAGGCTAGCAGAAGAAGTTTAGAGATTTTTCTCATAATAAATGCGTTTACTCAAAGATAGTTTTTTAAAGAATATAAATTACCATTAATGAGTGCGATAGTGCTTTTATTGATTGAAAATTCCGTCAATGAAAGCTTATTATTTCATCAACTCTAAAAACTTCTCCAATGCTTTCTTTTTATCAGCATCTAAATGGTATGAAATTTTATTTTTTAGATAATCTAAGGCCTTATCTCCTAAAGCATGGTTTGGTTTTTCTATCACCGCTTCTTCAATATGATCAACGCCAAAAGCTAACGTTTTATTGAATTCATTAATAAAACTTTCTTCTAATGGCACATTACTTACCCAACAAGCAAACACAAAAGGTAAACCTGTAAATTTTTGCCATTCCTCAGCAAGGTCGTATTGATAAGGATAGGACGTCAAACCAAAAGTTCTGTCGCCAATAATAACCGCTCCAGTTGTTCCAGAAATGTGTTTTTCAAATCCCTCAGTAGCATTGATGAACTGAATGTCCTTTTTCCAAAAATGTTTATTTAAAACCTGAACTAAGTTTACTGATGTTTTAGATTGATAATCTAATAATACATGTGTCAATTCTTCTAAAGGTTTTTCGGAAAATAATTTCACGCTATCTACTTTTCCAACAGCTCCAATACAATAGTCGGTAATAATTTGGTAGCTTTCTAATTCAGGCAAAATAGCCACTGGCACTAAACCAATTTCTACTTGTTTGTTTTTTAATTTTTGAGCACACACACTAGGGATATCTGATTCTAATGTTATCCGGGATAAAAAATCAGAATGATGAATGCCATATAAAAACGGCGTGGTGTTATAATAGTTAACGATGGATACAGTGTGTTTCATGTTTTATATAACAGTTTCTTTTTGTTTTAGTTCTAAAAAACTAATAGTTGCTCCAACCACTGCTAAAGCTGGACCAAACATTAAACCAATAAAAAAAGGTAACCACATAAATACGGTGTAAACTAAACCAATGCCACAAGCTAAGCCAATGTTTTTGCGAGTAAATTTTACACTTTCTGAAATAGTCATTTTATGTCTTTCAAAATTATAGTCCAACATTGTAAAACCTATAAAGTACCAAGAAATAATCATTAATAAAGGGCCTGTAACAATAACTAATGGTGGAAAAAGTAGGGTAATTGTAAATCCTGTGATAATGAAAAAATATTCTAAGAACATGTTTCTTAAACTAATCACAATACCTCTTCCAATGTCTTTTATTAATTGAGGAAAAGTGAAAGGATAATTTTTGCCATTTGTTTTTTCTTCAACCGATTCGGATAGTAGTGCAAATAGAGGGGAGAGGGCTATTAAAACTAAGTATTTAGTAAAGGTGCTGGATAAAAACCAAAAGATAATTTTAAATACCCAGGTCATAATGAAACTAAAATAACCTGTTAGAAAAGGTTTAGCAAAAGATAAAATAGCACCAGAATCGGGAATTTCTTCAAAATTTAATTGTTGGTTTAGGTAGTTGGCTAATTGCGAAGCTATTTCGGCAAATACCCAAATACTGCCTATCCACATTAATAACCATAAACCCACCGAATAGAATAAATAAGGCCATAAACCTTTTTCAAAAAGTAAACTAAACCCTTTGAAACAATTGCCGATAGCTTTAAAAAATCCTGTAAAGAAGTTCATAGATTATTGTGCATTTCCATACAAATTTAGAAGATTTAACAACAATCGAAAAGCTTACCTTCAAAAGAATAGGTTTTACCTCATTAATGAGTAACGAAATACTATCACAAAACCTGAACCGTTTTTAAGTATAATCAAAAAATAAATAAAATGAAAAATTTGAAAATCATTATGGCAATTGCAGTATGTATTGCAGCCATCAGTTTGTCGTCTTGCGGAAAAAAAGGTTGTCACCGTCCAATGGATATGAAACCAAAACCACATTGCCATCCTCATCCTACAGATAGCACAGCTGCTGAATAAATTTAAATCAAAAAGCCCGATAATTTTATCGGGCTTTTGTTTTTTGTAACTGTTTATTTGTTAAGCCAAAGCTTGTTTCAAATCTTCAATTAAATCTTCCACATCTTCCACACCTACACTTAAGCGTAATAAGTTATCAACTACCCCAGCTTTATCACGTTCTGCTTTTGGTATTGAGGCATGCGTCATGGTAACAGGATGATTGATTAATGATTCCACGCCACCTAAAGATTCTGCTAATGAGAACACTTTAAAGGATGAAGCAATTTTAAAAGTATCTTCTAATGAAGCGCCTTTTAATACGATTGAAATCATACCACCAAAATCACGCATTTGTTTTTTTGCAATCTCGTGGTTAGGATGATCTGTAAAACCAGGCCAGTAAATTTTTTCGATACGAGGATGTGTTTTTAAAAACTCCGCAATCTTACGTCCGTTAAAGCAATGGCGTTCCATACGTAAATGCAACGTTTTAATGCCACGCATAACCAAAAAGCAATCCATAGGGCCAGGATTTGCGCCACAGCTATTTAATACAAAATAAATTTGTTCGTGTAATTTGTCATCATTCGTTACTAATGCTCCCATAACAACGTCGCTATGTCCGCCTAAATATTTGGTAACTGAGTGCATTACAATATCAGCACCTAAGGCTAATGGATTTTGTAAATAGGGGGAGGCGAAAGTATTATCAACCGCTAAAATCAACTTATTGGCTTTAGCAATTTTTGCGCAAGCTTCAATGTCAATAATTTGCATGGTTGGATTGGTAGGAGTTTCCGCCCAAATTAATTTTGTGTTTGCATTAATATATTTAGTGATATTATTTGCATCAGTTAAATTAATGAAGTGGAATTTAATACCATAGTTTTCATAAATTTTAGTAAACATACGGTATGAACCACCATACAAATCATCACCAGTAATTACTTCGTCGCCCGGACGTAACATACGCATGACTGCATCTGTAGCACCCATACCAGAACTAAAGCAAACGCAATGTTTACCACCTTCTAAGGCAGCAATGTTTTTTTGCAAAGCTTCACGAGTTGGGTTTTTACCACGAGCGTAGCCATATCCTTTATTAGTTCCTGGTGATTCCTGAACATAAGTAGATGTTTGAAAAATAGGTGTCATAATTGCACCAGTTGATGGATCTGGATCAGCTCCAGCATGTATCGCTTTTGTACCGAATTTGTGTTTTGAGAAATCTGCCATAAGATTGAGAAACTGGGTTAAATTTATCTAATAATTTTATTTCGTGTTTTTATTGGCTGCAAATTCGTTAAATTTTTCGAGATAGTAAAAACTATCTCTCCAAAATTTGCCTCTTTTCGCTCAAAAAAACAACGAAACAAATTTTATGATATAAATCTAATCCAGCTTCTTAATTTTGGACGAATTTATAATAATTTACGATTGTTTTAGAGATATTTTATTAGTACTTTTAACTATCATAAATATGAAAAATCTATTACTTTTTGGGCTATTAGTTTTTGTGGCTTTTGCTTGCAAAAAAAAGACAGAAGATCCACCCGATGTTGGATATGCTTATGCACCCGAAAACATTGGAAAGTATATCGTTTATGATGTTGATTCAACAATTTATGATGATTTTTTTGATGATACCATTTATTATAAATACCGAATTAAAGAGAAGCTGGAAGAGGTGTTTATGGATAATCAAGGTAGAAAGGCGATAAAATTGGTGCGCTACATTAAAAAGTATAACGATACTGTTAGTTACGATAATATAGCATGGACAGTAAAAGATGTTTGGAATTATACACGAACAGCAACTACCCTTGAAGTGGTGGAAGAAGATATTCGCTTCACTAAACTTATTTTTCCAGTAAAGGAAGATGCCACTTGGAATGGAAATGCAAATAATACACTTGGTGAATGGGAATATGAATATACTTATTCAGATAGAGCAGAAACTATTAATGGAACTGCTTTTGATAATGTTTTGATGGTTACCCAAAAGGATGATGAAAATAAAAATGCCATTCATCGAGAATATTATGTTGAAAAATATGCAAAAGACGTGGGCTTAGTTTATCGAGAAATAAAAGATTTACGAGCTAGTGTTGTGATATCTGGTTTTCCTGTTGAACAAAGAATCACTAGCGGTGTTATATACAAGCTAACTTATATTACTCACGGATATGAATAAAATTAAAACCATCATTTTTGCTTGTTTGTTATTATCAATAACCAATGAATTACTAGCTCAATTTCCTGGAAAATATTGGGTTAAATTTAAAGATAAAAATTTCTCTCCTTATTCAGTAGGTATTCCTAGTTCATATTTATCTGCTCGATCAATAGCTAGGAGAGCAAATCAGGGTATTGGTACTGATATTACAGATATACCAGTAAATCAAACTTATATTAATCAGGTAAACGCAACTGGAGCTCAGGTATTTCAGCGTTCAAAATGGATGAATGCAGCTGTTGTTATTATCAATAATGCTTCTCAATTATCTGCTATCAATAGTTTAACTTGTGTTTTAAGTTCTGCACCAGTTGGTAAATACATCAAAACAAAATCAGAAGAGGAATTATCTGTAAATGCCATTACACCATCTTTTTATAAACAAAGTTCAGTGTCTTCTTATAGTTATGGACCGTCTTTTACTCAAGTAAACCTAATTGGCGCTGATTGTATGCACGAATTAGGTTTTAGAGGGCAGGGGATTGTAATTGCAGTTATTGATGCAGGTTTTGAAAATGTAAATACAAATCCAGTATTTGACTCGTTAAGAAATGAAGGAAGATTGTTAGGTACTAGAGATTATGTTCAAGGAAATACATCAGTAAACGAAGATTATTTGCACGGCGCAAATTGTTTATCGTTAATAGCAGGTAATACTCCTGGGCAATTGATTGGTACTGCTCCTAAAGCAGGGTATTGGTTAATTCGTTCGGAAGATGCAGCTACTGAAAAAATTATTGAAGAAAATAATTGGGTGGTAGCAGCAGAATTTGCGGATAGCGTTGGTGCTGATATTACAACAACCTCTTTAGGATATACTACTTTTGATAACCCGTCTCAAAATCATGTGTATGCTGATTTAAATGGAAGAACAGCTGTTGCCTCTATTGCAGCTACGATGGCAGCTCGTAAAGGGATATTTGTTTTAAATGCAGCTGGTAATGAAGGCGGAGGCTCTTGGAATTATATTGGTGTTCCTGCGGATGCGGATAGTATTTGTACCGTTGGCGCGGTTAATGGTAGTGGTGTTCATGCTAACTTTAGTTCAGTTGGACCAACATCAGATGGTCGTATTAAACCTGATTTGAGTTCGATGGGGCAGGGGTCATATGTTTGTAATGCAAATGGATTTTTTAGTTCAGGAAATGGAACTTCTTATGCAACCCCCATTTTAGCAGGTGCTGTAGCTTGTTTGTGGCAAGCGCATCCAAACAGAACAAATATGGCAATATTACATGCCTTAAAAGTTACAGCGTCACAATCTACAAATCCAGATAATATTTATGGCTGGGGTATTCCAAATATATGCGATGCACATAATTATTTAAATTTACATAATGATGTTGGTCTGCAAGAAAGTGATATAAATAGTTCGGTTGTTATATTTCCAAACCCAGCTCATAATCAAATTAATTTTTCGATGAAACAAAAAATCGAACAAGTAAAATTAATTGATGTTCTTGGAAATGCTATAGCTTTTTCAGTAATTGAAAAACAACCCAATACATTTGAATTAGTTTTTACTAATGAGATGGCAAATGGGGTTTACTTTATTTCTATTAAAACTACCGAAGGAGTTATTAATAGCAAGTTTGTTAAGGAATAAACCAAGTTTATTGGTTGTTAGCTTTTAAAGCTAAATACAAAACAAAGGTCATTAATTAGTTTTGAAAGATTTGATTGAAGGAACTGTTTCATGATTTTATAGTACAAATTTATAGAGCCAAAAAAAGAGCGAGACAATGTGTATCTCGCTCTATTTGTTTAATATAAGAAGATTATGCTTCTGATGGAATAATATTAGGATCAACCATAATACGACCACAGTGCTCGCATACTAATATCTTTTTATTCATACGGATATCTAATTGTTTTTGTGGTGGTATCTTGTTAAAGCAACCTCCGCAAGCGTCACGCTCAACTGGAACAACTGCTAAACCATTACGAGTATTTGAACGAACTCTTCTGTATGCATTCACTAATCTTTCTTCAATACCTTCCGTAGCTTTTTCAGAAGCTTTCATTAAGTCTTTTTCTTCTTTCTCAGTTTCTGCAATGATTTCGTCTAATTCAGATTTTTTTAATTTCAAATCTTTTTTACGCTCAGAAAAATCGTGTTGAGATTTTTCAACGATTTCAGATTTAGATTCGATCGCAAATTTGCTTTCTTTCAAACGTTTTTCAGCTAATTGAATCTCTAAATTTTGGAATTCAATTTCTTTAGAAATAGCATCGTACTCGCGGTTGTTACGTACTTTACCTTGTTGAGCTTCGTATTTTTTAATATTAGCTTGAAAGTCCTTAATTGCTTGAGTTTTCTCAGCAACTTGATCCTTTAACTCTGTTAATTCTTGAGTTAAGTTATTAACACGTGTTTCTAAACCAGCAACGCTATCTTCTAAATCTTGAACTTCAAGAGGTAACTCACCACGAACGGTACGGATACGATCAATTTTAGAATCGATAATTTGTAATTCATATAAAGCACGAAGTTTTCCTTCGATAGATGCATCAATTTTTTCTTTGATTTTAGCGCACATAGTTTAAAAATAATTAACTGGGTTAGTGTTTGTTTCCGTTAAATAGCTTGCAAAAGTAGGAAATTTATTTGATATAATCTCATAAAAAATTTCGGGGGTAAACTGCTCAGATTCATAATGTCCAATATCGGCTACCAAAATTTTGTTTTCTGCATCAAAAAACTCATGGTATTTAAAGTCTGAACTTATGTAAATATCTGATTTTGAATTTATTGCATTTTTTAGCAGGAAGCTTCCGCTGCCACCACACAATGCTACTTTTTTAATGTTTTTATTTGTTAAAGCGGTATGTTTAATAACTTTTACCTTAAAAATTGACTTTAAATTCTCTAAAAAATCGGTTTCGGAGATTGGTTTTTCTAATTCTCCCACCATCCCCGAACCAATATTTTGGTAGGTATTTTCGAGTTGGTAAATATCATAAGCCACTTCTTCGTATGGATGATTTTGTTTTAATGCCGAAATGATAGTTGCTTCGTTTACGGTTTCAAAAATTAACTCCAATCGGGTTTCTTTTTCTAAACTCAGTTTACCTTTTTCTCCAATAAATGGATTAGAGTTTTCGTTTCCTCTAAAACTTCCTGTTCCTTCTAAAATAAAACTGCAGCTATCGTAGTTTCCAATATTTCCAGCGCCTGCATTAAATAAACTTTCACGAACAATATCTAAATGAGTGGCAGGAACAAAGGTTACTAATTTTTTTAATACTGATTTTTTTGGTGACAAAATTTGTTGATTAATCAATCCTAATTTATCGGCTATTTTTTTATTGACACCCAATTTCACATTATCTAAATTGGTGTGACAAGCATAAATGGCAATATTGTTTTGAATGGCTTTAATAATAGTTCGCTCAATGTAATTAGTACCATTTAATTTTTTTAAGCCACTAAAAATAATGGGATGATGTGCTATAATTAAATTACAGTTTTTTTGAATTGCTTCATCAACCACTGCTTCTATGCAATCTAAACACAATATAGCGCCCGTTACTTCTTGTTCTTTATGCCCAGTTAATAAACCACAATTATCATATGATTCTTGATAGGCGAGGGGAGCAAATTTTTCTATTTCGGTAATGATTGTTTTTAAAAGCATTTTAATATATTGTATTAAATTTCAAAGCATTAAAATTACGTAATAAAACAGAGTTTATTCAAAGTATTTTTAAAAAATAGAATATGGGAATTACAGTTGCTGTGGTATTTAGCGTAATGATTTATGTTTTGTTTAGGAAAGATCTTACTAAAGAAAAAGTATTTGATGTTAGTGCATTTTTACCAAAATGGCGGTTAATATTGGTTGAACATGTTGCTTTTTATAATAGTTTAAATGATGGAGAAAAAATATGTTTCGAATCGAATATTTTAGAGTTTTTATCAGAGTTGAGAATTACAGGTATTGATGAGAAAATAGATGATACCGATAGAATTTTAGTGGCAGCAAGTGCCATTATACCAACCTTTGCTTTTCCTGATTGGAAGTATAAAACGATTGACGAAGTGTTATTGTATCCTAATGCTTTTAATGATAAGTTTGAAACCAAAGGCCCTGATAGAAATATTTTGGGTATGGTTGGAGATGGTCATTTAAACGGAACAATGATTCTATCTAAGCCAGCTTTAATTCATTGCTTTTTAAATGAAACAGATAAAAGAAATACTGCAAATGTTTTCGTCTATGTAAAATGGTTTTCCAACTTAAACTAGCTTGAAAAGAATCTAATACAATAAACTCAAAATGTTTTTTATCATCGTGTAAAGGAGTTCCCCATTCATTATCATGATAATGAAGCATTTGCTTGTCGTTGGCTGGCCAGGTGCATTGCATAATAATTTTAAATTAGACGTTAATCTTTTTAACCACATAGAAACATAGTTTTTATATAAGATAAAAGAAAGTGATAGAAGCTTTGCTTTAAACATAGCATTCTATGTGTAAAATCGTGATTTCTATTTCAAACTCTATTTAGTATTCTTTCTATGTGTCTATGTGGTTATTTTTTTTCTTTTAAATTATAAATTTGAATTTCTAACTTACGAAGTATAACTTTACACTAAAAATAAACATATTATGGGAATTGAAGAAAAAATAAATGCAGATGTAAAAGCATCTATGTTAGCAAAAAACGCTAAACGATTAGAAGCAGTAAGAGCTATCAAATCAGTAATCTTATTATTAAAAACATCTCCTGAAGGATTAACAGAAGAAAGTGCAACGAAGTCTATTCAAAAAGAATATAAAAAACGCAAAGAAACGGCTGAAATTTACACCCAACAAAACCGCCCTGATTTAGCGGAAGATGAAATTGCACAAGCTTTAGTAATGGAAGAATATTTGCCAAAAGCATTATCTGAAGATGAAATTAGAACGATTGTAAAAAATGCGATCGCAGAAACAGGTGCTTCGTCGGCAGCGGATATGGGAAAGGTAATGGGAGCCGCAAATAAAGTAGTAGCAGGTAGAGCAGATGGAAAATTAGTGTCTCAATTGGTTAAAGAATTATTGGGATAGGTCTTACGGTGACTGAGCGTATTATAAGTCACATTAATTTAACCATCGACTATTCGTCGGTGGTTTTTTTATGCCATTTTTCTGATAATAATCATCTCTCATTATTGACGATTATCATGTGAGTTAGTTTTTTTGTAAAATACATTTACAATAAAAATCTAACGATGCACAACGAACATTCTGATACTCATTTTCAATCAAGGATTGATAATGGAGAGCACATTGAGTCTAAAGATTATATGCCAGAAGGCTACCGCAAACATTTAATTCGTCAAATTTCTCAGCATGCACATTCCGAAGTTATTGGTATGCAACCCGAAGGAAATTGGATTACTCGCGCCCCAAGTTTAAGAGCGAAACAAATATTGTTAGCTAAAATTCAGGATGAAGGTGGGCATGGATTATACTTGTACAGCGCTGCTGAAACATTAGGTATTTCTAGAGTTGAATTAATTGAAAATTTACAATCAGGCAAAGCTAAATATTCTTCTATTTTTAATTATCCTGCTTTAAACTGGGCTGATATTGGTGCTATCGGTTGGTTAGTAGATGGCGCTGCAATCGTTAATCAAGTGTCATTACAACGAACTTCTTACGGTCCATATAGTAGAGCGATGGTGCGTATTTGTAAAGAAGAAAGTTTTCATCAACGCCAAGGTTACGAAATCATGACTAAGATGATGCGTGGTACTAAAGACCAACAAGCAATGGCTCAAGATGCAATGAATAGATGGTGGTGGCCATCATTAATGATGTTTGGTCCACATGATACTGATTCACCTCATAGTAGCGATGCTGTTAAATGGAAAATCAAACGCGAAACAAATGATGAATTACGTCAAAAATTTATTGATAAAACTATTCCTCAAGCTGAGTTAATTGGTTTAATTATTCCTGATAACAATTTTTCATTAGATGAAAAGACAGGTCACTATAAAATTAGTCCAATTAATTGGGATGAGTTTTATAGAGTGATTGCTGGTCATGGACCATGTAATAAGCAACGTGTAGATCATCATATCAAGTTTCATGAAGAGGGAGCTTGGATAAGAGAAGCTGCAGTAGCCTACAAACAAAAACATGTCAAAAAAGAATTAGAAACCGCCTAAAAATATTATTATGGCAACAGATACACAATTAGACTTATGGGAAGTGTTTATTCAAAGTAAATCAGGACTTCCTTATATACATGCAGGTAGCATTCATGCTTCTGATAACAAAATGGCAATTCAAAATGCCAGAGATATTTATACACGCAGAGGAGAAGGAACCAGTATTTGGGTGTTACCATCTAAGCATATTGTAGCTTCAAATCCTGATGATAATGATATGTTGTTTGATCCATCAAATGATAAAGTATATCGTCATCCCACTTTTTATGTAATGCCAGAAGGCGCTAAAAACATTTAATTAAAAAATTATGACAACAAAAGACGCAACATATACATATACAATTCGCTTAGGTGATGATGCTTTAATTCTAGGTCACCGTTTATCAGAACTATGTAGCAGAGGCCCCATTTTAGAAGAAGATTTAGCTTTAACTAATGTGGCTTTAGATATGATTGGAAGAGCTCAGGCTTTATTGAAATACGCTGCTGATATTGAAGGTAAAGGAAAAACAGATGATGATATTGCTTATCGTCGTGCAGAAATTAATTACTACAACCATTTGTTAATTGAGCAACCCAATGCTGATTTTGCTCATACCATTGCTCGTCAGTTATTTGTTTCTGTTTTTGAATTTTTGTTTTATACTGAATTAGAAAAAAGTAGAGATGAAACATTAGCTGCTATTGCTTCAAAAACAATTAAAGAAATTAAATACCACATGCAACATGCAATCGATTGGACATTACGTTTAGGTGATGGAACTAGTGAAAGCCATAATCGTATGCAAACAGCTGTGAATGATTTATGGATGTATACAGGTGAATTATTTGAGATGGATGAAGTTGACGCACAATTAATGCGCGATGGCATTGCAGTAGATTTAATTCCAATTAAAGCACAATGGCATAATGATATCAAAACTGTTTTAAGTAAAGCTACCTTGTTAATGCCTGAGGATACTTATATGCAAACAGGTAGTAAAAAAGGTATTCATACAGAGAATTTAGGACATATTTTATCGGAAATGCAATATTTACAGAGAGCTTATCCAGATGCAGTATGGTAACAGTTGATTTATATCCAAATGAAGTGTATAATCTCATATCAGAAATTCCTGATCCAGAGATTCCTGTAATCACTATTAAAGATTTAGGAATTTTAAGAGGGGTTAGAGTTGAAGATGGAGTATATACAGTTACAATAACACCAACCTATACAGCTTGTCCTGCTATGGGAATGATTAGTGACCAAATAAAAGAAATTTTGGGGTCTCACGGTGTAACTAATGTTGAAGTGGAATTGACTTATAAACCAGCATGGACAACAGATTGGTTAACGCAAGAAGCTAAACTGAAATTAAAAAAGTATGGCATTGCTCCACCAAATCATTCATCATGTTCTAAGTTGTTTAGCACTGCTGAAATAGTATCGTGTCCACGATGTAATTCAAAACACACATCCTTAATTAGTCGTTTTGGATCAACCGCATGCAAGGCATTATATAAATGCGATGATTGTAAAGAAACGTTTGATGCCTTTAAGTGTCACTAATAGTAATTTGAAAAATTAACACAATAGCCAATAATTTATTATTGGCTATTGTGTTTTTACATGATTTGTTGCTTGCAAAATTAGTTTCAAAAATCAGTTATATATGTAACAAAAGTCACCAATATTCCTTTGTTTAGGTCGTACCTTTATACTTTATTTATAATAGTATAATCATTAAATAAAATCGTTATGTTAATATTCAATATTCTTTATTCGATGCTCTTCAACAAGTGTTCAAGATGTCATCAAGGTGATGTTTTTGAGTCTAAAAATCCTTATGATTTAACCAAGATGTTTAAGATGCACAAAACATGTAGTCATTGTCATTTACAATATGAGGACGAGCCAAGCTTTTTTTATGGCGCTATGTATGTGTCTTATGCCATTTCTTCTGGTTGGTTTATGATTTGGTATGCACTTGAAAATTTTGTTTTAAATTGGGACTTGTTGCCTTTCGCTATATTTGTGATGTTGTTTATTGTGGTGGTTTCACCATTAACATTAAGATGGTCGCGATTAATATGGCTTAATTTCTTTTATAAATTCAAAAAAGAATATAAAGATCAAACTCATCATCACGCTTAAAATAATAAACATTAAAAAATAAAATTATGTTAGATGCTATAAAAAGTGCTTTAGGTTTAGGCCCAAAAGTAGATTACAAAGACTTAGTAAAAAAAGGTGCTCAAATTATTGATGTAAGAACTCGTGGAGAGTATGCTTCAGGTCATGTAAAAGGAAGTGTTAATATTCCATTAAATGATTTATCTTCAAGTGTCAATAAAATTAAAAAAAATGTTCCCATTATTACTTGTTGTGCAAGTGGTATGCGCAGCGCTTCTGCCAAATCAACCCTGAGCTCTTTAGGGTTTAAAGAAGTGTACAACGGCGGTGGCTGGATGAGTTTAAACGGAAAAGTATAATGGATTTAAATATTAAACAACGCTTATCGACTCATTGGAGTTTGTGGCGTATCATACGATTATTATTATCTGTAGTATTTATAGTTAGTGGTATCATTGCTCTAGATTATATTTTAATATTAGCAGGAGTATTTTTATTAGGACAAGCTGTATTTAATACTTGTGTAAGCTGCGTCAGTGGCAATTGTGAAATCCCTCAAAAACAAAAATAATGAACAACTTCAACAATATTATCAATTCCGAAAAACCTGTATTAGTAGATTTTTTCGCAGAGTGGTGCGGCCCTTGTAAAACAATGGCTCCCATTTTAAAAGACGTAAAAACACAATTGCAGGAAAATGCCACTATTATTAAAATAGATGTAGACAAAAATCCAGAAGTTGCTTCCATCTATCAAATTAGGAGTGTACCAACTTTAATTATGTTTAAACAAGGTAAGCCAGTTTGGAAACAATCTGGTGTTGTTCCAACGCAAGAATTAATTAAAATATTTAATCAGTTTCAATAGATATGTCACATCAATATAATGTTAACCTTAAATGGAATGAAGGAAGAGTAGGAGTGGTGTTTTCGCCTGAATTAAATTCTAAAATTGAAGTAGCAACGCCACCTCAATTCCCAAAAGGAGTTGAGGGTGTTTGGTCGCCCGAACATTTTTTTACAGCAGCTGTTAACTCTTGTTTTATGACAACCTTTTTGGCTATTGCAGAAAATTCGAGATTAGAATTTAAAGAATTTAATTGCAATGCGGTTGGTGTTTTAGATCAAATAGAAGGTAAGTTTTTAATGACGGAGGTTGTTTTAAACCCAATATTAATAATTACTAAAGAAGAGGATAAAGAAAAAGCTTTACGTGTTTTAGATAAATCTGAAAAAGCGTGTTTGATTTCTAATTCTATTACTTCCAAGGTCAGTTTAAATCCTATAGTTATTTTATAAAAAAAGAGGCTGTATCAAAAGTAATTTCGTTAGTTTTTAATCGAATATAAAGCCCGCTAATCATTAATATTGCGGGCTTTGTGTATTGTGTCAGCCTGTTTTTTTGAGACTTTTGAGACAACCTCTTTTTTTATAAGTCATTCTGAACTTGTTTTAGAATCTTTTAGTGTCTATTAAAATTGAGATGCTGAAATAAATTCAACGTGACTATAAATTACATCCACTTAGCAGCAAATATTTTAAACTCTGTTCTTAATTCATTAAAGTTTTTTTCAAAAGCATGAACAGCTTCTTTTTGTTTTGAGTGAGAAGGCATCTCTCTATGATCAACAGCTACTGGATTTTTATTAACTTCTTTCTCAATAGCACTTTCATCTAATTTAATGGTATGAGATATTTCATCAATATTGTTTTTTTGAACGATTAATTGATTTTGAAAATGCTCTACTTGAGCTAGCACATCTTGCTTATTATTTTTAGATGCAATTTCTTCTAAACGACCTTTCAAAATAGATATTTCGTCTGTATAAAATTTTAATTTGCTTAACCATTCTGTATGGTCGGCATGTTGCGTGTAAATTTTTTCTCCTGTATTCATGATTTATCTATTTTATGTATTATTGATTTATAATTTAAAGGTAGGTTTGTTCTTCCTACTATAATTGACAATAATCATGTGATTAAACTGAGTTATGTCATTCCTTTTTTCTGTTAATTTTTCATCCTTTGTTATAAAAAAAACGTCATTATGTCTATATATCAAAAACAAGGGCAAATCCCACATAAACGCCACATTGTGTTTCGCAAACCCAATGGCGAATTATATCACGAAGAATTATTTGGTACGGAAGGTTTTTCGAGTACTTCTTCTTTAGTGTACCATCTTAATCCACCAACCATGGTGAAGGAAATTGGAAAAGCAAATTATGCTAGGCCAGAAGTTGGTATTGATGAAAACTTGAAAGCCCTAAGTTTTATGGGTTATGATGTTGAACCAGAAGATGATTATTTAGAAAGCCGTAAGGTGTTTTTCTTTAACGATGATATGCAAATTGGTATGGCATGTCCTTCAAAAAATATGGAAGATTATTTCTTTAAGAATGCTGATTCTGATGAAATGTTATTTATTCATAAAGGAAGCGGGCGGTGCAAAACTATGTATGGTACCGTTGATTTTGAATATGGTGATTATGTGATTATTCCAAGAGGCGTGGTTTATAAATTAGAATTTGATACAAAGGAAAACAAAATTTTATTTGTAGAATCTCATAGTCCAATTCGCACGCCAAAGCGTTACCGCAATGAATTTGGTCAATTATTAGAACATTCTCCATTCTGTGAGCGCGATTTTAAGTTGCCTTATAATTTCGAAACACATGATGAGCATGGTGATTTTAAAATTATGATTAAAAAACGTGGAATGATTTATCCATATACTTATGAAACTCATCCTTTTGATTTAGTAGGATGGGATGGTTATGTATATCCTTATGCGTTCTCCATTTTTAATTTCGAGCCAATCACAGGACGAATTCATATGCCTCCTCCAATTCATCAACAATTTGAAGGGCGTAATTTTGTGATTTGTTCTTTTGTGCCGCGTTTATATGATTATCATCCAGACGCCATTCCTGCACCTTATCACCATAGTAATATTGATGCGGAAGAAATTTTGTATTATGTAGATGGCGATTTCATGAGCCGCAATAATATTAAAGCTGGTCAATTTACATTACATCCAGCAGGCGTTCCTCATGGACCACATCCTGGAGCAATCGAGAGAAGTATCGGTAAAAAAGAAACCAAGGAATTAGCGGTGATGATTGACCCATTTAATCCTTTGAAAATTTCTACAGAAGCTTTAAAATATGAAGTGAAAGATTATTATAAATCATGGATGAGCACCCCTCAATTAGTATAAAAAATAAAAACAACTAACTAAAAAATAAATATTATGTCAGTAGCAGATTTAACTAAAGTAAAAAACTACGATTATAGTGGAGAAAAAGTATTTGATAAAGCGCAAGACTTTTTACCAATTAACGGAACCGATTATGTTGAATTATATGTTGGTAATGCCAAACAAGCAGCGCATTATTACAAAACAGCTTTTGGTTTTCAAGAACTAGCATACGCTGGATTAGAGACTGGTTCTCGCGATAGAGTATCTTATGTATTATTTCAAGATAAAATTCGGTTGGTATTAACTTCTCCTTTTGATCCAAATAGCGAAATCTCTCACCATATCCGTAATCACGGCGATGGCGTAAAAGTTATTGCCTTATGGGTAGATGATGCTCGTAAAGCTTATGAAGAAACAACTAAGCGTGGAGCTAAATCTTATTTAGAGCCAACGGTTATAAAAGATGAAAACGGAGAAATTGTAAAAGCTGGTATTCATACTTATGGAGAAACTATTCACATGTTTGTAGAACGTAAAAATTACAATGGTGTTTTTATGCCAGGTTATGCAAAACTAGACACCGAATATAAACCAACGCCAACAGGATTAAAATACATTGATCACATGGTGGGTAATGTAGAATTAGGTGCCATGAACAAGTGGGCTAGTTTTTATGCAGATGTGATGGGTTTTGCAAACTTAGTAACCTTTGATGATAAAGATATTTCAACAGAGTACACAGCTTTAATGAGTAAAGTAATGACAAACGGAAATGGTCGTATCAAGTTTCCAATTAACGAACCAGCTCATGGTAAAAAGAAATCCCAAGTTGAAGAGTATTTGGATTTTTATCATGGACCTGGATGTCAACATATTGCTGTGGCAACGGATGATATTGTATTTACGATTTCTGAAATGCGTAAACGTGGTGTGGAGTTTTTATATGTACCAGGAACATATTATGATACTGTAAAAGATAGAGTAGGTATTATCGAAGAAGATATGGAAGTTTTGAAGAAATGGGGTATCATGGTAGATAGAGATGAAGACGGGTACTTATTACAAATCTTTACAAAGCCAGTAGAAGATAGACCAACCTTATTTTTTGAAATCATTCAACGTAAAGGAGCTAAATCATTTGGTAAAGGAAACTTCCAAGCATTATTCGAATCTATTGAAGCAGAACAAGCAAGAAGAGGAACTCTTTAATTTTTTTCTAGAATTATGTTAATTTAGCGAAAAATAAAAATTATGACTGACGCACAAAAAGAAATAGTTTCTCGTATTGAAGATAAATATAAAGCCATCGATCAAAACCCAGATGTTCATTTAGAAGGTTTGGTTTGGGCTAATCCAATTACATATTGGGATTATATTTTACCTGATGCTTTATTAGGCCTTCAAGTTCAACGCACCACTCAACCTGATGAAATGGTATTTATCATGTATCATCAAATTAATGAGTTGTTGTTTAAAATGATTTTATGGGAAATTAATCAAGTAAGTAACATTGCCGAAGTTTCTGCAACTTTCTTTATCGAAAAATTAAGACGCATCAGTCGTTATTTTGATATGTTATCTTCTTCTTTTGATATCATGGGAGACGGTATGGAGAAAGAGCAATACATGAAATTTAGAAATACCTTAACGCCTGCAAGCGGTTTTCAAAGCGCGCAATACCGTTTAATTGAATTTGCTTCCACTGAGTTAATTAATTTAATTGACTACCGTTTCAGAGCAACGATTGATAGAAATACACCATACGAGCATGCTTACGAACATTTGTATTGGCAAGCTGCTGGTAAAGATCATGCGACTGGTAAAAAGAATACCTTAATTAGAAATTTCGAAAAGCGTTATAAGGCTGAATTTTTAATTCAAATGGAAGATTATAATACCACTAACTTGTGGACAAGGTTTAAACAATTACCAGAAGATATTAAGAAAGACGAAGGATTAATTAAAGCTATGCGTCATTATGATTATACAGTAAATGTATCGTGGGTAATGGCTCATTACAATGCAGCTGGAAAATATTTAGGAAATGCAGAAGCAACAGGAGGAAGTGATTGGAGAAAATACATGCATCCAAAATACCAACGCCGTATTTTCTTCCCCGAATTATGGAGCAAAGAAGAGTTAGAGAATTGGGGAAATAACGTGTAATTAAAAATTACGTGTTAGTGGGTATTGTTTTCTTTTGTTTAAGCCTCTATTTTTTATAAAAAAAATTGAGCATGAAGCATCTGGTATTTATTTTTTCTATAATTATAGCAAGTACATTTGTTTCTTGTCAAAAATATTACGTTTGTGTTTGTACAAATGCCAGCGCTGGTCATGTAAGCTATGGTGATAATATTAAAACCTATGTGGTTACTAAAAAAGCAGCAGAGGAATCTTGTAAAGCAAACGACGAGGTATCAGGTGGCTCTTTAAAAGATTGCCATTTAGAATAAAAATAGATGAAATAGTCTGTATCCAATCCGAATAATTAAACTGACTATACCATATGACAATAAAAAACAATAAATTTGCTATATGAAAAAAATAATAGTTCTGTTTATTGTGGTTGTGATGGGTGTATTTATCTCTTGTCAAAAAGATTATGTATGTTATTGCACCAAGCCTAATACAAATGTTTCGAGTTATAGAGAAACCTATAAAGGAACTGTATTTGCTAAAAAAGCAGCCACAAAATCATGTAAAGACAATATGAATATTGAATTAGATTCTTTAACTAATTGCTATATCGAATAATATGAAGCATGAATAAAATAGTTGTAGTGAGAGCTATTGCTTTTTTATTCGTTTCCTGCGAAAAAGAATATAGGTGCGTTTGCAAAGATTTGCATTCAGGACAAATTACTAATTGCGATAAAGTAAAAACTACCAAGTTTGGTAAAAAATGCTTCGAGCAATCTTGTCAATTAAACTCAATTTTTCTTACCCATTCAACTTAATTAAAGCAAACACAGAGTAATTCAACATATCCATGTAGTTGGCATCTACACCTTCGCTTACAATGGTTTGTCCTTTGTTATCTTCAATTTGTTTAACCCGGAAAATTTTCATTAAAATTAAATCGGTTAATGAACTAATTCGCATATCACGCCAAGCCTCGCCATAATCGTGATTTTTATCCTCCATGAGTTGTTTGGTTTGAGTGGAGTATTTATTGTATAATTGTTCAACTTCTTCATAAGGTAATTCAACACGAGTGTCGTCCTTTAATTCTAATTGAATTAATGAAATAATGCAGTAGTTAATTATACCAATATACTCTCCTGTTATATCGTCTAAAACCTTTTGAGTACCTTTTTCTTCAATACTTTTAATGCGTTGCGCTTTAATAAAAATTTGGTCGGTAAGTGAAGTTGGGCGTAGGTTGCGCCAAGCCGTTCCATAATCTTTCATTTTCTTTAAAAACAAATCTTTGCATAACTTAATAGCGGCGTCGTATTGTGAAGATGTCTTGTTCATTTTATAAATTCTGTCGTTTATCTAAATTATTGCTTATTTTGAAACTTTATTACTACTTTAACGGTAACGCTTCATAAAAGTGAACGCTAATTTAATTAAAATGAGCAAAACGTATTTAACAAATGGCAAACAATTGAGTTTTGAAAAAGCTCAGGTGATGGCCATTATAAATATTACCCCTGATAGTTTTTACGATGGCGGCAAGTTCTCTTCGGTAACTGATATAATTAAAGATGCCGAAATGAAAATTCATGAAGGCGCTACTATTATTGATATCGGAGCAGCATCTTCTCGTCCTAATGCTATAGCTATTTCTGCAAAAGATGAAATTAGTAGGTTAAGAGAGCCTTTAATGAAATTAAGGAAAGAGTTTCCTGAAATATTCATTTCTATTGACACCTATTTAGCTGATGTAGCAGAATTTGCTATTGATTTAGGTGCTGATATCATTAATGATATCTCGGGAAGTCAAATGGATCAAAGTATGTTGGATGTGGTAGCTAAGCATCAAATAGCCTACGTTTTAATGCATATGCAAGGCATACCACAAAACATGCAAAAAAATCCTTCTTATGATGATGTGGTAAAAGATATTTCTACCTTTTATACTTCTAAAATAGAACAATGCAAAAGTCTAGGTTTTGATAAATTGATTATAGACGTAGGTTTTGGTTTTGGCAAAACGGTAGAACATAATTATCAATTATTAAAACACTTAAATGAATTTATAGTGTTTGATTACCCTTTATTAGTAGGTCTTTCGCGCAAATCAATGATTAATAAAGTGATTCATACATCACCTGTTACTGCATTAAATGGTACAACGGTATTAAATACTATTGCTTTACAAAATGGCGCAAAAATATTAAGAGTACACGATATAAAAGAAGCTAAACAAGCTGTTGATTTATTTGAGTTCTATAAAAGCGTTTAAAGTTTAATTCTATAACCATTGAGCTATTAAAAATAGAACGCTGATGACGCATATTTTTATGATTAGTTATGATATTAAAAAAAGTGGATACTATTACCACTGAACTTTTTTTTATCTTTTTTTTACTTAATCATCATAATGATCTGCGTTCCATTTTTTTATACAGCAAATATGGTTTAATCTTCAGATGTAGCATTAGCTTGCTTCATTTTTCTTAAAAACATATCTTTTTTAGTGGGACTACAAATATTAAATTGAAAGGCTGGTCCACTTTTTACATCTTGTTTTTTGTCTTTTGATTTTAATTCTTTAATGGTATTATTAAACTCGGCATTGCTACTTACCACACTCATTACACCTTTAAAGTAGTAGAAGTAATACCATGTTTGAGGATCTAACTCAAAGTACAAAGTAAAGTTATCGCCACCTTTTTTACGTTGAATTTGAATATGACCTGGCACTTGTTTGTAGATTTCCGATTTATTAATAACGCCTAAACCAATTTTACCCATTGATAAAAATGAACGACTTACTTTATCGTAACGCATTTCAGTATTAGTAATTAAAAATGTTTTTTCAAATTCATCAGGAAATTTTTTAATGTTCCCATTTAAATTTAAATCAGCAATAACCTTGTCGCCTTTATCTTTACCTAATATTTCGGTAATACCTTTTGTAAATACTTTATTACTAAAGTCAATTGGTTCAAGGGTGTTAGTATACACTTCCACATCTTTTACCATTTTTTTCAAAGCACCTTTATCAAAAAAGAAATCTATTGTACTCATTAGTTCAAACGTTGCCGAATCATTAATGGTGCTATGCGTAGCAATACCAATCGTGTTAAATTTAACTTGTCCTAAATCAGCTCCTAGATCCATTTTTCCTTCAGCATAAACTTTACAATCTTCTGTATTTAAACTTATATAGTTACCTGGTAAAGACTGCTCCACTAGTTTTTCTTTATTCGAAATTCGGTATTCTTTACTGTCTTTATCAAAACCAAGATACCCACTTGCACCAATAACGTCAACATCTTTTCTTCCTCCGCGCAAGGATACAAAAGATGAGTAAACCATATTGGTATCTTGCCCGTATATAATAGCAGAGCCCACAGCTTTTCCATTCATATCGGTAGTGTTTTCAGGTAATGGAATTAAGATGTCGTTAGGGTCAATTTCTCCATTAAATTTTAAATACGCTTTTCCGATTTTGCCGCAAGCGTGAACAATTTTTGTTCCACCGTCGTAGGTTAAAAATTTGTTTGAGGCGAATAAAAATACTTTTCCAGCAAAGCTAAAATAATCGTTGAATTGAAATTTAGAATCTTCATTGATAATACCTTCTGATACCGTTTGACCTGCCGTATCAGGTTTAATAGTATTAAACTTAATTAAATATGGTTTTTTATTTTCATCTAAATATTGATATTCTCCATTTGCTAAATAGCTAAATCTTCCAAAAATATTAGCCGTTACATTTCTAATGGTATGATATTTTGTAACAGTATTTGCTAAGATGTTTGCATTTTTTAAAGTATCAATCACTGCATTTCTATAAATAATAACTTTTCCCGAATCAGGGAAAACACGAGCATCAGCCACGTTTATAAATGGTACGTTAATACAACTAATAATACATTTTCTTAAATTGTATTTTGCTGCTGGTGCTAAAAATTTTAACGAATCTTGTTTTGGATGCACAGAAATAAATTGTGGCCCTTCTAAATCGAGTGCGTTCTCTATACTTTCATCTAGTTTTTTATTTTCATCACCTAACTGAATTTCTTCGCTATCCATAAACCATTTAAAACGCTCCATGTAGGCGATGTATTGGTTTTTAGGAAACTTTACAATAGAGGCGCTACCATTAGCCACAAAATCTCCAACACGTTTATCTAAATCCATTTTTGCGTTGACGTTATCTGAGGCAAAGGTTAAACCTTCTTCATCAATAGCGTTTAAATGAAAATCGGCTGTATCTGAGAAAAATTGATGTTGCTTAAATAAAATATTGACGGCTGAAATGTCGGCTTTTACCATGTCAATAACACCATTGCCATGTAATTCTAAAGGACTTAAAGAATATCTTCCTTTAAAAGTACATTTACCGTTATATGTTTTAAAAGGACTTGCTTTATCAGTTGCATTCATAACATCTTTGTATGGCATCCAGTGAACATAAACGGTGTCGCCATGAGCTTGCGGAAATTCAATTGGATCAATTTGTTCTTTTAAATCAAACGAATTTGCCATGGTATTCATACTATCTGGAAAGAAAATAAAATCTTTGGAGCGGGTAGTGGAAGTAACATAATTCAAATCTCCATCTGCTCTTAAACCTTTATTACTTAAACGAATTTCATTTTCAAATTTTGCTTTTCCTCCATATATTTGAAATCCGCCTGGAGGAGTTTGTCTTATAAAACCTAATGAATAATCTTTTTGTAACGTGAGTTGTTCTCTAAACGTTGGAAAAATTCCAGCAGACGAAAATTCGCCTTCAAAAATTAAACCTTCATTTCTAAAGTTATCTAAACTATCCATAGTAAATGGATCGAGTTTATAATAAAATTTATCACGATTATAAACGCCTTTAAAAATTGATTTCTTATCGTAGTAAGTATAACTTTCTTTAAAGCTTTGAAACTGAGGAAATGTGGTAGCTTTACCAAATCCACTATGATTTTTTGGAGCATCAATTCTTAGTTCTCCATTTAAATTTTCAATAACAGTTTGCACTCTTCTAAACGGATAATTGCCATTAATATCTGGTTCGCGCGAAACAACATATATTCGACATGAGTCTATAGTTTTCATTTTTACCTTAAACATGTCGTAATCAAAAACAAAGTCTTTTCCATGAAATTCAAACTTACCAGATGCTACCACACCCGAAAAATCCATCGTTCTGTTTTTCTTTAAAACTAGTTCGTTATGTTTAGGGAACATAAATACTTTTTGAGTATCGCTTAATAGAATGCTTTCAACACCTCTAATTGTAATATCGTAAGAGTTGTTTACTAAACTCATAGTAGCATTATTTTGATTTGGTGCATGTTTTCGGTACTCTTCAGAAAAGAAGGAATGAATGGTAATAATGTCGTAATCTTTTTTATGTTTTAAATTTTGGATATAGTCAAACAAACGCGGTCTGATAGTGATTAAATCGGTTTCTGGTTCGTAATAAATTAAACCAAAAATGGCCATTTTAAAAATGATGGGTCTTAAATCAACCGCTAAATATTTTATGTATTTAGCAAAATCAACTACAGTAAACGTTAATAAATTTCCGTTATTATTGTAGTAATCATCCATTTTTGTAACAGGGCTAACATTCTCCATGCCTTTAATAGCCTCCATTCTCCCGCGAGAGAAAAAATCTTGTGATTCAAAAAATGCTTCGCCTTGCGTATTGTTTGGTAAGAAATTAAAATCAATTTTCGGTTCGTCAATCTTCCATACCATTTGTTCAAAATACATATCTACTTTATGATAAGTATTGAAGTAGGGCGATTTTTCAAGACCGTCATCTGTTCTTAAAAGCGTCAAAGTTTTTTTGTCTACTTGGTATACAAAGCTTAAACCAGGATGAATGATAGAATCTTTTTCTAAATAAAATTTTACGGCAGCAGGTTTTGCATTTATTTTTTCTTTAGTCATGGCAAACGAGCGGGCTGATATTTCTAAAAACCTTGCATTGTTTCGTTTAAATAATAACCGAGCAGGATTTTGTGCGTTACCCGAACCAACAAATTTATTTCCACGCATACCAAAACCACCATCGTAATCTACATCTGGATAAATGTTTTTTACAACTAAACGCTTGCTGTAGGAGTCAAAACGAGGGTATGTTGGATCTCCATTTTCGGTTACAATTTTATCAGTTACTCTTCCTTTTTGGGGCACATCAAAATATTGTTTTCCTACAAAGGTTGCAGAGTCAGATATATAGCCACCAGTTTTACATTCTAGCGAAACACGAATTAAATCAGCATATACATCATTTCCTACGCCCGTGCGTTTCCAACTTAATCGTCCACCCTTGCCAACAAATTTTCCTGATGATGGATAATAAATACCTTGTATATTTTCAATGGAAATAGAGTCACCTCTTGGGCTTGAACCTACTAATGTAAATTTAGGAAATACAACTTTCGGAATTGAATCGAATTCAAATTTATAGCTCGCTTGTTCACTTCTGTAACTGTATGTAGGAGATTTGTAGAAGGTATTGCTAGAGAAAATATTTTCACTCATTTCTAAATATTCACCATAATTTTTCAAGTTTTTTGAGTTGAATATTTTTTCAATACAAGTTTGCCAGTTGTCAAATACTTCGGGGTTTTGTCTCGAATCAATAAAGTTAACTACTGAGTTTAGGTAGTTAATAAAATAGGGATAAGGTTTTAATTTTCGTTGCAGCATTAAGTTACTGGTTTTGTAAATAGCAGCTCTGTATCTACTAGAAAAATCAGGTAATTTCCAAACTTTTCCAAAATTTAAAACGTATTCTTCTGCCTCTTTTTTATTGGCAGAATTATCATAAAAATAATCGTTTAATTCTTTAATAAATTTAACTGAATCGGTACTGAATTGTGTTATTTTTTGAGCTTGCGCCAATTTAATCAAAGTAATTAGCAGGGATGTTATGATGATTTTCTTAAACATTATTGGTCTTTTTGGTGATGTACTCCAAATATATTCAACAAGGCGAATAAAAGTCACAGATAGTTACAAACAAAATGGATAAACTTTTTAAGAGAAATTTACGAGTAAACATCAAAAAGTTTTTTTGTACTTTTATCCAACAAGAAATTAATAACAAATTTAATAAAATAGAATTATGCCATCATTTGATATAACTAGTAAAGCAGATCCGCAAACACTTGATAATGCTGTAAATGTTGCCAAAAAAGAAATTTTAAATCGTTTCGATTTTCGTGATTCAAAAAGTGAAGTAGAATTAAATAAAAAGGATTTAATTATTTCTATTGTTACAGAGCACGATATGCGTTTAACGGCAATTATAGATGCCATTCACAGCCGAATGATAAAACAAGGTTTAGATCCTCGTTGTTTGGATGAAAGTAAAGCGCATTACCCTTCAGGGATGGTAATAAAAAAAGAAATTAAAATTCGTCAGGGTATTGAAAAAGAAGCCTCCAAAAAAATATTAAAAGACATAAAAGATAGTAAAATTAAGGTGACGGCTCAAGTAATGGATGATATTATTCGTGTTTCGAGCAAGAGCATTAACGATTTGCAAGCGGTTATAGCTTTGTGTAGAAAAGGAGATTACGAAATCCCTTTGCAATTTATTAATATGAAATAGCCATGTTTGCTAAAACACAAACATAAATGAAGATAAACTGGCTAAACCATATGACAACAAAAAAACAATAATATCTACATGTGAAATAGCCATGTTTGCTAAAACACAAACACAAATGAAGATAAACTGGCTAAACCATATGACAACTAAAAAACTATAATATCTACATATGAAATAGCCATGTTTGCTAAAACACAAACACAAATGAAGATAAACTGGCTAAACCATATGACAACTAAAAAACAATAATATCTACATGTGAAATAGCCATGTTTGCTAATACACAAACCCAAATGAAGATAAACTGGCTAAACCATATGACAACTAAAAAACAATAATATCTACATGTGAAATAGCCATGTTTGCTAATACACAAACACAAATGAAGATAAACTGGCTAAACCATATGACAACTAAAAAACAATAATATCTACATGTGAAATAATTCTTTATCTGAATACCATATTTCTCTCAAACCCTATTTTTATTGGTTTATAAGTAAATTATTCAAAAAATAATACTCAGTAAATCAATACTTTACAGCGAATATATAAATCATTTAAAAAAACTTTAAAAAAAGAGTTTGGGATTAAGAAAAACTTATTACATTTGCAGCCCGTTATTTGAGGTTGTAAAATGAGAGAAGTTGGAGAGAAAAATATTTTTAATAAATTTAAAAATAAATTTGGTGATTAGGAAAAGGATATGTAATTTTGCAGCCCGCAAATGAAAATAGCGGACGTTCATTAAGAGATTTATTAGTTAAGAGTGAGCAATCACGATAAGCTAAAAGATATATTAAGTTAGGCAACTAACTAAGTTCTTTGAAAAAATTGAAACCAAAAAATGTAGCAGATAACTCTGAATAAGGAGTGTACATCTGAAGATAAGAGTAGTGATACTTTTATCATAATTACATGCTAGACCCTGAACAGACATTCCTAGATATGAATATCTAGATCAAATTACTTTTACAATGGAGAGTTTGATCCTGGCTCAGGATGAACGCTAGCGGCAGGCTTAATACATGCAAGTCGAGGGGCAGCACGGTTAGCAATAACTGGTGGCGACCGGCGCACGGGTGCGTAACACGTATACAATCTACCTTAAACAGGGGGATAGCCTTTCGAAAGAGAGATTAATACCCCGTAATAAATTGAACGGCATCGTTTGATTTTGAAAGCTCCGGCGGTTTGAGATGAGTATGCGTCTGATTAGCTAGTTGGTGAGGTAACGGCTCACCAAGGCGACGATCAGTAGGGGATCTGAGAGGACTAACCCCCACACTGGTACTGAGACACGGACCAGACTCCTACGGGAGGCAGCAGTAAGGAATATTGGTCAATGGAGGCAACTCTGAACCAGCCATGCCGCGTGCAGGATGACGGCCCTATGGGTTGTAAACTGCTTTTGTACCAGAGAAAACCCGAGTACGTGTACTCGGTTGATAGTATGGTAAGAATAAGCATCGGCTAACTTCGTGCCAGCAGCCGCGGTAAGACGAAGGATGCAAGCGTTATCCGGATTCATTGGGTTTAAAGGGTGCGTAGGCGGACCTGTAAGTCAGTGGTGAAATCTCTTTGCTTAACAAAGAAACTGCCATTGATACTGCAAGTCTAGAGTATAGATGACGTTGGCGGAATATGACATGTAGTGGTGAAATACTTAGATATGTCATAGAACACCGATTGCGAAGGCAGCTAACGAAACTATAACTGACGCTGAGGCACGAAAGTGCGGGGATCAAACAGGATTAGATACCCTGGTAGTCCGCACCGTAAACGATGATTACTCGTTGTTGGCAATATGACCGTCAGCGACCAAGCGAAAGCGATAAGTAATCCACCTGGGGAGTACGCCGGCAACGGTGAAACTCAAAGGAATTGACGGGGGCCCGCACAAGCGGAGGAGCATGTGGTTTAATTCGATGATACGCGAGGAACCTTACCTGGGCTTGAAAGTTAGCGACCGGTCCTGAAAGGGATCTTCCAGCAATGGCGCGAAACTAGGTGCTGCATGGCTGTCGTCAGCTCGTGCCGTGAGGTGTTGGGTTAAGTCCCGCAACGAGCGCAACCCCTATTGTTAGTTACCAGCGAGTAATGTCGGGAACTCTAACGAAACTGCCCGTGCAAACGGTGAGGAAGGTGGGGACGACGTCAAGTCATCACGGCCCTTACGTCCAGGGCTACACACGTGCTACAATGGTCGGTACAACGGGCAGCTACACAGCGATGTGATGCTAATCTCTAAAAACCGATCTCAGTTCGGATTGAAGTCTGCAACTCGACTTCATGAAGCTGGATTCGCTAGTAATCGCGCATCAGCAATGGCGCGGTGAATACGTTCCCGGGCCTTGTACACACCGCCCGTCAAACAATGGAAGTTGAGGGTATCTAAAGTCAGTAGCTGTAAGGCGCTGCCTAGGGTAAACTTGATAACTGGTGTTAAGTCGTAACAAGGTAGCCGTACCGGAAGGTGCGGCTGGAATACCTCCTTTCTGGAGAAGTGTCTAGCACTTAAGTGTAACAGATAGAAACTCTTTTAATAGGGTTACTGCTATTTTTTTGGAATCAATTTATTACTGGAATTAAAAAAACAAAACCCAAAAACGAGCCAAGTGGGCTTTAATTAATGAGGTACGGACAATTAGTCGATGAGACAATTAGTTGATTTGAAAATGTAATTATCAAATTGTCAAATTGTCGAATTGCCGAATTAGAATAGTCCCGTAGCTCAGTTGGTTAGAGCACTACACTGATAATGTAGGGGTCAGCGGTTCAAATCCGCTCGGGACTACAGGGCAAAGTGAGAAGTTTTTAATTTAAAATTTAAAAGAGTATATATAAAAACTTTTAACTTTTAATTTTCTAATTTTTAGCTTAATTTTTGGGGGATTAGCTCAGCTGGCTAGAGCACCTGCCTTGCACGCAGGGGGTCAACGGTTCGAATCCGTTATTCTCCACCAATTCAATTAGATAATGAGTCGATGAGACAATTAGCTAATTAAAGGTTTTTATTTTTTAATTGACAAATTGACTCATAGTCAAATTGTTTAATTAAAAATCCAGTTCTTTGACATATTGAGAAAGACACGAGATTACATTACAGTGATGTATTTGTATGATCAAATTAAACAAGTAGAAATATTAAGATGCGTTAAGCATAACATAAGAAAGTAAATAAGGGCGCATGGAGGATGCCTTGGATCTTGGAGGCGAAGAAGGACGTGATAAGCTGCGATAAGCTAGGGGGAGAGGCAAATACTCATTATATCCCTAGATTTCCGAATGGGACAACCCAGTATGTTGAAGACATATTATCCATCGTAAGATGAGAAGCAAACCCGCTGAACTGAAACATCTAAGTAGGCGGAGGAGGAGAAAATAAATAATGATTCCGTAAGTAGTGGCGAGCGAACGCGGAACAGCCCAAACCAGTGTTGTTACGGCAACACTGGGGTTATAGGACTACAATGTGGACTTATATATTATAGTGGAACAGGTTTGGAAAGGCCGATCAAAGAGGGTGATAATCCCGTACACGACATAATTTATATACCTAGTAGTATCCTGAGTACTGCGGGGTCGGAGACGCCCTGTAGGAATTTGCCGGCACCATCCGGTAAGGCTAAATACTCCCAAGATACCGATAGTGAACTAGTACTGTGAAGGAAAGGTGAAAAGAACCGCGAACAGCGGAGTGAAATAGAACCTGAAACCATGCGCTTACAAGCGGTCGGAGCCCTTAAGTGGGGTGACGGCGTGCCTTTTGTATAATGAGCCTACGAGTTACTCTTCATTGGCAAGGTTAAGGATTTAAGGTCCGTCAACCGCAGCGAAAGCGAGTCTGAATAGGGCGTATAGTCAGTGGAGGTAGACGCGAAACCTTGTGATCTACCCATGGGCAGGTTGAAGCTCCGATAACACGGAGTGGAGGACCGAACCGATAAGCGTTGAAAAGCTTCCGGATGACCTGTGGGTAGGGGTGAAAGGCTAATCAAACTAGGAAATAGCTCGTACTCCCCGAAATGCCTTTAGGGGCAGCGTGGTGGTAGAGTCTGTTAGAGGTAGAGCTACTGATTGGATGCGGGGGAAGCGATTCCTACCAAGTCCTGACAAACTCCGAATGCTAACAGATATACACTGCAGTGAGCCATTGGGTGCTAAGGTCCAATGACGAAAGAGAGAGAACTCAGACCAACAGCTAAGGTCCCCAAATCTATTCTAAGTTGATATAACGTGGTGCGACTGCATTGACAGCCAGGATGTTTGCTTGGAAGCAGCCATTCATTTAAAGAGTGCGTAACAGCTCACTGGTCGAGCGGTCGTGCGTGGACGATACTCGGGCATCAAGAATAGTACCGAAGCTTTGGACTTAAATTTATTTAAGTGGTAGGGGAGCATTCTAACTGCGTAGAAGAAGTTGCGTGAGCGCTATTGGAGCGGTTAGAAAAGCAAATGTAGGCATAAGTAACGATAAAATAGGCGAGAAACCTATTCGCCGATAGACTAAGGTTTCCTGAACAACGATAATCGATTCAGGGTCAGTCGGGACCTAAGGTGAAGCCGAAGGGCGTAATCGATGGACAACTGGTTAATATTCCAGTACTTGTATCACTGCGATGGAGAGACGCAGGCGCGTAAGGTCAGCGAACTGACGGAATAGTTCGTTTAAGTGCGTAGGTTTAGGTTATGTAGGCAAATCCGCATAGCTTCTGAAACATGAAAGTAGCCAGAGTCGTCAGACAAAGGCATTGACCCCAAGCATACTGCCAAGAAAATCTTCTAAGCTTCAGGTGAATACAACCCGTACCGCAAACCGACACAGGTAGTCAAGTAGAATATACTAAGGCGCTCGAGTGATCCGCGGCTAAGGAACTAGGCAAATTAACCCTGTAACTTCGGGAAAAAGGGTGCCACCAGCAATGGTGGCCGCAGAGAAATGGCGGTGGCGACTGTTTAACAAAAACACAGGGCTTTGCAAAACTGAAAGGTGAAGTATAAGGCCTGACACCTGCCCGGTGCCGGAAGGTTAAGAGGAGAGGTTAGCGTAAGCGAAGCTTTGAATTGAAGCCCCGGTAAACGGCGGCCGTAACTATAACGGTCCTAAGGTAGCGAAATTCCTTGTCGGGTAAGTTCCGACCTGCACGAATGGTGTAACGATCTCCGCACTGTCTCAGCCGCGAGCTCGGTGAAATTGTGGTATCAGTGAAGACGCTGATTACCCGCAACGGGACGGAAAGACCCCATGCACCTTTACTATAGTTTAACATTGATTTCGGGTAAGTGATGTGTAGGATAGGTGGGAGACTGTGAAGCGGGCACGCTAGTGTTTGTGGAGTCAACGTTGAAATACCACCCTTTACTTACTTGGAGTCTAACTCCCAATGGGAGGACATTGTTTGATGGGTAGTTTGACTGGGGTGGTCGCCTCCGAAAGGGTATCGGAGGCTTTCAAAGGTTCCCTCAGTACGCTTGGTAACCGTACGTAGAGCGCAATAGCATAAGGGAGCTTGACTGTGAGACCGACAAGTCGAGCAGGTACGAAAGTAGGATATAGTGATCCGGTGGTTCCGCATGGAAGGGCCATCGCTCATAGGATAAAAGGTACGCTGGGGATAACAGGCTGATCCTTCCCAAGAGCTCATATCGACGGGAGGGTTTGGCACCTCGATGTCGGCTCGTCACATCCTGGGGCTGGAGAAGGTCCCAAGGGTTCGGCTGTTCGCCGATTAAAGTGGCACGCGAGCTGGGTTCAGAACGTCGTGAGACAGTTCGGTCCCTATCTGTTGTGGGCGTTAGAGAATTGAGAGGCGCTGACTCTAGTACGAGAGGACCGAGTCGGACATACCGCTAGTGTACCAGTTGTTTCGCCAGAGGCATCGCTGGGTAGCTATGTGTGGATGAGATAAGCGCTGAAAGCATCTAAGTGCGAAACTCACCTCAAGATTAGTTCTCTTTATAAGGGTCGTCAAAGACTATGACGTTGATAGGTTATAGGTGTAAAGGCAGTAATGTCAAAGCCGAGTAATACTAATTACCCGTAAGCTTTCTGTTATGTGCATCCAATATTTTTCTTTTTAGTTATGATACTCGTGTCTTTTTTCAAATATGTATTTATTAAAAAACTACGAATTACGAAGTTCGAATGTTGATTATAGGTTCTAAATCTAAAATCGTCAATCCAAAATAGTAAATCGTGATCCCTTTATGGCGTCTATAGCGGTGGGGATCACCTCTTCCCATTCCGAACAGAGAAGTTAAGCCCACCTGCGCAGATGGTACTTGGTCTAAAACCTGGGAGAGTATGTCGATGCCAATTTTACAATAAAACCCC
>Ga0247843_1001557_pt1 | contig 45861 bp, 58 predicted proteins | sample LaCruzMarch2017__FD_192420 | JGI IMG/M metagenome (GOLD analysis project Ga0247843, IMG submission 192420) | Freshwater microbial communities from meromictic Lake La Cruz, Castile-La Mancha, Spain - LaCruzMarch2017_8m | ecosystem: Environmental > Aquatic > Freshwater > Lake | place: Spain...
TCATCTTATTTTTATCTTATCTCTATTTTTTCAATGTATGCTTTATTAACCTCCATGATTTGATATGCTCTATTTACTTTTGCATCTAAATGTGCTATCAACCAAGCATTTTCGGTATCAACTATTTCCTTGTAATATGTTTTCCATTTATTCAACATTGTGTTAAATTTATCTACATATGCTTGTGCCTTGGTTTCATCATGTGTTACAAATATGTTAATCTTTACATGGTCATCCCATACACCTTGCGAATAATAAACTAAATACATGTATTGTTTGTTATTGCTCATTGTTACCTCCTTGTATTTTATTACGCATCCATTTTGCACCAAGTTCCCAATTGGTTTTCTCGTCATAAATTAAACGAGATGTATGTGTTGGTGTTTTTTCTATCTCCTCATCACTTGGTAGTTCGATGGGGGTTAAGTCTTCCAATGAATAAATAACATCCATTTTATTTAGTAAATTTTTTACTTGTTCTTCTGTGTATAGTTTCATAGTTTGTTTACTATTAATCATAAATTTTCTAAATTATAGGTTGAAATATCCTTAACGCAAATAATTTCTTCTCCATTATAAAATCTTTGAAAAATCTCTATGGCTTCTTTTTCATCAATAGCATCAACTATTGAACCATGTTCAACTCCCGTCACGGCATATACGCTACTTTGTTTATTGTTGCTCATTGTTACCTAAATTATTTTTATACATTTCTATAAGTAAGTTATACTCTGTAATCCATTCTACAGGAATTTGCATGTTGGCTTGATAATACCTTTCAATTGCTTCAAAAATTTCTTCTAATCTTCTTAGTAAAAATACACTGTGTGGCATTAGTCCTAATGGTGGTTTTTGTTTATTGTTGCTCATTTGTTAAATGTTTCGTTATATAGTTGATCAATACTAACTGGGTTTTGAACATCTTCATCAAGTACCATCCTTACTGCTTTTTCTGCAAAGTCAACGCATTGTTTTTTCTCCATTGCTTTGGCTTGTTCATACGCTTTTTTCATTAGTTCATATTGCGTATCATTACCTGTTACTAATGTTTGTGAAATTTCAAACATATTTTGGAATAACCACTCAATGCTACTTTGTGTATTGTTGCTCATCTTCTAAATAATGTTGTATTAGTTTATATGTTGGGGTATATTCACCCATTGAATTAACATAGTGGAATCCACCCTCATCTTTTATATCATAATGTTTCAATATCCAAGATGCAAAATCAAGTAGTTGCATTTCTTTATTTGTTTTTTCCATTTCCTCAGGTGTTATCTCATCTAGGAGTTCTTGCAGTATTGGTGAGTTATATTTACGTGCTTTATTATTTTTCATTTTTAGTATTAGGTTTAATTAAAAAAATATACCATAATATTATTAAAACAGTTAGTAATTTCATATTAAAAATATTCTGATATAAATTGTTTGTATTTGGTTTGATGCCATTTTAAATTCCACATAAAATGAACGAACTGAGTCCAAATATACAGTATGGTTAAAACTGGTATTCCAAGTATGTATTTCATATTAAATCATTAAAATTTTCTGCTATAATTTGAGCATATTCTGGGTCTAGATCTTTCTGGTTGTTAATAAATGTGCTTAAGTCTTCAGAAGAAGCATAACTGTAGGTAAAACCGATCATAAATCCATCTATCCAAACTTGTTTGTCGTTTATATTACCGTTACTACTACTATCTTCCCAAACCTGTTCTGCAACTTGTTCTAGTTCTTGTGGTGTCATACTTTTCTTTTGGCTTTGTTTATTGTTAAAAATCCTTTTCTATCTCCTCTCTCTATACGTCTTACTTTATTTATGTAATCTTGTTCACTCTGTGCTAATATAATCCAAAACCCATCATAAATTCTTTTGATATGTGTATACCCGTATTCACTTAAGTCAAAATCATCTATAGTAAGGTTGTAGTTCGGATAATCAACCTCTGGGGTATTATACATTGCTTTATAATAATCTTTAGCATCATCAAATTCAAATTTACTTTTTGTTCTTCCATTATGGTTAATTGTTAAATCACTAGTTGGTGATTCTGTTCTTGATGCTCCTTTATTTGGAATGAAGGTTTTCTTAATTTGCTCTACCTTTTCATCAACTTTCCACTGTGGTGAGTTTCCATTTGTTGCTTCAACACTATCAGTATATTGAAATATTGCCCACTGCATTTTAAGCCAGTTAATTATTTTTTTCATTTTGATTTGGAGTGCTGAATATTGTTATTTTATTAAACTTTAAACCTCCCCAATATCGTATAATTACTGCTCTGTTCTTAAAACAAAACTCCACGCTAGGGAATTTATTTTTTAAATTAAATAGTATTTTCATTTATCTTTTGTGTTAAAAGGTTGACTTCTAATTTGTTCTTCAAGTTGCATCATTTCTAGAAAAAATTGTCTTTGATCTGAATACATTCTACCTAATTCAAATCCGTACACAACATCATCCTTTTCACCACTACATAAGTCTTTAATTAATTCAGCATTGTGTTCAAACATTCTCTTAAAATGCTCAATTTGTTCTAGTTGTTCTTGTGTGATTATATATCCTTTCATTTTTCTTTTGTGTTAAATGTTTCTTTTTCAAATTCATGTCTAAACCTATCTACTAAATTTCCAGCAGTTAGTTTTAATACATCAATTGATAGGCTAGTATCTTCAACCATTTCTTGAGTTACCATAACTTGTGACTTTTGAAGTGTGTTCATTTCAGGATCTAGTTTTTCTAGTGTAAATTTGTAATACATTACTTTTCCTTTGGTTTATATGCTATTGCGTCTTTAAAATAATAACCTGAACTTAATTTACCACCTAATTCCCAATTCAAATCTGCTTCCCAATAGTAAACTTTAGTTTTTTGATTGATACCTGTAATTGTAACATATTCAAGTCCATGTTCTTCCTTATGCCAATCAAGTGCCTCTAATTTGTCTCCAAATGTGAATTTCATTTCCTCATTGTGAATTAACTTTTGTTGTTCATCATGGTAGTATTGTTCTACACTTACTTCTTTTGGTAGTTGATTTAATAGGTCTTCAATTTTTGGTTTCATAACTTTTATTCTTCTAATTTAAATTCATAAATGTATGTTGTGTCGCATTTACCATCAACACATTCAATACGGATGCTTGGTTTGATTGGTTGTTTTGATGTACGTGTAGCTTCCATACCTAATAACATTCCTAGTATCAGACTAGCACCCATTGATGTTAGTAGTCCCGCTACTATTAAATGGTCATCTTCTTTAGCTGCACCAACAACAACCATTCCTATTCCTATAATAACTAATAATGTAAATATAATGTATAATGTCATAATCTTTTAATTTCTCGTTTAACTTCCTCTAGGTATTCTATAACTGTCCAAGGCATTCCCTTATCATCAAGCACTACTTTGTGTAATTCATGAGCTGCTATCCAAGCTGCTTGTTTAACAATATGTAATGATGTTTTTTCATCAATATCTTCATTAAAGTAAGCATACTTAATTTTATCAACTAGATTTGCTGCGTGTTCTTTTGGTGTCATTAGTTTTTTAATTTATCGTTTATAGCACCTAAATACAATATTATTACTATTAATAAAAATATTACCATATTAATCCTCTATTTGAGCATCCCAATCCACTAATACAAATTTTAAATCCAAAGCATCAACTTTAGTTTTATCTTCATTGCACCAAGCCTGTGCCTGGAATCCACCAGTGGCACAAATAACACTTTGTTCCCAATGTGTGTCTCTGTAATCATTTAATCTAGCATCAGCAGCTTCTGTAAGCAATCGACGTGCTGTTTTTTTAAGCATGTCTATAGTAACATACTCACCAGCCCATTTCCACCTTAAAAAGTCCATTGTTCTTTGTACTTTGTCAAAATCAAATGCATCAAAAATATCGTCAATCATTTTATTGACAGGATCAAAAGTATATGTTACATCTGTTGGATGCATTGGGTTCATTTTGTTAAGCAAGAACTGTAATTGCTTTAACTCTGTTGTAGTTAAATTGTTAATCTCCATGATTTATTTATTTTTCTAATTCTTTAATTGATTTTTTTAATCTTTCAATATCACCTTTTGATTTAATATTTTGCTTTTTCTTCTCCATTATTTCTTCTAGTTGTTCTTCTAACCGTTGAATACTTCCTCGAATGATTTGTGCTTCTGGATCTGCCTGTTTAATAAAGTAAATAAGTTCTTCTTGCTTACCTCTAGAGTAATACCCGTGTTCAATGTCATCAGCTAAATCTTGTAAATACCTAGGTGCATTTATTGAAATACGTAAGTCGTACCCTTGCCATTTAGTTTTGTAATCTACAAATGAAATACCTTTAGTTAACTTACTTGATAAATTATGTAAAGTCCAATTACGAACTCTTACAATAGATTTGTCATCACCAAATACATGTAAGAATCTTAAAAACCATCTTGGACACCATTTAGGTTTTGCTTCATAATCCATTGCTAACACTAAAGCAACCATAGCTTGATCATAGTATTTGTAATCTGGTACGCTACCTAAATAACCATATGTTTCAGAAAAATCTTTAGGAAAGAAAATATATCTGAGATCATCTAAGGTAATATCACGGGTATAAATCATGCCTTTATTTCTGCCTTTCCAAAATAGAAAAGTATATTTTAAGTTAGTTAAGCGTTGTTTGAATGTTGGTGGGGTATAAAACTTATTCTTCTTCATTTTTCTTTTCATTTATTTTACAAATCATTTTTTCAGCAAGAGCATAAACATCAAAAAAATCTCTCCTTTCTTCTTCATCCAAGTTCAATACTCTTGGACCAATAGTTGTTAAGTCACAACATGCTTCATCTTTATCATATTCTAAAACAGCAATAACATAACAAAATTCTTTATTTTCAAAACATGAACCATGAACAGTATGTCCAGTACGAGATAAAGCAAAATCTATTAAACCATCCCCAAATGTTGTTTTTACATAACCTTCCATAATCATTTTTTCTTCGGTTCCATAATAAGCATTTGGATAATATTTTACAATCTCATTACGACCTTGGGAGGTACGTGCTTCAATGTTGTTGATTCTAACTCTCATAGATTATCTTCCGTAAAAAATATTATACATTTTATCCCAAAGGTTATTTTTCATCTTAGTAACCCTGATGTAAAATTTACGTCTAACGCAAGTGAATTCATAGAGTTTAGGTCTCTCTTTTAATGAACGAAGGAACGACTTGACACCCTTATAGAACCCCTGTCTATTCTCATTAAACAAGGTAAGGAATAACTGCCTCTGTTGATGATTTTCAAAAGACCATTTACCGGCATTAAAACGAGCAATTAAGTCTTGATTACCTCCTTCAGGTTTACTAAAGATTTCAAATTTTGAAACTGTACCGCAGAAAATTAAATTTTCAGTATCGGTTAGTGAATAAGTAAATATGTGATTCATAACTTTTATTTAGCTAAATATACGAACTAATTTTTTAGAAAACAACTACCAGTATCTTTTTCCATCACCTTCTTTGCGATATCTGTTTTTGATCTCCTCAATTTTAGATCTTTTACCCCAAGCTGAAAGGTGTTTATCTGATTCGATACTTTGTATTTCTTTCTCCATGGGTGTGAGTTCTGGTTCTTGTGGTCCGGTATATACTTCGTAAGGTTCAGCAGGTTGCTGCTCTTCATCTTGGATTTCCCAGTCTGTTTGCTTGGGTTGTTGTTTTAAAGTTTCTTTATACTCTTCAACAGCTTGTTTTAAATCCTCATTAGGTTCTTCATCTAAGTCATCTAGGCCGTCTGCTATAGTTGTATCCCAATCTTCAAGCCAGTCCTTTTCTGGGATATCTATTTCCTCATCTTCTGGAAGTTCTTTATGCTTGAAAGCAAAGTTGGCTGCAATGACTAAAGCAATTGCTAGAGGATCAAATACAAAAATAATAATCAATAAGAACCAGTTGATAATCTTATCCATTGGATACCCAGTTAGTCCGGAAAGGTATTTTAAAGGTCCTAATTCAGAACTTGCAGTTGCATTGGTCTTAACTTGTAAAATTTTATTCTCTAAATTAAAAATAGAATCATTCACAATATCAAGTTTACCTGAAAGTTTATCGTCTGCTTGAGCTGCTCGTTCAATCTCTTTGTAGCTTGCTTTATTAGATCTCACTACTAGGTTTCCTTGCCGGTCGGTAAACTGAGTGGTAGATGCTTTAGATAAAGTACCTCGTAGCTCAGATAAGCCTTGCTTTTCTTTTAAAAGACTTTCCCGAGTCTGTTCAAAAAGCTTCTTTTTAGTTTCTAAGGCTGTTATCTGCTGAGTTGTAATTTGATCCTGGTTTGCAGTCTCTTGGTAAGCAGCTGATAGAAACCCGTAGATTCCGGCAGAGGTTACCAGGATTAAAATAAAGGCTGCAATGGTTAGATAGGTTCTCAGAACCTTATTCAGACTATCCCAGTATTGGTATAGGAGAGAGGCAATTACTAGCTTAGAAACTTCTAAAGACCCTGCCATGATACCAACAGCAAAAGCTGCTCCGGCAAATAGTTTCATTAGACCTGAAACAGAATAAAAAGCAGCCGAGGCTGAAACTGCCAGGGCTGCTAATGCTATAATGTAAGGAAATACTTTTTTACCCATATTAGCTAAATATAGGCCGATTGCTTCAGAAAAGCAACTTAACTGTCTTTATGCTTGTCAATCTTTTTTAAAATTTGAACTAGTAGCGTATGTTTAATTAGATTAGCAGAAGCTGCATTTTTTAATATACTCATAAACTCAAACACAATAAATGGAACTACTATTGTTTCTGAAAGCCATGATGTTCCGGCAAAGCCTTTCTCTACCATCAATAACCCTGTAAGTAAAATAACCCATGTTGCGGCTGTTTTTATAACTTTTAATGCTTTGTATGTTTTGAAACCCTCTCTCTTGATCCCGGCAATAATGCCAAAAAATCCGTCCATAAATACCAAAGCTACTATAGCTAGGTACTGTTCTACATTATCCATTGCAAGGTTAAAGAAGTAAGTGCAAATAAATGTAATTGCTGTTGTAAAAGTTATAGTCAATGTCAGGCCTGTTTTCATATTTTTAACTTAGCGATTTTAACATTTCAATTAAACCGGGGTGTGGGTATACATCTACCTTATCTGTTCTAACAGAATTATGAGTATAAACACCGGGTTCCCCTTTGAGAGCTCTTGTTGTTAATCCCCAAATATCCTCATTATAAGTTAAAGGAATGTTATATTTTTCTTTCCATAAAACTAATAATTCTTTTGTAGAATCTATTTGTGCTTGAGTGTAGTTATGGTAGTATTTAAAACCTCTGTGTGGTTCTGCTAATTCACAAACTTCTGAAGCGGGCACTTCTTTATTTACATAATTGTAGAACTTACCATTCTTTAATGTAAGCTGACCCCAGTTTGTTAGTTCAATACCGATTGAAATCTTATCTAAGTTTTTATAAGGTAGTCCATGTACACCGAAGTGTTTAGATTTTAAACCTAAATGATAAGCCCAGAATTTAGAACTAAATCCTTGTACCACTTCTCCACTATCATCCACAACTACACAGGTAGCAATAGGAGTTGTATCGGTAATCCACCATTGCCAAACTTGATCAGCATTAGGTGCACCAGCGGTATGATGTAAATAAATTTGTGTTTTTGGAAATACTTCTTCAAAATATTGTCCTTTTGGGAAAGTTATTTGTCTTAACTTCATCGGATATTTAACATTATGTGTTGTGTAACTAAAATTTTCATCGGAAGTCCACCCTCGTATCTTCTTTTTTCTTGTCCATTTTCATAAATAATAATAGTTGGTAGTGAATTAATTTTCACCGCTTGTTTATAAAAAGGATTTTTATCTAAGTCAACCTTAAAGTATTCTACACCGGGGGTTGGTCTCCAAACAAATTCATTGTGTTTATTCCACTCACTATTAAATTGAACAACTACTTTAGGTCCTTTTATTTTATTTGAATAAACATGCAAAGGAATAGATTCACTGGTTGTGGGTTTTGGCTGAGAGTAGGGTATTGTAGCTACTCCTAAAACACTCCCTACTACTAAAAATAAAGGTACTATAAATTTCATTTTGCTTTTATTAACTCTTTCAATTGTAAAATTTCCTGGCGGGTTAACTCATCCTTCATTTGGTATTCTTGCCTAGATGGAGGGTAGGTTTCTTTTGCTGCTGGATCGGAGGGGTCCACTACGTAGATACCTTTTCCGATTTTAGGCAAGGATTTTGCATCTTCAATCTCCCCCATCAACCAGTAATGGTATCCAACAGCGGTTGAAATTAAAGCAGCAATTCCTGCTAAGGTCTTTAAGCTTATTTTGAAGCTTAGGTTTTCATCTAGTTGTTTTTCCATTTTATATCTCAGAAGTGTTGTTTTTCTTTCCTGCAAACTTTTCCACAACAGTTCCAAAAACAGTAGCGATAGTTATGTATTCGACAGCAGACACAGCTTCTGCCTTGTGTGCTTCATCTGATGTGAATAAAAATACAATTAGCGTAATAAATCCAATAGTTCCCAAAACTCTTTTATGGGAGGTACCTTCACTATTGGAAAACATGGTTATAAAAAATTGTTTCATACTTTTCATAAAATTAATTTTATAACCTGAACTGACATGCTTTTTTTGCTTCTTATCTTGGGTGACAAAAGCTAACATTCCTAAAAGTGCTATGATAACTATGATCGCCCCAAGCTTTATTTATTAAAGAGTGTCCTATTCTATTATTAATAAATAGTTACTTTATTGCGAAGGGTGTGGGGATTCTGTATTTTTAGTTACTCCTTTGGTATGTTTAGGATTATAAGGACAATGTCTACACCCATTACCACAGCAATGACCTCTCTTTAAATGAAAAGAGGCGGTAAATACATACCGCCCGTTCTCAATATAATACTCTAACTCTTTAGTATTAACGTACTTCACAGGCTCCACCGGCACAAGCAACTTCTCCTGCTAAATCTGTTAGGTCCTCTAACTCAACGACCTTACTTAAATCAATATCAGCTAACACAGACATCAATCTTTCATAAGTTTCTTTATCACAATCCTCAAAAGGAAGCTGTGGGTAATTAGGATCACTGTACGCAAGTACTGAAAGTCCGTTATAGAATTTTCTATTTTCCCAAAACCATTCACCAACTGATTCCCATTCATGGTCTTTGATAGAAATAGTAGCTGAAACGTTGTGCGTATTATTTCCTTTTCTATGCCCGGGTTTAATCCAATCTTTAGTCACTCTTTTTACTCTTTCTAAAAGATCAAAAGGTGATTCTGTTCTTAGGATTGCACCTTCTGGTGCTTTTTGAGGCACAGTAATGATTGCAGTATCATGAGGACGATTCTCACAATCCTCCACTAGTTCCGGGTGGTAGATTGAAAGATAGGTGTAGATTGCTTCATTCTTTCCTACTCTTATTCTACGAAGGTAGTAGTCATTATGCCAGGCATGAATTCCACTAGAGGTTCCAAGTGTTAGAGAGGTTGTCCCTGCAGGCTTTACAGTCGTAGTCCTAGCCGAGCAGTTAATGCCGATCAGTTTAGCAACCCTTTCATTCTCCTGTTTTACTATTTCTGCAGCCTCAGACATATCGTAGTTTAAAACTGCACCTGATCCGATACCGGTCATTGATACTCCAATCAAAGCTTCTTTCTCAGTAGTGCGTTTCCAAACTTCTCTAAGATAGTGAAAGTCTGTATAGCCGGCTTGTAAAGTTCCAATAAGGGCTGCTGCCTTAACTCTATTGTTATAATCTTCCTGAGATTCAATATCAGAGACATTTACCTCACATAAGTTACAAAATTGGAAAGGGCGCAAAGCAATTTCACAGTTATGCGCTAAGATTCCATTTGCAAAGAAGTTGTGGTTGTTTTCCACTTCAAGATCATATACATCCTGTGTATGCTCCTGTACTGTTATTTTTATTAGTTTTGCCATTTTTTTAGTTTTTTGTTTTATTAATTTTCTTTTTATGTTGTCCGTAACCGGGGGTGTTAGTAAAGTTCCATTTTCGTGAACATTGTCCGTTGCAAAATTCCCGGGTGCTTTTCTGCTTACATGTAAAGGAGTTCTGACACTGTTTACACTCTCTTACAACTGTTGGGTTTTTTTGTTTGGCGAGTTCTAGTTTTTGCAATCTTACTAACTCTCTCCGCTGCTTACCCTCCTCAGTCGACCAGTAAGCTTTTTGCTTTTTAGAGTTCATCTCCCTATATTCTGGTGTTTGTCGCTGCCTTGCTTTTTGTGCAATTAGAGCTTTAGTCTCCAGTGTGTGTTTTTTACCGTACATGGAGTTATGTTCCCCTGCAGTGCTTTTTACGTGTTCGTAGTCGGTGATCGACCTTTTAACCCACTCTTGTATATCTGCTTGCAGGTTGTACTGGTTTACTAGTCTCTGGTACTTCCAAACAACTTCATACTCTACACCTATTTTTAAAAAATATTCTGCAAACTTTTCTTTGTATTCTACTGAGATAGCTTTTGCATCCCATCCTTTAGTCTCAACTATTTTATATAGCTGCCCTGTTTGATTATATAAGAAAAAATCTGGCTTGTAATTCTTACCATTTATACAGTATGTCATACTTTCCACCTTGTACTCTATTTTTTGATGATCTAGGGTTCTTGCATAAATAAACTCAACTTTGCTTCGCAGAAAAACTTTGCTTCCGGTCCAAGTTGTATGGTAACCAATATACCCTCGGCTTTTGTTATTCCCTTTCTTTACTTTTCCTCCGTTTTTATTTTTCATAGTGCTTATACTTTAGTGCTATTTCCTTTATTATAAATAGTCGAAATAGCACTAAAGTTGTTGCAGCTCTTTACTTTTCTTTGTTAAATATTACAAGATCATCTTCGTGTGTTAAGTTCATACATTCAACCCACCCTCTATTTGTTGTATAGAACCTATGATCCGGTGTACAACTAACACGGTAAACCACTCCATCTTCTTCTACTTCAAGTTCAACAACTACACTGTCTTTTCTTGAAAGTATTCCCGCTCTAACAGTTTGAAGCTCTATTTGACGTGTTTCCTCGTTGTAGGTTTGTACTTTATAGGTCTCTCCTTTTTCCAAACCTTCAACAATCTCTAGAATACTCTTTTTGCCATTCTCCAACTCTATTTGAGTGTCGGCAACAAAGCAGCAAGGATTAGTACCCCACTCCAAATTATTAGTAAAATAGATTCCTGGCTCTCCTGCTCCTGATTTTTCAATTCTTTTCCAAATATCTAAGAACTGTTCTTTCTCAGTAGTTGATCTTAAAAGAACTGCTGAGTTATTAGCTCTTCCACGTTGAGGGTTCAATTCCCACCATGCTCCAGACTTAGCAGCAATCATCTCATCATCTTCAGCTGAGAATAAAGAAATCAAAGCAGCTCTTCTAATACCGCCTGCCAATACTGCATCAGCAATGTGACAAACCATATCGTGAACTTCGATAGTTGAAAGTTTTTGACCGTCCTTCTTAGACTCTAACATACCCTGTAGCTTAACTAAACACTCTCTCAAAGGAGCAGGTCCTGGTGCTTTACCACCAGCAGTAATCAATCTTGCACCTTTAGGTCTGATATCTGAGTAATCAAATTCAATAGTAGAAGTTCCGGTAAAGTAGGATTTCATTAATATCTTAACAGCATCTGCCCATCCTTCAATAGAATCGCCGATCAAGAATCTCTTCTTTCTATTAGGGTTAGGTTTTCTAATCTCAGGTAGTTTCTCAATATGATCGAACTGTACTGAGTATCCAACCCCGGTTCCTCCTAAAAGTAAAAACATAACCTCACCAAAAGCTCTAATATCATCGATAGGTAAATATGCACAGTTATAGATACGTGCAGGATTTACTTCAATAGGCTTTCCAGCAAACTGCATAGACCTCATTGAAGGTAGAACCTTCCTGTCGTATACTAGTTGGTAAGCAGATTCAATCTCCTCATGTAATTGAGGATACTTCTTCTGATGCATCTCTTTGTTTCTTGAAACCAACTCTTCCCATGTTTCTCTTCTGTTTAAATGCGGTTGGTATTTCGCATATTTTAAAAACACTGTGATGTCGCTTAGAATTTTTTGACTTATATTCATTTCTGTTTTATTTGTAATGTACTTAATAACTATCTAGTTTTTTTAAAAAATCCCCTGTTTTTTTTAAGAAAAGGATGAAAGTTGGGTGAATTTTTTAGCTAGCTCTCGTCTGTCAAAAGAGTCAACTTGAGAGAAGCTAGTAGTGGTAGTTGGGGTACTATCTTCATATGTAGGTAGATCCTCGGTAAGTTCGATGTGTCCATTGTTAGTATCAATCTTTGCACCGTAAGTCATACCATCCATCCCGTATCTGTTTTTCATAACATGCACTCGGCCGGTCCCATTCACCTTATCCTCTTTTTTTCTTGATAAGGAAAGGCAGAAGTCTGCAACCATAATCTTATCGTAAGATCCGGCAGCTTTATCTCCCTCGATGATATCATCTTTTGCACCCATCCTGTTTACCTGAGAAGGAGATAGAACGGTTACTTTATATTCTTTTGCCAACCCTTTACATGCTACATAAACGTCATCGATTTCATCTTTGCGTTCAGCAAACTTTTTAGACATTGATCTTAAGTAGTCAATGTAATCTATAATTACTAAATCTGGTTTAATATCAGCATCAATACATTTCTGCAAATGTGACTTAATGGTTGAGATAGTAGCTGATTTAGGTGGGTATTCTTTTACTACTAGTTTTCCGGCTAGGTTTGCAACAAGTGCTTCTACTTCAGGCCTGTGGTGTTGAACTTCCTCAATACTATGTCCGGTAAAGTAACAGTCAAATCGCTTACCGACATAATCTTCCCCTAACTCTAAGGTGTAGTATACTACATTGTATCCTAGCTTGACTGCATGTGCGGCCATGGCAACCATCATCCAAGAGTTGTGTGAAAGTATGCCGTTACTGTAGTAACAAAACACATCTGCTACTGAAAGGTCGTACATTACTTTTTCTTTTTTATTAACTATTTGCTCTTCTACCCTGGTTACCCCTTCTTCTGTAAGTATTAAATCATCGGAAGTTAGTTCATCAGCCTTTACCCAATCCCTATTGTCTGTTTTAAATAGATGGTGCCCTGATGTGTTTAACGACTCTCCGTTACTAAAAGTTGTCGTAATGGATGGCTGTCTCTCTGTTGTAAACAGTGTTACGATTGGTTTAAATCCATAGGGTGTTTTTACCTTAAGGTCAAATTCCGTAAGGTATATATTTTCCGGCCGTGGTTCAATTCCTAACTTGAAGAATAAATCCCCGATCTTAATTTTTTCTGTTTTTGTTCGTGTTTGTATTTTCATAACTTATGTATTTTTTAATTTTTTCTATTTCTTGCTGTTTATCTTTTTTCCAATCTGCCTCCCATATAATATACGTACTATATCCCAACTCTGCAAATTTAGCAGTTCGTTTTCTATCTCTGTCATGTATTCTTTGTGCTTTTCCTATAAGGGGTAGAGTGTCCTGCGTAAAGACCCTAGGATTAGCATGCCAAAAATCACCGTAGTATTCTATAATAATATTCTCGTATAACATATCCACGATGTAGTTCTCGATAGTGGTATTGGCCTTCAGACCTGGAAGGTGTTTCTGCAACTCCATATAACAGTTAATTTCCCCTGTTGATCTTAATCCCTCTTTGCCTTTATAGAACTTATTAACCCATTCTCTAGCTCCAAACTCCAGCACTCTTTTCTGCATTGTTTCTGAGATTCTCTGTTTACTCTCTGCTGTGTGTTGCTTCCCTGTAAATTTGCTCGACTGTACGCTATACTTACTTTGTTCAACAGCACGTAGATTCTTTGCTTCTTGTTCCGAATAGCCTCTCTTTTTCCAATATTCTAAAGATCTTTTGGAATTGCTTGCTTGTTTGTCGTTCCACTTTTTCTGCATCTCTTCTTGAGCTTTTCCCTCCCCTATTCCTTTTTCTAAAAACCGTTGCTTTGCTAGACTTTGAAAATTTTTAACCTCTATTTGCGCCTGTTCTAATGAACATCCTTGAAGCATCCAATAATCGATTGTTCTTTTGCTATGGCCGGTCATTGTTTTTGCTTTCGGGTACTGCTTTTTATATTCTGTGGTTCTTAAGTTGTGTTTTTCTCTTAGGTGGCTGTTCAAGGCTTTTTGCTCCCAGTGTCCGCAGATCTGACAAACTAACCCCGGTGGTTTTTCTCTATTCATAAAGTACTTTCTTATAAATAGGCTTGCCACCACCGGGATTTTAACTTTTTCTAATTCTTTTTTAAGTTTGTTAGTAGGTTATAAACCTGCCACCCGTATAGGTGGTGTCCGTCAATGTTAAACTCTTCCCACGGCTGTACCCACATTGTGTAAGGTTCTCCTTGACTATTAACTAACTCTAAACCATATTCCGGGTATTCTATTTCAATTATTGCGTTTTCATCTAGGCATTTACCTCCGCCTGGATTACCGAATACTATACCTAAGTCGCCAGGACCTAAACCGCCTTGTGTTAATTGATTAATCATAGGCCAAGGGGTTGGTATAACAGGTCTGTAATCTTCCCTGTAACGTGTTTCAATATCCTTGTTGTACTCGTGTCCAATGTTTCTATCCTCACCAGCTTTTAATGCATTATCAATCAAACCTCTAATTGAGTCATAATCTCCTACATTTAATAGATCTACTGAGTTTAGTAATGCTGTTTTTAATTGCTGGTTTTTGCAGAAAGCAGTAAACTCTTCTTCTACATACTGTAGTTCATCATCTGAATGTCGGTAAGCTTCTTTAACCTGCTCGATGATAGAAGTTCTAAGTACCTCATTATCTAACCTCTTAACCTCTATCTTAAGGGTATCCATAGAGATGACTGTGTGGTATTTATGCCAGTATCTTAAAATCTCATTTATAATCCATTTATGGGCTGGGTTTTGGAAATGCTCATCTGATAGTATATCGTAGATGTTTTGTAGAAATTCCTTCCTAGTTAATAAAGCCCCGATTGTTTTAATCTGAAAGGCTGGTCCGTAATCACTTAATGCTCTTAATGATGCCATAACTATAACTTATTTTTGTATAACTTGTTGCTGTAAATATATGAACTTTATTTGAATCTTCCAAGTTGAAAGAAACATTCTGTGATCCATTGTTGGATATCCTTAATAAAAAATCCGATCTGATCTAATTCGTAAAGCTCTAAAAATTGCTTCTTGTAGAATCCATTATTCTCAGACTCAATTAACTCTTCAATGTACTTGACCTGTCTATCATCCAGGATTGGATTTTTTAAATCCATCAGCTTATAGTGATTCTCTAAGTTATTCCTCCGGAATAAAATCTGAGGGTACACCTTATGTTCTGATAGATGATCTTCGCAGTGTTGGAAAATATCCTGCAAGGTCATAGGAACGGTCATAATATCTGGGAATAATTTAAGCAGGGTTTTAGGTCCTAAGCCTTTTACTCCCTCAATCTTATCTGATTGATCCCCGAGCATAGTCTTATAGATAATAAAGTTACTTGGGTGAATTAAAAATTCCTTCTTAACATCCTTAGGTCCGTAGAAGACCTTAGTCACCGGACGGTATAAAGTTACCTTATTCGAAACTAGCTGTAGGTAATCCTTATCTGAAGAAACAATAACAACCTCGGAATCAAACCTAGTAGGTAATTCTGCTGCCATGTATGCAATCATATCATCAGCCTCTGCCTTATCAATCATACCTACTTTGATAGGTAAACACTGGAGGTAGTGAATAAATCTAGTAATCTGACTAACCTTAGCATCATTTTCTTCTTCCAGGTCATCAAAAGTATCCCAGTTTGTAATTCTGTTTATCCCTCGGTTTGATTTATACTCCGGTAACAGATTTTTTCTATTTGTAGAAGATCCTACTCCGTCAAAGATTACATACACTCCGGTTGGTTGTACAAGCTGTACTAAAGATCCTAATGATCTAATTGAACCTGCCAGCCCTCCAATATGTGCACCGTCCTTATTAATCATATTGATAGTTGCAAAGTTCCTAAAGAATAAATTCAGTGCATCAATGATTAATACCCGGGAGTGGAAGTTTTCTTCTATGTGAACGGCAGGTGTGTCTTCCTGCTGGTTTATGGAATCAAGCATGGCTTGAAAGTCTTTTCTCATAACATTTAATATATGAAAAAAGCCCCTGCAAGGCAAGGGCTCTTATGTGTTTATTTTTAGTCTTGTTACTTTAAGTATGTTCTCCACATTGCAGTTACTCGATTGGAGATCGACTGTAATGCTTTAGATGCTTCCTGTCCTGTTGCTTCGACTGTTTTTAAGAATGCAAAATCCTCTTCCGTAGTTGGGTTGATAACATCTTTAATTGTAGCTTCAGGATCACTCCTAAGTTCTGTTAGGTAGTGTCTACATAGTTCCATAACGTTTTCTAATCCTTCTGCTATATCGCGGGTGGTGCCTGGTTCTTGATCGTAATAATAGGAAGTATCAGATAGTAGGTAGAGTAGCTCGTCAAGAGCTTCATCGTACTCAGGATTATTACTTGAAGGTACTTTTGCAAAGTCTTTTAAGTTACCCTCAGGTGAAACGTATGCTTCTTCTAACAGTTTAGAATTAGTAGTAACCTTATTCTCTACTAAGTACTTCCTTAAATCAAAATTATCCATTTTTCTTTTAGTTATAAATATGCCCTAAAGATAATAAAAAAGCCCCTGCAAGGCAACTAGATTCTTATTAGTTCCCCTCGTTTTAATTTTCCGTAGAGTCCTGTCATTGATATTCCTAAAGCTTCTGTTGCTTGAGTCTGAGAGGTGTATGTAGTACCTGTTATTGGATCTAATATTGTTTTTCCTTTTAATCGCTTCCCTAGCTTTGCTTTTGCTAGATTCTCTCTATGCTCCTGTGTTCGCAGGTAGTGGTAACTTCCATTTGCTTTCCTAGTCTCAATTCCTTTCTGAATTGCTTCTTGGCTTCTACTGTAATTGCCTTTTTGCTTTCTTGTTGCTGTTCGTTTTTCAAGGGCCTGTTTTGATTTCGGAACTCCTTTGATAGTCTGTATGTATGCTTGCTTGGTTCTTTCATAAACCCTAGCAGATACTTTGTACCGATTATCTTTTGTTGCATTAACTAACGCCCAGAGAGCTTGTTTTAGTTTTTCATTGTGAGGGTATATTGCACATAGTAGTAGGTGGGCAATAAAATGCTCTTTTGCTGTTAATAAGACTAGGTTGGGATGGGTTCGCCACTGGTGATTCTTCCCAGTACCTCCTAACGATCTAGGTTTTATATGATGAATTTCGTAGTAGCATTCTTTGCTTTTTACTCTTTGTTGTGTTTTTGCTTTTGCAATTAGGTTTTCGTAAATTAGTTTGTAATTCATAAAATAAAAAACTCCTGGCTTTCAGGGTCGAGGTCCTTACTCACCAAGAGTTTCTTTAGTGTTCAAATCAGTAAAACGTAGCCTCGACTCTACTATTATAAATAGAGCTAAAAACTGTTTTTTTTTACTATTCTGGTTCGCTCTGAAAGAAATCTGAAGATGTATTTTCGAAGCTCTCTTCAACCACGTCGAAATCACTTCCACCTAAAATGGCAGACCATTCTTTTGAGTGAGCATCTTTATACTGCTTAAGATCTTTTTCAGTATCGTTGATGAAACCGTGGGGGGTCATAATAATCCTACCCCGGGTTGTAATTCCATTAATGTGGTTTTTGTCAATTTGCAAGTTTGTTCTTTTGGCGAATTCCACTTGCTTTCCATTTTTGATTGCTTTAATTTTTGAAGTACCGGCATTCATAACATTTCCGAATGTAACAACGAATGTTGCATCATACCACATCGCAAACCCTCCTTTGTTCATCAGTTTAGGCTGTCCCATAGGTGATTCAGGTTTTTGAGTCCATACTTTATTTACAACCACTAACGTGTTTGTGAATGGATAGGATTCTTTTCTAGACATTACTATCTTCTGATTAACCAGGTTGCCGAACTGTGTAGACATTGCACCTGCATTCCATTCTGCATTGTTTTTATTAGAACGTACTGAAAGTTCACAAGGCACTGAACCGATTGAATCCCATAAGAATAGCAAGTCGTAAGGTAGGCTTCCTTTCTTCTGTTCGTCAATTAGATCTAGAATGAATCCAGCAACATCTTCGATTGTGTTTAAAGTTTCTCTATCTACATAAACAAACTGTCCGACATAATCAACAATCTCACCGGTCTTTTCATCGACTTTTTCTGTTACCTGTAAGCCCATCTGCATGGCATGTTCCCAGTTCCATTTCATTTCCGTAATAATGAATACCGGAAGTACGCCTGCTTTCTGTGCAGATACTGCTGCCTCAAGTAATGCTGTGGTTTTTCCTGTATCGGAATGACCTCTCAGCATTACGATGTGCCCCATTGGTATACCTGGAATAGAGGTTACTTCTTGAAAAGAGGGTGATAAAGGAATCCACTGTTGGTCTTTAAAACGAACGTTACCTGTCAATAATTTCTTCTCTTTAAACTTATCTAAAGAGAATCCTTTCTTAAGTTCGGCAGACACTGCCTCCGTTAATGATGAATTTTTTTTCTTAACCATGCTTTAATTAGAAAGGTAAGTCGTCGTCGTCTGAAAATAAAGATTCAAACTTGTCTGCTTTAGATTCAACCTTTTTACCTTGTGTCTCTAAAGTGAACTTAGTTTCCTGCGGTGCTTTCCATTCAAAGTTTGCAGCAGGTGTAGCTGGTGTAGCAGCTTTAGGAGCAGCAGCTTCGTCATCAAAGTTTGTAGCAGGTTCAGAAGAAATTACTCCTTCCTCTTCCTCAGGTGCAAGCCATTTTTGCAAAACTGATTTCATGTCATCAAAAGACATTCTAGAGAATGCTTTTAAAGGATCTGGTTGATCATCTAAAAGTGCTTTTAACATTGCTTCATCTTCGGCCAAAGGTGATTGTTTGGTTCTTGCTCTAACAGTAGTCTTGTTAAAGTTAGTTCCAGTTACATCAGCACCCACTGTTGTTAGATTTAGATCACGTCCGGCAACGATGTCGGTGTAATCTCCAATGTCCTCATCTTCTACCATAGAAAGTAATTCCATGTAGATCTCTTTACCAAAGCCCCAAAGTTTAACTCCGTCTGCTTCTTCACCCCTAACAATAATAGGAACAAATACACGCATTTTAGGATCTAGCTTTTTGGCCAATCTCCAAGATTCTTTATCTTTAGATTGACGTAGTTGTTTGGCGAACTCCACGATAGGGTCTTTCTCACCCCAGTTTGTTGGTGAAATGATTGGATTCTTGTCTATTCCATAATGGAAATAGAGCTCAGAAAAAGGATTTGATTTATTGTACTTAGATGGTACAATACGAATAGTCTGCTTGCCCACGGCAGGTTTCCAGAAGGCATTCTTACGTGCCTCACCGGAAGGACGGCTTTGCTGAGTTTGTAGAGCGTTTAGTTTCGCTCTGATTGCATTAATATCCATAACGATGTAAATATATGTAACTTATTATTGAGAGGCAACTTTAATTTCTTATTCTGGCAGGTTGTTAGGTTTTCCTAATATACCATGAATAACTTTTCGGAATGTTTTTTGAAATTCTTTTTGTAAGGTCAGCATAACTGCTTGTTGTAGTTCCGGGTTATCTTTTAGGATTTCCATCTTACCGTTAGAACCATCATGGTACATTGCGCTCATCTTAAAAAACACCATTGGTGAACTGCTACCTCCATCATCTATAATTTGCATCTTTATAGAAGGTACATCATCAAATTCATTATCATCCTCTAATTTGTTAAAATCAACAGATTCTCGACGTAGTCTATTTTCAATTAGGTATTTTTTTAAATCAAAGTTGTCCATGTGTATAAATAGAATTAACTTGCAGGTAAGTTAAAAACCTTGTGTATTTTAGTTTTTAAGAATCGTAACTCCCCTTGCTGGGTTAGTAGGATTGTATTTTTATAATGCTGCCAGTCTATTTTAAACCTAGTATCTACCACTCCTCCGTTAAGGCTTTTAATTAATTCATTCAAAGCATTAATAGTGTATAGAGTGTTTGATTCTTTTTTTCTATGAACCAGGATTGTATTCCCTGGAATGTTTGTAATGTTTGGCTGGTCTACATTGTAGGTACAAACAAATTCATCATGTGCTTTCACATGCAATACAAAAATCTTATCGTATAAGATCGTATACTGAGAGGTTATCTCTTGTATAAAGGAGTCTATTCCTTCTTCTGGCACAAAAGTGCATAGCAACTTATTATTCACGTTTTCAATATCTAGGATGTCTCCATCATAAATATCATAAGGCACTAAGGTTGTTGTAGTCTGTTCCATAACTTATTTTAATTTTTAATTTTCTTTTTTCAAATACGCTTAATATTTCTCTAATTATTTCTTTGTCTTGTTTACTTATATCCAGAAGTACTGCATCGTAGGTGTAGAGTACCACCTTACTCGCCCTCTTATCCAAAAGATAATGAATTTCCTTCAATAAGGCAACATTATTGAAAGTTTCCCAATGCTGAATTATATAATTAAATAACTTTTGAGGGTTCATATTAGGTAATTCAGCCTTACTGAATACCTTTCCTGACTCTATAACTACGTATTTACCTTTGGTTTCAAAAGTCTTCCAGATTTTTTCTATTAACCAGGTTGTTAATTGAAAGAATTCAAAATCTTTATATTGGTCAAAAACATTCCCGTATAGTTGTTTAAAGACTAAGCTTTTAGCTTCTGTTCGATCCATCCCATACTTGCTGGCAAAATCCTCGTAAATATCCCCTGTTGGTGATTCGTACCCAACTATTTGTGCAATTAAAGTAGGATGGTAGGCTGTTAAATCAATTTCCATAAGAAAATCATTCCTAGGAATAAAAACCGATCTACACCCATTATCTTTGTTTAAAGCTGCAAAATTTAAACTATTAAACGTATTAGAAGGACGTCCGGTAGTTGTATTTAGGTTGTATTGTGTAAAAATCCAAGTAGTATAGAGGGATAGAAAGGGTCTCTTTAACTCAAAGTATCTTTCAAAGGCACTATTAACCTTTAGGGCGTTCTTTTCTATAAACCAGAAAACATCACTTAAATCATTGCGGTAGGTGTTAGGTGTGTATTTTTCTATAACCGGTTTATAAGCCTGGTACACCTCTTGACAATATTCCAAGTGCTTGACTAACGGTATAATGTTGTTTAAGTCAATATCATCGTAAAATTTCTGAGTATAGTAGTTAATTGTATGGTTATTCTTTTTAAGATCTACTATCTTAACTAAGTTTAGATCTCTTGTATTTTCACTGTAGCAGAAATGACTAAATGCCTTCCTATCCGGTGTATAGACTGTTTCTACTGTTTTGACCCATTCCTTAACTAAAAGTAAATCCACCGTAAGTGCTTCTGAATGGTAAAAGTTAATTATAAAGTCTTGCTGGTATTTTAGATCATAAACATAAAGAAACAACGGAGCAAAGATGCCTGGGTGTATTTCTGGGTGTCTATAAACCGGGAGCATGAATAGCTCTTGAGAGCATTCCTGAGGGAGTCTTTCAAACTGCTGTTGGGTTTCTACTAGCCAAAACATAACCTTTGCCTAAATATACGAAACCTTGCTTAAGATACCAACTTACTTGTAAAATTTTAAGTAGTCTTGCCGTAGGTACTTATCAAAGCTAGTCAGTCCTAAATTTTGTATTCTTCTTTTAACTATTGCTTGGTTGGTTTTAAAAACCTGCTGAGGATCTCCGGTTAAGGTCCACGGTAAAGAAAATGCTATATACTGCTCCCAGAAGTATTTAGGGTCTTTTTGTGAAATTGCAGTGAACTGAATCTGGTCAAGCTCTAAGTATAATAACTCGTTTGCCTTTTTGCAAAAGTATCTAATATACTCCCCTACCTTGTAATCGTTTTCATCCGGTGTAGGAGTTACTCCGTAAGGTAATATCCGTACATTGTAATATGAATCTGAATACTGTTTTACTTTAAGGTAATCATCTACTAATTTTGGTTGTGAGATTTGAAAGGCTTGTTGGTTTTGTATTAGGTTTGAGCTTTCTCCCGGTGTTAGAGTTTTCACATCTAAATTAAAAGCTATTGAAACTTGCTGGTAGCCGGTTCCTGGTGCTTCAGCATCGCCAAAAGGTATAATTTCTACAGTGTTTGGATCCTGCGGTCCAGTACCAGTGAAGTACTGTCCGGTTGCAATTTGGTAATAAGGCCCAGAGTATGGTTGATTAGAGTTTCTTTCCAAGTAATTCCCTGGGTTAGCAAACAAGCCGGTCTTTACGTAGTGTTTAGGTAGGTATGCCATAATGTTAGAAATTTGTATTAAGTTCTATTACTTTATCATACCACCGGGCATTGGCATTTGGTTTTCCATATTCAGCAGTAGGTACTGCAAAAACAAAACGTCCTTTAACTTGATTGAGTCTATTAATTTCAGAAACAAATAATTTTTTATGGTCTGGGGTTAGACTGCTTAAAGGCAATTTGTTTTGCCATACCGGACGTGGTCGGTTGGTCAATATCTGAATATTAAATAACTGCTTTATACGGAGAACAGCTGTAGCTTCATCATCATCCAAAATACCTTTTAAGCTTTTTAATAAAGGTTCTCGCCGGTCCCCAAAATCATCCTTCAGTTCAAAAATAGATTTTAATTCTTGAACGTAGAATTTATAGTTTTTAATTGAGGTCTGCTCCTGAACGCTTGGACCTTCTAACCCGGGGTTTTGATATACTCTATCGTCACGTACATCTATATAAGCCTGCCCAGGTACTCCGTATACTTCTAAGGTATAAGTCTGCGGTGTTGCTCCGGCGGGATATAAAGTATCTATGATCTGTTTCATAGCCCCTCTCGATCCTCCGGATTTAAGTTGAGGTAAGATACAGCCTTCAGAGTCTGTAGGCTTGTTTCCTACATGTACTAAAACTCCTTGCCTGTACGGCGGATCACTAAGACGTAACACCTCTCCTAATCCGGGATTGTTGGTTGCTTTAGATTTAGTAAACCGGTAAGTACCCGGAGGTATGCAGCTTACTCTGCTTGCATTTCCTTTCCACGGTCTTTCTACTGTATCATAACTGTAAATTACTTTGCCGGCACTGTCTAATAATTGTAATTCACCGCTTGTTTGAACTCCGTTATCTTTCAAACGTTTAAGTCTCAAACGAAGTCCGGAAGAACTTCCCACCGGCCATGCCAGAGTTCCTGTGTTTTGTGTGGTAGCTGTCCCTGTTCCGGTTCCGGTTGTGTTTGTCCCTTGACCGACTCCTGTAAAATCTTGAGCGGCTGTAGTTGTTACTGTCTCCGGTACAACATTGGTATCTATTTTGGTTATCCATTTATTATCAAAAACTTCATGAGTTATACCGGTTATGATAAACTGCAAGGTATTTGGGTAGTTGTATGGAAGGAAATCTTGGTTTATTTTAAACCTCTGGTAAATTTTCATTCCCGATAGTCCGTCGAAGGTTAGATTTAAGTTGATAGGTATAAATCCTAAGGAACCTCCTTTGGTACTTTCAGCTGATATTCCGGAAGCAGCTTCGGTAAATTCAAGCATGTTGTTCATAATAGTACCCATCTCTTCTGTTTTTTGCAAATCCCAAGAGTATGCTACTATTCCTTCCAGGTATGCTTTATACTCTTCCCGGAGATTATTATTTTTCCTTTCTAGTTTTTTAAAATCTTCTTCTGTTTGTTCAGAAGTGCCTTGATTTTGTTTTTTAATAAGTACTCTATCTACCAGTCCTTGGTTCCAGGTAGCAAATGCAGTTGCATCAGCTCCTTTAACTGCACCATTAGCTTGTGCACCTATTGTTACTGTGCTTGCTAGGGCATTAGTAATGCTTGTTCTAATACCAAAATCAGTAACAAAAGTTCCTTTGCTTCCGGGGGTCAATCCGTAGATAGAGAATTCAGCCAATCGTCGTTCTGTGGCCTGTATAGAGGGTATTGGATGCTGGTCTAGAATATAAAGACGGCTTTCCTGCTCATCCACTACAGGTTCTAGAGTATTAATACCACCTAAGCTTTGGCTAATACCATCGCAGATTTTTTGTATAAGGTCGTAAAAATTTACTTTGTTAGATTTATCACGTATTTCGAAAGCTTGCCTTAAGAGAAAAGCAAGGTTAACATATACGTTCATTAAAAATCCAACATCTGGGTAGGTTGCTCGGTCTGTAGCTTTAGGAATAAAGCTACCGGCTTCCGGTATTTCATTAAATACTTTATAAGTGACCGGTGTATCGTTTTCTTGAAGAGTTACCTCTGTTTTAATAATACAGACACTCGGGTTGACCGATATTGTGTAAGGTGTTCTGTAAATAAGATTACTTGCTACGTCTGTGTCTACTTTAAGTAAGGGGACTTTAGCATCTGTATCTACATACAACATACCCTTTTCCCATAAGTAATTTAAAAGTGCCCCAAACCTGATATAATAAGCTTCTTTAGAATCCCCATAAGCTGACCCTATTATCCCAACAGCATCATGGTCGGAGCCGTTAAGGAGTCTTACACTCACCTCGGTGTTAGGCACCGGTATAGATTCGCTATATAAAAGTAAATTTTCTTTGAGCTTCCAGGCTAGGTTACCTATGGCATCTAAGTTACGGAGCAAGTCGATAACCTGTGCATCTGTTGTTGCTTTGTCTAAAGCAGATTGTGTGTTTTCTAAATTCTTTTTTTCCTCTTCTGTTAATACTATTCTATCATCGTCTGCTTGAACATTAGCTTTCAAAGATTCAATAACATCCCCGTAACTAATTACTGAAAGAGTGATATCATAGTAACCGTCCGGAGTGAAAGACCAATCAAAGTTTCTAATCTGGCCAAACACTGCATCATAGTTTCCAGCAGTCTCTTGTCGTTTTTTCTCAATTGCATCAATTAATGCATAGTGATCTCCTTTGTATTTGGATCCTCCATTACCTAAAAAATCACCTGTTACTGTGTTAGATTCTACAAACTGTTGGAAGTTTTCATTATTATCAAAATAAAGACTATGTCCAAATTCAACTAAGACTGAATATCCAAGTCTAAGGTAGAGTAGGTCTATATAATAGAACTGCTCCCTTGAGTAGGCTCTCATTTGAATAGTAGTCTCTCTAACAGATCCTCGGTTGCGGTTCTTAGTTTCTAAAGAAAGTATACCGGGTGCTGGCCTGTAACCTTGTTCAAAACCAAATTTGTCATAAGCTCCTAAACCCCCTAACGGTGCTAGGTTTAAGGACGTTCCTCCAAATAAAGTATAGTATTTTGCAATATCATCAATCCCAGATGGTACATCGAACTTTGCTCTTTCAGATACCAGAATAGAGGATGTTAATTTAATCCAGGCAGATTTAGCATTTTGTTCTAATAAGGTCTGTGTATTTCTTTCCTGTAGAGCTAATTTCTTCTGCCGTACGTTAATTTGATCTATTACGTAGTCTTTAAAACCTTCTCCTATAATATTTCCCATATTATGAGTTTATTTGATTGAATGTATTTACTACATCTACTGGGTTGAAAGGAATTCTAATCTGGGTTCCTGAAGGAGGTGTAAGTGAGTTTTGAGGTAAGTTTCTATTAGCAATTGAAATAACCCACCATAGTGAACTATCTCCGTAGTATTGCTGGGCTAGATTATCAAAACGACCTTCTTCTGAGACGATCACGTAAATGTCGTTTTCATCAAAAGGTATCTCCGGATAGCGAACTGTTTGATAGGCCCGCTTACCGTTATATTTTGTTTCTGGTATATTTTGGTATCTATTCATTAACTGCTATAATTGTTATTGTATCCGTTGTTAAGTGCAATATAGCGTTGATTTCCAAAAGTTGCAACGTTTCCGTCTGCTGCGTAAGTATTTTTTTGTAGTTCTGGGATAAATGTATGTATTGGTGTGAATTGGAATCCAGATACTTTAATCATGTGTGGCAATTCTTTTACTAAATCATCTCCTCTGTTTTCAGGATCTGTAAATCCTTTATCATTTATTCCGATCTCCCAGGTCGATTGGTCTGTAAGTTCATAAGTCAGGCCTTTAACAAACCCGGGCTGTTCGTAAACATAACCTCCGATTGTTAACTGGCATAAAACCCCTCTCATAAATCCATTATTATAATCAGGAGCCAGGCTTGAGGCTAGGTAATTTAGTTTCTTATACATTGGTATAAGCTCTTCCCTAGATTGAGCATATACTGTCCACCCTAAAGAAATGCTTCTATCAAATCCTTGGTATGTCCAAAAATTTTCTCCTCTACCTACATAACGGTGGGGAGTCCATTCTGAACTGTAATTGTCGGTAATACCGTCTAAGAATGCTCTGAAATGAATAAAGGTTTTTCTATTGCTTCCTCCGGAATCAAGAACAGCTATTCTAAACTTAACTAAGTCGTTAACGTCTTTTTCACTATCTTGTGCAACATTAGCTGATTGGTATAAAGGAAGTGCATTTATAGTATCTAAAGCTCCTAAATTTTGACCGGTTACTAAACTAACCTTACCTTTAGTGTAGTCGCTTACATTACCCTTTAGTCCAGGATCTCCTAAATGAACCCGTTGTTCAATATTCTCTTCAGTGTAAGAAGGTGCTAGTACGTCAGCACCGACTGCTTTTGCATCATTTCCCCTATTTCTAAAAGCAGTTCTAAAGTCTTGAATTTGTCCGGCGGTTCTATAACTAGGTGCATCTTTAAGTTCCTGCTGGGTGTAGGTAAAGGATTCTAAGTTATCTAAAATCTCTTCCTGATTTCTGCCTCCTAGTTCTAAATCCTCAGTAGGTCTAGATGTAAAATCAAATTCAATGCTACTATTTTCAATTTGAATTCTAGTAGATGTTAAAGGACCTGATATTGGTTGATATAAAGTCCTGTCTAGTTTATTTTCTTTTGCATACTTTGAGTTTGCATTCTGATCTATACCAGAAGCCCAGGTTCCAGATGGTGCTGTTTTTAAAGTAACTAGCTTGTTGCTTCCAATAACTAAATTATTACGGACCTGCTCAGATTGTTTATCTGCCAGTCCGGCATTATAACTTAATGAAAGGTATCTGCGATAATCAATATCCAGCTGTCTAGGATTAACAAAAGACTTATACTTTAAAGCCGGTATTGGATTTACTATATACTCCGGTACGTTTGAAGGTATTTCAATATCCGGCGGTGCTAGTAAATCGTAAGTTTCGTATAATGGGTTTTTAATTCCATCTTTTCCAAAATACCCATCTAAAGTACTTCCGGCAGTATTAACACCGGTTCTTTGATCATCCGGGATATTAATGTTTGTTAAACCTAATCCTAAAATAGATCCGGGTCCTCCTGGGTATGAATATAAGGTATTATTTAAGGTTTTTTTATTTACAAAATTATCTGTAAATTTTAAAAGTCTGTTATTCTCTAAAGACTTAATGCCAGGGCTAAAAAAATTACCCTCTATTATATCTGAATAGGCGGTTAAACTTCCCGGTGCTCCTGGTATTGGATTTTTACCTTGTTTATTAAAATGAAGACCGGTTGCTGAAACTGCAACCTGTGCTAAAGTATTAGTAGGTAAATAAGCTCCCTCATTTAAACCTTTGGGACTGGTTTGAGTTTGTACTCCCTGTCTTGAAAGTACATTTTGCTTAATAGTAAAAAAAGGACCCTGGAATGTATTACCGGTTAATAGTAGCTTGGTTAACCTAGAAACATCATCAGCTGTTCTGCTGATAGCCAGAGTACCTCCTCTAGTTAGTACATCCAACCCTCCGGTATTTCCGACCGCACTGAAGCTGTCAGGTATAGGTTTTTGAACAAACGGTTGATTGCTTGATCCTCCACCTATCCTGTCCTTGCCGTATTTTAACGACTTAAGGTCAGTTTGCAGGTCGATTAATGCCATTATTCAGGTAGGTTATCTAAATAAGGAAATTTGCCGATAATAGTTGGTGTTTTACCATCCCAGTCTAAAGTAGAAGGTTGTGGGTTGCCTGGTAATCTTGGATTTCCATTAATTGAATATTCATTATGAAGCTTTGATTGTTTGGCTACATTCTGAAACTGTGGTGGAGTCTTACCGTCATACTGAGCAAGTACTGAACCTTGTCCTTGAAGTTTATCTAATAGTCCCATGGTCTTTTAATTTATTATAAATATTTGGTTATTGTAGTTTAGAAGTACCGACAGCAAAGGCTGTTCCTGCTGCTGTAGTTCCAATACGTACTGTACCTTCTTTCTGGTTAATTTTGCTGAGTAATCCGGTCATATTTTTCAATTCCTGCATAACAGCATCTCCAGAAAGTCCTCCTTGTCTGGCTGCTGCAGCCGACTGTCCTATACCGGTTCCGGCAACTACTGTATCTCCCCGATCTAAAGAATATGTTCCTTTTGGACCTGATACAATCAAACCTCCATCTGGGGAAATCATACCGTCCTTTATCGATGTAGCACTTGCAGCCAGCATGCTTAAAAGTCCAGCAACTGCTATACCTCCTAAAGCCAGTCCTACAGGCCCTCCTAATGCAGAAGAAGCAAAGATATTACTTATGGCTGTTGCTAAAGCCCGACGTGCTAGTATGGCAGTAACTCCTGCCAGAGCAATGGTTAGAGGTATGCTATCCCTAAGTCCCTGTACTAGGTAACCTATGCCTTGTCCAATTAGGTCAAAACCTGCGATTAACGGGGATAACAAGAAATTAATAGCCGGTAATACGTTGGTGACTAAATCAACCAAGGGTGATACTATTTTTAAGATTGGTTCTGCTAGTCCTACAAATAAATCCTGTAGTTTTGTTATTGCTGCATTAAACCGTTCCTGTACTGTTTGAGTCTGTAGCATATTAGCTAAAGATTCATTTCCTAGTTTATTAGCAATCTCATCTTGAGATAAACCTTGGGCTACTAATTTATTATATTCTTCTTGAAGATTTCCTTCTACAGCTCCTAGTTTTGCTAGAGCCTCTCTCTCCATTAAAGACTTAGCTAGGTCCTCTCTACTCAATCCTACAGCTTTGGCTAAAGCCTCTTGCTGTAAAACATTCATTGCAGCAAAATCAGCTGCAGTACCTACTTGTTTTGCAATCTCCTCTGAGACTGTTGCTAGGTCGTTATTTAAAGCCGCTTGTCTTGCTTTTTCTAGAGTAAGGTCCTTACCTACTAGTAGTTCGGCTTCAAGTTCTGATGTTATTGAATCTTCAAATTGTAGAAGAGAATTGCTTATACTTGCAACCTCTTCTAAAGTTAAACCTAAAGCCTTTGCTTGAACTATTGCCTTAGCTAGGGCATTAGGCTGTGCACCAATAGAAAGTAAAGTTGCTTTAGAAACCTGACTGATGGACTCTAAAATTTCCCTTTCGTTTAATGCTAGGTTATTCTGAAGTGCTAGAGCCTTGGCTTGTCCTAAGAAGTTTTTGGTAACATCCTCAGTATTTTGTCCGGTAACTACACTAATATCAGAAAGAGCTCCTAAAGTTTCTGCTGTTAACCCGACAGTGTCTTTTAACTGCTGGAAGGTTTCTAAGTTCTCTTGACTAATTTGAGCAAAAGTACCGTACCTATTATTAATATCAATAAAAGCATCTCCAAGTCCGGCTGTACTAACATTAAGTAAGTATGCAGTATTTGCTGCTTGAGTTAATTCTGAGGTTATTCCTAGAGCTTGATCATAAGATATTCCAAAGTTCTTAGCAATTTTACCTGCTTGATCATCAACAGCTACTAATGCACTTACTAGTTGCTCTCCTAAAAATACAGGATCTGCTAATCCTTTAACTAAATTTTTGCCTAGTGTAGCAGCTCCTTGACCGGCTATCTTAAATTTCTGACCTAAAGTTGCTGCCATGCTACCGCCGTCGGTTAACTCGTCGGCTAGGTCAATCATAGCATCCTTAGATTCTGTTAAGGCATCATTAACTATACCAAAATCAAAACCTAATTTTTTAAGACCTTCTCCTATACCTCCAACTATACCTCCGGCAAGACCTAAGGACTTATTGTAGTTTTGAGCAATCTTTAGATTCTCTCTTGCTTGTTCTGTATTTTCTTTCTGTAAATCGTAAGCATCAGCCAAAGCAACTACAGTTGCAATATCGTAATCCAGTGCAGCACTAGTGGTGTATAGGTATTGTTCTCTTTCAGTCTGGGTTTTGGCTAAAATTTCACGAATTTGCTCTTGAGTAAAGCCTTGATTGCTTAACTGTTTGTTAATCTCGATTGTGAGTTTTTGCTGGGCTTTTCGAGACTTTACAAATTCTTTCTGTGCTTCTGTTGTTGATTTTAAACCACGGCTAACATCCTGAAAGTTTCCTAAAACCTCTTTAGAGCTAGCAGCAACATTCTTTAAAGCAGTCTGTAAGGCTTTAGCATCTTCAGATGTAAGTGAAGTAAGCCTTGCAATGTCCTGAAAATATTGTACAATATCTCGGGATTCACTGAGTCTTTTTATAATTTCTTCGACTTTTCTATCAATAGCATCTGTCATACCTTATAGGTATAAATAGTTTAATTACTTGTATTGTACCTTACCGGGGTTCAGTTTAAAAGCTTCTGCCTTATTAACATTGCCTTCAGAATCCATTAAGGTAGTCTTGTTAGAATTTTTACCCGAGGAAGCAGCTTTCATCTGCTCATTCTGGCTTTTATAATGTTCAGCAATTTTTGTGTAGGTAAATTTCCTAAGCCATATAGGCATACTATAGACTGAGTGCCAATCATACCCTCCCTGGCCGTGAAACACAATTTCGTGAATCTCGGAAAACAGGAACATCCTTGCCTGACTGCTATTGTCAGGCGTCAGGCCAAAAAAAGGAAAGATTAATCGGTAAATCGATTGACTGTCCGGAAGGCAGTACGTAACTTAGATCAACATCTGGTTGAATCTGACGGATATATTCTCTCAAGGCTCTAGAATCTCTAGCCAGTAATCCATTATCTACAAAATCTCTAATTACTTTCTGATCCCTCTGTCCATTAACCGAGGTAATCATATATTTTAACCTAGTTGAAAGTTCTGGAGATGCATCTTTATTGATTTTTTTATAACCTTGGATCTCCTGGTTGATTTTCATTTCATCACCGTGGGTTAAAAGTTTAAAGGTTATAGTGTTGTCTGTAACCGGAAGCTTGTAAGTAAATTCGTTTATACCCCTAGTTACTAAAGACTCATTAAAAGGCTTATTACCTACTGTAGAAAGGTCTACTGTATGGCTTTCCCCGTTATACAGGAATTTATATTCTGATCCATAACCCAATACTCTGGCTGCTACCATGATTGCATTTTTATCTCCTACTATTAAATCATTATAGTCTATTTTAGAAACTATTAAAGACTGCAGAAGTTTATCAATCACAGTTCCGTTTTGAATGTAAGACTGGTTAGTAAGGATATCCTCCTCCTTAGCAGTCATATACTTCATCTCAAGTTTACCTGATGATAATGGGTTGGATTCTGGGTAGAGTAAGCCTTTAGATGGAAGGTCAACTACCTCTGTTGGCATTTTAAATTCTGACATATACTGGTTTTGTTGTAACTATTCTATTATAAATATATATGAATCAAGTTTTATACATCAACCAGGACGTATTTTCCTCTATATTTCATAACATTGTAAGGAGACCAATCAATCTCATCTGGTTCGATACCGGCCTGTAAAAATGCTCTTTTAATTCCTATAACAAAACTATGTAGCTGTTCCGGTATTTTTTCTAAAGCATCTTCCTGGTCATACACAATATAATCTTCAGCAGCAGAACCAGCTTGCCCTATCATATCTTTTTCTGCATTATCTAGCTCCATAGCATTGGGCATATCTAGGATTGCAAGGTTATCAGAGAGTTTCTCCAAGTTAAAAATAGGAATGATATAAGGTGATGTATGCCCTAAAAGCTTTTGTGTATGCCTTATTTCGTCAGGGTCGGTAGTTACTTTTTTAACCCGGTTTCCTTTTTCTAAAACCATACCCCAATTTCCTTGCCCTACTCGTCTATAACCTTCTTTTTCAAGTTTATAGATTTGAGCTTTAAAGGCCGGGGTTGTGATTATTTCTTTTAAAATATTTAAGAGTTTCATATAAAAAAAAGCCCTCTCTAATAAATAGACCAGCCCTTAAACATCTGCCCTTTCTTATGAACGTAACGGTACTGCAGGGTTACTAATGGTATCCCGACTGCTTTTGATAATTGCGGATAGCTTCCTTCTGTATATTTTCTCCCATCTTGAAATTCTACTGTATAAGGTCCTTTTGCTGCTTGAGCAGAGAGTCCTGTTTTCCCTGTCTGCCCTCTTCTCCGAGCTTCTGCTAATTTCTGGCTACCTGCTTCTGATATAAGTCCGGTACGTCCTTTTTTATAATTTGTATTTTCCCATCCTCTACTTACCCACTCTTGTAACTCTTCTGCCAATACATACTTAATCTCATTAGTTTCTGGATGAACTATTGTTTTTTTACCTGCCCGGGTTTTTCGAATATTCTCTTTATGTGTTGCTGTTTTATCAGCTTTCCATAGCTTCTGCAGTATTCTCCTAGCTTCTCCAAACTGCTCCTCTGTTAACTCACGCCTGCCGTCATAACTCATTCGATGAAAAGCCCACAGCATTTTTTTTCCGTAGGTTGAATGATGTTTAAAATACTCTGCAAGTAGCCTGTGGCATCTGTAATGCTCTTCCGGTGTTAATAACACTGTGCTTGACTGTTTCCCAAAGCTCCTAGGAATTATATGATGTGCTTCGTAATAAGTACTTCCTTTCTCTCTACCTTCGGAAAGAGCTTGTCTAATGATTTGAAAATATTCGTACATAAAAAAACCTCCTATCTTTATTATAAATAGGAGGCTTTTTAAAAAGTAGAAGTTTAAGATTGCATCAAAAGTTAAGTATGCAATAATCCATTCCGATACCTAACTCAATATTCTGAGCTTCAGCATCAGTATCCCAGTTTAGGTCTGCAAATTTGGTAGATTTGATAAACGCTCCTTTTATAATCCATTCAGAAACAATATCACCTACTGGTCCTAGAATATCGATAGTTAAATCTTTTTTGTAGAAATCAGAGTAACCATCACGCCCAGTCACCGATTCGTGGTGAAGACGTACCCACTCCATTACAGCTTGTGCTCCTGAAGGAGTAATGGGATCATACAAGGTCATTGAAATATCAGACCAAGAATTTCTTCCCTTTACCTTGCGGTAAACGTTAATATGATTTAATTTAATTTCATCAGCTGTTACCTCAACCCCACTTACTCCTTTTATGAAGTAAGAAGGAATACCGTCAACATACATGATGAAGCGGTTAACTACCTTTGGTTCAAACGCTGTGAAAAATATCTCATTTGGATTTAATACTGCCATAGTCTTGTTATTTTACTAATAAATAACCGGAGACAACATTTTAAGTTGCTTTTTATAAAAAAAAATATAATTATAAGGGACATTTGAGACTAAAATACTATTTATGGTAAAATTAAAGAAAATTATTTGTAAAACTTGTAAGTCAGAGTTTGAGATTGAAAATTACAAGAAAAGAACCTACTGCAGTAAATCTTGCAAAAACAAGGACCCGGAACTGGTTTCTAAAGCTAACCACAAACGTAAGGAAACTTGGGACAATTTATACGACGGTCATCCTATGAAGTCCCCAGAAATTCAAAAAAAACATGTAGAGTCTATGGTGGAGCATTACGGTGTGTCTCATGCCCTTCAGTCAAATACTCTGCAAGAGCGTGCAAAAAAAACCAGGTTAGAGCGGTACGGTGATCCTAACTTTTCTAATATCGATAAGGCTATGGATACTAAATTGCAAAAGTACGGGTCTTATAACAACCACCAAAAAAGAACTCTATCTACTTTGCAGAGAAGATTTGAAACCTATTCTAATATCCGCTTGTTGGATATTAACGAACATTCTCAGATTAACGGTAATAAGTTTGAAGTTGAGTGCCTAAAATGCGGCCGGGTCTGGAGCTGTACTTTAATGAATAACTACCATCCTCAATGCAAGCAATGTTCTACTAAGTATACTAAAACCTCTAAAGGTCATTCTGAAATTTTATCTTTTCTGTCTGACTACCTCCCTGGTATTGATATTCTTAGCAACTCTAGATTACTTTCTCCAAAGTTTGAATTAGATATTTATATCCCATCTCTTAATCTTGCAATCGAATTCAACGGTTTGTATTTTCATAACGACCAGTTGAAGGATAAAAAATACCACCTTAAAAAAACCCGGTTCTGTCTTTCTCATGGAATTCAGCTGATTCATATTTTTGAACATGAGTGGTTATATAAACGAGAGATTGTAGAATCTATGCTACTTAGTAAAACCAAAAAACTAAAAACTTCCACCTATGCCAGAAAATGTACAGTTGTTGAACTAACTAGCAAAGATAAGAGACGTTTTTTCGATCAAAATCACCTACACGGAGATGTTAGAAGCTCTCTCTGTTTGGGGTTACTCTTTGATGGTACCCTTGTTTGCGCTTTATCTTTAGGTAAGCCCAGATTTTCAGACCGGCATGAATGGGAGATTATTAGGTTTGCTAACCTAAGGTACACTAACGTTGTTGGCGGTTTTTCTAAACTCTTTAAACATTTTATTACTTCTAGGAATCCACAGTCAGTCTTGACCTTCGCTGATCGTTCTTGGAGTTCTGGCCTATTGTATTTAAGCGCCGGTTTTCAATTTCTGGAGTTTACTCCTCCTAATTATTTTTATTTTAAAAACACAACAGTATATCCTAGACAAGTGTTCCAAAAACACAAACTACAAAAGCTACTTGCAACGTACTCCCCTAACCTCTCCGAGTATGAAAATATGTTACAGAACGGCTATCTACGTATTTGGAATTCGGGCAATGTAAAGCTCCAATGGCTCCCTGGTAACAAAAAAGGTGCTGTTTAATGCAGCACCTTCTTTTTGTACGTGTGTATTATCTATTAACCTGGGAATGTTGCTCCTGTTGGTGTAATATTAAAGTCTAAGTAAATGAATTCAGCAGTCTTAGTAGGTTGAATGTAAATTTGACCGATTAATTGATTTCTGTCAATTACGTCTGCGGTGTTATTACTATCATCCATTACTACTTTGAAGGCAAAAAGACCTTGTCTCTGTTGTACAGAAGTTAAGTAAGGGTTAACCTGTGCTAGGAATGAATTTCTAGTTGCAATTGTATTTTGGTCAAACACCAAAGTATCTGCAATCTGAGAAATATATCCTTTCAATTCGATTAACAATCTTCTTACATTTACTCTATCCAAAGCAGAAGCTCTTTTTTGCAAAGTCTTTTGTCCAAATACCACTACTCCTTGATTTGGGAAAGTAGCAATCGGGTTAACATTTGCAATATAAAGAGTATCTCTGTCCCCTTGAGATAATTTTCTCTCGGCTCTAGTTACTGTTGACATTCCACCTCTGTTAAATCCAGCAGGTGCAAACCAAGCCTCAGAAGCGTTATCGTTAAATGCATAAACTGCAGGAATCAAAGTTGAAGCAGGAACCCAAACATTACCTCCTAATTCAGGATCAATTGTCTGTACCCAAGGCCAGTAAGTAGCAGCATATGAAGTATCGTAAGCAGCTGCATTGGTGGTTGTAGTTGAGATTGAAGTTCCGTAAGGAGCTACATCGATTACTGCAATATTGTCACCTCTGTTCTGTGCATTATTAATCACAGTAGTCAAAGCAGAAGGTGCTGAAGTGGTATTCAAACCAGGTACTGAAATAATGTTAAACTGGTATTCGTCAGGATTTGCTAAAAGATTCAACATTGTATCATAATCTGAACCTGTTACTCCTTGAGAATCTGCATTTAAAGTCAAACCTGCACTTTGGTAGAACTTACCTTGTCTTTCTGTGAAAGGAGTTCCTGTAGCGTTTCCAAAAGTTCCAGAAGCTGCTGTTGGTAAAGAACCAGTGTAAGCTGCCTTAGCTGTTCCATTGTTATCAAAGTAATCAGGAGTTAAGTAGTTAACAGCCGATACTCTTACATAAGAAGATGCATTGGTGTAAGAACCAGTAACATCAATATAGTAAGAAGAACCATCTGTTCTAACAACCTGTGTTTGGTCTCCAATTACTCTTGAAATGAAGTTAGAAGCTTTAGGATCTAAAGAAAGATTATTCCAAGTTTCTAATACTGTCTTTGCATTCTGAGTGTCGTTACCTTGTCTAACTAGTAATGAGAAGGTTCCGTTTGCTGTATTAACCCCAGTAACTTCCCATCTAATATTATCAGCAGATCCAGAAGCCAATGTTCCATTAGCACCTGTAGGTCCTGTGCTGTTCATGATAGTACCTTTAGATAAGGTCTCTAACACAAAAGGAGACAATCCGGTAGTAGGTCCACCAGATCCAGTTGGGATTGTAGATGAAGTAGCTGATGTGTAAGTGCCGTTAGTAATTCTAGCTACTAAAAGCGAATCACCTCCTTGTTGGAAGTAATTATAAGCTGCTATGTTTGTGAAGTAAGTGTAATAGTCTGAACCTGATAGCACAGATCCTCCAAATACGTTTTTAAACTGAGAGTAAGAAGTTACCACTGTTGGAACTGTAGGACCTTTTGCTGTAGGGCCTAAGATTGCAGCACCTGCTTGAACAGGTTGTGCGGTTACAAACGAGGTATCGTTCTCTCTTGCTAAAACGCCAGGACTCAATAAAATTTCTGCCATTTTTTATATTATTTAATAAGTAGTCTGTTATAAATAGTAATCAAACAAGCAAAAAAATGCTTATGGAATACTATTAATATCACTAGTAACCTCTGAAGTTATTGTGATTTTTCCTTTGGTAAAGTCTTTTTTTACAGAGACTAGATCTTGATTGATAACATCTGGGATAATATAACCGTGTAGCTTTATGCTGAAATTGGTTTTTATTAATCTTTCCTCTCCCTGGTTCAAGGTTTCATTGTTGGTGAAAGTATCAATCCGGGCATGGAATTTAAACCTAGCAGGATCTCCCCAATATGCATTAGATGCATAATTGATAGACTCGACTATTTTATTCATCTGTTCAATATAGTAAGTCCAGATGATACAATCATACTGCAAGGTTACATAATCAGGTATTACCACTATCTCCCGGGTTTCTACAGGTTTTCTATTATTTAGTATATCGAAGTTACTATAAGCATTTCCCTTTTGGTAACCCTTGGATACTACTGCATAATTAAGAGGATTATTACTGTCTAGTTTATTACCGATGGTGTAATTTTTTTCCATAGAAGCCCGACGGTACATAATGACTGGTGCCATTATCTTGCCGTTTTTGTCTCTAAAGTAACCGTCCTTCTGAACAGAATTCCATCTTTCCGGATTTCCGTAAATTAATGGAATAGAGATCATAGCACCGTTCTGAAAAACTTGTGGTTTGATTACATTCTCAAAATAGTACTTAATAGATTCATCAATATCCTGAATCCCAACATTATAAGGTTTTACTGTATTCCCTCTTTGTGAGAGTTGCTGGGCCCGGTAGGTGTTCATTACTGCCGGGTCTGTTGTGTTTTTAAACTGTGGTAAAGGAATAACCGCACTGTTTGGATTTTGCAATAGAGGGTCCTGGTGATCTACTGAGATCTGCCTTTGGTTTTTAGGTACTGGTTTTCTAATTTGATCACTCATTATCTTTCTATTGAAATTCCTAACTTATCTGCCGGCACTAAATGACCTGAGCATATGATTGAAATAGAAGAGCCGTAATTTTGTAGACCTTCTGAGTATGAATATTCTGGTATCTTTCCTACAAAGTACTGGTTCTCTTTTACTCCATCTACTTCGTAGTAATTTTCATAGTAAAAAATGTAATCCCCAACCTCGGGTACTAATTCAAGATCTACTAAGTCTTGACGGAAGAATGCAAACTCTAAGGTACGGTTAACATCAGGACCCCATTCGTCAGAAGACCATGTCTGCTCTCCTCTGGTTATCAAACAGTTTAGTAATGCAGGTTCTGAAAGGTATTTGCTAGTAGATTCTCCATACATATTGGTAGTTGAGCTTTCTAAAGAAACTCTGTAGTACCCTATCTGCTGGGTTATAATATCCGGCAGTAACTCGCGGTTTACGGAGTTAAACAGTAAAATATCTCTAGACCTTCCAAATAATGCCAAGATTAAATCTCCTCTACTTTATGTAATTGCTTTACGCTGTATTTAAATTTTTTAAGATCTGGTATCCCGCTTAGGGCATTTTTCTTAATTAATTCAAAAGTTTCCATCCCCGGTTTGGTGGTAACTGCTTTAATTTCTAAAAGGCCTCTAGGTTCTAGATCTTCCTTGTCAGTTTTATTGTTCACAACAGTAACATATTGAACTCCTCTGATAAGTTGTGCAATATCTGTGATATTGGTATTGTCAGAAAATTCTACATATACCAGAGTCTGGTACATAGAGAATGTTACTTCATTTAAAAGTGATTCTAGTTTAATCATTTTATCCTATAAATATTGGTAGCGGGACCATGTTTAATTCTTTCTGTTTATAATCTGCCTCGGCTGCTCTTCTTTCTAGAAGTTTCTCTCTTGAAGTTTCTTCTAGATATGATCTTAGTCTTTCTATCAAGGCAACTTTTTCTGCCGTTCCGGCTGCAATTAAATCAGCATGGTTTAGAGTAACCTCTGCTCCTGGGATTGGAACAGTGCCGTATTTTCCTCTAACATACCCAAGCATTTCTTTTGCTAATGCTAAAGTATATTCATAAACCCACTGCCTACCTACTGAGTTTATTTGTGTGTAGTTTGGATTGGTATAAGGTACGTTTGATACGTTAGAAACTACTCCTGTCGGTCCGGGAGCTGCAACGCTATTCCTTTCCGAGTTTTTAATATATTCAAAGAAAATTTTACCTCTATCTACAACAGGTATTGGGAAAATCCTTAAACTATTATTTACTAATTCAAAAGAGTACTGCGACTTTCTAATTTGATCGTTAAACTCAATTGCTTGAATCTTTTGAAGATCGTAGTTGATAGGCATCAACAAGAAGTTAATAGCCGGTGAATAATTGCCCCAACCGAAAGTATCTAGTAGGTTCATCATCCCGGTACCTGTTCCTGCATAAGGATCAAAGTAACGAACAATGGCCGGTGGTGCTTCGTAAAATACCCTCTTAACCTCAATAGTATCTCCCGGTGCTAAAGAAGCTGAAGCATTAGCCCAGGCTTTTAAATCGTAATTTTGACGATTGGCAATAGTCTCAATAGATCCGGTATAGTAGGTTACTGTTCCTCCTACTCCGGCTTCTTCTCCGTACTGCTGGGAGAGTCTTACCATCCCTGCAAAGTTAGGCTGTATGACGGTATTGTTTAAGGCCGATCCTGTGGAAGATCCTTCCATGGAAAGATAATCCTGCCTTACTTTGTAAGCATAAACTTCATTTCCGTAGGTTGTGACTGCTTGTTCAAAAGCAGTGTAAAAATTAACAGGTTGTAATTCAACATCTGTTAACGGATACCCTAACCTGTTTGCACAATAGGTTGCTACTTTATCAGCATCTATTTGAAACTGATAGTCATAATCATAAAACCCAAATGGAGTATCTCCGGGAAAAAATGTAGAGGTGCCTGTCCAAATTACAGCATTTGCCATATACTAATAAATAGGCTTAGAACTGCCTATTAGTAATATAGGATATGGTATGTAAAGACTGTGTTTGGATTTTGACTTACAAAAGTAATCGTAGGAGCGGCAACCGGTGTTTGTACACTGATTGAACCAGCAGTAGCACCTGCTGATGTTGCTGTTACAAAGAAATCCTGTCCGTAGGTTTTTCCTGCAAGTTCGTTTATAGTTACAATAGCTGTACTTCCGGCAGTTGTTTGATCTCCTCCGGCTATAAACTTAAAACCTACTGTTGGAACAGCAGGTGATCCTGAAGGATAAGCAGCTCCGGTTACTACTGCTGTTGATGCAACATAAGAGGCTGTCTGTGCAGTCTCTGCATCTGATGCCCAGGAAGCAGTACCTGTTAGATTTCCAGTAAACCCATTATAAGATGAAACTGAACCGGTTAATATTAAAGATCCTGATATTTTAATATCATATGCTGAAAGGCCGGTGAAAGCATCTACTGATTGAGTAACATGCCCGGCTTGTATAGTCTGGGAGGTTGTTATACCGGTTTTGGATAATGTATTTGCCATTTATGTATAAATATTTTAAGTAAACCTAGTTCTAGTAGCATTGTAGTTATTTTGAACTTCTGTAGAACTTAAGGCTCGGCTATATATTTTTAGATTATAAAAAGATCCTGATAATGGGCTCCCTAGGGATGCTGTGTTTGATCCTATAAACAAAGAAGAGGTAGATGTTAAACTGCCGCTAGAAGATCCTGTAGCCGCTCTGTCCAAGCCTCCGTTTATGTAAAGAGTTGAGGAACTTACAGATGGTTGGACTACCCATGTTACTTCGTAGATACTCCCGGTACTTATCTGCTGTGAGCTTGTAACAAGACAACTAGTTGTTGATGTTGCTCTATACTCTGTCCATAGTTTACCTGTTTGGCCAGATCCTGAAATATACATAAACCAGCTTGGAAAAGATCCTGAGTTTTTACTTATTAAGAAGTGTCTACCTTCAATTCTAGTAGGTTTTACTACTAAGTCAATAGAAAAAGCCCCGGTAGCGTAATTAGATACAATACCTGAGTTGATATAAGTATCGGAAGATGTTAACTGTAATTCTCCTTTACTTGAGGTTGTGTATCCTATTCCTCCGTTTAGTGTAGATTGCCTACGGGTAATTAAATCAAAAAGCACAGTACCTGCACCGCTGTATGAATTTAAATCTGCCACATCTACTAAAAAATCTAAATTATTTAATATGATTCTAGGTCCGTTTGTTGTTGCCATGGTTTTACTTATTATAAATATTAAATTAAATTTCTTTTATTCGGCTGCATCCACCTCAAGTAATATTCCGGTTTTGGTTATGTTAGGTCCTCCTGCTACTGGCATATGTTATAAATATTGGAGTGGGGTGGAATGGTTATACTGGATTACCGTCTGTTATATTCCAACCGTAACCTGTGATTACTAGTCCGTTGGTTGCTGATGGGTCATAAGGTACCCCTGTTATAGTTAATGTTGTAGCTGATCCTGTTGCAAATACTATTTGTACCCCGTTTATTCCTGGGTATGAACTGCCGGAGATGAAAATTTTATTTCCTGCCACTACATTATGATTTGCCGAACAAGTAATTGCTATTTGACCAGTATCATCATTTGAACCAATAATACTTGCTGTATTGTAGGTTCTTTCAAGCAATGCTTTACCTTCGACTGCAGATGATGAGTAGTTGATTGTGGAAAAATTGATTGTTCTATTAGGTTGTAGTTTATTGTTAATCCAACCGTCGTAAATAGTATGAAGATAGGAGTAGTCAGCTGATGATTTACCGCTCATAAAACTGCTAAAATCAGTAACTTTTCCTACATCCCATGATCCTATATTTTGGTTGAATGCTGTAGCACCATTAAACATATTTCTCATAGTAGTAACTGATGATACATTCCATAAATTTAAAGGTTGGTTAAATCCTGTATTAAATTGAAACATACCTGACATATTAGTAACTTTTGAAGTATTCCAGGTATTTATACTCTGGTTAAAAAGATTAGCTGCATAAAACATTTGAGACATATTAATATTACTAGCAGATAATGGCCAATTTCCAATTGGCTGATTAAATGCTGTAGCTGCTTCAAACATACTAGAGAAATTACTACATGAAATTGGTCTCCAATTGTTTATGTCTGATGAACCTGAGTTATTGAATACTCCATTACTGGTGAACATAAAGCTCATATTAGTAACTCTAGATACATCCCATGATCCCAAATTTTGATTAAATGAATTTGGTGCTCTAAACATACTTGATAAGGTGATATTACTAGCAGATAATGGCCAATTTCCAATTGGTTGATTGAAAGCCGGTGCATTGTAGAACATACTAGAGAAATTACTGCATGAGACTGGTCTCCAATTGTTTATGTCTGACGATCCTGAATTGTTGAATCCGCTATTATCTTGGAACATGGCAGCCATGCTAGTTACTCTAGAAACATCCCAAGATCCTATATTTTGATTAAATGCATCAGCATCGCGGAACATACTTCCCATATCAATACTGCTAGCAGACAAAGGCCAGTTTCCTACTGGCTGGTTAAATGCTCTAGCTGATTGGAACATACTAGCAAAACTACTACAAGAAATTGGTCTCCAATTGTTTATGTCAGGCGAGCCGCCATTATTGAATGATGTAGCATTAGAAAACATACCACCCATACCTGATGCTTTTTCAACATTCCATGCTCCTATGTTTTGATTAAACGGAGTACCCGCAAATGTACTAGTAAATAGGTATGTTGATGATGTTGTAAATCTCCAATTTCCGATTGGCTGGTTAAATGCAGATCCATTAAATGCTAAAGAAAATGCAGTTACTTTAGATACATCCCATCTGTCTAATGGAGAATTAAAACTAGATGCATTTCTAAAAGCTTGATTTAATCCACTTAATTGACTAGTATTCCAGTGATTAACGTATCCTTTAAATCTAGATGCATCTAAAAACACCCATTGTAAATCTGTGGGTGCAGCAGGAGCATCAGCTGCAGTACCTACTAAATTAAAACATCCGGCATATGCTGATAATCCCCCATTAATGGCATTACTACCCCATTGAGTGATGTCTATTATTTTTGCTCTATCACCTGTGGTATTGAATCTAAATCCTGAATGGTTACCGGTGACAGTTACTGTATAAATACCTGGAGTAGTATATGAATGTGTCACTGCTAGTTGAGTGGATTGTGAAATAAAAGATACTGTACCATCACCCCAAGAGGCTGTTACTAAAGGTGTTCCTACAAAAGGAAGTACAATACTTGAGGTATTTGAGATTGTACCTGTACCGGTTTTTGTAGTATCCCATACAGAAACAAATGCTGTCGGATCAGCTACTCTTTTATTTAAACCGGACTGTAAATTATCCACTAGTTCATAGTAGGTATAAACCTCATCATCGGTTAGGCCTGCACCCACTGAGGCATATGCAATATTGTTTTGTGAGGAAGAAAATAATGTATTATTTACATTGGCGGCATTCAAATATAGTTCTGAATCAATAGATGAGGATGCTCTTGCTGTTATGGTAGTCGGTACTCTATTTTTCCATAGCTTAAAATTATTAGAGCCTGTCCGCGAAACAGTAATTAATCCTATAGGACCCCCTGTTACTAGACTTCCTGTAAGTATATTATTAGCAGAACTTGATATTTCGGTAGGTGAAATAAAAATAGCAGATCCGGATTCTATTCCAGTAGAACCGGTAACCGCCCCAATTGCAAATCCACCAGATACTGGTGTATCATAAGACAAATAAGATAAATGAATTGATTGAGAACTAATTAAAGGATGATAATAATCCCCTTTTACATTCGATAATATCCCGTAAGATGCGGTATTATTGTTCCTAGAACCTGACAATGAGGTAGACCAAGAACCAGAATAATTTACCTGTGTTGTATTTAAGGATACATCCTTTAGATTTAGTCTTGAGGCCGATGGATTTGTTCCAATGAATGGATAGATGGCAACCATCTTGTCCCACAAGGAGGCACTCTTTAAACCTTGTACAAAGGTATTTAAAGCATTTAAAGTTACTGTATCGGTAATACCGGCTGCCTGACTATAAACATAAACTGAGGAATCCACAGTGTATGGTTTGGGTGCCTCTGATAATCCGTAACGGCGGGCCTGTATTAAATAATTTGAATAAATTTCATCATCAGATAATGGTCTGGTGTATACCATTAATTGTCCTAAAGAACCTGATAGGGAACCAGTCCAACTGGTTAAATAATTTCCCCCTATTTTAAAATCGGTAAAAGTGGAGGAGGAAGGTACTGTTGGGAATATTCCCGAGGCAGAAATTGGTAACCCGTTTACAAAACAGTCTACCGATGCGGTAGAGAATCTTAAAGCAACGTGATCAAATCCTGTGTTAGGGAAATTTCTACCAACATTGCCTGCCGGTACCCCGTATCCAATGGAGGAGGTAGTACCAACTACCGCAATTTGACCGTCTTGGGTAAACAAGACAGCATTATTTTTTATCTCCCCAGAAAACATAATTGTTAGGTTTCCGGTGTTTGGATTGAATCCGGGAAAGTTTTGGAAGGATCTTAATACACTACCTGTGGCAAATTGAACTTGTCCATTTACTAGGTTGGGAACAGATCCGGTAAATTGGGATGCTGTTGGAAAGTATAATATAGGATTAACAGTACTACTACCGGAGGTGTAGTTGTTGTTAAAATCTATAATGTAGGCTAGTCCGTTGGTTGATGGTGTATTTTGTCCTCCTATTACTGACATTGTTTGTTTGGTTTGTTATAAATATTTTTTATTAATAGATCTGATAGTAGTTGTTAATATCATTTTCTATAAAATTTCTATCTAAAGATTTATCCGAGTTAAAATATATTATTTCTACCTAAGTTGTATTGTAGTTGTAATACTAATGTAGAATATCTGGTGATCTCACTATTACTCAACCCAGTCCCAACAGATGCAAAACTAATTCCCAACGGTGAATTTCCTAATGCTATTCCATTATTATTTATTGCACCCAAATAAATTCCTGTTGATAAAGCACCGGAGGCCGGTACGGCAAACGAGGAGGTAACCCCGTTACGGGCAATAGTTAAACTATTGGAACCTGTTCTAGAGACGGTAATTAGTCCTAAGGGACCAGAGGTTGAAATTCCGGAGGTTAGTTTGTTGTTGATAGCACCTGAAATAGCGGTGGGTGTGGCTTGGATGGTGAAGGATGAGGTTGTGAATGAGGATGTTTGAGGGTAGATGTTGTAGTAGTTGTTTATGTTGTATTCTATTGGGCCTCTGTTTAAAGATTGGTCGGATGGATAAAAAATAAGTTCTTGTAAATCGTATAAATTAAAATCAGTTGCTGAATAGCCTAATCGATTTATTTGTCTGTTAATATTACCCCAATACAAGGAAATTAAACTTTGATTATCTACTTCTGCTGCTAATAATTGTCTATCAGTTATGGATGTTTTGTCAACATTGTTAATAAAGGCATAATTTGGATTTACGGTGTTTGCAGAAAATGACTGTAATGCATCTTCTGCATAAAAATAACCTAGACTAGGTGAGGTAGAGGTCCATAATACACCTCTTGCCTTTCCGGCTGCTGTATTTACTACAGTAGTACCTCTTGCAACAGCAAATGTTGAAATATTAGTGTGAGTAGATGGATTTTGAACTGTATAAGCCTGTCCTCCTATAGCTACTGGTTTAGAATTTAAAGTTAGTATACTCCCACTTTCTACAATTATTTGCTGTGACCCAGTTGCAGTTCGAGTAGCATGTCTATTATTTCCAGACTGGTCATACCACCGGGCAACAAATCCAGAACCTGTTCCATCAGATCCTGTCACAAAAGCAAGTAAGGATCCTGTATCTAAGTTACCGAAAGCATCAAATCCGAAAGACCCTGTTGTGTTGTCCGAATCTCTTCTAACATCCATTAATGCACCAGTATAAGCCGTTCTTACCTTTCTTACCGAATAGGCGGCAGCCGGGGTACCATAATCACCGGCTAGGGTGGTAATGGCTAGATCCTCGGTCATACCTGTTCCCATTAGGTAGGAATTGGATACTGGGGTATCGTAGGAAAGGATTGAGATATGGGCCGATTGTGTATTAAAAAATGGATAATACTGGGATGGTGTTATTCCACCTACTGTAATATTGGTTCCTGATCCTGATGAGGTTGAACCTGAGGTAGATCCATTCCATGATCCTGTAAATGATAATGGGTATGTTACTAAGGATGGTTCCTTAAGATTCCAACGGTGTGATCCGGTTAGGTTTGTCC
>Ga0247843_1001558_pt1 | contig 45855 bp, 37 predicted proteins | sample LaCruzMarch2017__FD_192420 | JGI IMG/M metagenome (GOLD analysis project Ga0247843, IMG submission 192420) | Freshwater microbial communities from meromictic Lake La Cruz, Castile-La Mancha, Spain - LaCruzMarch2017_8m | ecosystem: Environmental > Aquatic > Freshwater > Lake | place: Spain...
CTCGCTGATCATATCGCTCTTTATGTCAATTTTCACAATCAGCTAATCTTGAAAAAGTAGGCTCACAATCGGAACCTTGGGAATCAGTTCCCAACGAAATTTTTCAACATCAAGGTGGGCCAGTTTTTAAACTTTAGCCAGATCTTTTTTTCACATCAGTTGCGACCTGAAAGGAAGGATTGCTTAAAGGCCATCTCGTTTTCCAATGCTGACTCATTCTTATGAACGCCAATCAAGGCTGATCTCTGCCGATCCCTGTTGGTCGAGAATTTGCTGAACAAACTGTTTATGTTCTCCAGCAGAGTCAAGTGGCACTGGAAACTGGACTGTTTGTGATTTGTTCACGGTCAGTCTTCAACTTAGACAACGGAGGCCTCATATGAAGAATTTTAGATCCGCAATCGCGACACGTTTCATTCTCGCGACTTTAAGTCTTTATTTGGTAGGCAACCCATCTGGGGCCGAAGGTCTTCAGCCAGCTGCAGACTTGAAGGTCTTTCCAATGGTTGAATGCAAGCTTGACCTTGACGGGGAACCTCAGACCTTAAAAGTTTTACAAATCAAGGCCAACCCAATTGAAGTCGAACCACAGCGGCAAACAATGCTTGCAGTTTATGGCAGCTATCGTGCAACTGCGGAAGTGTCTGCTCTGCTGGACGCAGCCACCAATGCAGTCAAGATTTCAGCCGATGTCTCGTTTGCGCATGATTCCCAAGAAATTCAAGAGTCCGGATCTGTTAGAGTCTCTGGACAGACCACACTGCAGGTTTCCATGGGATCAATACATCTTATTTGTGAAACACTAAAGTAAGGCCGTCTTTTTTTGCAGGCCTTTTACCGGCACAGTCTATTTTCCTACGACACGACCAAAAGTCTTGATGTGGTTTGCCACATCAAAAAATTGTATCGTGTCTTCTCCAAGTCCTGGGATTGTTGTTTTGTATTGCTCCAAAGTATAATTATAAACGACGTCAGCTTTTCGCTCCACGTGATTCCTTAGCTGCTGAGTTCGAACGTACCATAGGCGTTTGGTTTCATCTTCAACACAGCTTTTCAGTTCTGCCCCTTGGGCACCCCATCTTCTTTCCACACAGTGATAAGGGTCAAAAGATAACAAGTGCAGTCTTTCCTGCAATTGATTTAAATTAATTGTCACGACTTGTTTGTCACTATTGATATACTTGATTTTGCAATTTTCAGCTTCAGTACTGTAAGTCTCAACCAAATCTTGAACGATGTCGCTGCCGCTGAACTGATAGAGCTGATCTTTCGTATCCACTTTGGATTTCAGAAGCTGCGCAGTTAATTTCAGCTGCAAGAAAGCCCCTTTGAGGCGAATGTCACGACTGGGGGATGAGAAATTTTCCCAAGCTCCATCTGTAGAGTAGATATTCGCTGGCAAAGTGCTTGGATGTTCTAATTTATCTACGCCTGAATTAATTGCGGCCTCAACCGTTTCAACTCGATCCTGTGAAGCACGACAAACATCCTTAACCTCTTTTTTAAATTCAGCGACAGGATCAAGCTTAAGATCTTTTTTCATCAAACTGCGACGGACGTAGTCGTGGAATTTAAGCACTTGAACAGTCTGCAGATTGTTTTCATTGTAAATGTAAATCGCCTGTTTCCAGCCCGTCAAAGTTTTCAAAAGAGCCGGATTTGGAGGATCGCCAAGAAACTGCTTTGTTGAAAAATCAACAATTTTACTGTCACGAATAGCATCAATTGTACCTTCGACAAGAACTCCACTCTTAGAAAACTTGGGGTCCTTTACGAACTGAGGACGGAATTTCTTAAATCCCGAGCCGACGTAAGGACCGGATCTTGAAATCGTTGGACCGTACTTTCCCACCGTTAAAGAATTGTCCGGATGAGCGTCCACATAAAGGACTTGGCCATCATCGGTCACCTGATAAACCAAGGCAACATGGCCGTTGGCATCGTAAATCACTGTTCCTGGCTGTATGGAACTCCGACTAATATCCACGGGGTAGAAATCGGAAAAGTGAGAATCTTTTGGTAGCACCAATAGCGGTTTCTTATCCTCATCTCGCTTTTTAAGCTCAGGACCCATTCGAAAGTTGGCTGTGCTGGTACCATCATCTATCATTTGAAGCTCAAGACCCGTTCGAAAGTTGGCTGTGCTCGTGAAGTCTCGAATCCTTCCTTGCAAGTGAGGTCTAATATCTATTGATTCACCATTTTCTGGCAAAAGACTGCGACGAGAAGCTACAACATTTCCGTAGGCCGAATAACGCAAATCTTTTGCTCCGGCAGAATAGGCAGAAGCTTTCACCGAATCGGAATATGAAAATGGAAGTCCTTTTTGCCAAGCGAAGTAAGTCCTCAGATAGTAAGGAAAGTCGGCGCAATCTGCGTAATACTTAGATAGGGGTTTTTCAGAGTGAAAAGGATTGACCGTCACATTCGCCATGCAGGTCTGAAAAGTTTTGCACTCTCCGAGTGCCACAGCTTTACCAATTCTTTCCACCAATTTAGAAAAATCTGCTTCATCCGAAGCATCCCATCTCTCTTTCATAATTTTCATTTGGTAATGGTCTTTATTCACCGATTTATTCTGAGCAAAGGCCGTTGAAACGGCCAGTGCAATTAATGGAGTCAAAGCAATGCATCGAACATATTTGAAAAGCTGAGTGTTTCGAAGTGTCATTAGAAAACCTCCATATCAAATTACCCATACCAGTTGATAACTCGTGATGGAAAGTTCATGCCCACGCGGGGACCACTTGTAGGGCCAGTAGGTCAAAATTATACGTCTAAAGTTTTGACAGGGGGCTCATGCCCGTCAGCCTGAAGCGCGGCGCCGAACTAGAAAACTTAGGGACATCGGCTTTTAAAACTGACGCTTTCGTACGACCAAGTTCTTCGCGAATCAAAGTCCGATCTTTTTCTGGAGGCACAGCTATTGCTCTAAATAAAGGAAAGCTTTGGATTGTTAAAATTCAGAATGTAATCGCATTAGAGCCATCTGAAATAACAGAACGTCGAATGTTTTAAAGACTGTAGGACAGTTTGTCTTCTCATTTTCTCTGATGTCTCAGATTGAGACTATGGCGAGAGATTGAATCGCATAGGGGGTTTGATGAAAACATTTAAAGCATTATTGATTCCGCTGCTTTTATGTTTGATCTCCGTTCAATCGGAAGCTGAGCCTTGTTCCAGCATTTTTCAATCGGAGCAATCGTCGACTTCGAAAAATGGCCTTTACGGACAAATGCGGGACACTGGAAAAGTTGTGGTTAAATCGTTTCGAGCAGCTTGGGATGAAGCACTTCAATCGGCATCCTATTTTCGCAAAGGTGAGTCTAATCATGTCACTCCGGTTTTATATCAGACTCTTGTGCCAATGATGGCAGTATTTAAAGAAGCTATTCAAGAGTTGCCGGTCTCCAAGATTCGTGAATTGGCTTTGTTGGAGTTAAGGAAACGCCAAGTGCACATAGAGCAAAACACAAATGCAAATCCAATGAAGAAAACATTGAGTATGTTTGGAGAGACCACCTCCAAGCCGGCAAGGCTGATGCATCATGCGCTCTCTGAATGGAACGATAATTTTAGAGACTTGTCGCAAGTAAAACGAACCGAAGAATCGATTTGGCTTTCACCAGATCATACAATTGAACCTGGTTTAGGTGCAGCTCCGGTGATGTTAAGCACGGTGGTGACTCCGGTGGGTGCTTACGGAGTTGAATTTGCAAAGGCAACGCAGTTAACGACGGCAATTTTAATGAGGATCGCACGCGAATCCCTTCAAGAAGTTTCAGCAGATATTCAAGCAAACAATGATTTAATGCTACGTCATGAGATCGCTCGGGCAATGCATGCAAAAACAGAAGGAACTTCGGCTGAAATGGCACCACTGGCTGCGATGATTGAAGGAATTCTTAGCCTTCATCAATTGATTGGAAGTGTTCTAGCTGAAAAGATTCCCGGGATTGAAAATGGGGAGCAAGCTCTGCATCTGCTTTTAACTGGCTCAGGAAGTCGTCTCGGACTTCCATCCCTCATTACAAATCGGCTATCGATGGGAACAGTTGGACCCATTGGCCAGGGATCTGGATACTTCGTGCGGCCCCTTAATTTGGATGAACACGGGCATCTAGTGATGACCACAGAATTTGAAGACTTTCTCACGAGACGCCGAGGTCACAGAAAAAAGACCTGTCCCTTCGCAGGTCTTTTCGGCGAAAAAAAAGCATCCGAAGGTGGTGAACCTCTCACTACGCCAATTCAAGATTTGTCCGTAGTTTACCTGCGTATTTTTGATCAGGTTTTAGCGATGCAAAAGACGAGTGAACCATAATTAAGTTTTAGCGCAAGATACCTGCGCCATCAAGATACGGCCTTCAGATTTTATTTTGACGCCTCCATAATCGATATCCAGGCGTGGGCTCATAATATCAAAACTGTCAACCCGCTCCGAAGCCAGAGAAGGTCGGCCACTAATCAGGCGATAAATTCTTCCTTCTGGAATAAAGACTTCGACGGCGGGGAATATCTCAACGTGGCCATCAAGGAATTGGAATCGAGCCTGGTAGTCAGCATCAACTTTTCTAACTGTGATCTGGAGCAAATGGGGATCGCTGATACCTCCAAGGCAATGAACCAAATCTCCAGATCGAAAGCTGACACTGTCAAATCCGGAGCCAGCTAAAGCGTTGACACATCCAAGCGTCACCAATGCTATAAAGACTATTTTCATAATTTCTCCTATGCAGACCGAGCGGCTTAAGTGCTATTCGGGAACTAAGGATTAAATGGCCTCGGTAGAGAATTCTACTCAGTTTTTCGTTTCGGATTGATATGAGATGATATGAAGAGAAAAGGAAGAACAGAAGCCCAATCGCTCGATTTAACGAACGACGACCCAATCGATTGCGTCATCAAGATCAACCAACTCATCTTCTAATAACTTCTGAATGGTAGCTATATTCTGCTCAGTTTCAGAATGCCTGTGCTCCCGCAAAGCTTTTTCAAAAACTTTTTTGGCCCAACGAATTTGCGACCGGTAGGATCCGGTGTTAGCTTTCCAATGCTGCCGATTGATACCTCGAAATAAAATTCCCAAGGCTTTTTGATAATCAGTTTGTCGTCCCCGAATTTTCCCAAATTCGCTGTCAGCTTCTTGAAACATTTCTTGCTGCGCAAGCAATCGGGCCATCACGTATCGATATTGGGGATCATCGACGCCATCTTCAAGGGACGACTCGATCGCCCGCCGGAGGTGCTGTGTCGCCTGTTTCAGATCACCCTTTTCATAAGCCAAGCGTGCTTGAACATACCGCTGCAAGCCTCCCAAAACCCCCGGACGGCCGGAGAGCCTTTGCTCTCTTCGCGAGCCAATTGCTTCAATCGCACGAAAATCAGAGTCCAACGAAAATCCCAAATAGGTTGAATGGGCGCTGGGCATAAAATCACCCACCGTCATCCAGATTTGCATTTTTTTAGGTAACATCACAGTGCTCATGACACCGTAGGCCTTTACGGCAGTGGTTCCAAAGCTCTGAAAATTTCCAAACTCGTCTTCGTGATTTGCAAGCTGATCAATGGCATTCTGTGCTGTCCAGAGTTGCTGTTTGCTTGAACTGGAAAAATTTTCCGAAAAATAATTTTCTAAGACACGCATTCGCGTCGAAGATTCCAATTTCTTATTCAGGTTCGGAAAAAACGCCATCGACTTTTGATCGCCGGAGTAAAAATGATTGGTTTGTCCTAAGGGCCCCTTGGTTCTTCTGGGTACCCTGACACCACGAGCAGAAATTTCAATTGATGCGGATTCATTTGTTTTCGAATCGGCAATCAGGATTGTCCAAGACCCAATCGAATTTGCTTTTTTCGCAATCTGAATGGCTTGATCAATACTTTTTGCTTCCCGCAGAATTCGCTGCTGTAAAAACGGAGTTATCGAGCCCGAATGCCCGTCTTGACCGAAGTTGGTTTGAGCAGAATACATCTGGTGCGATGAAACAGAAATTCCTTCGGCATTGAATCCAGAAATCCCGCCAGCGTAAACCATCCCGGCCGCCCCGGTGGCGACGTAAGGAATAAAGCCAGTCTCATGAATCACAAATAAAGCAGGTGCCTTGTTCCATGAACGCATCAGCTCGCCGTCTAAATTACGACCATGAATCAAGCCATCTTCGGTGAGCTTTCTTCCGCTCTGGTCTTGACTAGGAACAGTGAATCCAGTGCAGCCCAACTTAAAAGGGCTCGTATTTTTTAAGGAAGAATCAATCCCACCCAATAATCCTTCGATCAGACTGAAGGGTGCTGCAGCCATCTGGGAAGGACAATAATTCATCGCCATTGAAAGCAAATTGTCTTTGTGGTTGGCCGCATCCAAAACATTGCCCAGTTCAATCCCAACAGAGGCAAATCGAATTTGGGCCGCTGTGAAACGAGGATTTATTTTTAGATTCTTCATCCGCTCAGCGTAGCCCTGGTGGAATCCGTTGATGCCATCTTTAAATTCTGACGTGAGCTGCTTAAATAGGATGTCTCCAAAACACTGGGACAAAGAAAGCAACAGTGGTTGAATTGCCGCCGGCTTTTGTGAAATTCCGTACTCAACCAGCTCCAAAGATTCTGCAATCACACCATTTTCGGCCTCACGTCCCAAAAGATATCCATGGGCTCGACTGATTTCCTTAAAACTTCCTTTAAGTGTCGCTACAAAAAATGGGGCTCCAGCTGCTGATTTCGGTTTGCACTGAAAGAGCCGACTTTGACGATAGCTGCGGACTGGATTTTTAAGATCACAAACAAAATCCTTGGGCTGAAGCAGATCCGAAGATTGCGCCCACAGGGGTGTCGAAATTGCGGCCAATGACAAATCAAAAAAGAAAAGGATAAATAATCTGAATTTTTTCATGAGCGGGACACTAGCACGAAGCAATTCTTCTGGTCCCTGTCACTTTTCTGACAGGGATCATTTACAAAAAACATTCCAAAAAGCTTACCTTAAGCCGCAGAACTTAATTTCAAGGCTTTCGAAAAATCAGTCGAGTACCTTAAGGCCCACGCGGTTAGTATCCTGTGGTATTCAGCACGGCTCATGAACCAAGTCCAAAGTTGTCAGATGACCCGCAGAAGTCAAATGGGCGTCGATTAGAACTTCCAGCCGATATTATAAACAATTCCCGCCCCTGGAGAAGAGCTCACCTTCACTGACTCTTCTGATCCATTGCTATTGCGCACTTTTACATCCTGGGAAGATGACCCCAGAGAAATCGCTAAGCCAAGGCGCTGGTAAAAGCTTGTCCAATACCAAGCATAACCACCCCCGGCCAGGACTCCTGTATTAGAAGCAGCTGCTGTCAGGGTTTCGTTCGTGGCCAAGCTTTTCGTTGATGCTTCCGCTGATGAGGTTGAAATTGCTCCCTGAGCGTACCATCCATCTTCTTGGACACCTGAAAAGTTGTAACGACCACCAATTGAGAAGCCTTTGGCCTTGATGGTAACGTCGAGAAGAGTCACATTCCAATACACAAATCCCGCCGTTGCCTCCACATTCGGCGAAAGAGAATAGTTACCTTCCGCTTGAATCAGGCCGACCAGCAATCCAATCGGTGAAAACTCAATGCCGAATTGACTAGAAGCCGCTCGAGCTGAACCAGCAAAAAGTGAAGCAAATACCAAAACGGAAGCTAAAAACCGACACATAAAAATCCTTTCGAAAATGAGATATGCAAAGAGAGTAGCTCGAGGTTTTGTAAAGGCAACTGCTAGTTGCTTATTTATTTAAGCTGGTCGATATCCGCCTTCGTGCCCATTCTGCAAGGCTTCAGCGAGTCTATCCATTTATTCGATGGATCGTAGCAAATCATTCTAATTTTAAGTTTCGCTCAGTTCGGGCATTCTCCGCTCAGTTTTTGAAACAACCCACACTTTAAGGAACAAATTATGAAAAAGACACTTCTTGCTCTCTCGATTCTCGGTTCGATTCTCAGTTTCGGTACACAGGCCTTCGCACTTGAGTCACTGTCTTGCGAAAATGGCGACATTTCGAAAGTCGGCGACTCCCACTACGCGATCAACGTTTTCGAAGATGGCCTTGAGTTCCTTCCTTATGAAGGTTCGTTCAGCATCGACGCCGGAGACTCTAAATACGCGAACAACACCTTCACGTTCAAGAACGTTAAGACAGAGCTGTCGATTGAAGGCGAAATGTCGCAGGTCATTGTGAGCGGCACTGTGAAGATCAGCAAAGACGAATCGAAGTTGGTGGCGAACCTGAGTATGAACAGGGGTCCATACCAGAGCTACAGAATGACTTGCGTGAAGAAAAATCGAGATTGAGCAGCAAGTCCACCGCGGCTCCGTGCCGTTTTGACGGCACATCAGCATCAGAGATCGCGGACTTCTCTAGAAGAAACACTTTCAGCTGAGCTCGAATTGAGCTCTCTCGTGAATTTCTTGTTAATGTCCTTTTCAAGAAAGTGCTTAATACTCTCTTTTGATAACCCGACTTGATCCAGTAAACCAAAATAATTATTAATTTGGTGATCCTGATATTGATCCACGCTCAAGCTTCGCATTGATGGCGAAAGCCTGCCCTGCGTATGTAAAAGAAGCTGGGTCAATTGCGAAGCCAGCCCTCCCCTGCTTTGATGCTCTTCAACCACTAGAATTTCTTCCGCTTGCTGAAGGTATTCCGATTGAGACCTTGTGAGCTTCAGAGGCATTTGGCTGACCACAAAAAGACTTAGGTGAGGTTCAAGTTCCGGGAAACTTTTCACCAAATCAAAAATTCGAGCCCCCATTGAACCGAGGGCAACCACGACCCGGCGCTGGCCACTAAAAAACTGTCTCGTTGGCTGGAAAGCTTCTTGAATGGAATGATCGACCTTCAAGTCATGGCTCAAGCGAAAGTAGGCGGGACCGGAAGCAGTTTGAATCTGCTCTGCAAAAAAATCCAAAGCGCCAGGAACATCTTTCGACTGGGCGGGAAAAAAAGTTTTCATATTCGGAACCAGCGACATCAGCGCCAAATCTTCCAAACAATGATGGGAAGATCCCTGGAGGCCATAGGCAAGGCCCCCTCCATTGCCAATCAGGCCCACGGAAAGTTCATTGAACCCCAGATCATTTCGAATCTGTTCATAGGCTCGGAGCAAAAGAAAAGGAGCAATTGAATAGCAAAAAGGCAAATATCCTTTGATGGCAAGGCCCGCAGCCACGCCGACCATGTTCTGTTCACTGACCCCCATGTTTATAAAATTCTGCGGAAACTTTTGTTGAATATTCTCGAAAGTTTTGTAGCCCAAATCGCCAGTCAGCAGATGGACTCTTGGGTTGACCGCAATTTGGTTTTCCAACCACTTTGAAAAAGCTTGCTTCATTGGCTAGTATCCCGAGTTTGCGAGGACTCCGAACGCATTAAGAATTCATAGTCTTTTGAATTCAATTTAAAATAATGGGAATCCACAGTTTCGTAGAACTGAGGCAGGCCATGGGCTTTGATTGTTTCTGCAATCAGCACTCGGGGCCGACTGAAATCATCGGCGTCTGGACTGTTCAAAAAAGCATTTTTTAGCTGAACAAGATCATGCCCATTGGCCACATCCACAACTTCAAAGCCAAAACTTTTCCATTTGGCCCCCAAAGGGTCCAGCCGAAGCACTTCTTCTGTAGCACCAAGACACTGCCAGCGGTTCCGATCAATGATCACCCTCAGATTGTCTAGCTGATGGTGGGCCGAAAAAAGTGCGGCTTCCCAGATTGAGCCTTCATTACATTCCCCATCTGACAGCAGGACATAGATCTTTCCTTTTTCCTGCAGCTTTTTTTTGGCCAGCGCCATGCCGACGGCTACTGGCAAACCATGGCCCAAACTTCCGGAACCAAAATGCAATGGAGGACAAAGCTTTCGGCTGGGCGCATGAGCAGGTAGTCCCTTTGGCTGAAGAGCCATCGCGCATTGGTCCTCTGAAATTTGGCCCACCTCCGCAAGACAGGCATAAAGCAGGCTGATTGCGTGCCCCTTGGAAAGTATAAATTGATCTTCTTCATGATTCATGAGCTCTAAAAAAAGTAGACTCATGATTTCAAAACAGGACTGCGCGGATCCCAGGTGATCCAGACCTGAATCCAAATGCATTTTCAAAAGACGATGATAGATTCTTTTTTGTCGCTCGAGAAAGGACAGCTCCATTTCATGATTCTAGACACTGCTTTTCTATTCTTGCCAGCGAATCTTTAGCAAAAGTGATTCAGACACAGCGCCCGGCAGGTTCACTTCTTCTAAGATCATGGCGTGTCTGCGCAAAAACTCCGTCCAGTCATGGGTCCAAGCACTTAAGCGGGCCACGCCAGGCATGTTGCGGGCCCTTGCATCAGGATCTGAAAATCGATCGATCAAAATCCAGGCCTCCCTACCCTTCGCTTGCTCAGGGCTGTTCGCTTGCTGCAGACTCAGACGCATTTGCTGAGCCATCAAATCAGGTTGCTGCACAAAGAGAACTTTTAAATTATCAAATTTCAAAGCCCAATAACGAACTTCCACAAAGGCATGAGGCGAGACGATAAATCTAGGCAAAACTGAATCAATATGATTTGCGCTCACTTTTGCGTTCATCAGACGAATCGCTTCGGGAATTCGAGCTGAGAAAAAATCCCGGGGATGACCTTCCGCCGCCTTCTGCAAAAGAAGGCTGGAAGAAATCCCCATCCAAAGAAGGGTCCCTGCCAGTAAACCGTGGGAATACAGGGGCTTCAGATCACGAACTCCCAGCAGCATCAGCCAAGTCAAAAAGGGCAACATCCAAAGCCAGTGAGTGAAGCTAGCCACCGGACTCAGAATAAAAACTGAGAGGATCAGTAAAAAACGCAGGCGCGCCAAAACTAGATCAAGAATCGCGCCGCGAATTTTGGTATCATTAAAAAGACGCCAGAGTCCCAAAGAAAAAAGTATCGAGCCCGGCCAGGTTAAAGGAAGTTCATAGGGCGGAAGCCATTCAATCAAGGCGCGGCTGACTTCCATATCAGAATTTTGCTGCAGCCAAGGCACCCATTTTTCAAAAGCGGGAGTCCATAGAAAAAAAAGACCCCTGAGGGGTGACCAAAAAAAATCATAGTCTGGAAGTTTCATCTGGGCCCCGCCCCGAAAGATCGCATGTTGAAAAAACTCGGGCTGAGTCAAAAGCACCGAAGCAAAAAAACAACCGAAGCTTCCTAAGGAAATGGAAACCCAACGCCACTCACGCCGAAAAAGGGCCCAGCAAAATTCTGCAAAAATAAAAATCCGAGTCGATGAATAGTGGAATAATCCGAAAGCTCTAAAACCAATGGACATAGACATTGAATATGGGGTCAGCAAGGACAGCAAAATCCAAACTCCAGCAGCCACACAGGTCCCAACTATTGAGGAATAATAGAGATGCCAAGGATTCAACATCAAAAGAGCCAAACCCGGAAAAAACCAGGCACACCCGATTGTTCGCGCAACAAAAATACCCAATAGAAGTATTTCTACCAAGCTCAGCCAGAACGGAACCCATTGTGGATTCCAGCCCAGCAGATCAACACCTCCAGCTAGATATGACATCAGCATTTCCCAATGGGTAAATTCTGAGCCCAGAATCTGAAAGCGGCCTTCTGTCCAGGCCTTGATCCCTTCATAAAGGATCACCGCTTGATCAATTTCGTAGTTCTGACCGCGATCTTCCAGAAGCTCCAGGCGCAGCCAAATACCCCAAGCGCAAGCGAAAAAATAAAATATATTTACTTTTGAAAAACGCAGTTGTCTGTGCGCCTTTGAAAGAATTTTGGATAAAAAATCAGTAAGGAAGAACATTGGTTAATAATTTACTGATATAGACCACTTCATTTTTCTTTTCTTTAACGAATTCAATTTTAAAATTCATCCGTGAAATTGGTACCTTCGCGTAAATCGATCCGGCCGGATAGCGACGGTCTTTTACCGCCACACGATAGTATGTGACCCTATAAGAACAAGGATTTTCAGCTGTTACCGCAATCACTCGAACGCCATTTTTACTGTAGCAACGAACTTCAGTGCTGGCAGAGGCGAAAGAACTAGCTAAAGCCGCATCCGAAAGTGTCGCTGCCTCTAAAGCTCCCAGTGAGGATTGGGGCACGATGTAACGTTCATCTTTTAGGACTTCTTCTTGAATCAAGCGCATGATCGCGTTCTCGCCCGTGTCCGTCGTGACATTGGAAAATCTTTTCATTGTCTCCGTTTGGAAACCCACAAAGATCAGCATAAAGACGCCCAAAATGGCGATGGAAATCAGCAGCTCAATGATGGACACTCCGGCCTGTGAATTTCTCAATTGAAGCTCCCCAAGGAGTCTTGCAGGAGCGGAATACCCAAGAGCGGCACACTAACCCCACTGGATATTGCTGTTGATTCAGCGCCCACTTCATCCAAGTGCGCATCAGTGGAAATACCAGGCAGTCCCCTTCTTAGGTAAGGAAGGGCATAAAATTTTGTGCCACTGGGAACATCTACATGTCCACCCATTACGACCCCGTAGACATTCGAAGGATTCGCACCGATGAAGCGAGTCACTGGTGAGGCAATAAACACATATGGACCCGTTACCTTCACTTTATCTGCGCCGCCCGCGATAAAACGAGAGGGCTTGCAATCCAGCTTTCGCATCGGATCGGCAAGCGCCCGCGGCCGTCCCGTCCAGTCGAATCTATACTGCCCATTGGCCTCAACAACTATCTCGGAATCCGCGCAAGGATTCAGAAGGTTTTCGACATATTCCGAGATCTCCTTGTCGCAGGAAATATCTGTTTGATTGTTAATCTTCACCTTTGCGCCATTCAGAATTCCACATTCTCCGTCCATAATATATTTGGCCGCTTCAAAGTTGGTGATGATACCTTTACGAAATTTGGTCCGAATTTTCTGCGCATCTTTAGGGCCAGGCTCGGTCGGCCGAAACTTTCCGGTGATGATAACCGTTTCATGAAAGATCGGAAGTTGATCAAAGTCGATGTCGATATCGCCTCGGAAAAACACTCGGCCAAAAATTTCAGTCTGGGGGCCACCCAGTTTAAGTGCCTCTGACATATTTGTCGTTTTAGTAACTCCATCTGCCTTAGTGGGGTAAGGAATGAAGATGGAGAAATCTTTGATCGTCGGACTAAAAAGGACAAAGGAATCTTGCGCAACTTGCTCCCGGCGTCCGACGCTTTCTTTATAATTCACGATGCCTTTAATTTTCACAAACCTTTCATTTCCTGGCATCTCGAAACCAAACGAGTCCGTGTAAAACTCAAAGACAATTTTAGCTTCGGCGTTCAGAGCGAGTTCAAGCTCCTTCCTTAGATTCGTATCCATCACGACATCGAAGGCCTGGTTCCCAGCATTGTAGAGAGCTTGGGTCATATCGATTTCAGCGATGTAGCGCCCACCCCCACCTGACAGAACTTTCGCCATGGTTCCCGGCACAGTGATGGGCGATCCCCCATCCATCTTAACCATTTTCGTGGGCCCCGCGCGATTCCACTTCTCGAAAACCATGTCCTCCAGCATTCGGCCGGAAAGCATCGGGCTTTTGATATAATTGGGACAAAGAACCGTGGAGTTATTCAGCTTCATATCCCCCACGAAATTCGCCAAAGCATCAAAGCCGCCACAAGTATTGATCATGTGATGATTGCCTTGGCCCCATTGACCAAAAGCTTGAGGCCATAATCCTCTTTGTGCGCTGATTCGATCGGGATCTAGACTGAACGGATTGTCCAAAAAAATTACTTTCTCATAAAGCAAAAGATATTTGCCCATTTCCTTCAGATTGAAAGCCACGTTTTGAAGCTTAAAGCTCCTTGAAGTATCGACGGTTCTTTTTTGAGCCATGATATAAAGGTCTGGCAACAGATAGCCTGCCACTCCTAAAAGGGCAGTGAGCAGCAAAATTGGAATGAGGGCTGAGCCCCGCTGCTGATTAATTGGTGCAGTTGATTTCATAGTGTCCTTGTCCATTGGCAAAGCCGGTCAAGCCTTGCGGAAGAATGCGCACCTCTCGAAGCTCCGAAGCAGGTCCACGGGCAGCCACCTCACAAGAAACAAAATCACTACCCGAATCAGACCATCGGCAACTTTGCTGGCCAACGTGCAAAACAGGACCTGGCTTCCCTCCACTCGAAGTGACCAAGGGGCCACCGAAATCGATTTGTCCGTCGTGATAGCAGCGCGGTCCCTGCCCCCCTTTGTGAGCAAAAACCGTAGCTGTATTGATCGAAGCCTCAGAGCAGGTGACCCCTATGGATCGCTTGAGGCTGGCATCGTAGTATTTCATGGTGGCTGTTAAACTCAGCTGGCCGCGCACGGCACATAAATATTTTGTAAAGCCTCCTCCAGCAGAGGTCAGTCCCAGACTTCCAGAGATTCCGGGCGTTGTTACAAAAGGATCCGCATAGAGAGCCGCATCCAATCGATAACATGAAGTGAAGCTTCCCGCCCCCTGCTGAAGACTGGCATTGATCGATGCAGGTGTACTCAGGCTGGAAGAGCCCTCGACCAAATAAATCTTTGAATTGTTGAATTGAGGAAGTTTTGGAAGTGACAGTTCTATGGGGCTTGAACTGATGGTCACGGCACAGGTTGGATAGACCAAAGTTTCTAGTTGGGATGTTGTCTTTGCGGCCGTATTGGTCCGCTTGGTCCCGGCTAAATCAAAAGAAACTGTCGTATTTGTTTTTACTATTTTGCTCGGCTGATTTTTGACGATCGAAGGATATTCAAATTCATAGCTCACCTCGCCGGACCAGCGCCCCGATCGATCACCTTGATAAACCTTCCAATTTGACTTGATCTCCAAACTTTTAAGCGTCGAAAAAGCCAAAGACCTTGGGACAGTGATATCTCCATCCTCTGGAAATACCGCTTTGAGGATGTTGGGGCCTTTCCTTAAGTAATGAATAATTTTAACTCGATGAACATTAAGGGTACTGCCTTTTGAGGACTGAAAAAGATTCTCTAAGTTCGCCAAAGTTCCTGAAAAACTGCAAGAAGTGGGATTGGAACTCATGCTGAATTCTTCCAGCGTTAAACGACTGCGCGCAAGATCAGATTCACGAACACGAAAAAGCCCCATGGCTGTTGAATCTACAGGACTCATTGCCATCAATAGACTTCCTGTTGGAAATTGCAGCGGATCACTGACAGCAATATCTTCATTCGAAGCTTTATCCCTGGCTCCAGTGGTTGAAAAAGTTGAAGTTAAAAATGCGAAGTGCTCGCCTTCACTCATAAGAAAGGGTGAAGAAGTATCATTGGTTTTGAAAACCGAATCGTTTGTTCCGCAGCTCATACCCGGAGTGCGCATAAGAAAACTGCGCGAAAGTTCGGTAGCAAAAACTCTCGCCGAAAGATCGTTGTCGACTGTATCTGTCAGATTGCTGCGAACTTGCCTTGTCATATGAAAAAAAGGAAACACCAGGGCGCTTGCGGAAAGCGCCACAAAACCCATAATCCCGGAAACGACCAGCGCCTCAACGAGACTAAATCCCAACTGAGAATTCAGGCGCTGGTTTTTGATCATTTTTTCTTTGGACCACCTTCAATTTTTTTGCCATCTTTATATTCGTAAAAGAAATGATCTTCCACGTTCATAAAGCGCTTCAGCTGCTTGTTAAAATAGAGCGCCGACAGCGTCTTTCCTTCGATGCCTTTGTCCAGCAGTTTTGTATACTCCAAAGAAATGGATTCCACTCCACCTGCATCCAGAGTCATGAGTTCCCCGGGGTCAGCTAAGGCATTGCGGTTCCGGTCAAACCAGAGTTTGAGGTCAGTAAAAATCTTATCTTGGCTGTCGATGCGATTGTCTTTATTCACATCGTACTTTCTCAGAGCTTCAAAGCCATTTTTGGCTTTGAAGTCACCAAAAAGCTCCTTGATAGAATCCACTTTGTCCCCTTTGCGAGGCAAGGCCAGCAAAGCCACTTCATTCACATTCACAGGCCAATCGATCAGCGTGGCTTTTCCATTGCCTTTAATGTCGAATTTAACAGCCCTTGGGAAGTCTCGGGAAACAGTGATTCCATTTCCAGAAACATCCAAAATAATCGGCGACCAAGAAACTGCGACACTATCATATTCAAAACCACTGCCGGGACAGACTGGCACTCTAAACTTTCCTGCAACATTTCCACCACCGGAGAAAGCTCCGGACGTATCTGAAGTTTGGCAATTTTGATTGGTCACATTTTCTGATGTGCAAAAATGACCGGGAGGAGCATTCACACCATTGCAGGCTCCGGAACCGAAATAACGAACTTCGAACTCAATATTGCGAACGCATTCCCGAGGTCCAGTGATTTTATCGAACTTAAACAGAGGCTTCCGGGGTGTTGAACTATCTTGATCCACAGGAAGAGGTTTTGTCTCTGCATAAATATCTCGGCCAGCAGAGGATTCTTCCGTAGCAAAACGACAAGGCACACAGGCATAACCCGCGTTTTCTGTCCCAGAAGGCGTCGTTACTTGACTGAGCAGATTCGAAGTATAATTTTCATAGTGCCGAGGAGCTGATCCTCCGAAAGAGGTGTAGGGCATGATGCCTTGGTTGCGTAAAGTGGGCGAAATCACTTCACCTGAACGCTGATATTTCACCGCACAGCCCAGTGCTGCACCCAGCATCTGGTTGTAACCCGTGAAACGAATCGCAAGCGTTTTGCCGCATTCCCCTTCGGTCTCGATCACGTTACAGCTGCCTTTGTATTCGATCACTGTAGTTGGAACATTGATGGTCCAGCAGCCATACCTTCCGCAATAAGTTGTCGGCACATCTATGACTTTTACTTCGCGGCACTTGTCGTGAGCACTATAAGGATCTGTGGCCGTGCTTTGACCGATTTGAGAAGCTTTAATATCCCAGCAAGCAACGGTGTCATTGGGATTGCTGGCGACGCAAGGAGCCTGAAAGCTGCTCTTTAATAAATCAGTTGGATATTGGTGAAAGGCATGTTCAGGCACAAGATACATGGCCGTCAAAGAGACCCGTCCCGACTGAAAATCAGAGAACTTAAAAGGCCGACTGTAAGTGCAAGACACCCCACCGGCGAGTGCATTGGTTAGAGGTTTGTTCTGAATCTGAGGAGGCGAAACCTGAAACATCGGAATGCAGGTTTCATTCATTAAGGGCACAATGCGATCAAAGGGCATACGCGATCCATCAGATGCTGGAATGAACTCATGATAGGCGATGCCATCCGAAGTTCCACGAAGGTCGCGATTTCCATCCCTCTGCGCACCAGCAAGATAAAGCTGGAAAACCAGAGTCTCATCGTCAGCGGGTGTTTGCGCACCTGGAACTGGATAAAGTTTAGTGTTTTGAAAATTCGTGTAGTCCAGAATCCCCCAATAAACTGCATTTCCTGCTACGTTCGTTGAGGTGTTGAAAGTTTTCGCCACAACGATGGCCCGCGAAAAGAACCGCTGCGAAAGCGGTGGCATCTGAATCACACCATTCAAACCCACAACGACATTGCCGCTCAGATCCGCAGCGCCATTCAAGAAACCTTTAAAGGGAACATCAGGTGCTGATTTTCCATAGTCGGCTTCAATTCCAGGATATCTGAGTGGCGGCGAATAGCCACCGGTGCGAGGTTTATCGACTCCCCCGACTTTTTCCGTGAAGTAGTAATTGCGCAGTTCACTGAAATAACGGCAATCACCGAAACGTTGAATTTTAATTGTGAAACCTTCGCCTTGAGGACGGACACGCACGTTACAATTGATCACTCGATCGGTAATAGTTGTGACCGTCGCTGTCACTTCGGACACTGCTCCCGTTGGAGCATCTCCCCAGCGACCGGTCTGATCAGGTCCACCATTCCATCTGACGCTGCGAATCCGAGCGGCATCTCCCACCGCATCGTCGACGACAGGCTTAAACTGCAAGGTACCGTTGGTGACCTCGATCACATTATTGCCAGAACCTTCACCACTGACAGCACCAGAAACAACCACTCGACAAGTCGGATTGTCTGACAAAGAGGCCGTTTGAATTGCCCTAGGAAGATCAAAGCCAAAAGTCAGTCCAGAGGGCTGCGCTTGGGACCGAAATCGAATTTCATGAGTATTTAAAGTCTTTGGCTTTCCGCCTTTGTTAAAGATCAAAACTTTCGAGCCCGCCTCGGTCAGCTTTTTTTCATCATTCGCTGTAAGGGCATAGTTAAAGCTCAAAGGTTTTAAAGAAAAATCTTCAATACAAAAGCCCTCAGTCACTGATGAACAGGGATTCAAATTCACATCGAACTGCCCACTGAAATTGGCAGTTTTATTGGATTTACAAACGAGGCTCACCATATAGAAATCAGTGAACCGGACGCTGGCAGAACCTGTCGCGACAGTCGTTCCTACAACATCTTGGGGAAGATTTTCCGGGGCAGCCAAGCCGTTCAAATTGGTCAAAGTGTTATCGACCTTTAAATCACAACTTAGATTCAGCGGCACTGGCGTCGGCGTTGGTGTTGGTGTAGGTGTGGCCCTTGCAGAAGTCACAAACACAAGAGTTCCAATCAAAGTTGCTGAGCGAAATAAAGCACCAATTGTTTGCATAGCAAGTCCCCCCAACTGGATCGAAATAACCTGTTCGATCGAGCAATGATTTCAAAGGTTTCTACAAGTTTTCATCTTTTATTGTAGATCGAATTGGCTAGTGACTCCAAGTTAGACGTTTAAAAATGATTGATTCGTTTCAGACTGAGACAAAGGTCCTGTTTTTTGCATTGACCTAGCGAATGCTTTAAGGTGAAATTCAGGTGCTTTCGATAGTCCGATCTGTTTGAATTCTCGAAGGCATTAACCAAAAACCTGTTTTTTTGTGGCTGGCGATGACCTAAGTCCTAAAAGACAAACGAAAGGAATCTCCATGAGCAACCATGGCAATGGCACTTCTGCACCTTCTCCTCGAATCAACATCCTTCAGAATATTTCGGGACCCATCCCTATTCTGAATCGAAAAGTGGAACCCGGTGCTCCTCAACCTTTGATTTCTGAATACTTTGGCACAAATACTTTTGGTTTGGCTCACATCCGTGAAAAAATTCACAAAGATGCCTATCTCAGCCTTCTAAAGACACTCGAAACTGGAAAAAAACTTCCTAAGGAAACGGCCGAATCAGTGGCGGCAGCAGTCAAAGAATGGTCTGTCGCCAGAGGCGTGACTCACTTTTGCCATTGGTTTCAACCAATGACGGGCCTCACTGCTGAAAAGCACGATGCATTTATCACCATTCAACACTCCTTCCACTCAGAACTCAAAGTCATCGAGCGTTTTACCGGATCGCAGCTGATTCAGGGGGAGCCCGACGCCTCCAGCTTTCCCAGCGGCGGCATGCGGTCCACTTTTGAGGCCCGCGGTTACACAGCTTGGGACCCCACCTCTCCACTTTTTATTATCGAAGACGAATCTGGAAAAACTCTTTGCATTCCCACGGTATTTTTTGGTTATCACGGTCAAGCCTTGGATAATAAAACTCCCCTGCTGAGATCCATCGATTCCCTATCTAAAGAAGCTTGTGATTTTTTAAAACTTCTTGGTGATGTCGATATCAAGCGTGTGAATACGACTCTCGGTGCCGAGCAAGAATATTTTTTAATTGATCGCAATCACGTGGCCCTTCGGCCCGATTTGCTGATGACGGGTCGAACTTTGATGGGAGCTTCGCCCACTCGCGGTCAGCAGCTCGAAGATCACTACTTTGGATCCATCCCTCGCCGAGTGAAGGCTTATATGGAAGAACTGGAGTTTGAACTTTACAAACTAGGCATCCCCGTAAAAACCAGACACAACGAAGTGGCACCCAGCCAGTTTGAGCTTGCTCCCATTTTTGAAGACGTGAACATCGCAGCCGATCACAACACACTGACAATGGATGTGATGAAACGAACAGCTCTCAAGCATGGTTTTGTGTGCTTACTTCATGAAAAGCCTTTTGCAGGAATCAATGGCAGCGGCAAACACAACAATTGGAGCATGAGCAACGACAAGGGCGAAAACCTTTTGGAGCCCGGAACGACCCCTCATCAAAACTTAAGATTCTTGGCGATTCTTTCTGTTGTTCTTCACGCCGTGCACACCAATGCTGCGGCTATGCGTGCGGCCATTGCATCGCCTGGAAATGATCACCGACTCGGGGCCAATGAGGCTCCTCCGGCAATTATCTCTGTGTTCTTGGGTTCTATGCTCAGTTCCATCTTGGATGATATCGAAAGCGGTAAAGTGGCTCAGGCGACAGAACGACAAATCATTGATTTGGGAGTTGGCCAGATCCCGCAAATTTCCCGAGATTACACTGATCGCAATCGCACCAGCCCCTTTGCTTTTACCGGTAATAAATTTGAATTTCGAGCGGTGGGTTCTTCCGCCAACTGTGCGGTGCCGATGTCTTTCCTGAACGCCTCAGTCGCCCAATCCTTGAAGCTAGCTAGTATTCGGCTGAAAGATCTTATGAAAGAAAAAGGCAGCCGCGATGAGGCCGTGGTCGCCCTTGTGAAAGAATTTGTTCAATACTCCAAGCCCGTGCGGTTTGAAGGCAATGGTTATTCAGCAGAATGGCGCGCAGAGGCTGAAAAACGTAAATTGCCAATTCTCAACACGAGTGCCGATGCCTTAGAAGTTTTGAATGACGAAAAAGAAACTCAATTTCTAGTGGATCAGAAAGTCCTTTCTCGTGAAGAAATTCATAGCCGCTATCATATTGCTGTTGAACGCTACGTAAAAACTTTGGATATCGAATTCGGTACTTTGCTGGAGATGGCACAGACCATCGTGATTCCGACAGTCGAGAAACAATTGCAGATGGCAAGTGGTGTGAATTCCGCACTGCAAAGAGCGGCCACCAAATCGGTCTATAGCAAACGTTTGCAGGGACTGGAAGTGGTGCTCGGTGATTTGCTGGAGCGGAGTGAGGCTCTTCAGTCGGCGTTGCAAAAAAGCTATGCGATTGGCACTGAGTCACAAAAAATGCACTTCATTGCTTATGATGTAAGACCACTGTGTGAAAATTTGCGCGAAGCCTGCGATCGAGCTGAGACTTTAGTCGCGGACGAACTCTGGCCATTGCCAAAATATCGTGAGATGCTTTTTGCGAACTCAATAGGATAAGGTTGCCACAATTTTTTGTTGGGGGATCTTTTCCTCGGAAAGGATCCTCTATGCTGCTGTCTTTTCTTTCGCTATTGCCTCGAAGACTGACCATTTTCGCCTTAATGGTCGGCGGATGGATCACTCCCACTTCCGCCGTGGCAGGCTGGAGCTGGAATATCGGCTATCACAATCCCCCCACCTCCACTTTCGGGCTGAATTTCATGTATGAATGGTCCAAAGTTGCTGTGGAACTTGGAGTGGGCTCCATTGATTCTAAAAAAACCGACAGCTCCGGAAATACGACCAACACAGTCGTAGTCGGCGGAGACCTGAACTTAAAATATCTTTTTGGAAGTGGTTGGTTTCGTCCTTATGTTCAAGGCGGAATTCTGCTTGGTACCGCGGCTAGCTCAGGTGGAGCTTCTGCAGGAACAGGCTCTGGCTTTTTGGGCGCAGGTATGATGCTCAAAGGTGGTCAATTTTACGTTTATTTGGGAGCCAACATGATTGGCTCCTCGACTGATGTGAATGCAGGAGTGGGTTTTTAGGGCTCCGTTGTAAGCTTGGTCAAACTTGGTCACCCCAAATTTTGGATTAGTTGACGTTCTTTTTAATAAAAAGATCGCAAGCCATGCTTGATGTCTTGTCAAAATGCGACTGATGGATAGTGACGTCTAAGACAATTTTTTCACGAACATCGACTAAGCCAGCACCTGGCCAGTAGGGATACTCAAATGAGTCTTCGCTCTTTTCGATAGAAATTTTTCCATTAACGATTGACAGCTTTCCAGCAACTCTCCGAGGTTCCCAAGGATTTTGATTTTCATTGTTGCTGGGTTGTTCGATCAGGCTTGTTGCGGCGTTGAGTTTTGTCAGCTTAAGCTGGTTCAAGTCCGCACCAGAAGCCTCCATAGTGATTGTCAATTTATCAAATCGGCCTTCACACTTTAGAGTTACTGAGGCTTGAGCAAAAATTGAACTCAAAACAAAAACCGGGATTAAAGACAGCGCTTTCATACTTCCTCCGTTTAATTTAATTTGACGATGCGCTGCCTATATCGCAGGTGGATGCCAAAAACACAACTGTAAATTTTAGCCTGTTTTTCGAACCTGCCGCCGAGTCATTGGTTTCATCTATCTCAGCTAGCTGTGGTTTATATTTTATTTATGTTTGCTGCATCTTTACATTCAAGCTCCAACAACGAACTGGGAGGACCTATGAATAAAGAAGGATCGAAAGCAAAACTCATTCAGCAGATTTTGGCATCAAAGGGCTGCAAGCCCTGTGGACCTAAGTGCTGCGCTGTCTTCAATCACTAAATTGAAAAAGTGCCGGGCCAATGGGCCCGGCGCTAACTTAAGGAGTCTTCTTTATGAAATGCGAACTATCCGAGATATTGACATTCGAACTACCTTCCGTGGTGCGCCGTTATCAGAAGGAAAATCCACAGAAAGCTGACAAAGCTGAAACTCTTTTCAAAGATCTGCTGCGATTTTTTTGGTGTTCTAAGAAACATCATATTGAAAAATCATCTCACCCAGAGGATCCAGCTCTGGATTTCGTGTTTATTATGGACGGCGAGATGCGCGACATCGATCAAATGTGGCATGCTTTTTTGCTTTACACTTCGGACTACATGAAGTTTTGTGACCGCTATTTTGGGGAGTACCTTCATCATCAACCGGATCTGGTGCCCCAATTCGAAAAGTATCAATTTGATTTTGAAACGAACTTAGAAAAATTTTTGGATTATATCTACGAAAATTTGGGCGAGGACACCATGAGAAGATGGTTCACGCCTTCACTTCTGGAAGCCAAAGCTCGGGAAGCTTCGGCCTGAAATAAAGTTCGATCGCTAATCTAAACAACAGTAGGCTGGAAGTGAAGCCGTAGTTCCCGTCGAGTTTGTCGTTCCTCCTGCTCCGCAATCAACTAGAAAGGCGTTACCTGGATTCATCAATTCTTCGACGAAAAAGGCTCCCGACCCAACGTCTACACAGATCCTTTTTATTTCATTGCGCCTGCAAAGTCTCTTACCAGCGCTCACACAAGCCGTAACTTGATTATCATAGGTAGTCGCGGACAAGGCCGCGCTATCTCGGCAGACTCTATTTCCGGTTGGCCCAGAAGCCACCATACCCGGCAGACACTGAGGGTCCAACTTACTTTGCGTAAATGTAGCTTGATGCGATGTATTTTTGAAATATGAATTTGAGTCTAGTTTTATAAAAAATGACCCGAAGGATCCCATTCCGCTCGCTCCATTCATTGAAAGCTCTGAACCTTTGGTAGCTTCAATCAAAGGATTGAGACCGGTAAAAGTGAATGCTCCCCCATTACCATTGAATCGAGCCTGCGAGCCCATTGAAGCTCGAACTCCCGTTCCTGAAGCTAAATTCGACAAGCCGAAAGTCTTTGCAGACGGAACGCTGACGTCTAGGACGGAGCCTCCCATAAGCTCAATGCCAACCCCCGCATTGCTGCGGTTGTTGAAGAGGGCATCTCCCATAGAATAAATTGAAGAACCTTGATCAAGCTTTGCCCCAGACATCCCTGAGCCCACTCTTAAGACCCCTGAATTCTGTATGTAGATCTTCGAACCGCTATTGAGGCGAATGCCTTCGCCGTCATACATATCAAAATGAAGGTCACCGGACGACACATAAAATTTACTTCCCTCAGACTCGAGACCCAAACCTGAATTAGCCGTCCCATTTGTGACATGGATTCCAGAGCTTGCACTAGCTTCGACTTCAATGCTGGCGCCACCTCCGACTGACATGCCGGTGGCCTGGCCAGCTCCGCTTCCGTTCATTGTAATATTTAAGTTTGCGATCCCGCGAAGGCGCAGGGCACAGCCGAAACAGCTGACGCCAATGGCGCGATTCGATGAAGAACTGGGGATTGGAAGCAAAATGGATACAGAAGGAGTGCCGCTCCCATCACCTATTTCGATGGTTCCTTTCCCAGCCTGCATTCCCACAGAATCCGAACTATCTTGAAGAGTGATGGTGTTAGTTCCAGCCCACTGAATGTATCCAAACTCCATTGAAATTGGTCGACTTGCTCCAGAGATCGTCAACTGACTGAGAGTCACATCCCCCATTGCTAGGATCGTCGGTTGAGTCGGATTCGCTAAAATGGGCATATTATGCAGCTTCACACGAGGACCCGAGGTCGTGATTCCTCGAGACATGAAGACAAATGCAGGCCCAGAGATCAAGCCGCTTGCATTGTATGTGTTGTTTCCACCATTGATTTCAAGGGAACCATTGTCTTCAAAAATTTTATTGATCACCGTCGTGGAGCCGACGGCAGGTGTGCTATTCACATAGAGGGTGATCGGTTCACGAATGATGATCGGAAGTCGCTTCATCGCGCCGGGAATTGTTTGAGTAGCACATGAAGCTGGAGGTGTCCCAGGGGAATTTGATTTGCCATCGCAGGCATCATTTCCATCGCTTCGAACGTAAAATGCATTTTCCGCTGGTTTGGATATCAAGCCGTCCAGATCTGCTGCCTTTGTTTTAACCCAACTTAAAACGCCCACGGCCGTAAGGCCAAGAACATCACCCAGCGCGCCCGGCGCCGAAGGTAATTCCAAGGCATAATCCGAAGTGACGTTTGTAGCGGAACTTAGCCTTATAAAATTTGTACTGTCAGCATCGCGAAAATACATTTCTCTGACCTTGATTGTGGATCCTGCAATAGCACCATTGACATCTAATAGATAAGCAGGAGTTGTGGTTCCGATCCCCACATTTCCACTAGGAAGAACAGTCATTCTTGCAGTGCTATTCGTTCGAAGCTCCAAAGGAAAGTTATCGTTTGTTCCTATTGCAGCATTCGCGGCGAATGAGCTTCCACCGTTGGTAAATCCAGCAAAAAGAGAATTCACATTGCTGCAAGCAGGAACCCCAGAGGCATTGAAACTAATAACTTGATTCAAACTGCAAGTGAAAGTCTGAATCGCCCCGCCCCCCCCTGTGGCTAGAATTCTATCAGGTGTAAAACTGGGTAAATCACCTGCTGCAATCCCACGCCATTCCAGGCCTGAGCTTGGGCTCGAATTGGCAGCAAGGAATTGGCCGTTAGATCCAACAGGCATTCGAAGATTATTTGTCCCATCATGCGCCAGGATATCGCCCTTTGTGCTCAGAGGAGACAAAATATTCAAAGCTGCCAAGACACTCGTTTGCCCTGTACCACCTTTAGAGATCGGTAAGGCGCCGGCCACATCCGATGATGTCAGATCCACCGCAGCCCCAGCAGTATAGGCACCCGTACCTGTACGTTTCACAAAACCTGTCGTCGCAAGACCCGCAAGTGCCCCAAGCTCCCCGTTCACATCGATATCGATTTCGTTGTTCGTAGTATCATCAATAATAGAAATCGCCGAGCCTGCGGCGTTGATTTTTTTAAGCTCAATACTTGAACCCGTCAATTGTTTGAAAACACCGGTACCAGCAGCACCGATATTTGAAACCGTCGTGGACTCGGATCCTCCAAGTGTGGCCCAGCTAGCGAGTCCGTTTGCATCGGATTGAAGGATTTTCCCAGCACCCGGACTTCCACCCGTGATTTTAAGCTGACCGTTAACCTCAAGTTTAGCCGTTGGACTTGTAGTTCCGATACCAACAAGACCAGCCGGGTCCAAACGCATCCGCGTCTGGTTGCTAGTTAGAAAACTGAGTGACCCTGAATCCGTGGTTCCCAGCATAAAGCTTCCAGAGTTTCCACCTTTTTGAACTGCAAATTGACGATCAAGGGGAGTATAGCCCAAAGCCGTCTGGACATCTGCGGCTGTTAGCGAACTAAGATAGGACCCAGCGTTCTGTTTCGAATTGAACAGGGCCCAATCTGCGGCCGTCAGATATCCGGCTTGCCCGGATCCTGCTGGAGCCATGGATATCGAAGGCGATGTGCTGCCGTTGGCAACTGAAATCGGTCCGCTACCGCTCACGCTGGAGATGCCTCCGCCTCCCCCTCCGCCAGCACCCAAAGTGACCGGAGCTGTTCCATTGTGAAATTTCACTTGATTGGTCGTCGAATCAAACCAAATACTGCCCGGAGGTAAAGAAGTCGGCACAGCAGGATTAGTGGGAAGTGCCGCAGCCCCTCCACTACCGGTTTTCATATAGAGACTCGAATTTCCCGTGAGAAGTTGATTCAAATCTGCAGTGGAAACACTTTCCAATTTTTTGGCGACTGTGGCCCTCGGCACTTCGACCATTGCCATTGGACCAAATTCCTCAGATTGTCCACCAGCTGTGACAGTTACAAATAAATTGCGGGCGGATGAGGCTGCTGGATTATAGCTGCAGCCGGCACTGCCGAGGATGGGAGCTTCATTAGAAAAAATCATCGCTTCATTCAGTCCAGGATCGGAAGCCGTTCGAACTGAATTTGCCGACAAAAACCTTGTGCTGACAAAGCCATTGCTCTCAAGAAGAACTCCAGAAATATTCTCTTCATAAAGAATGCAAGAAGAACCACCATCGCCTCGAATTTGCAGTTTCAAATCCACAGATGTTGCGACTGGGGAACCATCTGACTTAGCAATGATTCCTTCGTAAATATAGTCTGCTTGGACCGGAAGCGTAAACAGCGCCCCAATCAATACCCACAGCCTAAGAATACTGCGCCGTAACTGGATCATTGTGCCCTCACCCTCGCTTTAATATTGAAGCTTGTACCTTTGACTTCAAGTCCTTGAATGGAACTGATTTGAGATTGAATTTTAAAATGATTTCCTTGCCGAGAATAAGTGGCTGCCTTGAGGCCACCAAAATCCCCAAAGCCAGCAGACCCGAAACAATCAGCAGGCAAGCGAAGTTGTGCCACCAGATTATTTTGTGATTGAGGCAGCTGCACAAGAATTTCAACATTCGCCTCTGCATCTTTAAGTTCGACAGGTGAAGACTTACCGAGAAGGTAAAACTTCTTCAAAACATGAGAAGGAATGCCTTCACTGATGCGAGGACAAGCTTCATCAATATTGGCTCTTTCGTAACCATAGACTTCAAAGACTCGATCCGTTCCTGTTGGGACGCTCAGAACAATCTGCGATCCCGGAAGTGCTGGGGCAGAAAAAATACCTTTTTGCATTTCACAACGGGGCCGCGGCGAAACAAGTCCCGGACCCACCGCATTCACATAAAAACACATCTGCGAATAGGAAGTCAGGGATTGCGATGTGGCCTTCGCTTCTTTTGCCTCTGTTTTCCGGCTTGCCAAAACGCTGGCACTAGGAATTTGAATTCGAACTTCACTTCGATCCAGTTCGAGACGACTGCAAGCAAACACCAGCAAGGCTCCAAAAAGACCGCCGAGCAGTCGAGGCAGCAGGGCCATCACTGTAGCTCTACAGCCTTTGAAAAAATTCTTTTTTATCAACTCAGTTTTAGGTTTGCTCATCAAAGGAATGGATCGGAAGAAATCCAGCCTAGCTTGAGTTTTTTTGTGTAAAGCTTGTGTCTTTTATCAGTAAGAGACAGACCAAGGCTCGGACCTAAGGCTTTAGATCTGTCTCAGTTCAAGAAATATATCACGCTGAAGCTGCATCATTTTTTCGCGCCTCGTTGGTGCCTCGGAATGATCGAGTCCACACAGATGAAGCAGACCGTGAATTAAAATCAGGCGGCACTCATCGCTGTAAGTCCACTTATGGCCAAGGCCTTCTAAGGGCAGCAGGTCCTCAGCCAAATCCCCTCGCAGGGCGTTTTTCTCCAGGACCGAAGGACAGATGATGATCTCCCCTTCTTCCGGAAGGCTCAAAAAACTCAGAACGTCGGCCGTATATCGACGCCGACGAAATTGCCAATTGATTTTTCTCATCTCAGCAGAATCCACAAACACAACTGTCACCCGTGCAGGCACTGGAAGCTTCCTGCGCCTTGCAGCTATGATCGCTGTAGAAAAAAATTCTTTAAAAGCCTTTAGCTTTCGAGACGATTCAGTCCTCTGGAGCCAAATCACTTCGACTTTTCTCGGCTGGGATTTAGGATTTATTTTCACTTGCAGCCCCCCAAGGAGCCTTCGGTGCGGGCTCAGATGCCGACGAGCCTCGGGGATAATCAATCCGCTGATGATAGATGCCAAGCAAGATTCGAGTGAAGGCAACTTCGACTCGCGAAAGATCACGAAGAGTCAGCGAGCATTCATCCAATTGACCATCAATAAATTTCTTTTGCACAATGTTGCGCACGATATTCTGTAATCTGACCGGAGTGGGCTCATCCAAAGAACGTGCAGCGGCTTCGATGGAATCAGCCAGCATACAAAGCGCGGCTTCGCGGAATTGAGGTTTTGGTCCAGGATAGCGAAATTCCTCTTCTGAAACAGTCTCACCCTCTTCCGCGGCAAGATCGATGGCTTTGTTGTAGAAGAAGGATATCAGCGTCGTACCATGATGCTGGACGACTCCATCAATGATCGGTGCCCCGAGATTGTACTTCATTCCAAGCTCCACTCCATCTTTGACGTGAGCGACGAGTAAAGTCCGACTCATATAAGGCGAAATGTGGTCATGGGGATTATTCCCGGGCTTTTGGTTTTCAATAAAATAGCGAGCATGCTCCACCTTACCAATGTCGTGATAGTAACACATCACTTTCCCTAGCAAGGGATTCGCACCAATTTCTTCGGCGGCAGCTTCCACCATGCTTCCAACCATCATTGAATGATGGTAAGTGCCAGGCGCCTTGACGATCATCTCTTTGAGCAAGGGATGATTCAGATTGCTGAGTTCGAGCAACCGAACATCTGTTGTGTAGTTAAACACGCTTTCTAAAAGTGGAATCAATGTCATGGCCACAAAGGAACTTAAAATCCCTCCAAAAAAAGCCGCGGGCACTCCCCAGACAATTTGAAACAAATATTCTTCTTGATCCACCTGAGTGATGGTCACCACCAAAGTGACCGTCACAGCCGCGACCAAGCCAGCACGAACTCCAGCCGAATAGATATCGCTTCGCTGTTTGCAGGCGAACACTCCGCGGGCACCCGCCGTTCCAGATAAAAATGTCACCAACATATAAGTGAGGTTGAATTCTGACATGATTCCGACGACGACCGCCACCAAAGCTGAAAATATCCAGACGATTTCTGTCGTCTGAATCAAAAGCCCGACAAGCATTGCGGCAGAAGCCAGCGGAGCCAAATAAAAAAGCATTTGACTGGGATAGTCCGTCCCGAATCTTGTATAAAGTGCATTCTCAAAAAAAAATAAAAATACTTTACAGATCACAATCACCGTCAGCAGCACCACACCCATGACCATAAGATCTTTGGTTTGAAACTTGATTTTGTAAGCTGAAGTTTTTCGCATGTACTGAAAAGAAATCCCGACGACCAAGGTCAAAAGAATCGCAATGGAGATCATCGCAGGACCACGACTGCGTTCGGACTTTCGCTCTTCAATGCGATCTAAAAGCAATCGATGAAAAGGCGTGATCGTCGTCCCTTTTGCAGCGATCAGTCGGCCCCTTTTGATACTGACTTGTACTGGCAGAATGGATTCCCTCGCCGCCTGTCTTCGGTTCTCAATTTCTTGTTTATTTAAAGTCAGGTTGGGCTCAAGTAAGGCCCGGGCGAACTTAAGAAGAGTTTGAGCATCTTCAAGGGCGATCCGGTCCAGTCCACGTGGGTCTTTAAGCTCAAAATACTCAATTTGCGAAATATCTTTGATGTCTTCCGTGCGAATTTCAAATTCCCGTCCATCCTGTCCCTTAGCGATTTCCCGGCCCAAAACTGTGGCCGTTTTTGGGGGAATAAATTTGGCTGCACCGTCTGTGATTTTCCACTGATACCAAAACTCTAAAGAACGAATCAAAATCGATTCAAAACGCGCATTGAAGCGCTTTTCGACCCACCATTCGTAAATATAGTCGTTGGTAGCAAAACCAATTTCTTTTTCAAATTCAGCTTTGTAATTGAACATTTCCCGAGTGAGTTCACTTTCAGCGGAGGGGCCCTTCAGATTTGGCAGCGACCGCAATTTCGATCGCATCAAGCGAAAGGAACGGTAAACCGAAGACGACACGCGCTCAAAGGCTGTGGGTTCAAAATCTAAAATGACTGGGACTTTGGACTGAGCTTCCGCACGCTTTTTTTCTGTGGTTTCCGAATCAATCACATCGAAAGACACTGGAGCAATCAGATCAGACATCGCCACTGCACCGACTGGATAGTCGACACTTGGCTGGACGTCAAAATTAAGAACATAGGCCGTAGCCAAAGAGAAAGCGAAAACAGCTGCCAATTGGCGCAGCATAATTTTTTCTTGCAGATAAGCTAGCCAGCGATACAGAGGGCTTTTCGAAACACCCATCCGCTGCACCCAATCTTGAAATTTATGACTGGGTGATTCGTAAAGCTCACGAACATGTCCCCGATCGCCGGGTGTCTTTTTATTCATCATAAAAAACCTTCAAAACCATCATCAATTTTCCTATCGGAAAATCCAAGGCTTTCCGTAGTCATTCCGGAGCAAAACACCCAAAAAAGTGAGTATTACAGACCCTTCACACGGATTCTCGACTGGACAAAATACGACTGCAACCATTATGTTTCGCAAATGAACATGACCCAAGAGTTCGAAAGATTGGTTCGCATCGTGGCCCAGCTAAGGGGTCCAGGCGGCTGTCCTTGGGATCAAGAGCAAACTGCGAAGAGCCTGACTCCCTACATTATCGAAGAAGCCCATGAGCTCGTGGATGCGATCGAATCTGAAAATACCAAAGAGGTCATCGAAGAACTTGGCGACTATTTGTTTCAGGTCATTTTGCAAGCTCAGGTTGCCGCTGATCAAAATCGATTCGACCTCGCAGATGTCTTAAGAGTCCTTAACGACAAAATGATTCGTCGGCACCCTCATGTTTTTGCATCAGCAGAACCAGGCCGCATCAACTCTAAAAAAGTTTTAGAAAATTGGGATGAAATAAAAAGAAATGAAAAACCCGATTCCATCTTTCGACTTCCTAAAAACCTGCCGGCACTTCAGTATGCTCACAAGCTGGGAGCAAAATCCGCGCGTTGGAAATTTGATTGGAGTCATGAAGCTGCAGTGCCCACTGCATTGCGAGTCCTTGACAAGGTGGATGAAGAACTAGAAGAACTCAAGGAAGCTCTGGAAACCTGGCTCAAAAAAGTTTCTACAGAAAGCAAAGAGCCTTTTCATCAAGTCATGGATGCAAAAAATCCCGAAGCCCTTCATCTCGTTCATGAAATGGGAGACCTTCTGTTCGCTTTGGCACAACTGGCTCGGCATCTCGGCTTTCAGGCCGAAGACAGCCTTCGCGGCTGCAATCATCGGTTTGAAAATCGATTCGAAACGATGTTGGATATCGGAAAACACAATCAAGAAAGTTTCCTCAAGTTGAACGGCGAAGAAATGGAAGAACTTTGGCTGCGCGCAAAAGCTTTAACGAAGGGAAAGGAGTCCCATGGCAAAGAATAATTCTCTTCTTCAGCTTGCTGTCTGCATTTTGTTGGCAGGCCTGTCTTTACTGACCGGCTGTAACAACAAAGAGCCTCGCCTGATCACGAAGGCTGAAAAACCCTTCAAAGCAAGTTCAGAAGCCATTGAAAAAGCTTCTTGGAACCAAGTGCTTGAACAGGTCCTGATCCCTCAGTGCATAAATTGTCATGGCAACAAAGGCGGCGTTTCGTTAGAATCCTATCAAGACGCTCAAAAATGGGCGGAGGCGATTGAAGCCACCGTTTTTGTTAAAAAAAGTATGCCGCCAAAACGTCCTCTGACAGATTCGCAGAAAGAAATCCTGGCTGCATGGTTGCTTGCAGGACAACCCTTGAACCCCGCAAAGCCAGCGCCGACTCCAGAACCCCTCACGCCAAATCCCAATCCTGAGCCCACTCCACCAGCCGGTCCAACACCATCACCTGGCCCAACACCAACGCCTGACCCATCACCCGTTCCGCCTCCGACTCCAGCGCCGACGCCAACCCCAAATCCAGTGGAACAACTTCAGCCAACTTATGAATCGATCTATAAAATCATCATCAGCCCCAAATGCGTCGAATGCCACAATAGCCTTTTTGGAGATGCAGATCCCATGGAGACAAAAGAAGAACTTTTCCTAAAAAATAGGGTGATCAAAGGGGACCCTGCGAACAGTGAATTTATCAAGCGAGTCAGCCCAGGTGCTCGTAAGTTGATGCCACCACCTCGATCAAAAATCCCCCCATTGACCCCACTCGAAATCGAAATTATTTCTCGGTGGATTCAAGAAGGTGCTCCTTGATTTTTAAGAGATTGGTTTGACAGAAATCTTTCAAAGGCTTGCCGATTTTATTCCCGCCGAGCTCATTGTCGCAATTGCAGGTGTGATTGATTCCATCGCTGGTGGCGGTGGACTGATCACTGTTCCGCTGCTCAGCTGGATCGTGGGTCCTGGGGCGCCTGCCATCGGCACCAATAAAATTCTCGGTAGTGTCGCTGCATTCATTGCCTTGATTGTTTACTGGCAAGCAGGACATCTGCGCTCCACTGAAAATCAGGGTATGAACAAAAAACTGATCGTATCAGTTCTGGGTGGAATTTTATTTGGAACTATTGGAGGGGCCCTGACGGCTCCTCACCTACCACTTTGGCTGTTCCCTTGGGCCTTGCTGATCCTGTCACCCCTTCTTCTGCTGCTTCTGCTGCGGCGAGACGGCTTGCTTCAGCAAAAACTTTCAATCAAGCAGAACCCAGCTGGAACAAGCTCAAAACCAGCCAAGCTAGCCTTCGCTGTGGGCCTTGGTTGCGGCTTCTATGATGGAGTTTTTGGCCCCGGCGGAGGGACCTTGATGCTGATTTCTATGGTTTGGCTTTTGGACCTGCCGCTCATGCCTTCCATCGCCCTAAGTAAGCTTTCTAATAGCTTAAGTGCAGGAGGCTCTCTGCTTACCTACGCGGCACTCAAGCAAGTTCATTGGGGTATTGGTCTTTGGCTCGCACTTTTTATTGGAGCAGGATCCCTCATTGGCTCCAAATTAGCGAATCGGCATGCCGAAAGAATCCTTCGACCGCTCTTGGTGTTGGTTGTCAGCGTTCTTTGGATCCGAATGCTTTTAGAAGTTGCTGCCTAAAAGTCCCTGAAAAATTTCACCAGCCCATCTCAATGCTTGGTATTTTCATAGTATTTTCTTTCGATTCCCAAAGAGGAAGGCTAGTATTCGCCCATGCTCATTCGCGCGCTCTCCGCACAAGACTTGCCGGCTGTGAAAGCCTTCGCTGATCGCGCCATCGGACAAAATTATTATACTTTAGACGAACTTTCACAGATCCTGCTGCGCAGTCAAAAAAATGGACAAACGGCTTCTCTGGTTTTGGTGAATGCTCAAGATCAAGTTTTCGGGATGCGGCTGACTTATCCCCCAGGACAGTGGTCATCTGGAAAAGGCCGAGGTCTTTGCCCTGACCGGTGGAAAACAGAACTATCAGAAACCGCTTATTTCCAAAGTCTTTTCATAGATCCAGAATTCTCATCTCAAGGCTGGGGCAAAAAAATGTCGCTGCTTTCGATGTCGCATTTAAAAACTTTGGGAGCCAAAGCCGTCGTCACCCACTCTTGGCGGGAAAGTCCGAATGATTCGTCTGGAAGGTATCTGAGGTCCATTGGTTTTGAAACCGTTCAAAGTCACCCTCTGTATTGGTTCGAAGTGGACTATGAATGCACTCGCTGTGGAAAGCCCTGTGTGTGCACTGCTGATGAAATGATTTGTTATTTGAATTCTTAATTAAAGTTTTATATTTGCTGGAGGAATCTATGAGTACGTCATTCTGGTTGGATCGCACCACTTCCCAAAAACAAGTGCCACGGCAGCAATTTGATGTCGTGATCATCGGCGCAGGAATCACGGGATTATCGGTGGCTTATTGGCTAGAAAAAGAAGATCCCTCCCTGAAAATTGGCCTCGTGGAAAAATCTCGTTTAGCCTTTGGAGCCTCTGGCAGAAACGCGGGTTTTATTACCTGCGGATCGGTGGAACATTTCAATCGAATGATATCTAAGCACGGCCTTGAAGAGGCCTCTCAAATTTGGAAGTTTTCTGAAGTGAACCTCAGCCTGCTTGAAGAAGAAATCATCAAAGATGACAAAGAAGCTTTGGGTTTTGAAAAGAAAGGCTCTTTTTCCCTGGCTGCGCAGCCAAGCGAGTTCGAAGAACTCCAAAAGTGCGCACAAATCATGAGCCAAATGAAAATTCCAGTAAAAGTCCATGGACAAAATGAAGTTGAAAAGTCTTTAGGTACGAAAAATTTTGTGGGTGGTATTCACTACGTCGACGATGCCAGCGTGAACCCAGTCAAACTTGTTGAAAAAATCTACTCGAGCCTTAAAAACACAACCCTCTTCGAATCCACCGAAGTGCACTCGGTAACTGAAGGACCAGACTCCACCCGATGGGTGAACACCGACAATGGCTCCTTTGTCGGAAATATGGTGGTCTTTGCCCTGAATGGATATTCAAGTTCTTTACATCCTTATTTTGCGGATAAAATTTATCCCACACGAGGACAAGTCTTGATGATGGAAAAAGTACCCCGCTTTATGGCTGGACCTTGCTATGCTAATTTCTACCTGGATTATTTTCGGCAGCTTCCCAGCGGAGAACTCCTGATCGGGGGCTTCCGTCAACTGGAGAAAGCCACAGAAGTTGGATATTCCGATCACACCACAGATACGATTCAGGGGGCTCTCCTTGAATTCGTACGAACTCACTTGCCTCAGTTCGAAAATAAAAAAGTCACTCACCGCTGGGCTGGAGTCATGGGCTTTTCGAAAGATGGCCAGCCTTTGATAGGCTCCTTACCCGATGACGGTCAGACATTCTTCGTCGGCGGCTATACAGCCCATGGCATTGGACTGGCGTTCAATTCCAGTAAAGCATTGGTCGATCTTATTTATGGAAGAAGTATCCCGCAATGGATCAGCGCTCGAAGAATGTAAAGTTCCATTCCGCAGTTTTATTTGTTTCCTTCTATGCAGCTTGGGTGGGCTCCATTCTTTCGTCTTTTAGTGAACATTCCGCCTTGTTTGCGGCCGGAGCCACTGCGCCGATGCTTTTCATTTTTTATTGGGTCAACAAAAGCCGAGGCCATACTTTGAGGCACTGGTTGCCGGGAGCTCTGATCGTCACTGTCCTTGGAATATTTATGGACTCCATCTTACTGAGCTTTGGTTTTACTCAGCTTTCCCCAGGGCAAAGTTACGTGCTTCACGAAAAATTTCAGCTGATACCATTTTGGTATTGGATGGTTTGGCTCAGCTTTACGCTGTCCCTAGCGGATTGGTCGCAGCTGAAGGCTTCCATTTGGATCTTTGCGCTTTTGGGTTCTGTTGGAGGCCCCGCCAGTTTTTTCGCAGCTGAAAAAATGGGTGCGATCAAATTGAGTATCGGCTGGATCCCACTCGGAGTTTTGTGGTTTTTCTTATTTCCAATTTTGATAAAGATCCTGAAACACTTTCAATCCCGCCCTCATACTAAGTTCTAAGCACTGTACTTGTAACCCACTCCGCGAACGCTTTTGATGGATTCACTTTTCTCCGCAAGTTTTCGGCGAAGGGCAGCGATATGAACGTCGATTGTACGATCTGTAACATTCAGGCTGTTAAGCACCTTAATTTTCAGTTCATCACGGGTAAGAACTGTATTGGGATTCATCAACAGCTCTTTGAGAATTTTAAATTCAGTCAATGTCATTTTGATGACTTGGTCTCTGTAAAAAACTTCGTGGGCCGAAACATCGATTCGAATATTATCATACTCAATCATCGAGGCCTTGGAAGGATGTTTTCCAGCTCGGCGAAGTAATGAATTAATTCTTGCCGCAAGTTCAGTTGGGTAGAAGGGTTTTGTAATGTAATCATCTGCGCCCAGATTAAGAGCTTCGACTTTATCCGATTCAGCACCCAAACCGCTAATCATGATAATAGGTAAATCTGAAAAATCTTTCATATTGCGAATTTTTTGAATCAGCTGTTGCCCCGAAATTCCGGGCATGAGTTTATCGATCGTCACAACATCCGGCTTAAAAGATTGAATGCAATCAGCGGCCAGCAAAGGATTGGCAATCGCCTCACAGGTAAAGCCTTCTGAGGCAAGGGCCTCAAGAAGTACCTCTTGAACTTCGAGTTCATCTTCAATGACCAGGACTTTAATCGACATCGTGATTTTCCCCATCTAAGAAACAGATGAAATCAGCATAGGTCAGGCGTTCTAGCTCCTCAAGGCGCGCCAAGGCTAGGCAGAGAGGTCTATATCGAAATTTAGATAGTATTTCCCTCAGCTGGCCAAAGTCTTTATGGCCTTCGTGATTCATTCATCGACCGGACTGCTTGGATGATCTCAGTCCTGCATCAAAATTTCTTGACTGAAAACGCCCAAATCAAAACTAGCAGACAATGGGCCTCTGGCAACTGCCAGTAGCTACAAAAAATCCAAGACTTATCGAATCCGAGCAAGGCCAGGGATATTAAGACAACTTTACACCGAGAAGCGCTACTTAACCTAATCTTAAATAAAGTTTAGCCTACTTTGCGCTTGTGAAGGGCATTTTCATATTTCATTCGCAAAATTGCCGATCGGATTCTCCTCATTCGATCGATTTGATCTCGGGGAAGCTCTGCATCTTCATAAAGAGCCTCTAAGTTTTTTTCTAACTGTGACTGAGCTAGCCCAAGACCCAGGGCTTTCCTCATCACTTCTTGTAAATACTCGGGGCGGAATGGTTTTTCTAAGAAGTCCGAAGCTCCCAAACGAATACCTGCCAGCAGGCTTTCCTTATCTTCGTAACCAGTCACAATCACGAATGGGACCTGCTCCTGAAGGCTGCGAAGATCTGATAAAAGCTCCAAGCCACCTTTACGGGGCATTTTCAAATCTGAAACTATTGCATGAGGCCGGTGGGCTTGGAAAAGCTCCAGAGCCTCAACCCCATCTGCGGCCGTAATCACCTGTGGGGTCACTTCACATAAAATACTTTGGACCAGCTCGCGAAGATCGGCTTCGTCGTCCACGACAAGAATAATTCCATTTTCGTGTGCTTCTTTATGCTCCGGCATCTGTACCTCCTCCTCTAAGATTTTCAGGCTGCCTGAAAACCATTGGCTGCCCTGAGGCGATAAAGGATCGCTCCCTGGATTTCGAACTGTTCAAAGGCATCTGAAAGTCCTAACAGACTCTCTCCGGCGCCCAAGACTAAAAATCCGCCGGGTAGAAGTTGCTGACTCAATCTTTTTATAATGTCAGTTTTTTTCTCGATACGCTGGTAAATCAAAACGTTTCTGCAAAAAATGATATGGAAGCTACCGACATGGCGAAATCCTTCACAAAGGTTCAGCCTTTCAAAGCGAATGCGCCTATGAATTTCACCTAAAGCACGATGTCCCCCCTCTGGGCTGGGCGCAAAGTACCTTACTTGCATCTCGTTCGGCAGTCCTCGACCGATCTCAAGAGGGCTGTACAGACCGGACTGGGCTTTCTTTAACGCCTTCCCAGAAATATCAGAAGCGTATATTTCTAGGGCGGGCAAATTGGTTTTTTGAGAAAGCTCCTGCCAGATCATACTCAAAGAAAGAGCCTCTTGACCTGTGCTGCTGGCCGCTGACCAAATTCGAATGGGCTGCCCCGGTTGCAGTTGCAAAGGGCGCTGGGTCCATTCATTGATTGTGAGCTGCCTGAAAGCATCAAATATTTTTGGATCTCGGAAAAAAGATGTTTCATTGTTGGTTGCTGCGTCTAGAAGGCTGGCTTTTAAATCCGAACCGGCCGCATTGCGCAAATGTTCGATGAGATGATCAAGATCGCGGAGCTGATACTGTTTGACCAAATCCTCAAGCCGATTTTCAAGCTGAAAATAATTATCTGGTGAGTAGATAATCCCCAGATTCGTTTCAATAAACTGAGCTACAAAAGAAAGACTGTTCGCTTGTGGATTGATCATGAAGCCTCTCTCATTGGGTACTGAAGTTCCTCGAAAGTTTTCCAGATCTTGTCAAGCTCACTACGAATCTGCTGAATATTTGCGGTTGGAATCTTGTTGCTTGGGTTTTGATTCCTCAGCTGAATAAGAAGCTTTTCACCAATGAGCTGCTGACTTTGAAAGCGCAGCAGACAATGCATACCTTGCAAGGTCTTAAGCATTTCTTGAAGTTCATTGATGGCGCGGCTGTCCGAGGCGTCCCCCTCCAAAGAAACAAGAAGACCTTCCACTTTAGCTTTGAAAACCGGAAAGTTAAATGATTGAAGAGCTTCTCTTTGCAAAGAAGAAAGTTTGGGAGGATCTTCCTCAAGAGAATCCCCATGTTTGCCAGAACGCAAAAGCGAGAAGTATTCGTCCAGAAGATAGGGGAGTTCTTTTTGCTGCAAAACTCCTTGGCTCACTAAAATTTCACCAATGGGTTTTCTTTCTAAGGAAAGAGACTTTCGAACTTTTTCTTCCAGTTCTTCGCTCCATAGTCCAAGACTTTGGGCCGCAGTTCGAAACTCGAGTCCCCGCTGAGCTTGCCTTTTAAAAACTTTCAGCAAATCACGCCCAGGCAAAAGATCCAATTTTCGAAGCAGTTCCGGCAAGCTGGGGGCACTCGCCACCTGCTGCATCACCACTTCGAGAAGCTGATCTTCTGTGATGAGGCCCTTATCAACAAGAAATTCACCAAAGAGTTTCATACAGCCTTCTTTAAGCCGCTGGCATAATTGCTAACATAGTTTCGAATTTCGGTAAGCTCGAGCTCTTTATCAAATGCACCGGCTTCATGAACGGCTCTTGGCATGCCATAGACCACGCAAGATTTTGGCTCTTGAATCAAAACTGCACCGCCCGCTTTTTTGATAGCGACACAACCATCTCTTCCATCTTCGCCCATGCCCGTGAGAACTATTCCTAAAATATTACTTCCATAGACCCCGACTGCCGATTCGAATAAATAATCAACTGCCGGTCGCACGGAGTGCCTCATCGAATTTTGATTGAGTTTAATTTTCACTTCAGCTCCCTCAGACTCCAGAACCATATGGTAATTTCCAGGGGCCACGTAAACGCGATTTTTCTGCACCACTTCATCTTGCTCGGCTTCTTTCACCTGGAGTCCAGAAATCTCCGTAAGGTGCTCGGCCAAAGCTGCAGTAAAAACAGGGGGCATATGTTGCACAATAAATATTGGATAGTTTTGAAGTGGACCAACTTTTCGAAAAACTTCGTCCAGAGCCTTTGGACCTCCTGTTGAGGATCCCACAAGGATGGCTCGGGGGAAAAAAGAGTTCCATTTTACAGGATTCAAGGGTGGAGAATTTGGCACACTACGATTCACTTTCGCGACTGCTTGAGCGCTTTGGATTTTAGGCAATAAGGCCTCACGAATCAGTTCTGAAGGGGACTTTTCGCTACTGGCTTCCATACTGGGTTTGACTACGAAATCCGAAGCCCCACGATTCAGAGCCCGCAGCGCCGAAAGTGCACTGCTTTTGGTCGCCCCTGCAAACATAATCACAGGGACATGGATCATTTTCTTTTCCATTTCTTCCAATAACTCGAGTCCTGTCATCTCCGGCATTTCGACATCGACTATGCACAGATCCACTTCATTTTTGGAAAGAAACTCGAGGGCCAATCGTCCATTGGCAGCACTTCCGACGACCTGGACGTCGGCCACACCACTCAATGCTTTTTTAATTTCCGTTCGAAAGACCGTCGAGTCATCAACGACAAGCACTCGTTTCATTCAATCACCTCAAGCCGCTTGGACTTTTTTAACTAATGTTTTCAAATTTTCAGCAAGGCTGCTGAGGTCACGAGAAGCATTCAAGGTCTGCTCCGAAGAGGCTTTGCTTTCTTTAGCCGAGTTAGAAACCATTTTCACAGTCCTTGCGATTTCTTCGACTCCTTTTGTGGATTCCAAGACGACTCGGGAAACCTCATTTGTTGTGGCCGTCTGCTCTTCCACGGAGGCAGCGATGGCTCCAGCTATTGAGTTCAGGCGATCTACGGCTGTTGAAATTCCGCCAATGGCTTCGACCGCGGCCTGAGAATCCGTTTGGATGGCTCCAATTTTATTGGTGATATCTTCCGTTGCTTTGGCGGTCTGCTTTGCAAGCTCCTTCACTTCATTGGCAACCACCGCGAAGCCTTTGCCCGCATCCCCAGCTCTGGCAGCCTCGATCGTGGCGTTCAGGGCAAGTAAATTGGTTTGCTGCGCGATGGAGCTAATCACTTTAATCACGTTACCGATCTCTTGCGAACTAGCACCCAACTGCGTGATCGTGCGATTTGTTTCTTGCGCGCGGTGAAGTGTTTGTTTAGACATTTCAGCGGACTCATTGGCAGAGCGTGCAATTTCTTTTATAGATGCAGCCATTTCCTCTGTATTGGTGGCGACTGTTTTCACACCAGCAGAAATTTGTGCTGCCGCTGCCGACGCGGAGGCAGACTGCTCATTGGTTTGTTCTGCAGTCGATGACATTTGCGTTGCAGTCGAGGTGAGTTCTGCTGCTGCGCTTGCCAAAGAATTGGCAGTTTCTTCCATGGAACGAATCATTGTTTTTACTGCGGTGATATCAGTTGCAAATTTCACAACTTTATAAGCTTTTCCATTGGGATCAAAAATGGGATTGTAACTGGCCTGAATCCAGACTTGCTTTCCACCCCGTCCGAATCGTAGGTACTCACCTGAATCAAATTCACCGCGGCGCAATTTTTCCCAAAAACCACGGTAATCATTTGAATTGGCATATTCAGGTTCACAGAACATGCGATGGTGTTTGCCTTTGATTTCATTGAGGTCATAACCCACGGTTTTTAGAAAATTGTCATTGGCCTGGATAACTGTGCCATCCATATTGAATTCAATCACTGCTTGAGCCTTATTGATTGCATCCAGCTGACCTGCATTATCAAAAGCCTCCACCTGCTGCCGTGTGATGTCGGAAGCAATTTTTACGATCTTCGTGATGCGGCCAACTTCATCAAACACAGGTGCATAAACAGCCTGAATCCAAACTTCACGGCCGTCCTTTGAGATTCGTTTAAACACGCCATTTTGAGTTTTTCCGGCATTCAAATCAGCCCAAAACTGATTGTAGGCAGGCGTCATGGCATAAGCAGGATCTACAAACATGCGATGATGTTTGCCGATGATTTCTTCTTGGGGATATTGAAGAGTGGAACAGAAATTTTTGTTGGCCATAAGAACATTTCCATTGGGCTGAAACTCTATGTAAGCGTTAGCGGAATCGATGGCGCTGAAGACTCCCTTCATATTTTGACGTTCAGTTTCCATCGCAGTGATATCATAGCGAACCCCAAGATATTTTCGAGGTTTGCCATTCTCGCCCATGATCGGAGCAATGACCGCATCCACGTAGTAAGGTGTTCCATCCTTTGCTTTATTTTTTACGACTCCACGGAAGATGTTTCCACGACCAATAGTTGCCCACATCTGCTTAAAGACCTCTTTAGGCATGTCAGGATGCCGAGTGGTATTGTGTCCATTTCCGATCAGTTCTTCTTTGCTGTATTTTGATACCTCGAGGAACTTTTCGTTCACATTGAGGATATTCCCTTTCAGATCGGCCTCTGAAACGATGCTTGTCGCGTTCATAATATCGATGCGGGCTTTTAGCTCCACTTTTGCTTGGGTAATATCCATGGCAAACTTGATCACCTTGTAGGGCTTTCCAGCTTCGTCAAGCATTGGATTGTAAGATGCCATCAACCACAGTTCTCGGCCGGACTTATGTACTCTTTGAAATTCTCCAGCTTGAAATTCACCCTGGGCTAATTTTTCCCAGAACTGTTTGTACTCAGGTGCGCCAGAAAAAGAGGGCTCACAAAACATTCGATGATGTTTTCCCACCACTTCATCAAAGCTGTAGCCCGTCGTTTTAAGAAAATTATCGTTTGCATTAAGAATACTACCATCTAAATTGAATTCAATAATGGCTTGGCTCCGATTCATTGCTTCGACTTTTTCGGCCAAATCATTACTGGGCTTAGATCCCTTGCTGGGTTTTTTTGTCATTGCCACTTTATGTTTGGCTGCCATTTTTTTTGTCATAATTTTAGGTCCTTCCTCGTTGATATAATTGTTGTTTAAAACTGTTATCTATTTTCTTTTTTAAGATTTTAATTAAAACTTAGTTTTGCAGATTGAGTTCGCGGTAAATTTTTTCCACCGAAATCACACTCATGATCGACTGGGGTGTTTTGTAAACGCCATCCATAAATCGCCGCATTTTAGGATCGACAGTATCCGGCGATGGCTCAAAGCTGGTGTGCTCCATTTCCATCACATCCCCGATGCGATCCACCAAAAGTGACAGCAGGCTGCCATCGACTCGGCAAACCACGGTCATCTTTTCTTTTGAATCATTGTCTGCCATTCCGAAAAGCTCGCGTAAACCAATGGCCGTTGCTATTTGTCCGCGCAAATTGATCAAACCTTTAATAAAGGAAGGCGCTAAGCGAATCAGCGTCATCGGCATTGGCCGTGTCACTTCTTGGACCTGCGTCACTTCGATTCCATAAAGTCGATCGGCGATGTAAAACGTGGAAAATTGAAAGCGACTCATTTTTTACCCAGCCTTTCTAAGGTTCATCTCATCCAAGGTTGCCAAAAGCTCCGAAGGATTTAGTTTTTCTAAATAAAGATTGAAACCAGACTTCAATCCCTCTTCGATATCAGCACGATTGCCTTTGGTCGAGAGTGCGATAAAAGGCATGGTCTGCATTTTTTGGTTTTGCCGAGCCTTCTTTACAAACTCGATCCCGCCCATCACAGGCATTTCAATGTCGGAAATCACAAGGTCAAAAGTGCGATCGGCAGAGTTTGCCAAAACGTCTAGAGCTTCAGCTCCGTTGGTTACAGTTGAAACCTTAAAGCCTTCTCGTTCCAATAGACCAGAAACATGACGACGAAAAAAAGCGTTGTCTTCTGCGTAAAGAATCTTCATTGACTCTTTCGCCTTTTGAACAGAATTTTTTATGATCTCTGGTTTTACCGGCTGACTTTTCTGTATGAACTTTTCCAAAATTGCCAAGACATCGACGACTACGATCACTTCGTCCTGGGCAATCATACTGCCGAGGTGGCCATGCCTCTCTGAAAGTCCCACATCCACAGCGGCTTCAGATTTCAAAACATCCAAGATTTCGTTCACTTCGATACCGAAATATTTGCCACTTCGCTGAGTCACGATCACGGCAATGGAATCTTTCATTGCTTGATCCTGCGGAGCTTTATAGCCAAGATGCTCATTCACCGAAATGATCGGCAAAATGGAATCGCGGTATCGCATGACTCGAGTTTCACCAGACCATTCCACGTCGCTGGTTTTAAACTCTTCCAGACGATGCACCAAATCTAGGGGGATAGCATGTCTTGCGGAGGCATGTGTTCGCAAGAGCAAAAATTCCTGCATGTCTGAATCTATTGATTTTTGCTTTGTACTGAGCTCTTTTTCTCGGTTCGTATCGCTTGCATTTTCACTCGTCAGCTGAAGTCTCTGGGAAATTCCCATCACATCCAAAATAAGAGCAACTGACCCATCACCCAGGACTGTAGCACCTGAATAAATATTTAAATTTTTAAGAAATCGATTCAGAGGCTTCACGACGATGTCCGCTGTATCCTGAATTTCGTCAACGATCAGGCCAAACATTTGAGTCTCAGCTTTGAGAACAACGATGTTGACCACGTCGGGAATGTCCCGGCCCTGCGCTCGGTCAGTCTGGGGTGATAAAAATTCAGACAAATTAAGCAGTGGTAGTAGATCCCCTCGCAGCCGCAGCACTCGCTGCCCTTGAAGCATTTCAATTTTATTGTCGGAATTAGCAGAATCAATCCTCAAGAGCTCCACAAGCTTGACCTGTGGGATTGCATAGCGATCATCACTAGAGCGAATGATCATCGCGGGTACAATGGCCAGAGTCAGAGGAATTTTTAATCGGATCGTTGTTCCTTCGCCCTGTTTAGATTGCAAATCAACCATACCACCGATGCGCTCGATATTCTGGCGAACCACATCCATACCAACGCCACGTCCAGAGATATTGGTCACCTTAGCGGCCGTGGAAAAGCCTGGCATAAAAATGATTGAAAAGATTTCCCGCTCGGTCATTGCCGCGGCTTTTTCTTTGGTGATCAAGCCTTTTTCTAGGGCTCGATTCAAGAGGATGTCTTTATGAAGACCTTTTCCATCATCCGAGATTTCAATAATCACCTGCCCGCCCTCATGATAGCTCTTCACAGAAACACGTCCTGTTTCTGGTTTCCCCGCGCGCACACGTTCTGCGGGAAGCTCCATTCCATGATCGCAGGCATTTCGAATAATATGCGTTAAGGGATCCTTCACCGCTTCAATCAAAGATTTATCAAGCTCTGTTTCAGTGCCCGAGAGCTCAAGATCGATTTTTTTGGAAAGCTCTTTAGAAAGATCTCGAACCAAACGCTGAAACTTATTTAATATGTTGCCGAGTGGCTGCATGCGGGTCTTCATCATTTCTGATTGCAGCTCACTGGTTACGACATCGAGTCTTTGACTCAAGTTTAGAAATCCAAGGTCATCACTGCGATTGGAGAACTGGAGCACTTGATTCCGGACAAGCACCATCTCACCCATCAAGGTCATCAGCTTGTCTAGCAAGCCCACCGGTACGCGAATGGTACTCGACGAATCGCCATGAGCGTTGTCATCCCCTGCTGTTGGAGCACCAGAAGCCTGCGATGGTTCAGCCGATTTCGCAGAGGCAATTTGTGGGCTCACCTTGTTCGCCTGCTGCGTGACTTTTGGCAAATGCGACTCCTCAGTTGATTGCGAATTCTCAGCTTTCAAGTTTTCGGAATTTAGGTTTTCAGCATAAGGCGCAGAGGATTTGATAGAAGACATGGAGCCTCCGATATGGTCCAAAGAAAGTTCAATCAAAAGATTTAGTTCGTGTGTCAGTTGTGATTCTGAAAACTCAAGACTTGCTCCGCGCGCAAATTGAATCATTCGCTCCAGCAGTTCAAGTCCTCGATAAAGAATCTCAACAACGGCAGAATTTAGGAGCTGATTATTCTTTCTAATAAGATCCAGGTTGCTTTCAAGTGTGTGGGCCACCTGACTGATTTTAACAATTCCAAAAAGCTGTGCTGTACCTTTGAGGGTATGAACCTCTCGATAGAGACTGTCTATCAAGCCGGGGTTGAACTTATCTTTTTCTAAATGATGAAGTCCTTCAGAGATTCGCTCCATGACTTCGTCGCATTCGACCCAAAATTCAGCGCTACTATCCTGCATTTTTTAGATTCCTCATTAGGTCGAAAACTTTTCGTTGAAGCACGTCGCGCTCAAGCTCACGTCCACTTTGCTCGTAGTAAGAATCAAGATCTGGCAAAATTTGAAGAATGAGATAAAGAGCCTGCTTCGCAATTTCGCTTTCGTTTGATGGGTTGAAAGACGGAATCACTTCGATCGTCGGCGTGGGCTCTGGATCCGCAGTCTGCAAAGCATCTTCAGTAAATAAATTTCTCGCGGAATCACAGCCTTTGCCCCCTGTCTCAGGGGTGATTGCAGCTGGGTCTAAGAGTTAAAAACTTAGACAGTGCGAGGAAAAAATTACAATTCCGAGCAATAATCACAAAAAACAAGTGGGGCGTGTCAGGATGTGACTGTGAAAAACTTAATAGATCCCCGTGTTATTGCAGAGTTCAAAGCCAATCCGCCAACAAACCAGCAGCTCAAAGATTTCTTGGATATTCATCCAGATGTTAAAGC
>Ga0247843_1001560_pt1 | contig 45837 bp, 40 predicted proteins | sample LaCruzMarch2017__FD_192420 | JGI IMG/M metagenome (GOLD analysis project Ga0247843, IMG submission 192420) | Freshwater microbial communities from meromictic Lake La Cruz, Castile-La Mancha, Spain - LaCruzMarch2017_8m | ecosystem: Environmental > Aquatic > Freshwater > Lake | place: Spain...
AGAGTGAAGCAATTCCACGGCATTGCGCCGGAACTCTTCATCGTATTTCTTGATTTTTGCCATGTCAGGGTAATTGGGTTCGCTTGTTCGGCGACCGCTGTCCACTGAATCGGGGGAACTTCAAAGCCCATATCGGTCGTTCCGTGCGTTTCGATAGCCGCCCGATGACTCTTGGCAAGGCCTTCGGAGTGCGTCCCAGTAACTGAGATGCCAAATGCAAAAATGGCCATGATCCCAGCGCTGACCTTTGTCGCCCGGCATCTGCTCTTCATCATCTGCGCGATGGTTGTCGGCTGTATCCTTTGGACCTTCAGCTATGTCGTGCTGCTGGCCGCAGCGGTGATTGGCAATCAAGGGTTGGGAGGACCTCTCTCGTTTCCGGCTGGAATCCTTGCGGTGGTTAGCTCATTCATTTTCCTCGGAGGAGGAATCTTCGCCCCTGCCTGCGCGATCGGATCGATTTGCTGCGCGATGCTGAAATTGCCACGACTCGCAGCGATTCCTTTTGTTTGTGCAGCGGCTCTCCTGCTGAGTTATTTGCTCTATTGGGCGTATATTGAACAGGTGACGACCCATCCGATGCCCTCCGCCTGGATCGTCCTGAAGAACTCTGCCTTGTTTTTAAGCGCACCGTTGGGCATCTACTGGTGGCTGACGGAGGGGCCGGGGGCGCTTTTCGATGCGTTCCGCCGGTGGTTTCGAGTCCGTCGCTCTGCGATTTTCTAGTGTAGCCCGCCCAGCAGAATGCGCCTTACGGGGCGCGTGATTTTCTGCAAATTCAAGGCGCGAGGAGGGAGCTGAGCGAGCTCAGCGACCGACGAGCAACGCAGAAGTTGCGGGAAAGCACGCGCCCCTCTAAAAAGAACCGCGCAGCGGCTGGTTTCCAACTATGAAGTAACAAAACCGTAAGGTGCAGAATGTTGGGCGGGCTACACTAGCGCTCCGGAATCACGCTCGCCACATCACCTTGCCACCCACGATCGTCGCCACGGGTTTCAGTGTCTCCCCGTGCAGCACCGCGAGATCCGCGAAGTAGCCCGGCGTTAACTTTCCGAATCCTTCCAAGCCGAGCGATCGAGCCTGATTCCAAGAGGTCGCGGCGATGAGGCGTTCCAGCGGGACTCCGGTCGTCTGGTGGAAAATCGCCAGGGCGCGATCGAAGAGCAGGGTGCTGCCGGCCAGGTTCCCGGACTCCAATCGGCAAATCCCGTCGCGCACCACGACGCGTTGTCCGGCTTCCATGTAGTCCCCGTCTGGTTGGCCGGAGGCGGAGATGGAATCGGTGATCAAGAGGAGCCGTTCTGCGGGAATCAGTTTGCCGACAAGCCGGAGCATGTCCGGGCTGAGATGAATGCCGTCCGCGATCACTTCCACGAGGACGTCGTCATCGAGCAGGCCCGCGCCCACGATCCCAATGCCGCGATGGTGCAACGGGGTCATCTGGTTCCCGAAGTGCGTCAGGTGGGTCAGCCCGGCTTCCTTGGCGGCGAGGAATTGTTCGTAGGTCGCGGCGGTGTGGGCCAGAGAGCTGACGATTCCCCAGGTGCGCAGCTGGCGGACGAATTCCACGGCCCCTTCCATCTCCACGGCCACCGAGACGAGCCGGATCGGGGCGATGGCGCGGAGCCGGTTGATCTCCGCCAGATCCGGGAGCCGTACGAAAGCGGGGTTTTGCGCACCCACGCACTTGGGATTGAGGAAGGGGCCTTCCACGTGGGCTCCGGGGACGCGGGCGAAGTCCGCGCGTTGGCGGTAGGCGGCGATTCCGTGGATCGCGCGGACGAGGTCATCCTCCGGCGCGGTCCAGGTGGTTGGAAGAAATTGGGTGACGCCCTCGCGCAGCTTGGCGGCGGCCAGGGCGCGGATCGCTTCTCCGGTCCCGTCCATGGCGGATACTCCGGCGGCACCGTGGGTGTGGATATCGATGAAGCCAGGGACGACGATGCAGTTCGCGGCGTCGACGATTTCCTCCGTTTTGGGCAATTCACTGGCGGGGGCGATCCGGGCGATCCGGTCTCCTTGGATCCACATGGAGGAATCGGGGAGATCCAGGCCGGGGGAGATGAGGCGGGCGTTGCGGATCAACAAGCTCATGCGGTGAGGCGGGCGGAATTGGTCAATTCGAGAATGGCGATCTCGGGTCGGCAAAAGAGCCGGGCGTGAATGCTTACGGTACCGATCCCACGAGAGACGTAGAGCTCCGTCTTCGGGGAAATCCGGTAGAGGCCGCGGGTGTAATTGATGCCGCAGGAAACTTTCCGCAAGACCACCCCCCCGGGCGCGCAAATCTGACCACCATGAGTATGGCCGGAAACCTGCAGGCCGATTTTGTCCCGCCACTGGGGCTGGAGTTGATCGATGTAATCCGGCTCGTGATGCGCCATCAAGGCCCGCTCGTCTGTCTTGAGCGTGGCCAAAAAGAGTTGATCCGGTCGACCGCCCCAAGCGGAGTCGAGGCCCGCCACGGTCAGTTGCCCATCCGCCGTACGGATCCGCGTCAGGCCGTTGCGGAGCAGTTCGATCCCATTCCGGTGGAGTTCCTTCGCGATCTGGCGTGGCCCTCGCCAGCAATCGTGATTGCCAAGGACGGCCCGCACGCCCAACGGTGCCTTCAGTTTGGCGAGAATGGAGAGCAGTTCGGCGGCCGGCTCAGGGTGGTCGCTCACGAAATCTCCCAGGAGGAGAATCAGGTCGGGCTTGGCGGCATTCGTTTGGGCGACAACTTTCTCCATGAACTCGCCCTCGCAGAGCGGATCATAATGGAAATCGGTGAGCACGGCCAACCGCAAGCGCTTCGGGCCACCCGGGCCGAGATCGGGAGTCAGATGGGTGGTGGTCACCTCGGTCCAATGCCGCTCCAGAAAGAGCCCGTGACCCGCAGTGGCACTTCCGCCCAAGGCCATTGCTCCGTAGGCCAGCATGCGCCGTCGTGACGGGAACAAGGCGAATCCGCTCTGCATTGAGGCTGACCGTAATTCCAATAGCCCGGTTCGTCCAACGGTTGTCATCTCGCCACTGCGGGCGTCAGCCTGGGCCGGTTCGCGAACCAGGTTTCCACCAGGAGCACGACGAGCAGTCCAAAGAGGATCCATTTCCAGAGTTTCTGATGGCCTTCCAATTCTGCGGCCTGGAGCCGTTGCGCATCGCCGGTGGAGGGGGAATCATCGGTCCCCGCGACCTTTTCCACTGCGATCCCCAGCGACGCGAACGCCGTATCCGGGATGGGCTCCAACCGGCTTTCGTTGCCGGGCAAGTTGCAGGCGATGCCGCGCTCTTCCCCACCTTTGCGAACGATGTAGATGCCCGGGGAGCTGGTTCGAAACGGCGCGGTCGCGGTGCTGCCGTCGGGGGAGGTGACGGTGGTCTCGGAATCGGTTCCGGGCAGTTCTTCGCCCACGAAACAACGTTCCGGTTCGCTGTGCCGGAAGCCGGCCTCCCCGAGAATCGCGTAGATCAACGGCACGAATTTCGAAGAGAGCGGCAACTGGGTGTCCCGGGGCACCCAATCCATCGCCCAAACGAGCAGCCGGCCTTTGCCCGAGGGCCATTCGATCAGGGCAGGATCCCCGGAATCAAATTTGGCGAGCGCTCGGGCCGTTTCCGGGATGGTGATCCGGCGGTGTTTCCAGGTGCGCACCTTGCTGAAGTCGCGCAAGCCCGGCGTGGCGAACGGACGAAAGACCGGGTGTTCGAAGTCGATCCCTTCGAGCAGGGCGTAATCCTTGGCGTTGGCCTCGGAGACGGCGAACCCGGAACTCTGCAGCCAAGCGCCGGCGGCGGCATCCGGAAGCAAAACCACCGCCAGTCCGCCCAGGTCCACGAAGCGGCGCAGCTCCTGGGCGGCGGCATCCGGCAGGTTGGCCGCGATCACGGCGACATCCGCTTTCTCCCAATCCGGTGCGCTCAGTTCACCGACCCGGCGCGCGGTTACTTCCGGTCGCAAGTTCGGGGTGGCGCCGAGGGAGCTGTTCAGGAAAAAAAGTGGCGCTTCCGTGTTCGCAGGATCCACCGTTTCTCCGGCGAAGAGAACCCGGACCGTCCGGGCCCGGCGTGGAGCGACAAAGGCCCGGTTGTCGAACGGTTCGGCGTCGCCGACCAACTCCAGCTCCGTCGCTTCTGCGGAAGGGCGGGGGGGCGCGGCGAGGACCCGGCTGGCTCCGGGCGCAAGACGGATTTCCAGGGTGCTTTCGGGAGCTTCCTTCCACCTCACGGTGAGGGTTTGGTCGCCGCTTCCCGCAGAGCGGCTCACGCGCAGCCGGATCGCCTCCGGGCGCGGGCCTTGCCGGTCCGCCTCGTCGTCTTCCTCTACGGCGGCCACGACCTGAAGCGAGGCGTTTTCCTTGGGATTCGTCACCACGGGAATGGTGCGAAGGCGGACCGCGCCGGGCCAGGCAAAGGCTTGCAGCCGGTCGCGCGCGGCTCCTTCCTGAAAATCGCTGATCAGGACGATCTCCTGGTTCGCCCGTTGGCTGCGGGCCTGTTCTTCGACCAATCCCGCCGCCTGGATGAGCGCCTCGTCCAGAGCCGTGCCCGACCAGCTGGGGCCAAGGCCCTTGAGCGCGGCGTCCACGGCGGTGCCCGCCTCCGTGGTCATCGCGAAGGGAACGAGCAGGTCGAACTCGCGTTCGAACACCGCAAAGGCGAGCCGATCGCCAGTCGAAACGGCTGTGGAGGCAAGCTGGCGGACTTCACGCACCGCAGCCTCCCAAGCGCCGGTCTGGCGCATCGAAGCGCTCCGGTCGAGCAGGACGATCCGGATCGTCCCGCTCGCCTGAACTCGATCGCCCATGCCCCGCCAGAGCGGACGGCAGAAAAGCATCGCAAGTAGGAGCAGCGCCGCGCATCGCAAGGCGAGGAGAAGCCAATGTTCGATCCGGCTGCTCCGGCGCTGCGGCGGATCCGCCGGATCGAGGAATAAGGTGGAACTGAATTCGATCCGGTCGCGCGTGGGCCGGCGGCGCAGGTGCAAGGCGATCGGAATAGCGATCGCCAAGGCCCCGAGCAGATAGAGTGGAAAGAGAAAGCTCACGATCGCTGCAAACCTTGCCACCATTTCCACCCGAACACACCAAGATACGAGGCGGCGGACAAGAGGATGATGGCGGGGCCGGCGGGGATTTCCACGGTATAACTCCAGGCGATCCCCAAGGTCGACTGGATCATGGCCAGGACCGTGGCGACGCACATGGCGTGCCAGATTTTGCTCGTCACGTGAAGGCCTGCGGCGGCAGGGAGAACGATCAACGCGATCGCCAAAATGATTCCGGCGAGTTGAACCAGGAGGACGACGCTCAATGAAGTGAGCACGAGCAGGAGCATGAAATAGAGCGGGACATTCACGCCGCGGAGACGGGCAAACTCCTCATCGAAGCAGACGGCCAGCAATGGATTGTAGAAGAAGAGACAGAGGACCACGACGACGATCCCCAGAGCGGCCATGATCCAGAGATCCGCTGGCGCAATATACAAAATACTGCCGACCAGAAAGCTCTCCAGGTTGCCGTTGAAGCCGGGCGAATAGTAGAGGAAGAGCAGGCCTACGCTCATCCCCACGGCCCAGACCACGCTGATGATGGTGTCTTCCCGTTCCCGTAGGTAGAGGCTTACATATCCGATCGTCAAAGCGGAGAGGATGGCGGCGACGATCGCGCCCAAGACCGGGACGCACCATTCCCACCCGAAGTGGGCCTGGGCAAAGACCGCAAAGCCGATGCCCGCCAGAACGCTGTGAGCGATCGCGGCGGCGATGTAAGTGATCCGGCGCGCCACTACATAGGTGCCGACCACCCCGAAATTCACGCTGGCGATCAGGCTGGCCAAGGTCGCCAACTGGACGATCGAGCCCGGTGTGACCAGTTCTTTTAAAAACGCGTTCATGGCTGGGGGGCACCCTCCGGCGGAGGACAGGCACAAGGACCAAAATGCTGTTCCCGCAGTTCCGCGCTGTAGATCTGGCGCAAGGTTTCTCCGTCCAGTTCGGAGACCCGGTGCCGATGGACCCGCCGGTTCACACAAATCACGTGGTCCGTGAGCCGTTCCACCAGGCCCAGGTCATGCGTGACCAAGACGATGGTGACCCGCGCCCGCAACTCTTCGAGCAGTTCCACGAAGCGTTCTTCCACCGTGAGGTCGACGTTGGCCGTTGGCTCGTCGAGCAGGAGCAACCGGGGTTCAGTGAACAAGGCGCGGGCGATGAGCACCCGTTGCTTTTGTCCGCCGGAAAGGGAGGCGAACGGCCGTTCTTCCATGCCCTCCAAGCCGACCCGGCGGAGGCCTTCGCGGGCATCATCCAGATCCTGCTTCGAATAACGTCCCCACCAGGGCAACCGGTCGAGCCGGCCCATGAGGACGACTTCCAGGCAGGTCACCGGAAACTTGGTATCGAATTGCAGGTGTTGCGGTACATACCCGATCAAACGGCAGCCGGTGTGCGGCGCGTGGTTGAAGATCTGAATCTCCCCGCTCTCTGGTTTGAGGAGCCCGAGCGCTAGTTTTAAGAGCGTGCTCTTGCCGCCGCCATTCGGCCCGATCATCGCCACGCATTCCCCCTCGTCGACCTTGAGGCTCACGTCGACGAGGACGGGCGCTTCGCGGTAGCGGAAGTTGACGTGCCGGAAGTCGAGAGCGGCGGCCACGTCAGCGAGAGGCTTTCACTGCGTCTCCCAGGGCGCGCAGCGTAGCGAGCACATCTCGCCCCAGATCGTTCACGGGATGGACGGTCGCGCCGATCGCCTTCGCCATTTTCTCCGCACTGGCTTGGCTGAACTGCGGTTGCACCAGGATCAGCTTCACCCCTTCCTCCTTGGCCTCGTTGATCAAGGCGGTGAGATGCTTCGCGGACGGCTCGCGGCCCTTGGTTTCGATCGATTCCTGGGTCATGCCGTAGGCTCGCGCAAAATAGCCGAACGCCGGGTGGAAGACGTAAATCGTGGTCCCCTTGAGCGGGGCCAGGCTTTCCGTGAGGGAGGCATGCAACGCATCGAGTTCCTTCTCCAGAGCCACCGCATTGTCCTCGTAAAAGGCGGCATTCGGGGCATCGACTTCACCGAGGGTGTGGGCGATCGTATGAGCCTGCTGCTTCAGGAGAATGGGGGAGAGCCAGGTGTGGGGATCCGTTTCGCCATCGTGATGGGGCTCGTCCTTGTGCTCCTTTTCGGCCGGGGCCTCCTTCTCGTGGTCGTGATGGTCGTGCTCCTCGGATTCGGCAAGTTCAATGCCCTCGTTCACCGGCACGATTCGCAGGCCGGGGGTGGTGCCCTTCAGCTTCTCCACGAGCGCTTCCTCAAATGGCATCGCTACCGTGAACCAGACCTTGGCTGCGGAAAGCGTCGTCACCCGGCGCGGCGGCGGCTGAAAGGAATGCGGGTCTTCGCCCTCTTCCAACAGACTGATCACCGCCAACTTGTCGCCGCCGATCCGCTCCGCCAACCAAGCATACGGAGGCAGGCTCACCGCGACCGGCAGTTTCGCTTTCGCTCCAGGCTCCGCCGCGTGAGTTACGAGGCAACCCGTCAGAGCGAGCAGAACGGTCGAGAGAATCCGGGAGGGGTTCATCCAGAGGGTCTTACCGCAACTCGATTGCGGAAGCAAGCGATTGCCGGAGTTGGTGGTGAGAAGCGGAACTTTCAGTCATATGCGGGACCCTCTGAAGTCACAAAGGTGGATGTCTTCCACTCCCTCACTCATTTCAGTTTTCTGTTTTGTGCTGCTTGCTTGCGGGCGGGCGGATGAACCGGAAGGCCGGGAAAGGGAGCTGGGCTATCTGCGAGTGCTGATGGGCGATGAGTTGCTCCCCTATGCCCATCTGGAGGTGACGGCGGCGGAGAATGTCGCGATTCTGGGGACGGGCGCGGAAAAGTATCTGGGATTGCACCTCTTCCCAGGGCAGAAGAAGCGAAACGGGGGAGTCCGGGCGGAGGTGAGCGTGGATTTCCCGCATCAACAGGGAGACACGCTGCGGTATGCTTGGCGATTCATGGTGCCGGAGGGGGCGTCGATGGATGGGCCGAAGAATCGCTGGTGGATCTTTGGGCAATGGCACGATCAGCCGGACCGGAACAAAGGGGAATCCTGGGAGGGGTTTGAATCCCGAAGTCCGCCGGTCTTGCTGGGGCTGGGCGAGATCAAGGGGCAGCCTGCCTTCGGCTTTGAGTATGGGCCGAAGCAGGAGATCAAGAATGGTCCGTTCCCGATTGTTCCGGGTCAGTGGCATCAGGTGATGGTGATCATTCACTGGTCACAAAAGGCGGATGGCAAGGCCACGCTATTCTACGATGATCTGAGCAAGCCTCTTGTGACGGCGGAGGGAGCGAACATGCACAATGACTTTGCGCATTACCTCAAGCTGGGGATGTACCGGCATCCTGAAATTCAGTCGGACAACTGGATCTACTTGGATGATCTGACGATCACGATGGAGCGGTGATACGGATCCTCGCTGGGCGTCCTTGGCATCGCCTGAAGAACCTAGCTACTTCAGACACGTCCATCGCCGCGAATTGGGGGATATCTACCAATGGATCGGAGTACGTCTGAGCTCCATTCTGCGCACCCGGCGTGGAGGTAGGGGCCGAGGGCGATGACAAGATCACCAACGTCAGGCATCAAGAGACCATCCGTCGCGGTAGCTGCGCGAGATGAAGTGATCCGCCTCCGGGGCGTTGGGAAACTTCATGGCCTTGGCGTCCCATTCCAGCTTCTTGCCCGCACGGTAGGCCACGTTGCCCAGGTGGTTTGCTTCGGTGAGCGGTCCGGAGTAGGAGAAGGGACAGGTGGTCGGACCACCGGTCTTGCAGGCCTCGATCCATTCCTTGTGGTGGCCGATGGAAGGCGGGATGGTTTTCGCCGACGGGGTGAAGTTCGCGAACTTCGTTTCCGGAAGCAGCAGGTGTTTGCCGTAGTCCGAGAGCAGCATGCCGCCTTCGCCAATGAAGAGGACGCCGCTCGGCCAGGGGGGAATCCCGCCGGACTTCAAGATCTCCGGTTTCTCCGCGCCCTGATGCCAAGTCAAGGTCAGGCCGGGACGAGACCCGCGTGGTCCGTAGGTGTAACGCGCCCACATCGAGGCGGGCGCGATCTCCGGATGGGGCGGGGGACCACCAGCTTCGATCGTCAGCGGCGCATCCAGATCGAGCGCCCACCAGGGCAGATCGTTCCAGTGACTGCCCAGATCGGACATCGTGCCATTGCCGAAATCCCACCAACGATACCACTTTGGCCCCGGGAAATACACGGAGTGGAAGGGGCGGAACGGTGCGGGACCGATCCAGAGATCCCAATTGAGACCTTCCGGGACGGGTTCCGAGGCCGCGGGGCGTTCGCTCACCTGGACGATATCCTTGTTCGCGACGGCCTCGCTGGCGCTCTGCCAACCCCAGGCCCGCGAGACCCAGACGTGGACTTCCTTCACCGGACCGATCGCTTGCGCCCGAATCAGTTCCACCACCCGCCGGTAGTTTTCCCCGGCATGAATCTGCGTCCCCATTTGGGTGACGACGCCCGGTTTGGAGGCGGCCAATTCCACGATGCGACGGCATTCCGCGACGTCGCGGGTCAACGGCTTTTCGGAATAGACATGCTTGCCCGCCCGGAGTGCAGGAAGCGTCGCGAAAGCGTGCGTGTGCTCCGTCGTGCTGACCACCACGGCATCGATTTTGTCAATCTCGGAGGCATACAACTCCCTGAAGTCGGAATAGGGCCGGGCCTCGGGACAATGATTCTTCGCGGCGTCGAGGTTCTTGGCGTTGACGTCGGCCAGCGCGACGACATCCTCGCTCAGCATTTCCTTGAGGTTGCCACCGCCCCGCCCGCCGCATCCGATCACGGCGATCTGGAGTTTTCCATTGGGACTCCGGGAACTGACGATGGCGGGAAACGCGACGGCAGCGGAGGCAACAGCCGTTCCGGCAAGGAACTTGCGACGGGTGGGGTTCATTTGGGCGAGTCTAGGGGAGCGAGTGTCCGGGGCGCAAGACTTTCATTTCTGGCCGATCGGCACTTCAATCTCGAAATCGAAATCGAAATCGAAATCGAAATCGAAATCGAAATCGAAATCGAAATCGAAATCGAAATCCAAATCGAAATCCAAATCGTCCTCTGAGGGGCTGCGTGATTGGGGTGAACCATCGAGTCACCCGGGAAGGGAATTGAAACTTCCCTCTTCATCCGCCCTAAGTCCCTCTCCTTGGCGTCTTTGCGTCCCGGCGTGAGGCGATGACAACAGGCGCGGTCGCTCCCCCGATCCATCAGTCCACGGAGCGCCGCGAGATCTCGTCGCCAACGCCAGCTCGCCGGCTCCATGGTTTCAGCCTTCGTCATGCAAAGCACCTGGAGCAAACCGACGACGGTGCGGCAATCGACAGGTGTTCGCGTGTTCGGTTTCAATCGTGATTGAGGCAGATCGAAGCGCTCTGTTGTCCGCTGATATCAGCCCGGTTGATTCGGCTGCATTCCCTCCGTCGCGGCCACCCTAATAGACGCACCTTTCCTGAAAATTCCTTGCACCAAAGGGCAGAGTTTCGGATTCTGGCTCGGTGTGTCCGAACGGATATCGCCGCTCTTGGTCATACGAATAAATACTTTTGTGCAAGAAATGAAGAGAAAGCTACACCAATGCCTTCTAGGCCTATGGCTTCTCGTGATTGTTCCGGGTGCGTTTCTTGGAGTGCTTATCGCCGTTGGTGCTATCGGATCTGGTATCAAATCGGGCTTTTCGCCGACCGACTTTATTGCCATTCCCTTCCTTCTGGTGCCGTCTGTTCTCGGATGGTGGGGTGCAAGACTCTTCTTCAGGCTTTATGCCGGATTTCTCGAGAGAGTTCGACGGGCACTATTTTGGTTCTACACTGCGGTGACCGTATACTGTGGGATGTGGCTCATTTCCACATTTAGCCGTGAAGGAACGACTGGCGCCATCTTTGCGCCGCAGGAGCAACTGATTGGATTCATTATTCTGCTGCTTCCCTTCCTGACCGTAACCGTTATGAGTCCTGATGAGATGCCGGCCCACACAGCCGATAACAACAATGCACAGCAAGCCGGCTCATCCAGCGGCGGTTAACGTCCCGATTTGAATTCTGTCTTCCTTCGCCGCCGTGGATGGCCTATACGTATCGCCCAACTCCAGCGTCCCGCACCATGACTCCGGCACCGAAGCATCTTGAACCGCTACTCCAGAGAAACCTCTCCAGTGACGATGCGGACATCGTTGGCCGGATTCGCTGCAGTTGTGGTTCAGATGACCTGATCCCGCTGTTTGTTGGCTCCCGAAATGAGACGGAGAGGAGGCACTATTTGCAGGTCACTGCGATCGACGGGAACTGGTTTTTGAGACTTGGCTGCCGATGCCCGAAGTGCAGCACTGAGTCACTCATTTTTGATGACCACTTGCACGGCTGGAACGGCTTTGTCTGTGCGGAGGAGGAGGTTCGGTCTTTGCCTCGTCCACCGTTTGAGCAGTGGCATTGCCAGAAGTGCCGTTCTCACCAGCACCGGATGGCGATTACCATCCAGACTGACGACATGGAGACAGCGATTGAGGAGGGTGGAGACCTCATCACCGAAGAGAACTGGTTCGAGGCATTTGGCTGGCTCACGCTTGATGTGACTTGTGCGGACTGCGGACATGGACCCAACAGGATCGTAGACTATGAGACCATGTGACCGGTCACAGAAAGATCTCAGTCGTGATCAATCTCAAGCCGGGAGATCGCCCCGTCGACGTGATGAATTCGCACCGCCAGTCCTTCGCTCAACACGCCAGGTTCGCTGAAACCGGACATTGAGGAGGACGCCTCTGCGGCATATTCGAAGCGCTGGCCGCCGGCGCGGAAGGATTCCGTTCCGCCTTCCGGTGGCATCGGCCGAAAGTCCGTGACCACGTCTTCGACGACGGCGCATTGGCCAAGCCGAAGTTTGTTGGGAAGTCCGGTCTGCTTGCCGAACCAGGTCCCAAATCCCACCAAGAGCCCGATGGTCACACTGATTCCAAAGAAGAGAAACGGGAAGAAGGCTCCCATCTGCAACGGTTTGCGCCACAGCACCAATCCGAGCCCAATCACGATCATGAGGAGGGCCGCACCGGTGAACACCCAATCTCTGCCGTCGAGATGGCGGGCGTCAAAATGGACGGTGTAGGTCACGGCACGGATTTCTTCAGCTCGGCGAGCATCTCCAGCAGGTTGTCCGTGAGGATGACTGAGGTATCTTCCTGGACCATATTGGTGCCCAGCCACGTTTCATAGCCGCCCAGCTTGTGATGCTCTGGGGTGGGAAGATAACCATGCCGACCGTTGGCCAATCCGATGACCATCGTGTTCGTGAAGGGACTGCGCTTCTTGAGATCCAGGCCGATCTCCACAAAGGTCTCGAAGGGAATTCCGCAGACCGCGAGATCGTCCCCAATCCGGATGGCTTGGAGTTTGACGGTGAGCGTGTCTTCCTTGCGCTCGGCCGCGCTGATGACATTGCGTGCATAGTTCTGTGCGAGTCGCGGCTGCTTCTCGATCTCCTCCGGCGCCTTCACAGAAAGCATGGCCCTGGCCTCGGCGACTTGCTCCGCAGTGGGCCGCCGGTATCGTAGCGCAATCTCCCGTTGGAGCATCCCGAGACGGGCCTCTGGGCGATGATTGACTTTCTGATGGGCAAGCCAGGCGGTGTCGGCCGCTTTCTGGGCTACGATGCGGATTTGCTCAAACGGTTCGCGCGGCGGTCGGGTCACCAGAAAGGGAATGTTGTTGATGTCTCCCGAAGTGCCGTTGGACATCATGGCCACAAATCCCTCGCTCGCTCGCAACCGTGACGGCATGAGCCGGGCGAATTCCCCGAAGTAGTCTGCGGAGACTTGGCCCTGGGGGGACCCTCCCACATAATGCAATGAGTAGTTGGCGAAGATGGCGAGCGGCTTGCGCTTTGCGCCTTGCACGGAAATGACGGTAATGTCGGGATCGGTCGGCCCGGCGGGGCGATCCAGAACATCGGGGCTGGTCCCGGGGTTCATCTTGACGGTATCGAGTTTGCCGAACGGATTGAGCGGCATTTGACCCGCTTTCAAATACCAACGCCGGTTGAAGACTTCGTCCGGCAGCGGATGCGCCGCAGCGCCAATCGACGCCGGTTGCAGGGCTCCGTGGGCTTGGATGATCGACTGCGCGATTCCCTCCACGAGCAACTTGCGATAGGCGACCGCCGGAGCGGGACCCGAAGTGGTGTTCGAAGGTGGTCCGCTGTGCGTGTGGGTGGAGGCGATCAGCATCCGTTCCACCGGGATCCCGGTGCGCTCCGTGGCGATCGCTTTGGCTTCATCAAGCACTTCCGGCGCGGCACCCAGACTATCGATCACCACCATCGCGACGGCGGTCGTACCGTCGTCGAGCACCAGGGCGCGCGAGAAGAGGGGATCGTGAGCGCTCTGGGCCAGGTTGGCGCTGAATCCACCGGGCATATTGAGCGGAAACTCCTTGGGAGTGATATCCACCGCCGCCGCTCCCGCGCGCAGTATAGGGGCGTCGACAGCGGGGAGCATGGGGCAGATCCCCGCCACAAGGATAGCGAGGAAAATGAGTTGGGACTTCATGGCTTGGAAGCGGTTGCCGCCGGGATCACTGGCAGTTTGGCGCTGTAATGCACCGCCCGGTGGCGGTTGTCATCGAAGGCGAAATGGAGCCACTGCTTGTCCGCGCTGACAAAGCCGTCCGGATAATTCATCCGTCCCTTCGGGCCATCGCAACTTTCCTGCTGGAGGACACGCTGATAGGGCCAGGTCTTCATGCCGTCGAAGCTGATCCAAAGAGCCATCGGAGTGCGTTGCTTGCTGTTTGGATTGTGGAGGAGGGCCACGGTGTCTCCTCCCAAGCTGTACAACGTCGCCTTGCTTCCCGGATTGGGGATCGCGGTGATGCTGGCATACTCTGGCCAGGTCTTTCCGCCATCGGTCGATTCCGCTTTGAACAGGAGCCCGCCCAAGCCATCCGCACGGATGATCATGACGAGGCGGCCGTCGGCGAGTTCCACGAGATTGTTCTCCGCCCAACCGAAATACCGATCGTTCGGCGTCAGCCGGATGTTTCCGTGCTCGGACCAGGTCTTGCCTCCATCCGCGCTGATGATCACGCCGTTGCGAGGATTGGTGAAGGCGCGATCGAGCGGGGCCAAATCCTTTTCTGCGTCCGGACCGATATAATGTTGGAACGGAGCGATGAGCCGACCATCGCGAGTCTTGATGTGATTGCGGATAAAGGTCCGGTTGCGGAGCCGCCCAGGTACTTCCTCGGGACGCCCCCAAGTTTTGAAGGAATCGTCACTGGTGAGGTACCAGGAACGCCAGTCGTTGGCCCAATGTTTGGAGTGAGTAGAGTAGAAGAGCGTGGACCGCTGCCCCGTGATCATGAGCTCCGTCGGTCCCTGGCCAATGGTCTTGAATTCGCGCGGGAAGCCGACATCGAACGATTGCAACGGCGTCCAGGTTTTCCCCTTGTCCAGGCTGCGCGTGACCCCGGTGTAGTTCAGCGGTGAAGGCTCGGTGTCTCCGCCTGCCAGGATGAAGAGAATCCAGGAATGGTCGGGGAGCTCCCGCAGGGTGGTATCGCAGACCATCTTGTTTGGCGTCACGCCGTCGTAGGGGATGCTGTGATAGTCCTGCTTCGCGTCCTCCAATCCTCGCGCCGTCCATTTCGCGTCGGGCACGATGGAGGACGGAAGGCGAGGCGCGTGGGCCTTGTTCACCAAGGTCCGTGCGACCTTGGTTTGCGCGGCGATATCCGCTTCCGTGAATTTGGTGAGGAGGATCTCGGCGTCGCTGTGCCGGTTCCAATCATACAAGATATGGATCGTGCCGTCCGGTGCCTGGAATCCGTCTGGATAAGAGACTTCCGCGCGGTCATCCAGCAGCAATCCCTTCCCCCAGGTGTAACCATCGTCGGTGGATAGAAAGGCGGTGAGACTGGAGCGGCGGGGCAGACGGACATCGATCGGGCCGTTCTTTACGAGCAAGAGATTGCCAGAAGCGAGACGACGGATGAAGAAACGCGCACTGACGTTCTTGATGTTGGAAGGCTGGGGCGTGGTCCAGGTTCCCCCTTTATCATAAGAGACGCTCGTGCTGATGCCTTGCTTGGTTCTTGCCAGCATCCAGAGGCTGCCATCGCGGCGTTCGACGATCATGTGTTCATCGAAGTCCGTCTCCGGAAACGCCACGCCGCCGCGCCGATTCCAGGCTTTTCCCTGGTCCGTGGAGGCGAAGACGTTCGCCATGCGGATCGAATCAAGATCATGGTGCGCCTCTTTGAGCGTGGCCGGTCCAATCCGGTCCCGAGTCCAGAGGGAAACTGGCAGAAGCCAATCCCCATTGGCCAACACCGTGGGCTTATTGAGCGTGCAACCATCCGCGAAGCGCACCGGAGCGCTCCAGGTTGGGACCGGGGCATCGGGATCGTCGCAACGGATGTACCAATCGCCGCCCCGCCCATCAAAGTATCCCAGGCTCTGATCGAAGAAAAGCCAGAGGCGTCCGAGCGGGTCCGTCCAGAGGTTGCCCACCAGCGAGCGACGTTGCGGCGCGTTGGGCGGATCGGTCGGGTCGATGACGAGGCGCGGTTTGGACCAAGTTTTGCCTTCATCATCGCTGCTAGCGAGCATGAAGAAACCGTTCGGGCTATCGCCATTGCCCACCCAGGCGGACCAAAGCCGACCTTTCGGGGTGCGGTCGATCCCAATGATCATGTTCCCGGGACGGACCGCATCATCGTATTCCGGGCCCGGATTCGTGTTGATGGCGGGGGGCTCCAGGGAAAGATCAAGGAGGGCTTTGTCCTGGGCGAGAGCCGTCCAGGCGAACAAGGTTCCGAGAAGGATGAGAAACTTCATGGGTCAGCGGGGGATTTGCGAGATGGTTTGCTGGTAAGCTTTGCGGAGGATGGCGACATCCGAGTCCACCGCGATCCGGGTGAAGCCGAGATCGAGGTAAAAGGGCAGGTCACCCAGTTCACGGATCAGAATGCCCGCCTCTTTCCCGGAAGCCGTTGCCGCCGAGACGACCATGTTCAGGCAGTGGGCGAAGTCGCCCGGTGCAGAGGCCGATTCCGTTCCGTGGGTCAGGTCGAACTGCAGGTCCGCCGGACCGACGAAGAGGACGTTGATGCCATCGATTTGGGCGATTTCTCCGGCCTGCCGAACCCCTTTGATCGTTTCGATTTGCGCCATGATCACCGGATCTGGCATTGGGTCGGAGGCTGGCCGGAGCCCGTAACCGGTCGAGGGAACGGTGCGCGAGACACCGCGATGCCCGCGTGGCGTGTAGCGGGTCGACTGGACGATCCGTTCCGCTTGTTCCGGGGTATCGACATGAGGAACCATGATCCCGTGCGCTCCCCAGTCGAGCACGCGGGCGATCAGATCGGGGTGGGGCGCTCCGACCCGGACGATCGCCTCCGTCGGCAGGCCCCGCATCGCGCGCAGCTGGTCGGGGATGGCGGCATCCGTGGCGCAGCCGTGTTCGAGATCGAGCAGCACCCATTGGAAACCGGAGAGCGCGGCCAGTTCCGCAATGGCGGGTGAACCGATCGACAGCCAAGTGCCGATGCTAGGCGAGGAAGCGTTCATAGGATGGAAAGGTCTGCGTTGGTCTGGAGTCCGCGAAGGGCTAGGGCGATGCGTTCGGTGGTCATCCGGCGAAGATCCTGCCCGCTGCTTCCGGCACCGATAAGGAAGAAGGCGCCGGTTCGATCAAAGTATCCGGCCCCGACCCGGATCACGGCTTTCACGATCATATTGCGCAAGAGATGGAGCCAGAAGCGACGGCGGTGCTCATCGGGCAAGGGGAGGATGCTTTGATAACCTGCAAACGCTTGTTGGAGAAAGGCGGCATCATGGAAACAGGCGAGCATGGAGAGATCATCCAGGGGATCTCCGCCGATCACATCGTCGAAATCAATGAACGCGGCGATGCGATCGGGGCTACCGAGAATATTCCACAGTGCGAGGTCTTTGTGGACGAGACAGGCGTGATCGAGCGAGAGCAAATCGCGGTGTGATTCGATGGCCCGCTCGATTTCCTTCCGTTGCTCGGTATTTAGGAATTCCCGTTCCACGAGAAAGCCCAGGTGATCTTCGAGGCGCAGCAGGAAATAGTCTTCATAGCGGGGATGGCCACACGCTTCGGCGCTTTCGAAGGGGCCGAAGCCGCTAGGGCGAATCCCTTGCCAGGTGGCCACCGCTTCTCCGATGGCGAAGGCGATCGCGGGTTGGTCCAGAGATCCCTCCTTGTACCACTGGTTCAAATCGGGAAATGGGATCCGCTCCATCAGTTGCCAAGCGAAGGGGACCCGGGTGCGGCTGGCGTCCACCGCAGCAACGACCGGCACCGGCACGCCCAAGGCCCGGACCCTGGCCATCACCGCAGACTCGATCTCCTGTTGGGCATCGCTTTCCGGGCCATGCTCTACCCTGGCGAACAGCGGTGTGCCGTCGAGGGAGACATTCCACGTGAGGTGATTTCCCTGAGAGTTGGCAGGTGTCAGTTCGATCTGTGTTCCAGGGAAACGCTCTTGCACGGCGGCGCGAAGTTGATCCTCCATCCGGGGATCCGGTTCGCGCAGCTCCTGAGTCCCGTGAAAGGCGGCGGGGCGGTCGCACTTCCAGTAGTAGATGTTCCGGCGGCTCACAAGATTTCGATCCGGGTCCCCAGAATGTGCTCCCCGCCGGGGCCGAGCTTGACGATGTCCGATCCGGCGTTAGCGGCCTCGATGCAGAGAAAGCCGTGGTAGGCGTCGTCTGGAAGATCATTGAGACGCTTGGACTTCTCGATCCACGGGTTCCAGACCACGGTGGTGTCGCTGTTGGTCTTAGCTATGTGCAGCACCCGATTCCAGGCAAGATCCTCCACCCGCACGGAAGCGGCGCTGTAGTAAATCCGGTCGACCTCCCGATCGAAATCAATCGCTCCGCTCTGAGTCTTGCGTTGGTCGCCGTCGATCGTGTCTGTATAAGAGACGCCGTCGAGTCCGATGACCCGGGTCTGTTCGATCGCTCCGGTGCAAAGGTAGGTATGCAGGGCGCCAGTTAGTTCTACGGGCGCGGCACCGGGATTTTCCATGCGGATACTGACATCGAGTGCCCGGCCCATCTCCACGGTGAGTTCCACTTGGAATGGATGCGGCCATAGTTCCAGCGTCGTGGAATCGCTGGTCAGCTCAAGGCGGCAGCGCACGCTCTCGCCCGTATCGGTCACTTCAGTCAGAGTCCAGAGCAGCGTCCGCACAAAACCGTGGCTGGGCAGACCGGGGCGCGGCCCGAACCACGGCCAGCAAACCGGGATGCCACCGCGAATCGGCTTCCCTTCCTCGAAGAAGGCCTCGGGGCTGATGTAGAGCACCGGATGATTCGCCGCGGCGGGTGTCCATTCCAGGACGTGTCCGCCCATCAGACAGATCCGGCCGGTGGCGGCCGGATGATCGATGCGCAGAATGGGGCAGCTGGGAATCTGGTGCGATAGGGTGACGCAGGGCGGAAGGTTCATGGTGGCGGCAACGCTAGGGCAATCCGGCTCTGGATCAACCGGCCGTTTCAGGAGCGCGCTTGAGTTGGATCAAGCGGAGGCACGCGATCACCAAGCCGGCCGCGCCGCCTACATAGCTGCCGTTGTGGATATACCCCACCTGGACAAACGCTTCGTAGAATTTCACCTGGGTGAAGTAGTCCGGGGAAATCGTGTAGGTAATCTGATCGTGGATCACCCCATAAAGCCCAGCGAGAAGCCCTCCGATGAGGGCAATCCCAAACATTCGGGGAAGAAGGCGCGGCGAGAACGTCGGGTAAAGGAGATTCACCCGGGTGAGAGTAGGGCGGCTTGCGGAGGATTGACAGGAGAAAAGCGCCACCTGCACGGTCACGCCAGCAAATCTCCAACCACCCGGCCATAGACATCCGTGAGGCGGAAATCACGGCCCGCGTAACGGTAGGTCAGTTTCTCGTGATCAAGTCCCAGGGCGTGCAGCAAGGTCGCGTGGAGGTCGTGCATGTGGACTTTGTCGACGACGGCGTGATGCCCGAATTCGTCCGTTTCGCCATAGGCGATGCCGCGCTTGAAGCCGCCGCCGGCCAGCCAGACGGAGAAGCCAGCAGGATTGTGGTCTCGGCCGGTGCCGTTCTTTTCCGCATAGGGCGTGCGCCCAAATTCACCGCCCCACCAGACGATGGTGTCTTCCAACAACCCGCGTTGCTTGAGATCCTCCAAGAGTCCCGCCACCGGCCGGTCGACGGCTCTGGCGTGATCGCCGTGCTTGGGCAAATTCGAATGTTGATCCCAGGCCGGGTTGTTCGAGTTGTCCGCGTAGTTCACCTGGATGAAGCGGACGCCAGATTCACAGAGGCGCCGGGCGAGGAGGCATTGCCGGCCGAAGTTGTCCGTTTTCTCTTCACCGATTCCGTAGAGGGCCAGGGTGGCAGGAGATTCGTTCGCCAGGTCGAGCACGGCCGGGGCGGCACTTTGCATGCGCCAGGCGAGCTCGTAACTTTCCGCGACGGCTTCGAGTTCGCTTTCGCCAGGCTTAGCGGCGAGCTGGGCGGCATTGAGTTCGCGAAGGAAATCGAATTGCCGGCGTGCTTCGGGAGCGGGGCGCAGTGGAGTCAGATTGCGGATGCTCGATTCCTTGGCCGGGATGCCGGCGCGGCCGATCGAGGTGCCTTGGTAGATCGCGGGGAGGAAGGCGTTGCCGTAGTTGCGCGGCCCGCCATTTCCCAGCGCCGGACTGAGGGAGATGAAGCCGGGGAGATTCTCGTTCTCGCTACCGAGCCCGTAGTTCACCCATGAGCCCATGGATGGCCGGATGAAATTGGTGGTTCCGGTGTGGAGAAACAACGTCGCCGGACCGTGGGCGATGCCCTCCGTGTGCATGGAGCGGATCACGCAGAGATCGTCCGCATGCTTGGCCATTTCCGGAAAGAGGTTGGAGGCCCACAAACCACTTTCGCCGTGTTGGCTGAAGTCCCAAAGCGGTTTCATGACCCGCATCTTCGGGCTCGTGCCCGTTTTGGCGAGGCTGCGGAGATCGGCGAAATCGAGCATCTTGCCGTCGTCCTTGGCCAGGCGGGGCTTGTAATCGAACGAGTCCACGTGACTCACCCCGCCGGACATGAAGAGAAAGATGATCCGTTTGGCGCGAGGCGGATGATGCGGGTGCTTAGGGGAGAGCGGATTGCTGCTCGCGCCCGCCGCGAGGCCGGCCAAGGCAAGGGAGCCAAAGCCACAGGCCAGGGAACGCAGGGAGTCGCGGCGGGTGAGTGGGGAGTGCATCGGTCGGATCAGTCGGATCAGTCGGATCTTATTCTAAATAGCGGAAATCCAGGGAGGCGAAAAGCATCTGGTGCAGCTGCGCCCAATCTTCGGCGGAAGGCTTCGTGCCAAGAAAGCGCTGGCTGGCCGCTTGTTCGGCGGGGGAGGGCTTGCGCCCCAGCGTGCGGCGGAAGGCGGACTCCAGCCGGAGCGCTTCGGGATGAGTCAGGGTGATTTCCGCCGCCGCTCGTGATTGCTCCAGGACAAACGGGTGGTTCAGCAGAAAGAGCGCCTGTGGAGCCACGGTGCTGGTGTGGCGCTTGCCCACCGGGGCGTTGATGTCGGCAAAGTCGAACAAGGCGAACAACTCCAAGCGATTGTTCCGGAACGCCGGCGTGTAGACGCTGCGCCGCGTGTCCGCGTAGACATAGCCATACTCGGTGTTCTGCGCGGTGAAGCTGTTTGGGTCGATCCCGCCCGCGCCCCCGATGTTCGGCCCAAGGTAGTCAAGATTGAGCCCCCCGCCCACCGCGAGCAGCGCGTCCCGGATCTGTTCGGCATCGAGCCGGCGGCGGTTCGCGCGCATGAACAACCGGTTCTCCGAATCCGAATTCCGCAGCTCGCATTCCGCACTCAACTGCCAGGCGTGCGAGAGCACGATCTCCCGCACCAGCTGCTTCAGACTCCATCCTTCCTCGACGAAACGGACCGCGAGGTGATCGAGCAACTCCGGATGCGAGGGCGTTTCTCCGGTCGTGCCGAAGTTATCGACGGTGCGGACGATCCCGGAACCGAAGAGCTTGGCCCAGACCCGGTTTACGAGGATGCGTGCGGTGAGCGGATTGCCCGGGCTGGCAATCCAGTCCGCCAGTTGCCGCCGGCCGCTCTCCGTGGAGGGCAACTCCGCAGCAGGCCCGTTCCAGGCGACTTGGAGGAAGCCGCGATTGACCGTTTCCCCCCGATTCTTCTCGACGCCCCGGACGCGGATCTGGGTGGAGGCAGGCTGGGTGTCGTCCTGGACCGACATGGCCACGGGACGCACCGGACCGTCTTTGAGGAGCTGTTTCCGTTCGGCCTCAAGCCGTTTCACGAGCTTGGCGGCGGCCTGGCGTTCGGAGCCGTCCGGCCCGTTCGCGTTGGCCGCGATCTGATCTTCGGAAAGGAATTGCAGGGCGTCCACGGTCACATAGCCGGTCGTGTCCGCGTTGCTCACCAGCACGAATCCGGCGCCGTCCTTCTCAAAGCGATACGTTCCCAAGGAGACGAAGCGACCCTCGATCGGCGGAGATTGGGTCTGGTCGACGTAGACCGTTTCCTCCCCGTCCGCGTGGAGGATGGTGACACGTACCTTGTTCGCGCGGATCTCGGCGTGGGTGTAGGCGAGCCGGACTTCGTAACGGCCCATCGCCGTGAGCATGGGGGTAAAGGTGATCGTTTTCTCACCCTTGCCTTCGTTCTTGTCATGCAGATAGCCCTTCCCGATATAACTGGGCACCAGGACGGAGTGCTGCCAATCGCCCACGACTTTGGCCTCGGCCTCGTCCAGGACAATGCCCGCCAACTCACTGGGAGGGATCGGTTGACCGGGCGTCCCCGTTTCCCGGGTGGCCCCTTTCGAAAGGGTGGCGAGGGTCGCTTTCGCCGCGGCCAACTCTTTGTCGAGCGCGGCCATCTTCGCTTCGTGCGCCTGCAGGCTGCTTTCGGCTGGGCCATCCACCGGTAGCGGCGTGTCGATCCAGCGGGCGACGTTGTCCGTGTAATTCGCCAAGGTCCGCGTGGAGGCAAGGATGCCCGCCAGGGCGTAGTAATCCCGCTGCGGAACCGGATCGAACTTGTGATCGTGGCAACGCGCGCAGCCGAGGGTCTGACCGAGGAAGGTCCGGCCGATGGTCTCGAGTTGCTCATCGATGATATCGAAGCGCAGTTGTTGCTTCTCCTGTTCCTCGTAATTGGTGGGACCGAGGGCGAGGAAGGCGGTCGCGGTGATGTGGCGGCGCTGCTCTGCGGCGTTGGCCGCGCTCAGGAGATCTCCGGCGATCTGCTCCCGGATGAAGCGATCGAAGGGGACATCCGCGTTGACCGATTCGATCACGTAATCCCGATAGCGCCAGGCATCCTTGAAAAGCAGGGTGCGTCCACCGCCGCTCGATTCCGCGAACCGCGCCACGTCGAGCCAATGCCGCCCCCAATGCTCCCCGAAATGGCGGCTGGCGAGAAGCTCATCGACGAGTTTTTCCACGGCGGTTTGGCGGTTGGCTCGCGCCGAGTGGGCGAAGGCATCGATCTGGGCCGGAGTGGGCGGAAGGCCGGTGAGATCTAGGTAGAGGCGCCGTGCCAAGGTTTCCGGAGATGCGTCCGGCGCGGGCTTGACCTCGGCGGCTTCCGCTTTGGCGAGGAGGAACCGGTCAATCTCGTTCCACGGCCACGAGGCGTCCTTGACGGCGGGCGGGGCGACCGCACGGACGGGAACGTAGGACCAGAACTTGCGGCCCTCCGCGATCGTCAAACCGGTCTGCTTCTTGGCGATGGCTCCGCCGCTGCGCGGATCTGGCGCACCCATCCGGACCCAGTGTTCGAGTTCGGCGATTTCCGTGTCCGGGAGCTTGCGGTCCTCCGGCATCTGGAGGTCGCGATCGTGGTAACGCACCGCCTTGATCAAAAGACTCTGGTCCGGCTCTCCGGGGACGATGGCCGGACCGGAATCACCCCCGGTGGCCCAACCTTCCCGGGAATCGAGACGCAAGCCGCCTTTGACCTTCTTGCCCACGCTGTGGCAATCCAGGCAATGCTCCGTCAGCAGCGGGCGGATCTCCTTCTCAAAGTAATCCTGACCCGAATCGGCGAAGGCCGCAGGGGAGAGAAAGGCGAGGAGAAGAAAGATAATGCGGGCAAACATCTGGAGCCGGACCGCCAGAGGCAGTCACAGAGAACACCTTTACCATCGGGGCGAGCTTTCTCTTGATTTTCTACTCCGCATCGTCCGTTCGGACAGGTCTGCTATCGACCTGGGGCAAGATGACCAAGGAGGGCGCTCAATGCGATGGAATCAATCCCGCTGCAAACTCCCGGGCCCAGGCATCGGCGGCCAGGATCTCGTCCAACCCGGGTCGATCCTGGTTCTCGTGAGCGTCCATCGTCTTGGCCACCGTCTCCCAGATCGTGGGGAAGGGGATGCGACGCTCCAGGAAGGCGGCGACGGCGATTTCGTTGGCGGCGTTGAGCACGGAGGGCAGGGTTCCACCGGCTTCTCCGGCGCGGCGGGCCAGATCCAGGGCGGGAAAATCCTCCCGGCGCGGAGCTTCGAAATCCAGTTTGGCCAGCCGGGCGAAGTCCAGTGGAGCCAAGCTGTTCGGCACTCGTTCCGGCCAGGTCACCGCATACTGGATCGGGAAACACATGTCCGAATGACTGAGTTGCGCGAGGACGGAGTGATCGATGAATTCCACCATCGAGTGCACGATACTCTGCGGATGGACGATGACATCGACCCGGTCCATTTCGACCCCGAACAGCCAGCGGGCTTCGATCATTTCCAGGCCCTTGTTGAAGAGCGTGGCGGAATCGATCGTGATTTTGCGGCCCATCTCCCAGGTGGGATGACGGAGGGCTTGCTCGACCGTGACTCCGGCCAGTTGATCGGCGGGCAGTTTGCGGAACGGTCCGCCGGATGCGGTGAGGATGATGCGACGGACGGTGGCGGGATCGCGATCTTCCAGGCACTGAAAAATGGCGTTGTGTTCGCTATCCACCGGAAGGACGCGCCGGCCGTGCCGGGCCGCCGTCTCCATGACGATCTCTCCCGCCATGACGAGGATTTCCTTGCTGGCCACGGCGATGTCCTTGCCGGCTTCGAGCGCGGCGAGGGCGGGGCGGAGACCGGCGGTGCCGACGATGGCGATGAGGACGAGATCGGCTTCCGGGAGCGTGGCCAGGGTGACCAGTCCGTCTTCGCCGGGATGAACCTGGGCATGCGGGATGGCGCTGCGTAGTTCCTCGTGAAGCCCGCCGTTGGAAATCGCGAGATGACGGACGCCGAATTCCCGGGCTTGGGCGGCCAGTTTATCGACGGAGCGGAGCGCGGCGAGGCCGACGACGGTCATGCGCTCGGGGATATCGCGGGCCACCTTGAGGGCGCTTTCACCGATGGAGCCGGTGGAGCCGAGGACGACCACTCGCTTGGGTTGATTCGTCACGGCTTGATCCATTCGAGGTAGAAATAGAGGATGGGCGTGGTGAAGAGGACGCTGTCGATGAGATCGAGCACCCCGCCGATCCCGGGCATGACGTGACCGGAGTCCTTGGCCCGGAGACTGCGTTTGAGGGTGGATTCCGCAAGGTCCCCGACGATCGCGCCGAGGGCGATGAGGCCGGCGAGGATCGCGGTATGGCCCGGAGTGAGCAACGGGACGCCGCGGCCCCAGATCCCGATGATGGAGAATGCGGCGAGGTAAGCGAAGAGGATGGCCCCGGCGAACCCTTCCCAGGTTTTGCCGGGGCTGATGTGCGGCACCGCCTTGTGTTTGCCGATGAGAGAACCGACGATATAAGCCCCCATGTCGGTGAACTTCGTGACCGCCAAGCCGAAGAGGATGTAGGTGCGACCGGGCACGGCGGGGAGATTTTCGCGGCCGTCATCGAAAAAGGAGACGCGTGTGACGAAGTTGAAGAGAAAGGCGATGTAGATGAAGGCGAAGACGCAGGCCATCACCTGGATGTGGCTGCGGCCTGGATTGACCGCAGAGAACATGTGGATGAGGAACCCGGCCACCGTGATCAGAAAGATCGCCATGAGATCGAACCGGGCGAAATCGGTCCCGCCGCCCCCGGCCGCGCTCCAGAAACAGACTGAAACGTAGACTGCAGAGATCGCCAGGGTCACGGCCGCCTCGCCCTGGGCATGCCGCATGTGGAGCAGGTGAAAAAACTCCCAGAGACCGGCCATGATCAGCAGGAAGATGATGATGAAAAAGGGGATCGGATGCGCCGACGCCAGTGCGGACCCGGCCAAAAGCCAGAGCACCAAAGTGGACCCGAACCGAGAAATGAACGCGGAGAGGCGGCTTTTCGCAGGCGGGAGGCTGGAGGCGGGAGGTGGCATTCGGGAAGCGGGAGACGGATCAGACGGATCAGACGGAAGGGGGGGCTACTAGGATGACATCGTCGACAATCTGCAACGGGAAGGAACGCGTCGCCAGGATGGCTGGTCCGGTGAGGGCTTCTCCGGTGCGCAGGTCGAACTGGGCCCCGTGCCAGGGACAAGCCACGCAAGCGCCTTCGACCCAGCCGTCGGAGAGGCGAACCTCCGCGTGGGTGCAACGGTCTTCGATGGCGAAAAAGCCTTCACTGGTATGGAATACGGCGATCCGGGTGCCATCGACCACGACGGACTTGGCTTTGCCCAGGGCGACTTCCGAGATTTTGGCCAGCGGAACGGGTTGCGACATGACCCGGGCACGCTGTCGCGGGACCTGCGGGAAAGCGAGTTTTTTCTGGGGATCGGAAGGGGGGGATCGCCGGGGGAGGGAAGGTGTCGCTGGCATTTGGCTGCGCCCAGGTCCGGAAATTCCCTGAGCGATTGACCTCAGAAATCAGCCATCCAAGGATTTTCAATCCTCAATGCCGGCCACATGCTACAATCGAGACTTCCTTGGGAGTCAAAACGGCTATCAGAGTCAAAGGTCCAACTTGTGCAGAATTCCCGGAAGTATCAGGCCGTCTGAGAACGGGGTGCACCCGTCGATTGATGTGATGGAAGTCTACTTCTGCTCGGCGAGCGGGAAGCGTCGATGACACGGCAGATGCCCTACGAGCCCTTTACGAATTCGTTTTGTTAGTATTTGCGGGTGTTGTCATTGGGCGTCACATCTGGTTCGAGCCAATCGTGCCGTGCAGCTACGGAAAAGAGCCGCTCGCGTGAATAGAACGATAAGGGCCAGTCCTTGTGGGCGAGTGGCGACTGCAACAGAAGCGCGAGTGAACTTGGGAATGACTCGTTGCTGTGGGCCAAAATGTGAGCAGCGATGCCGTCCAGGAAAAGGCGAGTCAGAGTCTCGTGGTAGCCGCTGCTGTCGGTGTTGGCTGTTCCGACGGCTTCGTTATAGGCGCGGATGCGCTGACGGATGATGGAGAGCGCATCGTCCGGCGAATGATGGGTAAGATACCAAAGGCCAACGACGAGGTGAGCCTGATGTGTCCAGCGCGGCTTGGGGAGATTGCGCGCCTCGAACTCGCGGATAAAGGATTCGATCTCCTGTGTGGTGTTAGCCATGAGCGTTCACTGGAGGAGGCGGGTAGCGGCGACTAGCGCTCGCGGAATGGTAGGCGATGTCCGGGGTGAAGCGGAGGGTAACACCTTACCCTGTCCGGCTTGTTCGGTGGTGGTCGGATCTCAGTTGGAGAATGATCGAAATCAAAGCAACCACGGATATGGCCACAATTGGGATACTAAACTCAAAATGGTAGTTTCTGGCGGAATCGTGATAGCTCCGGTACCACCACCGCCCTTTCAACGTCTTGAGAATAGGATGAGGTTGATTGAATCTCCTATCTTCGATCTTGTAGCTTGCCCTTTGGCCTAGGTTGTCGACAGGGTTATGCATAAACGAAAAGAATATGCCGCCGGGGTCGAGTATGAGATGCAACCCGCGATGGCCCATGGACAGCTCTGTGACGACAGTTTTATGATAGGACCATCCAATCAGGAGAAGAGAGGGCACCATTACAATGAACAACAGCCAAATTCCCCTCTTCATGCTTTCTCGCCGATGCTTCTTCACCGAACGTCCCGCATCACCGGCGCCGTTCAGGCGTCGGGTGAATGCGATTCGCCGTTGTGTTGCGGAGCGTTGATGACTTCTTCCTTGGAGGATGCCTCGCGTTCACGGGCAGAGGCAATGATCCGGTCGATGTCAAAGGCATGTTCAGCCGCATTTTCTTCCTTCCATGCGCGAACTTCCTCGATAATGGAAATAGCTTCTTCAGTCTTCATCGCCTATGAGGTCTTCGGGTGTGCAGATCACGCTCGGAGTGTATCCGAACCGTGAAATTATTTTGGAAACTGGCCACCAGATCCGCGGGTTTGCGAGGTGCTTGCAGTTCCAAGTGAGAAGATAGCCAATTCCGTGAACGGAGGCAACCGCGATGTGAATCGCGTCATCGGCGGCTTTCGTGGGAATGATCTGCCTCGCGAGCAACTCCTTCGCAATCTCCGCCACGGGGTCACTGAGGTGGAGCAGGGGAATCCCGCTCAGCATTTGAACTCGCCTTTGCGCCATTTCTGGTTCCCCTTTCGCGCATTCGTCGTGTACGGTTTGCGAGGTCACGAGGCGGTAGCTGAGCCTCTCCTTGTCCCACCACTCTCGGGTAAGCTGTTGCCGCGCCGCTTCAACGATTCGCGGCGATGGGCGTCCGGTATAGAGGCTAGGGATGGTAGTCTCAATGTAGACGGACTCTTCGGCGAGCTTTGTCACGTTTGTCGGGGAATGTGTGTGCTCTTAGGCGAACAGTATAATTGACCAGCGCTCTGCCAATAGCTTGTTATGGCAGCTTGCAACTGGTTGCGGTGGTCCGCCATTTGATGGGAGCGTAGCCATGAGGCATTGGATCGGCAAGCAATTTCCGATTGGGTGGACGTTTGGTGGTGGCCAGGAAGCGATGTTGTGGCTCCGGTCAGGTTTATGGGAGATCCAACGGGCTGGGGGCTCCCGCACCTGGGCGTTTGATGACGTGGAGGTAAATCATCGTTGAATCGAGGTCCTTGACCCGGAGACGCAGGGCTTCCATCTGGCGGAGGCCGGCTCCGTAGATCACTTCGCACATCAGTTTCCATGGATTTTCCATTTCATTGAGCACGGAGCGGACTTCCTCGCGGGTAAGAACCGTAGGCGGTCGACGGGATCCGTCTTGAGCAGGGGTGAATCCGAAGTTCAGGTCCTCGATGCCGTGGACGGACTTGCCCAAGAAGGCCAATGCATTGAGAGCCGGCCGCTGCGTGGCCGGAGAAACCCGGCGTTCCAAGGCCAGGTGTTCCAGGTATCTGATTCCTGGAAGTGGGGAACGTCAGCGGCGGGGGACACCACGAAGGACACGAAGATCGCGAGGGGTTTAGAGACACAGATCCGCGCCCAAGTTCTTCAAAGAAGGCCGTGGTGGCCGCCGCTGATTCGTCGCCGCCCCCACGGCGCCATCGTGACACCCAACGGGCAAGATGAGGCCGTGCCTTTTCCGGGACGGATGGGTCCGTCGCTAAGACTGTCACAAAGCGGTTCCAGGGATCGTCTGGCCCCTCGGGCTCGGTGAGGATTCTGTTCATAAGAGTATTTCGTAGCGAGTTGGGCTCGTTGTGCAAGCGAAATGTGTTCATATGAGTGATTTCGCCTGGTGATGTTCATTCCTCGGTGGCCTGGTCGTCTCGGAAAGTCATCCGGAGCCAGCTCCGGATGTTCCTATCGACTCAGGCGCTCTTCCGGAGTGCGGATCCGGACCGGTGGCGGAGTTGGGAACTCTGCCGGAGTGCGGATCGGGACCGGTGGTGGAGTTGGGAACTCTGCCGGAGTGCGGATCGGGACCGGTGGTGGAGTTGGGAACTCTGCCGGAGTGCGGATCCGGACCGGTAGCGGAGTTGGGAACTCTGCCGGAGTGCGGATCGGGACCGGTGGTGGACTTGGGAACTCTTCCGGAGTGCGGATCGGGAGCGGTGGTGGACTTGGGAACTCCTCCGGAGTGCGGATCGGGAGCGGTAGTGGACTTGGGAACTCCTCCGGAGTGCGGATCGGGAGCGGAGGTGGACTTGGGAACTCTTCCGGAGCGCGGATCGGGAGCGGAGGTGGACTTGGGAACTCTTCCGGAGTGCGGATCGGGACCTCGCGGCAGGGAAATATGGAAAATACGAAAGCCATTGAAAATCGCTTGCGTGACCTCCGGGGCTATTGTATTTAATGAAAACTGAATATCTACTAAACGAAATAAATGAAAATTGATCCGATTCCATCCAACTCCATTCCCGAGGACACTGATCTCCTGTTCCCGGTTGCCGAGGAAATGGTGGCGGGCCTTGGTAAGCTTGAAAAGACGATCGGCGTCGTCCAAAACACGGCGGCCGTCGTGACCTTGGACCTGAACGCAGCGATCGCGGCACAGAACAAGTATGCCGAGTTAAAAGACAAGACCGGAGAAGTGCTCTCCATCGCGTTCCGCGAGCTCACCGGCCAGGTCGATTCCGCCATCGATCTATCCAAGTCGGTGCTGCGCGTTCACTTGGGCAAGTTTTGGTCGGAACAGTGGGGTGAAGCGGGCCTTTTGGACCGGTCCCTGCAAAGCCCAAAGACGATCGGGGCACGGGTGAAGCTGCTGGGGAGTTTGGTCACCTATTTTCAGAACAACCCGGACCACGAGTCGAAGAAGCCGGAAGTCAAATCGACGACGCTGGCCAAGTTGCTGGCAAGTTATCTCGCCGCGAGCGACGCGGTGAAGGCGCATCCGGCCAATCGGAAGGCAGCCAAGGATCACCGCGACCAAGCCGTGCGCCGCTTGCGTCAACGTCTCCGCGCCACCATTTCCGAAATGGTTTTGCTCTTGCCGAGCGATTCTCCGGAATGGGGAGCCTTCGGCCTGACGCCGCCCGCACGGATCGGTCGCCGCCGCAAGAAGGCTGCTGCCGTCACGCCGGAAGGAGACGCGGCACCGAGTTCCACTCGTTCCACCAAACCTGCGTCCGGGAGCAACGGCCACGGTGCGAACGATGGTGGCGAAGAGAAGGTGATCCTGTCGCATTGATTGCCGTCCCTTCAGAAATCATTCCTCCTCAATCCTTAATCCCGCCGCGCTCGCATTGAGGATTGAGGATCCCGGGATTTCTGATTGATGAGGGAAACCACCTTTCCACGCCCCTCAGAAATCAAAAATCATTCCTCATCAATCCTCAATCGGGATTTCTGATTGATGGGGGTGTTAATGAAAATTGGAAATTGGAAATTTGAGATTGGGAAATCGGATTTCTGAGGAAAGCGGCGCATTTTTCCACCGGGACGATTGATTTCCGCTCCATCATCGGGGAAGTCTCCGGGAGACCATGGGATTGATCGCCGAGTTTGCCTCCGCCGCCGGATCCGTTGAAGGTGGTGGCAGTATCAGCTTGCTGGTCACTTACTTCGTCACGGCGGTGGTGGCTTCCTTCACGTGTTCGACCTGCGAGGCGGTCTTTCTGAGTGTGACGGGTCCCTACGTGGCTCATCTCCGGAAGGAGCGACCGGTCCCCGGGGAGCGATTGGCCAGGCTCAAAGGCGCGGTGGACCGTCCGTTGACGGCCATCCTCACTTTGAATACCGTGGCCAACACCATTGGATCGGTGGCGGTTGGCAAGGAAGTCGGGCTGTTGGCCCTGACCGGGGGTTGGGGCGGATGGGCGGAAGGCGCTGCCGCCGGGGTGATGTGCATCACCATTCTGATCGTGGGAGAGATCATTCCCAAGACGATTGGGGCGACTTACTGGAGGCAGTTGGCTCCCCAAGTTGGCCTAGTGCTGGAGGTCATGTCCGTAGCGATGCTGCCGGTCATCTGGTTCATCGGCCTTTTCCGCAAGGATGGCACCCAGCAGGAGTCCTTCAGCCGTGAAGAACTCAAAGTCATGGCGGAGATCGGCAAGAGCGAGGGCAAGTTGCGGGAATCCGAGTCCCGGATCCTGCATAATCTGCTGCATCTTCGGGAAAACACCGTCCAAGATGTCATGACGCCTCGGGTGGTGGTTTTCTCCCTGCCGCTGGACACCACGGTCCGGGAGTTTTTGGCGCGCTATTCCGCCACCCCGTTCTCCCGAATCCCGCTGTACGGGGAGGACAAGGACGACATCCGCGGTTTCGTCCTCAAGACGGACGTGCTGTTGGCCGCAGCCAAGGACCGGCACGAATTGACCTTGCGTGAGTTCATGCGGGATGTGATTTCGCTTCCGGCGACGACCCGGCTCACCGACGCGTTTGAAAAGCTGGTGGAGCAACGCAATCATGTCGCGGCCCTGGTGGATGAGTTCGGTCTCTTCGCCGGGTTGGTGACCATGGAAGACATCGTCGAGACCTTGTTGGGACTGGAGATCGTCGATGAGGCGGATCAGAAAGAGGATATGCAGGCCTATGCACGCCGACTTTGGGTGAGGCGAGCGCGCCGCATGGGGATGGCCCTGGACGATCAGCAGGCGGAGGACCGGACCACGCTTTGAACGGCTGAGGCCCCAGCAGTCATGGCGGAGCAAGACGATCCCACCCGTGTCCTCGCCGAGGCGAACGAGCGCGCCGTGGCGGCGGCCCGGGGAGCCAGTCGCAAGCGACCCCGCTTGCGATGGCGGCGCTTGTGGCCCCGGCGTCGCAGCGGATTGACGCGGCACGGGATGCTCCCGTTGCTGATCAAGGTGTTCGCCGGCTTTTCTCAGGTGGACGGCCAGATCGAGGAGCGGGAGATCGATGTCGCACTCGGTTCTTTGCGTCATGACTTCCCGGAGACGGTCTACTCGGAACTGCGTGAACTCTACCGACAGGCCCTGCGCCAGCCCCAGGACCTCAACGGCATCGCTCGTTCCCTGCAAACGCGGCTTGCGATCGAGGACAAGATCCTCCTCGGCGTGCAGCTCTATGCGATGGTTTCCCGGTCCGAGCTCGACCGCAAGAACCTGACGGCATTCTACCAATTCATGACCAACCTCGGCGTGGCCGACGAGGCGATGGACATCGTTTACCAGCTCAACACCAGTGAGCCGGGAGCGATCGCCGGTCCTTCCGCATCGGGGGCCCCGGGGCATCACCTGGAAACGCTGGTGGTCAGTCGCGGTCCGGGGGGCGACGTGGTTTTGCCTGGGCTGGAAGCGGGCCATGCCATCATCGCCTTCCGGCTCGGCGACCTCATTCTTCTCAAGAACATCGGAGCTCTCCAAGTCATCACCCGGGGCCGGACAGTCCAGCCGAACGGGTTCGTCCGATTGTTCGACGGCCAGCAAGTCGTCCTCGGGGAGATGGTGCTCGATTACCGGGACCTCTCTTTTTACTTCAACGCGAAGAAGCAGGTCGCCTCCGTCCGGCTTTATCTCTCCTTCGACAGCGAGGGCAACGCCTACGTCGAGAAGCAGCAGAGTCGACAGACATTTCTGGAGGTTTGGTTCGGGCTTTCCGTCACCATCACCGCTTTCCGGGATACCCCGGGCTCGATCAACGGACTGCGTCTCCTTGAGGGGGCCACCCTGGAGGCTTCGCTGCGGGATCGGATCGAGTTTGATGATCGGACGGAGATCGCCCTCCTTGATCTTTGGCGTCGCGCCAAGGTCCTCGGCGGACGTTTCGACCTCAACCCGGCCCGGTCCGAATACCTCGTTTCCAACAACCCGTCCGATCTCCAAGAGGGGGACATCCTCGTCTCCGGAAGCCAGGGCGGACAGCTTCTCCTGCGCATCCGGTGTGACCACGACAACCGGACCGGAGAACTGGAAGTCATCCGCAGCGACCGACCGGTCCTGATCGGCGAAACCCCGGTGCGAGGCCGGATCCTCCTGCGCGACGGCGATGCCATCACGATCGGGGACGGCCAGTTCCTGCGTTGTCACTTCACCGAGGGGATCATCGAGGAAGAGCGCAACCTGGTCAGCCGACTCCAGGTGCGGGAAGTGTCTCACCGATATGGTGGCGATGCCGCGCTGGACGCGGTCAGTTTCGCGGTGGAGCGCGGGGAAATGGTCTGCATCATGGGACCGAGCGGAAGTGGCAAGAGCACGCTGTTGCGGGCCTTGGCTGGTCACCTCAAGCCTTCCCGTGGACAGATCCTCCTCAACGGAGTGAGCATGTATGGGTCCGTCTGGAACCGGCAACGGCTCGCCCCGTATGTCTCCTTCATTCCTCACGAGGAAGCGATCGAGCCGCTCCTCACCGTGGAGGAGAACATCGACCTGGCCGCGACCATCCGGGCTCCCTACCTCCGGGACGCCGACCGCAAACGGCGAGCGGATGCCAAGCTCACGGAACTGGGCTTGAGCGAAGTGCGTCACCAACGGGCCGGGGACAGCGAGGTCAAGATGCTTTCCAGCGGCCAGCGCAAACGGCTCAACGCGGGGCTCGACATGATCGGGATCTCTGACGTCTACCTCTTCGATGAACCGACCTCCGGGCTTTCCTCAAAGGACTCAGAGCACGTCCTCGAACTGATCCGGGGATTGGCGCACAACAAGATCGTCATCGTCAGCATCCACCAGCCCAGCGCGCGTCTTTTCCAGCTCTTTCACAAAGCGCTCCTCCTTGATCACGGCGGCAAGGTGGCCTTCTTCGGCACGCCGCGGCAGACACTCGATTACTTCCGGCGGGTGCAACGGGAGGAGCAGATGACCGACGCCCCGGTTCCCTGGGGGGACGATGCCGGCTGGGGGCAGCCCGACCTGATCTTCGACATCCTGGAGACGCCCCTGCGCGACCTCAACGGAGAAGTCATTTACGAAGAGGACAAGCGCGGGCAACTCTCCCCGTCGCGCCGTTTCAGCCCGGCTTTTTGGCAGGACCGGTTCCAGACCCATCGCCTCATGGAGGAGGTTCATCGCGACGAACCGGAGTCCGACCCGCAACCGGTCAAACCGCCACCCTTCCCGGCGCGGACTTGGCGGGACGAGTGGGTCCAGTTCGGCGCGCTTTTGAAACGGGCTTTCCTCGGGCGATTGCGCAACCGGTCGAACCTGACGACGACCTTGCTGGAAGCTCCGGCGTTGGCTCTTCTGGTTTCCTTCGTGCTGCGCTACGCGGAAGGGGGCACCTATCGGTTTCACTCCGCGTTTCACCTGCCGACCTATTTCTTTCTGACCCTGGTCATCGGGATGTTCCTGGGGTTGACCAACAGCGTCGATGAGGTGCTCCGGGACCGGACCATTCTCCAACGCGAGCGCAATCATCGGGTCCGGGTGGGGCACTACGTCATCGCCAAGATCATCACGCTCGGATTTTTCGCGCTGCTTCAGTGTATCATCCACACCTTGGTGGGCTCCTGGGTGCTCGGGATCCGGGATATGTTTTTGCCCAATCTGTTTTGGATGTACGCCACCACCGTTCAGGGCGTCATCACCGGTCTGCTCATTTCCAGTTTGGTGCCCAACCCGAAGACTGCGCTGAACTGCATTCCGCTCATCCTCATCCCGCAGATCATCCTCGGCGGCGCTCTCATCAAATACGAGGAGATGAACCGCGACGTGAAGGTCGAGGAGGCCTTCCGCCGCATCGTGGATCGCCAGGCGGGCCCCCAGGGGGAGCCGAGCCACCTCTCGGTCCCCGCGATCTGTTCCCTCATGCCGCTGCGCTGGTCTTACGAGGGCATGATTTTGTGCATCGCTCGCTTCAATCCGGTGAGCCGGTTGCAAACTGACTTCGATCACGCCGCCCGGGTCCTCGCGGCCCGTCCCGATCTCGATCCCGAGGGCGAGCGACGCCTCCGGGCGATCAAGGATGCGCGTCCTTACCTGCAAGGTCTGGAGGCTCGGTCACCTCTGGCCGTCCAAGCTGGCTTGAAGCACCTGGAACAGACCTTGCGAACGGGGAATCTGGACCGGGCGTTCCTCGCCTCGCTGGCTCCGCTCCGCGATTGTGAGGTCTTCCGTCCGCAGGATCTCTATGTGAATCAGAAGATTCAGGATCTCTACACCCGGGCGGAGATGGAGCGTCTGGATTACCGGTCCGGGACCGCCGCCAACGTGTTTTTCGGGGCGCGCCGGACCTATCGCTTCACCTGGCCACCGGGGGCACCACCGCGTGAAATCGTCGTCTCCACCCTGGCTCTGGACGTCGCCATGCTCGGCTTTTTTGCCTTGGCGGGGACTGTGTTGGTCTACCTGGGGGTGAGTGCGATGTTGCGGCGGGTGTGAGGCCAAGTGTGAAGCATGTCGATTCGCTTGAACGAAATCCCGCCGGATTGCTTCCAAAGCATGTCTCGCCGGGAATTTAGGCTCCGATTGCAGGAATTTCTGTTCATGTCAGTTGATTGTTTGGGGCACCTGTATAATCTCCATTTGTGGGCATTCCCGGTCGCACCCTCCCTTCCTAGCCGTGAAAATTCTAATCACCAACTTTCGCCTCGCGGAGCGCACCGCTTCCGAAGTCTCCGTCCGGGACATGGCGATTGCGCTGCAGCGTATCGGGCATGAGGTCTGTGTCTTCGTGTCGAAGACCGGTCTGCTAGCGGAAGAGTTGGACACCTACGAGATTCCTGTGGTGTCGCATCCCGGGCAGGCGCCGTTCAAGCCGGACCTGATTCACGGGCAATACAACCTGGAGACGATCGCCGCGCTCCTGAGTTTTCCGGATCGCCCCGCGCTTTACTTGAGCAACGGGACCCGGCAGTGGCGGGAACATCCGCCGCTCCATCCCCGCATTCTCCGTTACGTCGCCCTTTCCGGGTCGGGGAAAGATTGGCTGCAGGAAGCCGGGATTCCTCGGGAGATGTGTCGGTTTCTGCCCAATTTCTTGGATATGGAGCGGTTTGTGACCGTCCGAAGACTCCCGGAGGAGCCGGTCAAAGCCCTGTTTTACGACCGATCCTCAGGCCAGGGGCGCAACCTCGACGACATCCGGCAAGCCTGCCAGCGCTGCAATATCCAGCTCCAGTTTGTCGGTGATTTGGTGGGCAAAAGCCCGACCCGGCCGGAAGTGATGCTCCCGGAATACGACTTGGTTTTTGCGTCGGGCCGGTCCGCGATCGAAGCCCTGGCCTCCGGTTGTGCCGTGGTTCCGGTGCGGAACGGGCGGTGGGGCAAGCTGGTCACGACCGCGAACTTCGACCAGATGCGAGATGAGAACTTCTCGTTGAGCGAAGCCGCTGCCGCGCAGCCTTCCTCCATCGAGTCCCTGGTCGGCGAGTTGGAGAATTGGGACTGGCGCAATCTCGCACCGGTGGCCCGGCGGATCCGCGAGGAATTGAACGCCCCGGCGGTGGCCGCGCTCCTCGTCAAGATTTACGAGGAGGTTCTCGCGGAAGACGCCGAACGGCGCAACAACGCCCGGGGCGAGTTCCCAGCATTGACGGATTGGTTGATTCAACTGGCGGATCAGCATCACCTGGTCGATAGCGGATTCCTCGCCATTCAGCACCGCGTCTCCAGCCTCAAATCCGTGAGGGAAGAGAGTGAGAGCCGGACCGAAGAACTGACCAATCTCCTGGAAATGGAGAAGGCCAAGGTGCGGGCCGCCCGCCGCTTCTTCAAAGAAGGCAACATCATTCACCAGCGCCTTTGGAAGCGGATCGAAAATGAGTGGCGCGAGATTGAGCGCCAACATCTGGAGGGCGGATCGGAAGCGGACCGGCCTCCGCCCGGTGCCGGACGGCGAGCTTCCCTCGACGTCCAATCCGTTCGCGATTTCACCCCGGCCCGGGAACATGGAGCCGGTGTGGAGTTGCCCAATTGAAATTTTTCCGCGCAACGCTCAACTCTCAATTCTGACCTCGACATGGCTGTTACTTACACAGACGAAGACATCAAGACCCTGGACTGGAAGGAGCACATCCGGCTCCGGCCCGGGATGTACATCGGAAAACTGGGGGACGGAACTTCCTCGGACGATGGCATTTATGTCCTGCTCAAGGAGGTGATCGACAACTCCATCGACGAATTCGTGATGGGCCATGGCAAGATCATCGACATTGAGCTGACGGGACGCCAGTTGCGTGTCCGGGACTACGGTCGTGGGATTCCGCTGGGCAAAGTCAAAGACTGCGCGGCCAAGATCAATACGGGGGCCAAATACGATTCCCAAGCCTTCAAGAAATCCGTTGGTCTGAACGGGGTCGGCATCAAGGCGGTCAACGCCCTTTCCAATGCCTTCCACATTCAGTCGCACCGGGAAGGCAAGACCATGGCGGTGGATTTCGTCCGCGGTGAGGTCACCAAGGAACTCAAAGATCCCAAGCCTTCTCGCGAGGAGTCGGGCACGGAGTTGATCTATGAACCGGACGCAGATGTGTTCGGCGAATATACCTATGATCCGCTCATCATTGAGCAGATGCTCCGCAACTATTCCTACCTGAACCAGGGGCTCACCCTGTCGTTCAATGGGAAGAAGTTTCGTTCCAAGAATGGTCTCCTCGATCTCCTCAATGATTACTTGGGGAAAGAAGCTCCGCTCTATCCGGTCATTCACATTGCCGGCGAAGATATCGAAATCGCCCTGACGCACAATGATGCCAATGGCGAGGATTACTTCAGCTTCGTCAACGGGCAGAATACCACGCAGGGTGGCACCCACCTCGCCGCGTTCCGTGAATCAATCGTCAAGGTGATCCGTGATTACACGAAGAAAACCTTTGAGGCCGCCGATGTCCGTCAGGGAATCGTCGCCGCCATCAGCGTGAGAGTGGTTGAGCCAGTCTTCGAATCTCAGACCAAGACCAAGCTCGGATCCGCCTTGATGGAGCCAGGCGGTCAGTCGGTGCGGACTTATATGGCAAACTTCCTGGGTTCCGCCCTGGATAACTATCTTCACCAGCATCAGGCCGTGGCCGACGCCCTGGTGGAGAAGGTCCTGCAGTCCGAACGGGAGCGGAAGGAGATCAAGGGGATCCAGAAAGCCGCCCGCGAGGGGGCCCGCGCCGCCAAGGTTCACAATAAAAAGCTACGTGACTGCCGGGTGCATTACGGCACCAAGCATCCGCAGCAGGGCGATTCCACCCTCTTCATCACGGAAGGTGATTCCGCCAGCGGTTCGATGACCTCCGCTCGCAATCCCGAACTTCAAGCTGTTTTCAGCCTGAAAGGAAAGCCGCTCAACACCTACGGGAAAACCCGCAAGGTGGTTTACGAAAATGAGGAGTTCAACCTTCTCCAACACGCTCTGGATATCGAGAACGGCGTCGAGAACCTGCGCTACAACCGGGTGGTGTTGGCAACCGATGCCGACGTTGACGGAATGCACATTCGCCTTCTGCTCATCACCTTCTTCGTCCAATTCTTCCCGGACCTGATTCGTGACGGGCACGTCTTCATCCTGCAAACGCCGCTCTTCCGGGTGCGCAACAAGAAGGAGACCCGCTATTGCTATTCCGATATGGAGCGGCAACAGGCGATCCATGACCTGCGGCCCAATCCGGACATCGTCCGGTTCAAAGGTCTCGGCGAAATCTCACCGCATGAGATGAAGGATTTCATCAACGAGAATATCCGGCTCGATCCCGTTGAGCTTCCTCCGCATACCAAGACCATTAGTGAACTTCTGGAGTTCTACATGGGCAAGAACACCGAGGAACGGCAGCGTTTCATCATCCAAAACCTGCGCGTCGAAACCGACTTCGTCGCTCCAGAAGAGGAAGAGGCGGTTGTTCCCGTGGAAGTGGAGTAATGTGACCGACTACCACGCTCCCGTCTTGCCGCGAGAAGTCCTCGCCGCGCTCGCTCCGGCTCCGGGGAAGCGCTTCGTCGACGGCACGTTGGGCGGGGGAGGCCATACCGCGACATTGCTGGAAGCCGGGGCGGAAGTCCTGGGCCTGGATCGGGACCAGGACGCCTTGACGGCGGCCGAGAAGCGTTGCGCGGAGTTTGGGGATCGGTTCCGCACCGTCCACGGGAACTTCGCGGACATGGCCACTCTGTTGCGTGAAGCCGGATGGGATGCGGTCGATGGCGTGCTCCTCGACATCGGAGTCTCCTCCTTCCAGCTCGATGAGCCGGATCGCGGATTCTCGTTTCAAAGCGACGGTCCCCTGGACATGCGCATGGATCAGTCCTCCGGCTTGAGCGCCGCCGATGTGGTCAACACCTACTCCGAGGATGGCCTGAAACAGATCCTTCGGGAGTTTGGAGAAGAAAAGCACGCCAGCCGGATCGCCCGGGCCATCGTGGAGGAGCGCCAGCGCCGTCCGTTCGCGACCACCCGGGATCTGGCCGGTGTGGTGGAGCGCGTTTATCCGGGCTACTCCAAACGGCATCCGGCTACCCGGACCTTTCAGGCGATCCGGATGGAGGTGAATGAGGAGCTAGATTCCCTGGAACGCGGCCTGAAGGGAGCGGCGGATCTGCTCCGGCCGGGCGGGCGTCTCGCGGTGATTACCTTCCACTCGTTGGAAGACCGCATCGTGAAGAACTTCTTCCGCGATCGCGGCCAGCGCTGGCTCGATCGCCCCGAATGGCCGGCGCCGCGTCCCAACCCGGATTTCCTGTTCGACCCGATCTGCCGCAAACCGATCGAAGCGGCCGATGACGAGGTGGGGGGCAATCCCCGGTCTCGCAGCGCGAAACTGCGTTGGGGAGAACGACACCAGCCATGAGCAGGCGGCGGGATCGGGCGGATTGGTGGAAGGAAGCGGCCACCCTGGCGCGCTGGGGCGCCCTCGCCGCCGCCGTGTGCCTGATCGCGATGGCCTTTGTCCACCTCCGCAACCAACAGGTCCTCACCGGCCAACGCATCCGGGATCACGAGGAACGGGTCGCGTCTTTGCGACGAAGAATCGAGGCACACGAGATCGCGATCCTCCGCTTGCAGGAGCGCTCTGCCCTCCGGGAACGGATCGGAGCCGGGCTGGTCGACGTGGTCCCTTTTGGTCCCGGCGTCATCACGGTGCCGGAGGGGGAACTCGCCCGGATCGAAACGCGATGAGGGGAATGACGGATGCGGCGGCTGATGCAGGCGCTTCCGGGCGGATCGATACGGTGCGTCGGGTCATCCTTGTCCTCTTTGTGATTTTGGCGTCGCGTCTGGTTGTCCTCCAAGTGGTTCGGCATGAGGAACTCGCGGAGAAATCCCGGGATTTTCGGATGCGGCGCGAGGTGGTGCCCGCGCGGCGTGGAGCGATCCTGGATCGCCGGGGTGAGGTGTTGGCTTGCAACCAAACCGTTTATGAGCTCTACGCGGACGGCTATCACCTCAACGATTACAACATCGCCGTCACCTGTTTGAGCCGCGCGCTGGGCCGCCCTGCCCCGGAGATCCGCCGCGAGCTTTCTCGGCAGGAATTGTTGGATCGATACCGCGAGCATGCCGCCGCAACGATTTACCATTTGCTGGGGAGCCATCAGGCGGCGGAAGCCATTCGCACCAAAGGGGCGGGGATCATCACCCTGGCGCGCGGGCTGGAACTGGGGGAACGAGATCGAATTGAAGCCGGTCTGGAAGCGGCGGCGGTGCGCGGGATTTACTTCCGGGAAAGCCAACGCCGTTTTTACCCCAGTCCGCAGCGGCTCGGGCATGTCCTCGGTCACCTCGATGCGTCCGGAAAGGGGAGGGAGGGGATCGAGGGCACCCTGGATGCCGAATTGCGCGGCCAGCCTGGCTTGCGGTGGATTGAACGGGACAGCCGCGAACGCGAAATCACGGCTTTTCGTCAGGACAAGACGGCGTCCACCGATGGCCTGACCGTGAAACTGACGATCGATCTGGGCCTGCAATGCATCGTCGAGGATCTCCTGGATGAAGCGATGACGCGGCTTCGGCCCGCCAAGATGAGCGTGATTCTGCAAGACCCGCGCGACGGGGCCATCCTCGCTTTGGCGAACCGGCCATCGTTCGATCTATCGACCCGCCGGGGGGCCTTGCGCAACATCGCGGTGAGCGACCAATATGAGCCGGGCTCAACCTTCAAAATCGTGGTGGCCGGCGCCGCTCTCGATCTCGGCGTGGCCGAGCCGGAGTCGGAGATCTTTTGCCATTATGGCGAACTGAGGGAACCCGGAGTGACCGTTCGGGACCAGGGGCAATACGGAAACCTCACCCTTTCGGGCCTGATCGCGAAATCGAGCAACATCGGCATCTACAAGATCGCCCGCCGCATGACGGCCAGCCAGATCCATCAGTCTATCCGGGCTTTCGGATTCGGGGATCGGACCGGCGTGGCCCTGACCGCAGAGACCGCCGGAGAGTTGCGCGCGCCGGCGGAGTGGGACGCGACGTCGTTGAGCCGGATCGCGATGGGGTATCAGGTGAGCGTCAGTGCGCTGCAGATGGTCAACGCGATGAGCGCGGTGGCCAACGGGGGCGAGCTGCTCCGGTCGCGGGTGGTGTCGGTGCTTTTGGCTCCGGATGGAAAGGTCGTCCAGGAACGTCGCCGGGAATCGATGGGCCGGGTCCTCAGTCCTGATGCGGCCGGTGCGCTTGCGAAAATGCTCGCGGGCGCGACTGGGCCTGAAGGGAGCGGCCACCTCGCCGTGGTGCCCGGCTACCAAGTGGCGGGGAAGACCGGGACCGCAGAACTTTATTCCGAGGAAGCCCGGGATTATGTGACGGATCACGTCGTGGCCTCATTCGCGGGGTTTCTGCCCGCGTCCCGGCCTTGTCTCTGCGGAATCGTGGTCATTCACGATCCTCAGGTTCCGCCGGCGGAACGCTTCGGCGGGACCTTGGCCGCGCCACTCTTCGCAGAGATCGCGCGACGAGCGATGGGCTATCTAGATATCCCGCCGGATGGGTCAGAACCAGATCCGGTGGTGAATCGGGGATCATGGAATTGAATGACTGCTCTTACGGGTTTGTGGAAATCGCGCGACGAGCGGTTGCGTACCTCGCCGTACCGCCGGATGGGTCGGGTTCGCTACCGCAGCGAATCTGACTTCATGGAACTGAAAGAACTGATCAAGGGCGTGTCCACGATGGAGCGCTGGGGGGACCTGAGCGTCGACGTGACTTCGTTGCACTACGACTCGCGCCGGGTGGGACCGGGCTCGCTTTTCTTCGCTTTGGCTGGCGTGAAGGTGGATGGACAGAAATTCATCGCCCGGGCGATCGAAGCGGGGGCGAAAGGGATCGTTTCGGCCAATGCTCCGGTAACCGTGCGGACGGACATCGGCTGGATCCAGGTGCCCAATCCGCGGGAGGCGATGGGGAAGATGGCGGCGAATTTTTATGGTCATCCTTCGCGCCAGTTGAAGGTGGCGGGCATTACGGGAACCAATGGCAAGACGACGACCGCCTTTCTCCTTCAGCATCTCAACTTCGCTTCCCAACGCGACTGCGGGTTGATCGGCACCGTGCGTCACGAGACCGGCGGCCGGATCGTCGATGCCGCGAACACGACCCCGGAGTCCGCGGACATTCACGCCCTGCTCGCGGAGATGCGGGAGAACGGCTGTCGAGCCGGCGTGATGGAGGTTTCCTCCCACGGCCTGGATCAACACCGCGTCAGCGGGGTCGAGTTCGACGTCGGAGTGTTCACTAACCTGACCCAGGATCACCTCGATTATCACCAGACGATGGAGGCTTACTTCCAGGCCAAGCGCCTCCTCATGGTGCAGATGGGGGATCAGGGCGGGAAAAAGAAGCCGGTCATGGTGATCAATGGCGACGACGGTTACGGCCAGCGGCTCCTCAAGGAAGGTTGCCCCGGAGTGACGCTGGTATCGTTTGGATTCGGCGCGCGGTGGGATTACCGGGCGACCAATCTGAAGTGCGCCTACGAGGGAACGACCTTCCAACTGGAGACAGGCGGTCGCCAGTTTCTCGTGCGGCTGCCTTTGATCGGGCGCTTCAACGTGGCCAATGCGCTCGGCGCTCTCGCGGCGGGCCAGGCGATGGGACTCAATCTTCGGGAAGCGGTCCAGAATCTGGCCGAAGCCCCGCAGGTTCCTGGCCGGATGGAAGACGTGGGCGAAAAAGCCCCCTTCCGCGTTTTTGTCGATTACGCACACACTCCGGATGCCCTGGAGAAAGCGTGTGTCACCTTGCGGGAGTTGAAGCCGGAAAGGCTCATCACCGTGTTTGGCTGCGGCGGCGATCGAGATCGCACCAAGCGCCCGCTCATGGCCGCAACCGCTTCCAAATACAGCGATTTCGTCATCCTGACCTCCGACAATCCGCGAACCGAAGATCCCCAACAGATCCTCGACGACGCGGCCAAGGGATTGGGCGCCGTCGCTTCGGAACGGATCGAAGATCGTCGGGAAGCGATCCGGCATGCCATCGGTTTGGCTCAGCCGCGGGATATCATCCTGATCGCCGGAAAAGGGCACGAGGCGTATCAGCAGATCGGGGAGACGAAGCACGACTTCGATGACCGGAACGAGGCACGTTACGCCATCCGGGATTTGCGTTACGAGCTTTGATTTCTGGAGGCCGTACCACGGAGATCGACTTTGGAGCAGCCGCGTGCTCTGGGATCAGGGGTTGTCACGGCGCCAGGTTGGCCAAGGAGGAGTCCGCTATGTATTGACGAGGCGTGTCCAAACAAATAGGCAGTATTGGATGATCGATGAACCTGAAAATATTGTCGCTACTGTTGATTCTAATCGCGATTCTCGACGGAATGGCCTCTATCGTTGGGTGGCTGGCACTCAATGGACGACCGTCAGGGATTCCAAAAAGGTTCGGTCATGAGGTGTTTGGGAGTGATGAACAGTCGTTTCGCCTCGTGGTCGAAGTTGGGCGTTGGGTGGCTGCTGGAGGCGATCGTCTGCTTACCTGCAGCATGGTGGCTAACGTGTTCCTACTTGTTGCCGGAATCATCATGATGCGTTTGGCGATACGATCCGCTCCTTGAGGAACGGTGCGGGGTTGAGGACGATCCATTGGCCTGCTATAATCAACCAGGTTGACAATATGCTTCAGGGGACGAATCCCTGGCTCCGGGAAGCCGAGGTGACGTATCGGCGATTGGGGCATTCCCTCTGTGCTCTCTGAGTCCTCTGTGGTGAAGAGGTGCCATTCCTACCACAGAGAGCGCAGAGTCCACAGAGGTCGGAACCGGAGGGATCGGATTGGCAGTTTGCCCTGATCTTCGTGCTCTTCGGGGCCTTCGTGGTGAAAAGAGGGCTCATTGACCACGAAGGACGCGAGAGCACGAAGCGATGGAAATCAAATTTTGCGGTCAGAGCGCAGGGTAGGGCACAGTGAACCTGCTTGACTGTCGGTTCCGCAAGGGACAGTGTGATGGGGATTGATGTGATCTTCCGGGAGGGGAGAACGGGCGGGATTGCGGAACCACAGAACACACGGAAAGCCGAACAGCCGCGTGCGCTTAACTCAAGACAGAGCTTCTCGCTGGATGGGCCGCTCGTTCCGCGTTTTCTGGAGCATATTCACTGTTGATGTGGTCTCAATCCGCGTTTTCTGGAGCATATTCACTGTTGATGTGATCTCAATCCGCGTTTTCTAGAGCATATTCACTGTTGATGTGGTCTCAATCCGCGTTTTCTGGAGCATATTCACTGTTGATGTGATCTCAATCCGCGTTTTCTAGAGCATATTTACTGTTGATGTGGTCTCAATCCGCGTTTTCTGGAGCATATTCACTGTTGATGTGATCTCAATCCGCGTTTTCTAGAGCATATTCACTGTTGATGTGGTCTCAATCCGCGTTTTCTGGAGCATATTCACTGTTGATGTGATCTCAATTCGCGTTTTCTGGAGCATATTCACTGTTGATGTGATCTCAATCCGCGTTTTCTGGGGATTTTTGGGGGCAGGCTTTTTGTGCGTCAGAACACGCCAAGCCCAGACCTTCAGCGAATGCTAAGCTTCGAGTTTTTTTGTTGCGTAGTTGCGTTGTATGCTTCATTTGAACACAGTTCATGAGGCCGCATCGCATCTTCCAAGCCATCAACTCCTCCGTGATCAGTGCTCACCTGATTTCCAGGGCGCTGGACAGGAAAATGATTCTGGATGACCTCGCCAAAGAGAAGTTCCGCGAGCTGCTGGCCCGACAGTGCGCCTTTTCCCAGATCGAGCTGGTAACGTTTTGTCTGATGTCCAACCACTGGCATCTCTGCATCTCCTTGGACACCGCCGCGATCAACCCGCTCCAAGACGCGCCTGACGAGGTATTCCTGGAGCATCTCGGACTCATTTACAGCGAAACCGAGGTCCAGAAGATCGGCTGGCAGCTGGAGAGCTTCCGCTCTGGCGGGTTCGAGGAGTCGGCGGCCAAGCTGCGGCAGAAGTATCTTGACCGGATGCGGGACATTCCGAATTTTGTGAAGGAACTGAAGCAACGTTTCTCCCGTTGGCACAACCGGCGAGTCGGGCGCAAAGGCCCCGTCTGGGAGGATCGCTACAAGAGCGTGCAAGTGGAAGGCAGCGAGACCGCGCTGCGCACAATCGCGGCATACATCGATCTCAATCCCGTCCGCGCGGGCATGGTCGAGGATCCCAAGGACTATCGCTGGAGCGGTTACGGCGAAGCAGTGGCTGGAGGTCAATCCGCTCGGGCCGGCTTAAGCCACTTGGTGAAGAATGAGATTGGCGACGGGGCTGACACCTCCACCTGGGCCCGAATCTAAGCCATCTACCGCTACAGTGGGAGACATCCTCGTGCCCGGTCCTCACGCCAACGCGCCCCGCAACAACGGCTGTGGCAGGTGCGGGGCGGCCCCAGTGTGCACCGAGCCCAGCATCAACGAGCCTTGACAATCCTTCCACCGGGAAGCCACGCTTGCCGAGAACCTGCGGAGGCGCGATTCTCTCGAATTGTGCCAGGCAAAATCGCCCTTCGCTTTCGCGGCTCTCGAACCATCTATGCAGATTTTACCTGACTGTCAGCGGTCACTCAAAACCAGCCACCCAGGGTCGATTCAAAACCAGCCACCCGCCAAGCCCAAACGGCCCTGGCGGAGGCCCCTGACATGTAGCAGGGGCAGGCGCCATGGCCAACCACCTGAC
>Ga0247843_1001563_pt1 | contig 45749 bp, 43 predicted proteins | sample LaCruzMarch2017__FD_192420 | JGI IMG/M metagenome (GOLD analysis project Ga0247843, IMG submission 192420) | Freshwater microbial communities from meromictic Lake La Cruz, Castile-La Mancha, Spain - LaCruzMarch2017_8m | ecosystem: Environmental > Aquatic > Freshwater > Lake | place: Spain...
TCATTTGTGACGTCAACAGCTCCGACGTCACCTCCAAAGTGTTACCTAAGCGCTATCCAAACGGACCCACGCCTAAGCTCTTGATACTGCGCGTCTTGGTAACACCTTTTATGACGTGCAAGGGTGTCGTAGAATTTAACGCGACCTTAACGCCCAGACACCCCAATCTTCACCCACCCCTGGGGCAGACCCGGTTAAACTGTAAACTCTGGAGGGTTCGACCGTGCTCACGTGCCTGAGACGCCATACTTCGTCGATCCTTGTCGCGGGACTCTTGGTCGTCGCCGTGGCCACACCCCAAAAGAGCGCGGCTAGCTCCTCGTCGAGCACCGCTGCGGGCGCAGAAAGCTGTAACACCGCTGCCGAAGAAGCCGCCGAGAAGGGAAACGAAGCCTCCAACAAGGCTGCCGATCTAGCGGCCGTCGGCTACGTCCTGATGGGCGTGATGACCGCAGCCATCGCCAATGCCTTACTGGTATGCGCGGACGTTTACACGATCATGGGCTGTCCCGCCGCTGAAGCGGCAGCCGTTGCGGCGACCGCCGCCTACATGGCCTTCTCCGCCGCCAACGGCGATCCCGCCACCAACACCGCCAACGCCGCTGGCCTGGCCGAGAACGCCGCGAAGAACGCCGAAGCCGGCAAGGCCTGCGAAGGCAACGAAAACGAAGTCCCCGACCCCTCGTCCGGCGGTGGCCTGACACCCGGAACGGGCGGAGGAAACATCACGACTCCCGGCGGCACCACGCCGCCTTGCTCCGCTCTGGCAAGCGCGGGCCTTAGCAACGCCCTCTGCGGAGACACTGGCACCGCGATCCGGGATTCGCTCAACACGATCAGAACCGACCTCAGCACGCCCAACTTAAAGTTCCCCGACGGGGTCAGCTCCGACTCGCTCAACTCGCAGGTGAGCGGAGGCGAAGACGCCTTGTCAGGCCTCGATAGCGGATCGATGACGGCCGGCAAAGGCGGCGACTCCGGCGGCGGAGGCCGGGGCGCGGGCGCAGGCAAAGACACGAGCAAGGGCGGCGCGAAGGGCGTGGCGAGCGGTGGCGCCGGACTAGGCGACGACGACTTCTTTGGCGGCAAGACCGGCAAAGCCGGTCCCGTCGATCGCAAGGGACTCGGAAAAGTAACCATCAAAAACGGTCTCACGATGATCGACGACGAAACGGGACAAGAGCTGACGATCTGGCAACGCACCACCCGCCGCTACCAGGGCGGCCCCGAAGGCACTCGCGCCTTTGCGCTTGCCCGAATGGAATGGGTCCGTCAGGAAGCGGCCAAAAAGGGCATGAAAGCCGTGCTCCCCGCTCTGGCCAGCGCGAAGGCGCCCGCTACGGTCACTTACGGCGAGGTGGGCACCCTTGGAAATCTCACCCAGGCGCCCCTCAAGCCAGCGTCGACATCTGTCCCAGCTCCTAAGGACGTGCGCCCTGCGTCTGTCCCAGATTCAAACACGAAGAAGCACTCGCGCACCGCCCCGCCTAATTGACTGGCGTCGAGCCGTGGAGTGATCTCCGACTCCTCACTGAAGGAGGTCCCTCATCATGTTGAAAATCGGAATCAATGGTTTCGGCCGCATTGGCCGCATCGTGGCGCGCCAGCTCTACTCCAACCCGGAACTCCGCAAAAAGCTCCAGATCGTTGCCGTCAACGACATGAGCACGCCCAAGGAACTCGCCTTTCTCTTCAAGCGTGATTCCGTGCACGGCACCTACGCCGGCACCGTCACTCACGATGCGGAATCCATCTCCATCGACGGCCAAAAGATCGCCGTCTGGAAGCAAACCGACCCCACCAAGCTTCCCTGGGGCTCGCTCGGGGCCGATGTGGTTTTTGAGTGCACCGGGCGCTTCACCAATCGCGAAGGCGCGGCCCAGCACTTGGCGGGCGGCGCGAAGCGCGTGATCGTGTCGGCTCCCGCCAAGGGCGTCGATCTCACGATCGTCATGGGCGTCAACCACCAACTCTACGACGCGAGCAAGCACACGGTGGTCTCCAACGCCTCCTGCACCACCAACTGCCTCGCTCCGATGGCGGCGGTGCTGCACGAGAAATTCGGCATCCAGCACGGTCTCATGACCACCGTCCATAGCTACACGAGCGACCAGCGCCTGATCGACAACACCCACGCCGATCCGCGCCGCGCACGCACCGCCGCGCTGAACATGATTCCCACCACCACGGGCGCAGCCAAAACCGTCGGCGAAGTCATTCCCGCCCTCAAGGGCAAGCTCGACGGCCACTCCGTGCGCGTGCCGACCGCTGACGTTTCCTTCACTGATCTCGTGGTGACCCTGGAGAAATCCACCACCGCGGAAGAAATCAACGCGGCCTTCCGCGAAGCCGCTCAGGGCAAACTCAAAGGCATTCTTGACGTCTGCGACGAGCCCCTCGTGAGCTCCGACTTCATCGGTAACCGCTACAGCTCTACGATCGACTCCGCGCTGACCATGGTCATGCCGGGCGGATCGACTCCTGGCTGCATGGTGAAAGTCTGCAGCTGGTACGACAACGAAGTGGGCTTCAGCACGCGCATGCTCGATCTCGCGGCCCTCATTGCCGAAAAAGGCGTCTGAGCCCGTGAAGGACTACCCGGGCGGCGATCGCATTGCGTCTCTGGCCGACCTCGAAGTCGAAGGAAAACGCGTTTTCGTGCGCGTCGACTTCAACGTGCCTCTGTCCGACGAGAAGGGGGCCGACAAAGGTGGCGCCGCACGGGTAAAGGACGCCACTCGCATCGAGGGCGCACTGGCCACGATCCAAAACCTCCGCGAGCGCGGCGCCAAAGTGATCTGCGCGTCGCACTTGGGCCGCCCCAAGGGGGCTCCCAACGACAAGTACTCGCTCGAACCCGTTGCCGAGAAACTCGGCGAACTGCTCGGCGTGGACGTTATCTTCGCACACGATTGTATCGGCGACGGCATCATCCGCCAGTCGAAAGACCTCAAGCCGGGCCAAGTCTTCGTGCTCGAGAACTTGCGCTTCCATCCGGACGAAGAGAAGAACGCCCACGATTTCGCTTTCCGCCTTTCGCAGCTTTGCGACGTGTACGTGAACGACGCCTTCGGCACCAGCCACCGCGCGCACGCGAGCGTGGACGAACTGCCGAAGCTGATGAAGCACAAGGCCGCGGGTTTTCTCCTGGAGAAAGAAGTCGAAGCGCTGGCCGGCCTCATCTACAACCCGCCCCGCCCGCTCGTCTCCATCCTCGGCGGCTCCAAGGTGAGCGACAAAGCCAAGGTCATCGATGCCCTCATGGTGAAGAGCCAGAAGATCCTCATCGGCGGCGCCATGGCGTACACCTTCCTCCGCGCTCTCCAGTGCGAAACCGGCGACTCGCGGGTGGAAGCGGACATGGTCACCATGGCGAAGCGCATTCTCGAGCGCGCCAAGGAATCCAAATGTAAGATCCTCCTGCCAGTCGACCACGTCACCGGCGCGAGCTTCGATAATCCCGGCGAACCGCAAGTCACCACGAACGCCCACATCCCCGCGGGCCGCCTCGGCCTGGACATCGGTCCCAAAACGCGTGAACTCTTCACGCGCGAATTGCAGGGAGCCGCGGCCGTGTTCTGGAACGGCCCCATGGGCGTTTTTGAAAAGAAACCCTTCGACGAAGGCACCAACGCCGTGGCCAAGGCCATCTTCGACCTCAGCGCGAAAACGAAAATCTGCGGCGGAGGCGACTCGGTCGCGGCTATCCACGCCGCGGGCTTAGAGGCCGGCTTCACGCACATCTCCACGGGTGGCGGCGCTAGCCTCGAGATGCTCGAAGGCGCCCCGATGCCCGGCATCGATGCACTGAAGTCCGAAGTCGGTGCGTAGTTCCTAGACAGTCCGGCCAGCTTTTGCGCTTTGTTAGCGCCGGCGGCCTGGACTAGCTTCCGCTCCATGAAAAAGCTTGCTGCGCTCCCTCTGTTGATTCTCCTCGGCTGCGTGAACAACGACGCCGTGAGCCCTAAACCGGCGCCGGCCCCCGCTCCCTCCGCCGTGGCCGTGCCCGATCCGACTCCCGCACCGCAGCCTTCACCCACCGTTGCCGCTGCGGCCCCCGTGAGCCAAGGCGAAACCTCAACCCCGGTGGTAGTTCCCGTCTCAGGGGAGTGCCCCGATCTGCGCGGCGAGTACTCGCGCGAGAATGATCGGGGCCAAACGCAGAAGGCCACCGTCACCCAAGACGGCTGCTCCCTTATGACGATCCGCTACGAGTTGCCTTCGAGCCGACCAGGTCTACCCCCTACCTTGCACGCCGATGTCGATCTTGTGCTCGACGGCGTTTGCCGCACTTACACGACGAGTGAGGATTTCGAGGCTTGCGTGGGTCATCGCTTCGAAGGCGCTGTGGTCGTCGGCACCGTCGTGAACCTGCGCTCCCCGTACGCCGACTTCCCCTTCACCTCGAGCTTCATTCGCTACTCCCTGGACACGGAAGGAAATTTCCAGGATTCGCTGGAGACCCTTGACCCCACGGGCGCGAAGCTGGGAACGTACACTCAGACATGGGAACGCATTCGCTAAAAATCCTCGCCGGTAACTGGAAAATGTTCAAAACGCGCGCCGAGACGCGCGCGTTCTTCAAGGAAGTCGGCACGAAGCTCGCTGCTTCCAAAGTGCGCAAGATCGTGGCGACCTCCCCTACGCTCCTCGAGACGGCGCTCGCCGCCTCGGAGGGCACCGGCATCGAAATCTTCTCGCAGAACTGCGCCTGGGCCGAAACCGGCGCGCTCACCGGTGAGATCAGCCCCCTCCAACTCAAAGACCTCGGCATCAAGGGCACCCTCGTGGGCCACTCCGAGCGTCGCCAGTACTTCGGCGAAACCGACGCCACCTGCGCCAAGCGCGCAGAAGCCGCCCTCGCGGCCGGACTGGAAGTGATCTACTGCCTGGGCGAAACGCTCGAAGAGCGCCAGTCCGAGCGCACGGCCGAAGTTCTGCAAAAACAGATGGCCCCGGTGCTCAACGAAGTCCTCCCCGCGATCGTCGCGCGCGGGGACAAACCCTCCACGAAGATCATGATCGCCTATGAGCCCGTGTGGGCCATCGGCACCGGCCTCACCGCCACCACCGCGCAGATCGCCGAAGCTCACGCCCTCCTGGCCAAATGGCTGGGCGAAGTGAAGATGGACGTGGCCCTGCTCTACGGCGGCTCGGTAAAGCCCCAAAATATCAAAGAGATCGGCGGCACCGCGCACGTGGCGGGCGGCCTGGTGGGCGGGGCTTCGCTGGAGCCTAAGTCCTACATCGAACTCCACGACGGCTTGGTTTAAGGCCTTTCCGCGGCTTGCCGCGAGGCCTTAAAATCTTGATTTGACGGGTTTTTGTGATATTCGAAGGCTCATGGAAATTTCTCCCGTACTCACGCTCACCGTGGTCGTCCTTGGCTTTGTCGCCTTTCTGATCACGGGCTCCATGGGTCGCGGCAGCTTCTAAGCGTTTAGATCGGAATTTAAGATGCAAACTCTCACGACTATTTTGATGATTCTCTCGGCCTTCATTCTGATCGGCGCCGTTCTCTTGCAGCCGGCAAAGGGAACCACCGGCAGCGTCCTGGGCGGTTCCTCCCAAAGTCTCTTTGGCAGCACGGGTGGCACGACCTTCCTGTTCCGCCTCACCATGTGGTGCGCAGGTTTCATTATGGTCGGCGCGATCTTTCTTACCTGGAGTCGCATCCGCGAAGGCCGTCAGTCGGTCCTCGATTCGGTTCCGTCCACCAACGTCCCGCCCGCAGCGGCGGTGCCGCCTCCCGGCGCAGCTCCGGCAGCTCCGGCAGCTCCGGCAGCCCCCGCCTCGGGCGACACCTCGCCCTAACCCGCGCTACCCGAAAATCGATCAGCGACAGCCGAATTGGTTGGAGATGCCTTTGACGAGGCTTCTCGCGTATAAAACGTAAAGGTCGCTCACCGCGTAGCTTGCGATCTCACGTCCTTCGCGATTGAACCTGAGGGACTTGGCTTGCGCAGGGTCCGACAGTTCGCGGTAAACCAGTTCCCCGGCCTTGCCATCCATGAAGAAGCCCTCCGAGAGAGCTCGGATCGTTTGCGCGTTGCCCACGAGCGGTCCCAACATGCGCGTGCCGTCGTAGTGATCAAGCCTCGTGCGCTCCGCCACGTAGGTAGGTCGCACGGCGTCCTTGAGCCGACGAACCTCTTCGGAATCCCCTTTTTCCCCCATGAAGTAGGGCGGCATCTCGCTCGCAAAGCCCGCGGCCAGGCTGCGCAAGTAGGACCACGCGTTGTCGGTGATGTTTTGCGGGCGCATGACCCACAGGTAGTCGGCGGCGTTGTAGTAGCCGGAGCTGTTGGCATGAATGGATTGCATGAGCGTGCGCGACGTGACGTCTTCGGTGCGATCCGCCACCCGACGATGGTACGCCATCATGTGATTCACGTGCTCCACGCGGTTCACCGTGTTCGAAGTGATCGGACCGTTCAGACGGTCCGTATAGCCGAGCGCTTTCTCGTACTCGCCGTAGTTCAGCTCACCGGGCAAGCGAGTGAAACGAACCATCCCACGCAGCTCCGTGCGTTCGGCGTCGTTCAAGGAAGGATCTTTGAGCATCAGATCGAAGGCCATCCACGCCACCGCTTGGTTGGCGTGTCCCTCGTGAATGAGGGGGCGCAGGAACTCGTCGGGACAGGTGCGGCAGCGCTTGGCTTCACTCCTGCGCGACAGTTCACTGTCGTCGTGTCCGGCATCGAGCACAATGAGGTCAATCCCTCGTCGACGCAGACATTCCGGCTTGAGCGGATTTCCACTAGGCGGTTCCACCACGAAGTTCTCGGTAAAAGCCTCGAGAATGGGATGACTCGCACTGGGGTACACCGCGGCTTGAGCGCTCCACGCCGCCACAAGGCCGAGCGTCAGGATTCTGGTCGAAAACATACGGCGAGTCCCCCCGTCGCAGTTCAATGCAAAGGAGGTTCCCGCCGGCGCGTTGACGTTCCGCGAGTTTCCGCGGACGACTTTGTTGAGGCGTCGCTTGGTGGGCCAGAGCTAACAACCGCCTTGAGGCCCCTTGGGATTTGCGCTTTGTCGCGCGCGACAAGCCCTCCGTTGGGCCTCGCGTATCTCGGCGGCGCGCTGGGCACGGTAACCGGCCTCGCTTTGTTTCCACTCGTCCGTCCACCAGCTGGACTCCCAGGTGCTCGCGGCAATCAAGTCCTGACCGAGAGGGTTCGGATGGAAGCAATCCACGCTCAACAAGTCCGGAGTCAGTTGCGCTTCATAAGTTTTCTCGGCAAAGCGAACGCGGTCGCCGAGCTGTGCGGAACGCGAGTCGGCGATGTCTTTGAGCGCGAAGTTGTACTCGCGTACTCGCTGCGAGATTTTTTGGCGTTCCAGGGGGTCCGCCTCCATCGTGAGGGTTCCGCAGTGTTTCGCGTAAGCCATTTTCCAGACGTCTTCGCAGCGAGAAAGAACGGGGGGCATCAGGCGAGCCTCGCGAGCGGTTTCACGGAGTGCCTCGATGTTGGGAATCGAAGAAATCAAAACATGCGAAGCCGGGTTGCGCGCCAACACCGTGTCAACGGCCGTGGCCACTCGGTTTTGGTACACGTTCACCGGCGTCATCTCGTCGGTGTTTTCCTCGCAAATGTCGTTGGCCCCGATCAGGATCACCACGTAGTCCGGCGCTTCTTGACCCAAGGTTTCACGACTCCACTGTAAGAGGTTCGGCAACTGAGCATCTACGAGATTCGATCGGTATCCTTCGCGCGGGCCGGCGTGCGCGCCGGAGATCGCAAAGTTCCCGAGCTTCACGTTGCCCTTAGTCATGTAGTTCAAGCGGCTGCCGTGGCTCATCATCCGGTGCAAGGGATCGATGCCCGTAGCCCAACTCAGGTGACGGCGATCCACCACCTTCATCGCCGCGTCGGTCCCAAATCCCCCAAAGAGCACGCCGAGCACCGCCGCCTCGCCGGCGAGATAAGCTTGGCTCCACGGCCAGATCCCGTCTTGGCGCTTGAAGTTAGCGAGGGCCGCCGCCGTCATACTGTCGCCAAGTGCGCCCATGGACCGAGGCAAGGGCACCCTCTCTCGTTCCGCCTCGTCCTGCGCAAAAACCTCGGTGCCCAGCACAAGGGAAATGATCGCGAACGCGCGAAGCGTATTGGGAGAAGAAATCATGGGGGGAACCCCTCCGAGACATTCACCGACGGTTCGCGATACCCGCTCCCTGTACACGCAACATCCGCCGCGCGAGACCCGTCGTGACTCTTAGAAAGGTACCGGCTTAACTTAACGCGGTGCAGAAAAATTAGCGTTGAGACTGCGTGAAGAACGCGAGAAGAACTTCTCCCTGCGATCTCGGAGACCTGCGCTCACTCCGGGAGAATTCAGGGTGGCGCTCCGCGTTATTTCTCTTCAGGGAAAACCCGGCGGGCTGGGGACATTTTGCCTCTGCCGGCAGGAATTCCCTTTTTTGTCAGTGATTTGCGCCGACAACGAGAACGGCTAAGAAGAGGGGCATGTCGGACATCGCCCTGCTCTGCCAGTCGCTCACCCGCGAGTTCACTCGCAGCACCCGCGAGCCCGGTCTCAAGGCCGCGTTGCGCGCGTTCTTCCGCCCCACGTACGTCACCAAGCGGGCCGTCGCGGATCTGAACTTCGAGATTCCCCGCGGCACCATCGTGGGCCTCGTGGGCGCCAACGGAGCCGGCAAAACCACCTTCCTGAAGATGGCTGCGGGCCTGCTGCACCCCTCGAGTGGGCGCATCGAAGTCTTCGGCTACAAGCCCTTTGAGCGCCGGCCCGAGTTCCAGCGGAAGATCGGCATGGTGATGGGTCAAAAGTCGCAGCTCTGGATCGACATCCCCGCCTCCGAAACCTTCGAGCTTCTCGGAGCCGTTTACCAAGTTCCCGCAGACCTTCACCGTGCGCGCATCAAAGAGCTCGCCGAGCTTTTCCAAGTCACCGAACACTTGGGCGTGCAAGTGCGACGCCTCTCGCTCGGAGAGCGCATGAAGCTCGAGGTGATGGCCGCTCTTCTGCACGATCCGGAGATTCTGTTTCTCGACGAGCCCACCATCGGCCTTGACGTGGTGGCCAAAGCAAAACTTCGCGAACTCATCCGCGACTACAACCGTCGCAAGCGCACCACGATCATCCTGTCTTCGCACGACATGGACGACATCGCGGAAGTTTGCGACCGCCTGATCATCATCTCCAAGGGACAACTGAAGTTCGACGGCACCGTCTCCGAGATCGCCAACTTGCGCACGCACGTCTTCGATCTCATCGAGGAACGCGCTTGAGTTTGCGCGCCTACCTGCGAGCTTACGGGCAAGTCCTGCGCAACGCGCTCGCCACCGACATGGAGTATCGCACCTCCTACATGATTCTCGTCTTCTCCAGCGCGGTGACAATAATCATGGAACTGGCGTTGTTTCGTCAGGTCTACGACGGTCGTTCAGAAGTAGGCGGCCTTGCGGTGGAACTGGTGCCCTCGTTCGTGGTGCTCGGCATCTTGATCCGCTCCGGCAGCGCTCTTTGGGGTCTGGTCTACGAGGCCATCGATCAAATCCGAGACGGATCCTTCCGTCGCTTCCTGTTGCAGCCCATTCACTACCCGTCTTATTTTTGGGCGCAAGCCATCGGCCCCAAGCTCCCGACCTGGACGCTTGGATTGATTCTGGTGCTCGTCCTGAAGCAGTTCCCCGATTTTCGTAACTTATTGCCGCTTGGGCATCTCGCACCATTCCTGGGCGCCCTCGCGCTGACGTTCTTCCTGATGTGGCAGCTGTACCTGATGATCGTGTACCTGGGCTTCTGGATCGAAGAGGCGCAGTTTCTGTCGACCGCCATCAACGTGGGCGTGGGGGTGTTCTCCGGCAGCCTGGTGCCCTTGGCATGGCTGCCGCCTGGTCTGGTGACTTTCCTCAAGTTCACGCCCTTCCCGCTCGTGGGCGATTTTCCCATGCGGGCGGCCCTCGGCACGCTCGCGGCAGGCGAGTGGAAGCAGCTCGCGATTCAATCGATCGCCTGGATCGCGGCGATGTGCGTGATCAACGGAGTGCTCAAAGCGCGTGGCCTCAAAACATACGAAGCGTTCGGAGGCTGATGTGGACAACGCCGCCGCCATTCGGGAAACGCCCCTGCAATCGATTGTTCGATGTGTCGCCCTTTGGGGCGCTTTGGTGCGCAACTCCTTTGTCCGTCAGCTCGAGTTCCGCGCGGACTTCGCGGGTCGCATCGTGGTGGAGTTCGTTTGGCTCGCCTCGCAACTCCTCACGTTTGTCGCGGCTTACCGCTTCACCGACAATCTCGCCGGCTGGAACCGTGCGGAGATGGGTTTCTTTTTGGGTTCGCTGATCACGATCGACGGACTCTACACGATCTTCCTTTACCCGAACCAAAACAAGTTCGGAAGCCTGCTGCGCAACGGGCAACTCGACTTCTACTTGCTCTATCCCTTGCCCACGGTATTCCTGGCGTTTTTCCGTTTCGTGAACGTGCATGGAGTGATCAACGTGGCGCTCGGAGTGGCGCTCCTGGTGTGGCAGCTCAGCACCGCCACGCTCTCCGTGAACTGGATCCTGTGGGGCATTTACATGCTCCTAGGCACTCTCACCGTGGCCTGCGTGGGGATCTTCGTGACGACGCTCGGTTTTTGGACCACGCAAACGACGAACCTCGTCTGGTTCTTCTTCGAACTCTATCGCTTGGGGTTCCGTCCCGAGAACTTCTACCGTCCGTGGATGCGGCGGTTCCTGCTGAGCGTGTTCCCGGCTGCGTTCTTCTTTTCGATTCCGGCGCAGATCTCACTCGGAAAGTTGGGCGGAGCCTGGCTGCTCTACCCTTGGCTTGTAGCCGGGGCCTGCGTGGCGCTCGTGGCCATCCTTTGGAAACGCGGCATTCAACGCTACGAAGGCGCCCTCAGCTAAAAGCCGGCACCTAGACAGGCGCCGAAGCCCTTCGGGCCTGCCTTGCGGCATCGTGCTCGCGCGTGGACACGTAGACCGTTTTCTCGATCTCGGCGTGCACTACGCCCGCGGCACAGCGCAGCTCGGTCTTGAATCGATAGTCGATGGCGCCCTTCTCCCCGACGAGGCGGCGAATCTCGTCCTCTTCGGCTTCGGTCACAGCGATCTCAAAATACAGGGTGGAACGACCGGGTCGGCGAAAGCGAACGTGCGCGGCCTTGTCCCATACCACGAATCCCTTCCCGAGCCGCTGCATCAGGAGCAGCATGTAGAAGGGATCGGTTGCGGCGTAGAGGCTGCCTCCGAAGATCGTGCCCACGCGATTGCGCGTGCGCCAGTTGAGCGGCAAGCGAGCCTTTAGAGAACGAAAGTCCGTAGAAATTTCGGTGATGCGCACGCCCGTGCCGCGGATACAGGGCCAGACATTCAAAACGAAACGCGCGGCCTCGGCCCAAAGACGCCCTCGCATCGACTCACCTCAGCTTCGCATGTGATCGGACAGTTCGTTGGGATTGTCCGCCGAGGGCGGGAAGTCCGTCGCCAGGCGAGTGGACAGGGAGTCGAGCGCCTCAAGAAACGTGGGGCCCGGATCGTCGCGGCGCAAATCCTGCGCCAATCGCTGAGCCAACTCGGCCCATTCCGCGTCTTTCACCTTGGCGCGTAGGCCTTTGTCGGCAAGCACGAATACGGCTTGTTCCAGCTCGGACACGAACACCAACACGCCGGTGCGCTCGCGCGTGGCAAAAACTTCCTCGCGCAGGAAGGTGCCGTGCGCAGCTTCCAAGACCTCGGCTTGCTTAAGCGCCGGAGGCAAAAGGGTCGAAAGCACCAGCGGAATGTTCGTCACCCAAAACACGAGGACTGCTACGAGCGACGCCACGGCAAACTCCACCAAAACCGACACGTCGAAAGCGAAAAACCGGAACGAAGCCAACGCAAAGAAGGCCGCAAAGCCTGCGAGCAACCCACGGTACGAGGCATAGTTCGAACTTTGCGCCACAAAGCAGGTCACGTACTCAACCGAGGACTTCCGCTCGATCATTCGGATCTTGTCTTCGATCGCATCGCGATTCTTTTTTGTCATCATAGCCTCTACCCCTTACCAATTCCCCGAGGCGCCGCCGCCCGCGGAAGATCCGCCGCCGCCGCCCCAACTGCCGCCACCACTCGACCAACCCCCTCCGCTACGGTTCCAGCCTCCGAAACCGGGAAGACCGTAATGGGACGAGCGACTCCGACCAATGCCGAACACCAAACGAAGCAAAGAAACGCCCAGGAAGAGAACGACGAGGAGTGCCATCGGCAGGGGCTCCCGCTTGCTACGCCGCCGCGGGGCCGGATCGCTCGCGAGGGGAGTGCCTCCGGCCGCACGGTAGATCTCGCGCATCGTGGCCTGCAAAGCGGTGGCGGGTCGATTGGCTTTCATCCAAGGCACGAAAGTCTGGCGAATAATGCGCGCGGCGAGAATGTCCGGAACATCTCCCTCGAGCCCACGGCCCACTTCGATGCGCACGGCCCGTTCGTTGACGGCGAGCAAGAGGATCGCTCCACGACTGTCCTTGGCGTTGCCAAGTTTCCATTCGTCATACGCGCGGATCGTGAGGTTCTCGATGGGCTCGCCATCGAGCGAAGGGATGATCCAAACCTGAATCTGGGCGAGCGGCGGATAAGTGCGGAGCTCGGACTCAAGAGTGGCGAGCGCGCCGGCATCCAGGAGTCCCGCCTCGTCCATCACCGGCCGGGTCAACGCCGGAATCGCCCGTTCGGCGCGCGCGGCCCCGGCCATCGCCGCGCAAAAGCCCAGGAGCGCTAAACCACGGGTGAAGAATTTCAAATCCAGCTCGACTTAGAACTTCACTTCGGGGGGCTTGGAAACGGCCGCCTCGTTTTCAACGGTGAACTGCGGCTTCTTGGCGTGATGGAAGAAGACACTGTTGGTGACGCTCGTGGGGAAGACCGTCACCAGGTTGTTGAACGTCTTGACTTGCTCGATGTAGCGATTGCGCGCAACCGTGATGCGGTTCTCGGTGCCTTCGAGCTGCGTTTGAAGATCGCGGAAATTCTCGTTGGCCTTGAGGTCCGGGTATTTTTCCGCCACCACCATCAGTCGAGACAGGGACCCCGTCAGCTGACCTTGAGCCGCCTGGAAACGCTTAAGGCTTTCTTCGTTGAGATCTTTCACGTCCACTTTGACTTGGGTGGCGGAGGCCCGAGCCGAGACCACGGCTTCGAGGGTTTCTTGTTCGTGCTTGGCGTAACCTTTGACGACCTCGACCAAGTTCGGCACCAAATCCGCGCGGCGTTGGTACTGGTTCAGCACCTCGGCCCAGGAAGCCTCGACTTCGTTAAGCTGCGTAGGAATGGATTGAACCCCGCAGGCCCCGAGGAACAGAGCCGAGCCAAGCAAGAAGGACGACGTCAGTCGAAGACTCCAGGTTTTCATACGTTCAAGATAGGGTCTCCCCCTCGTCCGGACAAGGGCCTCCCCGGAAAGGCGGTGTATTCCCTGGCGGGATTGACAGCCTAACCAGCCCCTTTTATGCCACAGAGGTTCGGAAATTTTGGTGAGTGCCCAGGTGGTGAAATTGGTAGACACACCATCTTGAGGGGGTGGCGCCGCGAGGCATGCTGGTTCGAGTCCAGTCCTGGGCACCAATTTTTTCCCGAGCTCCCACGACTCAGTACCCACGGCTCAGTACGGAGTGCGGATAGTCCATCTCGTCGGGGCCGAGTCCGGATTTTTTTTACAGATCAGTCGGGGCGAGCAAGTCAGCTTCGAGGAAGCTCCCTTCAGATACGCGTAGTCCCACTTCCCCTCAAACTCCTTGAGCTTCCACAGATGCTTCAGCAAGGATTCGCCTCCCACCATCAGGGCCGTGGCCCAGGCGTCCAAACGCGCCCCGGACATCTCGGGACCTGCGACCAACAGGACTGCATCGAAGTCTTCGGTCCACGCCTTGTCCCCGATGACTTTGGGGTTTCGCAGTTTTGCGCCCGTCGCCCTCGAAGCCGACACGAAGACCCAGCCCTGCCTGAGGCTGATGGCGGCCATCGGCAGTTTCTGAAACAACGGATCGCCCCACACCCACTCGCGCGCTTTCGATCCGCTCACGAACACATCGGATCCGAAGTCCAACCTGAGATCAGCGGACTTGGAGACCTCGCGACGAAACTGGTCCAGCAGAAAGCCTTGCGAAATTCCGCCCAGGTCACGCGCGGCCGCTGATCCGGGACCTGGGGCCGGCAGATGCACCTGAAAGTAGCCCTGAGTTTCGCGCTCGACCGATGCGAGGAGATCGCTCAACTCGGCGGGTAGCGTTTCGAGTCGCTGACAAGGCGGCGTCTTTTGCCAGCGGCAATCCGGGTCGAGCGGGCGCTCCCATGTCGCCAACAGTTTTCGCCAACGTGTCAGGAAATCGTCGACCGAAGCCGAATCGGGAGCCTCGATTCGCAAATGGGTTCCCCAGGCCTGCATTTGTCCCTGTGCGGCCCCGCATATTTGCGGATAAACTAGGCACAGCAACCCGAGGAGTTTTCGCGTGACACACTGGCTTCGCATCTTTCCTACGTTAGCGGCTTTCCTTGCTTTCGCCACTGCTCGAGCCCAATCCGATGCACACGACGTGACCGCACCCAAAACCCTCGCCGATTTCCATCGCCGCAACGAAGTCGTCAACGAGGGCGACCGCTCGCAGGGAACTTGGTCGGTGAACACCTACTACGCGGAGGACCGCGAGGTCGTCGCACAAACCTCCTACGGCCCCATGGCCGTTCAGGAGCTTTACGCTTCGCCGATTCAGGTCAAGAAAGTCAGCGACTCGGAGTACCAGGCCCAATATTACGGCCCGCTCTATTCGCAATGCACCGGGGGGGCCTGCAAGGCGCAGAAGTGGTCGCTGCGCCTCGATGCTTGCGGGCGAATCCTCGACTTCGACTCGGCGAACACCACGCTGGCCGCCTACAACCCTTCGGCGTCTGGCAATCACACACCGATTTCCCAGTCGGAGCTCGACCGAATCAAGAGCTACGCCAACAATCCTGCGATCATGGGGGCCATTTATCCGGAAGTGGCGGGAGAAGAAGGCAAAAGCGACTACGTCCTGGGCAACAGTGTGGCGGGCGATGCCGCCTCTCAAAAAGTGGCCGCCGCAAGCAAGGGCGGGCACGACCCCTACCAAGTTCTGGGCGGGACTCGCTGGGCCCTGAACCCCTGGGCCACCAACACCTTCGCCACGTTTTTCATTCACCTCGATATCTTGCGGACCTCGCTAGGTCCCTTGGCCGACACTTGTCCCAAGTGGCCCCGCTTCGCCGGACGCACCCCGATTCCGAGCGAGTCGGTGGATCTGGGCAAGTTGGATCCGGCGGAACGCCTGCGCGAAGAAGCCAAGCGCAAGCGGCGTCTGGCGCAAAAGCGCTTGCATAACTTCGAAGTCGAAAAAGTCATCAACGCCGAAGCCGCAAAATCCCCAGGCCTCACTGTCATGAATTACCGCAACGAATCGAGCGGTTCCGACCTTCCCCAGGTTCTCTCGTCCGAAGTCAGCGCGGGACGAATCACGAGCGCCCAAGCGAAGGAGATCCAAGGCCGACTCTCCGCCCTGCCCGAGGTCGCCCGAAACGAGTACGTGTCCTTGTCACTCAGCGATCTCAAGGCGCAAGGCGATGTCGAGAAGGCGAGCGCCCTCGTCCTTCGTCGCCAGGAGGCCCTGAAAGACGGCGTGATTTCGGCTGCGGAACAAGCCGCGCTCCGCGAAGACTATTTGCGCTTAAACGAAACGACCTTGCGCTCGATTCTCGGGAAAGACGTCAAGGCAAGCGATCTCGTACAGAGTTTGAGCTCGGAGCCCAGCAACGCCCAAGAAGATCCCCGGAGCGCCCGGCGTCGAGAGATGCTTTCGAATCTCACGGAGCTGCTCGCGTCACCCTGAGCGAGGGTTCTCGTTCTGAGGCCACGCGAGAGCAATCTTCGCGGCTTCGATGCGATCACGATACTCCGGGGCAAGGTCTTCGCGATTCACGAGGTCTACTTCGAAGGAAAGCGATGACTCCTCGAAGGCCTCGCTGAGCTTGGCTCGCGTAACGAGGGGCAGCGGGGGATCGAACAGCAAGTCGAGATCAGAATCCGCGCGGGGACGCCCGTTCGCCCGCGAGCCAAAGACCCAAATTTTCTGTGCCCCGGGGGGAAAATGCTGGGCCAAAATTTCCTGAACGGCATGGAGCTCGACATCGTTGAGCTGAAGCGACGAATTCATTTCGCCCGGATGGATTCCATGAGTCGATCGACGAAGGGGGGAAAGGTCTTAGCTACCTTAAACACCGCTTCGGCCACGTCGTTCTTGTAGGAATGACTCGTGAGGTTGCGAGCTTCGATGAACGCCATCCAAGCTTCGACGTCTTGAATCCACCCCTCGGTGGCAGCGGCACGAATGAGGGGCTTGGGACTGGCGCTGACCTCGGCTCGTCCGAGCAAGAGAAGCTGCTTACGGATGAGGCGCCAGCTGAGTTCCACGGTGTACTCGAAACGCTGGAGGGTGCCGTCGCGTTCGCGATCGTTGGCAGGCGGAGGATCAAGAGAAGCCTTGAGGCTTAGGTTTGCGCGGACAAGGGTTTCCAGCGTGAAGTCATCGGCGGCCATGCTCGGCAGCTTAAGGCATCGTGAGGCGTATCGCCACAGGCGCGGGTCTCGCGGGCCTATCCGAAGAAACGCTTAGTTGGGGCCTGCATCCGACGAGCCCTGCCCCATCAATGTGAGCGGGTCCACTCCGCCCGAGCGCATGACCTGCTTCCAGATGTCTTCGGCCGAGGTTTCGTCGCCGGCCCGCATCTCAAAGAGAAACTTTCGGTCGTAGGGTACGAGTAGCCAGGAGCCCGCGCGAATTTCGGACTCCAACTGACCGGCACCCCATTGCGAACAGCCCAGGAAAAAACGTCGGTGCGCCCGGCGCTCGTCGCTCTCAAGCAACTTTTGGAAAATCTCCGGCTCGGTCTCCAAGTACAGTCCGTCGCCCACGCGCGATTGCTCGGTGCCCACGTCGTCGCAGTCGTGCAACGCGAAGATCGCCTCGTCGTTGACGGGGCCGCCGTCGAGCAGGTCTTCGGTGATGTGGAACACCGTGTTGCCGGCAAGATCCTTGATCTCGGCCGTCATTTGGGTGGGTTGCAGATCCTCGTCCACGAGCGCCTGGTTCAGGAGCAGACCAAAGGCGCCGGTGTTGTCGTGCTGATTGACGAGCACCACGCCGCGCCCGAACTGTTCGTCTTCCATGGTGGGCATGGCCACCAGAAAAAAGGGTGCGCTCATCTGCATCCTCCGGAATCTAATGAGACAACGATCGCAACGCAAAGACCGGCACAACCCACAACGCTCTGCGTCTCGCGAGACTCCATCTTCTCTGTCCCAAATTCTTTTCTCATTCCCGCCCCTCTGGATTCTCCGCCTGGGGGAGGCGTATAGTCGCAGCCATGATTTGGGAACAAAGCCCGCTCTTCAAGAACGCCGTTAAACAACTCGATAAAGCTGCCGCGGTCATGAACCTTGACCCGAACATCTTGGAGAGATTGCACACGCCGAAACGCGCACTCATCGTGAGCGTGCCGGTGCGCATGGACGACGGACACATCAAAGTGTTCGAAGGCTATCGCGTTCACCACAACATGAGTCTCGGACCCGCCAAGGGCGGCATTCGCTATCACCACGACGTTTCGCTCTCCGAAGTGGCCGGCCTTGCGATGCTCATGACCTTCAAATGTTCCCTGATGGGATTGCCGCTGGGAGGCGCCAAGGGCGGCATCCGCGTGGACCCTTCCAAACTTTCGCGCAACGAGCTGCAACGCATGACCCGTCGTTACACCACGGAAATCTTGCAATTCATCGGACCCGACAAAGACATCCCGGCGCCCGACGTGGGCACCAACGGCCAAACGATGGCCTGGATGATGGACACCTACTCTCAGATTCACGGCTACGCCGTGCCCGGAGTGGTGACCGGCAAACCCATCGAAGTCGGCGGCTCGCTCGGTCGCGAAGAAGCCACGGGCCGAGGCGTGGTGTATTGCCTCATCGAAGCAGCCAAGCACCTCAACATCAGCCTCGACAACAAAACGCGCGTCGTGGTTCAGGGTTACGGCAACGTGGGTTCGGCGGCTGCGCGAAAAATCGCCAAGATCGGCTGCACGGTGGTTGCCGTGTCCGACGTGAGCGGCGGTCTCTACAATCCCAACGGCTTGGATCTGGACGATCTGAACGCATGGATCACCAAGAACCGGCTCCTTAAGGGCTACCCGGAAGCCAAGGCCATCAGCAACGAAGAGCTCTTGGAGCTGCCCTGCGAAATCCTGATCCCCGCTGCCATGGAAGGCCAGATCACCGAGAAAAACGCCGGCAAGATCCAAGCGAAAATCATCGCCGAAGGCGCTAACGGCCCGACAACCGACGCGGCCGACGATATCCTAGCGCAACGAGGCATCTTCGTGATCCCGGACATCCTCGCCAACGGCGGGGGCGTGACGGTTTCGTACTTTGAATGGGTGCAAGGCATCCAGCAGCTCTTCTGGAGCGAGAAAGAAGTGAACAACAAGTTGTGGGACGTCATGAGCGCTGCCTTCGCGCGAGTGCTCAAGATCTCGCTCGACAAGAAATGCACGATGCGCACGGCCGCGCTCGTGGCGGGAATTGACCGCCTCAGCCGCGCCATGTTGTGGCGGGGCTTCTTCCCCTAACCTTTCCTCAAGCGGAGTCGTCGCCGCTGCCTTCGGGCGCGGCTTTGACTTTTTGATACGGAAAATCCATCAAGCGCTTGAGCGGGATCTCGAGCACCTCGGCGTAGCGAAGCAGCACCGACACGGTGACGGCGCCCGCGCCAGTTTCGAGGCGATGGATCACGCTCGGACTCAGCAGCTCTCCCTCGCGAGCCATGCGGTCGATCGAGAAGCCCTTCGAGGTACGAAGTTTTTGGCAGTGCGCGCCCAAAGCCTTCAGGAACTCGAAGTTCTTGTAGCGGACCACTGTTCGCTTCTTAAGAGCACTCACGTTAACCCCCGTCTTGCACGAAAAGGCACACTACTCGGCCCCCGAAGGGAGGCTTTTCTGTAGGCAGAACAATTGGAACAATTCCGAGCATTTCTTGAAGGAAGGTCGGTCGCGTGGGCCTGTAAGCCGGGTTCTGTCTTCAAGTCTCCGATGACCGATGGCACCGTACCCGAACATGGCTTGCGCCATGCCCTAAGGGCAAAACTTGGAGAGGACCATTTCTCTGGGACGGCCATTGCTGACCGCCTCAAGCAATCTACCCGAGGGTTCAACGGAGCGAGCCGCCCCTTCCCTCCTATTTGATCTTGCTCCCCGCAGAGTTTGCCTGTTTTCACTCCGGCAGCTACCCCGAAAGTCTCCCGTTCCCGACTCTCGGCTCAATTGCCCCGGACATTCTCTCTGTTGCACTGTTCCTCGGGTTTCCCGCCTCACGACGGCTCCCCGGAGGGCCGTTAGCCCCTGCGGTGCTCTTTGGAGCCCGGACTTTCCTCAGGTATCCGGGCCGAAGCCCTTCTCCCGCGGTCCTCCGGCCCACGCTGATCTTGTGGTTAGCGAAGTGATCCGAGCCACGCAAGCAATAGCGCAGCTGGGCGTTGCGAGACCTGCGCGTTAGAGGCTGGGCTGGCCCGCAGGAACGGGGTTCTTGCTAAGCGTGGCGGAGGGAGTCCCCGCCGTCTCTGCGTTCTGAGCCGGATCGATCGGCTCGGCGTTCTCGGCGGCGACGGCTTCTGAGAGGATCTGAGCCTCCTTGCCCTCGCCCACCCAATACACGACCTTGTCGGACTCGGCCTTGAAACGGTCGCTTCGATAGGTCTGGTGGAAGAGAGCCACGGAGTACTTGGGATGGCGGAGGAGCCTCAGATTGGATATCTGGACGTCGATGGTCTTGTAGGCCTTCGCCAGATTCCGCTTGTACTTGTCCCAGGCCGCGCGATTCATCCCACGCGAATGAAAATCCGGATGGTAAAAAGAGATATAGGCGTCCTGATCCTTCGCGGACCATGCCTTCACCCAATCGGCCACGCGCGCGCCGAGCTCGCTTGTGTCGGGAAGGTAACCCACCGGCAAGACGGGATCCTCGGAGTCCACCACCACCACCGGAGTAAAGCCGGGCTCGAGACGACCACCGAGTTCCACGACTTCCTCGTTGGACAAGGCCACGCAGCCGAGGGTGTCGAAGCGCTTGCCCATGCGTTCTTCGTTGTCCACGCCGTGGATCCAAATGCCCGAGCCCGTGCGCTTCCACAGGCGATCGAGGGGGTTCGGATAATTCAACTCAAAGGCCGCCGCGCCATGCAAGGCCGTGAGGCGCGTGGACGGCAACTGCCGCGTGACGAAGTAAATGCCTTCGGGTGTTTTTCGATCGCCCTCCACGCGCTTGTCGCCGGGCACTTTGCCGGTGATGGCGTGGTAGGTCTTCAAGACCTTCGGCGGGCTCTCGAAGGAGCGCAAACTCACTTCGTTGGCTTGCTTGCTGACGAGCACGAAAAAGGAAGGCGTTTTGCCGAGTTCGCGCTTAGCCGCCTGCGCGGAGTTCGCGGCGGCACCGAGAATTCCCCAAAGACAAAAAATGGAAAGGGCGCAAAGGCGCATGCGCCTTCAGTTTAACCGTGCCGGTCAAGATCGCAAAGCGTCGCCGATCTCGGTTTGCAAAACTCGGCGCGCAGGCATGAACGAAGCCGCCAAAGCGGCGAACACGGCGACAATGGCGATCGCGATCGCCGGGCCCCAACGCCAATCTACCGGCACATGGGTGGAATAGTAGATGTCCGGAAGCTGATAGTAGCCCGAGACGACCCGACAAAAGACCCAGGCCGCAAGCATGCCCAAAAGCGCACCCACGAAACCGATCCCGCCCCCCTCGTACAAATACAATCTGGCGAGATCCCGGGGCTCGGCGCCCAGCCCGCGGAGGAGTCCGATCTCGCGCGCCTTGTCGGCCACCCGCACCGAAAGCGCCAAATTCACGGCGACCGTGGCGAGCAGAACGATGAAGAACACCGAAAGGTTCATAAAGATGCGCTCGACCTTAAGCGAGTACCAAAGCGAAGCGTCCGTCTCCCGCCAAGTGCGGAACGGCACGCCCACGACCTCGGACACGCGCCCTCGGAGTTCCTCGACCGTCTCGGGATCGCGCACCTGCACCTCAATGCGGGAAATGGCGTCGCTCAGTCCGAGCCAACGGCCTAACTCGGCGTCGTTCACGCGCACGCCCGTGCGATCCAGCTCGTACACGCCGGTCTCGAACACGCGATCGAAATGCGGCTCTAGAGGCGGAAGATCCAAACGCCAGGCGGAGCGCAGTTTGTACGGATAGCCGGGCGAAAGCCCCAGCACCGTCACCAACTCGGCTCCACCCTGGAACGAACCGGAAGGGACTTGGGGCGAGCCCTGAATCACCACTCCGGATCCCGAGGCGCGACCCGAACCGGCGGCAATCTCGAGCAAGCCCTCGGTGCGCAACATGAAACGTGCGTTCCGGAAGTCGGCCCCCAAGGCGACCTTGAGGGCCGACTCCTTCAGGCGCAGTCCCTCCTGCGGCGACCCTTCCCAGAGCAGATGCGGCTTCTCGCGGAGCATGCGGTCTTTGATGTCGCCCTGGAGGCCGCGCATGATCGAAGACACGGAACTCCACGCGAAGACGCCCACGAAGATGCCCAGAAAAGCGAACACGTTCATCCAGCGCACGGCCGGCCGCGAGCGACGTCCCAGCAAATGGCGGCCGGCCAAAGTCCAAGCCCAAATCGGCAAACCGAAGGGACGTTTCACTCCCATCGAAAACTCCACGCGCCGAGGGCCAGGAAAACCACGGCGCTCACGCCCAGAATCGACAACTGAGGAGCCACCTGCGCCATGCCTGCACCTTCGGTCATCACCAGGCGCGCCGCATCGACCAGATGTGTGAGCGGGAAGATCTTAGCAAAGGCCTGCACCACCGGGTGTGCTCCCTCTAGCGAGAACCACACGCCCGAAAGGAACATCATCGGACTCGAGAGCATGTTGAGCAGTCCCCCCGCGAACTCCTCGCTCGCCGTGCGCGCGGCCACCACGAGACCGAGAGAAATAAGCGAAAGAGCGCCGATCGCGGCCACCAAGAAGAGCGTCAGATAGGAGCCGTGCATTTGGAACTTCAAAAAGAAGTTCGTACCCGCGTACACGAGCACCGCCGTGAACAACACAATCCACAGGCGCGAGAGCACCTGCGCCAGCACGAACTCGATGGGCTTGATCGGGGTGGCTTTGAGACGTTTGAGCACGCCGGACTTGCGATAGCGCACGATCACGTAGCCCACTCCGAAAAGCGAGCCGAACATCATATTCATTCCCAGCAGGCCCGCGATCAGCCAATCCACGTAGCGAATCTCGCGGCCCTCAACGGTTTGACGTTGAAAGCCGGAATCCGCCGGCTTGGCCGCCAGAAGTTTCTCGAGCAACGCTCCCTTAGGCGAGCTGTCGTTGATCCAATAACGAGGCGGCACGCTCTCGGCATCGAGCACCATGTCCACCTGATGCCGCCGCAGTTTGGGGAGTCCTTCGTCCACGGATTTAACCCCGATGGAGGAGACCGAGGGCAGCGCAAGAAAATCCCTGGCGAGACCGGGGGAGTCTTGCCCCACCACATCCACCTTGAACATTTTCTGCGAGGGACCCGAGAAAGCAAAAGCAAAGCCGAAGACGACAAGAACGGGGAAAAGGAAATTCCAACCCAGGGCCGCGCGATCGCGGAAGAACTCGTTGTTGCGCACGCGAAAAAGCGACCAGACCCGACGGAACCTCATCCGCGCAGCTCCTGGCCCGTCAGAACGAGGAAGAGGTCCTCCAAAGTTTGCGAGCGAATCCTGAGCGACGAGAGATCCGCCCCTCCCTCGGTAAGCACCCTGACAATCGCTGCCGGCGAGGCGCAGGGGATCTCGAAGCGACCCTCTCGCTCGAAGAGCGGCTGCGGCAGAGCCAAGCGTAACTCCTGCGACACGGCGGCTACGTCGATCTCCACGAGGGCCCCGGCAAACTGCTCGCGCAGAAGCTTGTCGGGCGATCCCTGGGCAATCACGCGACCCCTATCCAAGATCGCGATCTCATCGCAAAGAATGTAGGCCTCTTCCATGTAGTGAGTGGTGAGCACAACCGTTTTGCCTTCGGACTTGATCTTGCGCACGAGGTCCCAGAAATTCCGGCGAGCCTGCGGATCGAGGCCGGTCGTGGGTTCATCCAAAAACACGACATCGGGATCGCTCACGAGCGCGAGAGCCAAAAGCAGACGCTGCCGCTGACCCCCGGAAAGTTTTTTGATGTCGCGGTCCACGAGATCTTCGAGCGAACACGCCTTCAGCAGTTCTTCGATCGAACGTCCGTGGTCGTAGAAGCCACGAAAGAGAACCAAGGCCTCTCGCACGCGGAGATAATCCGGAAGAGCGGTGTTCTGAAACTGAATGCCGCTTTTTTTTCGAAAGTCGGCGTCTAGCGGGTGGCCCCGGTAAAGGACCTCCCCCGAGGTTGGCGCTAGAATGCCCTCGAGCATCTCCACGGTCGTCGTTTTGCCCGCGCCATTCGGGCCCAGCAGGCCGAAGCAACGCCCTTCCGGGAAAACGAGATCGATGCCGTCGACGGCTCGAGAGTTTTTGAACTGTTTGATCAGCCCCCGAGCTTCTAAGACCGTCGCCACGGCCCGATCCTAGCATGCCGCCCTCCCATGCAGCGCTGCGCCGAAGGCCGATTCGACGGCCGCAACTCGGCGGTCGCGATTGCCCCCGAATCCTCTTAGCGACGATCGGTGGCGGGGACTTCGGGCGATGCGGCGGGATCGCGCTTGGTGGACGCCTCCGTTGCGGGAGGGCCGACCTTGTCTTGTTCTTCCTTGAGGCGCGCCACGCCGCCACTCAGCACGAAGCTACGCTGCATGGCCTGCAACGTGAACGTCATTTCGCCCAGCGCATCGGAGAGTCGAGGCATCATCGTCGTCAACTCGCCCGAGAGTCGGCCGAACTCGGGCAAGGTTTTCTCGGCGCCCACGAGCACGCCCTCGAAGCTGCCTGAGCCCTTGGCCAGATCGCGCACGATTTTGCGGGTGTCGGGGCTCAACACGAAATCCGTCTTGATGACGGAGAGATCCTTGCCGGCAACTTCGATCGCACGCAAGGTTTTGTAGGCCTGCTTGTAGAGCTCGGGCAGCGCCACGGCGTTCGGCGTGCCGTCTCCGTCGATCACGATCTTGAGCTGATCCAGAAGCTTGGTGAACGTGTCAAAGTACGGCGCGAGCTTGCCGCCGCTGAGCATGTCCGTGATCTCCATCAACTGTTCGCCGTGCATCTCGGCCCCGGGCTTGAGCAGAGGCTTCGTCACAGATCCCGGAATCACGGAGATCATGCGTTCCCCGATAATGAAGGGACGTCCGAGCTGAGCCTTGGAATCCTCGTGCAAACGCTCGGCGAACTTGCTTTGCACGCGAATTTCGACGGTCACGCGGTTGGTCTCGTCGAGCTCCACTTTGGACACCTGTCCGGCCTTGAGACCCGCGATCGAAACGGGCGTCCCCACGAAGATGCCTTCGCCGGAATCAAAGCGAACGAAAAACTTTTCGTGGGCCGCGAACCAGCCCTGCCGGAACCCCGCGCCCCCCACAACGAGGGCAAAGAATCCAAGCCCGAACGTGATGAAAGCCCATACCCACTTTTTCGGAATCATGCGGCTACCTCTTGGGGCGCAAGGGCCCTCTGGAAACGTCCCGCCAACACGTGCGGGGAAGACAGAAACTCTTTGCCTGGCCCGTCGTAGACGACGCGCCCTTCTTCGCACACGATCCAACGCGGGCAGTAGCGCAAGGCCAAACGCACGTCGTCCGTGGAAACCACCAGAGTGCGCGTACCCTTGGAATGGATAAAATCGAGCGCGGAGTCGAGACGCTCGCGATCAAGATCGCCGAAGCCGAGGGAGGGGTTTTCGAGCAACACCACCGAAGGCTTCGACAAGAACGCGCGCGCCATGCCGGCCAGGCGCTTTTCCGCCGATGACAGCAGGTTCGGACGCTTATCGAGAACATCCTGAATGCGGAAACGCTCGCCGGTTTTTTCCACCATCAGACGTGCCCCTTCGCGGTGCTTGGGCGTGTGATCGCCGTTCTTGAAACGAAAGAGGAGTTCGAGTCCCTCTCGCACGCTCACGTTGGAGAGCAGGCCGTCCCGCTCGAGCAGAACGCCCAAGCGTCGCCTGAGCGACGGCGGGAGAATCTGATCCCAATCGGCAAAGTACGGAATGAGAGGAAGCTTCTGCCCGAAGAGCGACATCTCGCCGCCCTTAACGGGTCGCAGGCCCGCGAGCACTCGGAAGAGCAGGGCTCGGCCCGAGTGTTCGGTCCCCAGGAGCGCCACCTGTTCTCCGGCGTGCACGTCGAGACAGATATCGTAGAGGCGCCCTTCGGCCCCACCGAAACCGGCTTGGACCTGGCTCAAGGACCACACGGGAGCCGCGACCGGGGGTGTTACAGGAAGCTCGTCCATGCCACCCTCTCCAGAATCACCAGATAATAGACGCCCGATATGAACGCCTGGGCCACGAAACACATCATGAACGACCACACGACGGCCTTCGTGGTGGCCTGGGGAATCTCGAAGTTGGTGCCCGTGGTTCGCAAACCGCAGTAGCTCGCCAAGAAAAACACGGCGGCCCCGAGCGTAAAGGTTTTCAGGAAAAACACCGCCAGATCGATCGGCGCCACGGCCGAGAGGATGTTCTCCACGTAACGGCTAAAGCTCATGTCGATGTAGGACTGGGCCACCAGGAAGCCCACGGCAAAAGCGATCCACACGAAGTGCATGGCCAAGAGCATCGTCGAAACCGCGCCGCCCACGAGACGCGGCACCACGAGGTAGCTCATCGGGGACACGCCGGTTGCGCGGAGACCGTCGATTTCTCCGTTGGCCTTCATGGAAGAAAGCTCCGACGCCACGGCCGAAACCGATCGAGCCACGACCACGATCAGCGTGACGAGCGGACCTAGCTCCCGCAAGAAGGCGGCGACCAGCAGTCCGCCCAGGGCATCCGCCCCACCCAGGCGCTTCAACTGCGCCCCACTTTGCGTAACGGTGAAGGCCGAAAGCAACACGGCGCTGAAGGCCACCAAGCGGAACGCCTGCGTTCCCGTAAAATAGATCTGACGGAAAATCACTTGCTGCACGTCTTGATGGCGCAACGGTTTGTCGGCGCGCCACGCCGTCACAAGGGCATGCAGAAAGGCAAGAAGGCCGGACCATGAGAAGTTCACAAATCACTATCGGCTGCTAGGATGACGAAGATGAGTCTTTGGGCCCGACGCGGAAGAGCTCTCGCTATCCTCTGTGCGCTTTGCGTCAAGTCGCGGACTTCCCTCGCGGCCCCGGACGACCTCCCCTTCGGGGTCTATCCCTCGATCGATGAGGTTCAGGACAATCCACGCCCCGTTCAAAGCCTGGGTACCGAGATTCAAGACCTCACAGGGCGAGTCCAGGACACGCTTAAGGGTTTTGCCGAGCGACGTAACTGGACGTGTTTTGGCGGGTCTTGCCTGGTCCAAGCCTTCCCGCTTCTCTACACGAAGCCCGACTCCGGCTTCTTCGGGGGCGTGCGCGCCAACATCAGCAAGCCGCGTCCGAACGAAGACTTGCCTTCGTTTTCTGCCGACGCCCAGATCATTCGCTCCGACACCGCCCAGTGGCTCACTTTCTTCGCGGTGGATATTCCGCGCATCGAAGCGCTCCCCACGACGCCTCGCTTGCGCATGCGTGCGCTTTACTCGCGCACCACGGAAACGCGCTACTTCGGCATCGGGCCGAGTTCGGCGGAGTTCGTCAAACATTCCGACGAAGAAGTCCGCTACGGATTGCAGGAGTACGGCTTCCAAGCGGCGCTCATCGTGCCCGTATGGAAAATCGCTACGCAGAAGATCAGCATCTTCGGAAGCTTCTCCACCCTTCAACACAAGCCCGCCCCCTTCCATCCCGTGTCGAAACTCTTCGACGACCGCCCGCTCGGCATCCAGGGCGGATACTCCTCGCGCGCCGGCATGGGCCTCTTTCTCGATTCCCGCGACCGCGAAATTCTCTCTCGTCACGGATGGATGGTGGAAGCTTCGGGCGAAGTGGCCGGCAACCCGCTCGGCGGGTTCCGCTTCCAGCGACTTTCGCTGAGCGATCGGCGCTACTTCTCGCACGGTGCTTTCACGCTCGCCAATCGTTTCACGCTCGATTCGGTTCTCGGAGCCCCTCCTTTTTGGGAACTCGCCGGCGTGGGCGGGCTGGAGCCAATCCGCAACGTGGCGGGCTCCCCCTTGCTGCGCGGTTACCGCGCGGGCCGATTCCACGAACGCACCAAGGTGATCAACTCGAGCGAGTTCCGCTGGCAACTCTCGCGTCGCCGCTTGCTGGGACAGGTGACCGACGTCGCGCTCGTGCCGCTAGGCGCGAATCTGGGACGTCTGGGCGCGCAGAACGCCCTGTCGCTTTCGACCGGAGTTTCGGCGCTCTTCAACCGCAACTTCATGCTCGCGGTTTTCCTGGCCCGTTCCGTCGACGGCACCACGTTCACTCTCGATTTCGACAAAACGTTTTAAGTCGTCGCCGTCGCGATCATAGCGGAACGGGCGCCTCCCGCTCGGGTGCAGTCTAGAGACGCACCCCGGTGGACAAGTAGAGCGAGCGCTCGTCGCGCGTGACGTCGAAATAGTCCCACACGAGGCCGGCTCCGATGAAGGCATGGTAAGCCTCGTCGGCCTTGAGCACGCGATCGATCTGGATTCGCCATTCGGAGCGCTCCGAGCCCATCAGCCCAAAGCCCGCGCCCCTGAGCATCCAGGCATCCCGGCGAAAACGCCCTTCCAAGCCCAGCGGCACGCCTTGGAGACGGCTCGAGTAACCCAGAAACGGCGCCACCTCGACGTCGTCGGAGAGCGCCCAGCGAAACGGGATTCGCAAATCCGCAAAACTTTTACTGGTCGGATAAAGGCGGCTCTCGATCTCGAGAGTGGCCCAGGGGCCCCACTCCAAACGCAGCATTCCGCCGATTCCCGGGGCGTCCGCCCGCAAGTGAACCGCGGCCTCCAGGCGACGCAGCCACTCGGCGCCCCCCAAAAGCGGGGGTTGAGCCAGGCTCGTGCCCACCGACAATCCCCAAAGCAGTCTTCGCGTTGACTCTTTCAAGCCCCTGCAGGATACCAGATCCGTCTTTCAACTCCGCGGCGAGTGCCGCGGACAACATTGCGGGGCAAGTGCCCCGTGCGTAGGAGGTTCTTTACTATGGCCGGAATCAACAAAGTCATTCTCGTCGGAAACTTGGGTCGCGACCCGGAACTGCGTCACACGCCGCAGGGCCAGGCCGTCGGCAACTTCACGCTCGCCACCAGCGAGTCGTGGCAAGACCGCAACGGGCAAAAGCAAGAGCGCACCGAATGGCACCGCATCGTGGTGTGGGGCAAACTCGCCGAACTCTGCTCGAAGTACTTGTCCAAAGGCCGCAAGGCCTACATCGAAGGCAAGCTGCAAACGCGCGCCTGGGACGACAAGGAAGGTCAGAAGCGTTACACCACCGAAATCATCGCGAACACGGTTCAGTTCCTCGACAGCGCGGCCAGCGCTAACGCCGGCACGGGCGCCACCCGCGCGGGTGGCCACGAGGAAGATCCCTTCGGCCCGCCGCCCGATTTCAACGGCGGCCCCGACGGCGGCGGCAACGGCCCCTCGCAAAGCGACGACATCCCGTTCTAAGCACGGTTCCGAAGTGTTGCTTAAGGCCGCGGGGGCTCCACGCTCCTGCGGCTTTTTTTATGCCTCGAGCAGCATGAGCTCAAAATATCTAGACGGCCTTCAGAAACGGCCGCCACGACTCCGGAACTTCAAGCCGCCCCTCGCCGTCCTCGCGCTTCAATCGGTAGTGAAGCAAATCCGGCAGGAATCCGGGCGACGGCTCGCCGGGCATCGAGAAGTTGTGGAAGCCCGCCTCCGCGGGCGTCTTGGCGCCTTTGCGCTGGTTGCACGGGCCGCAAGACGTCACCACATTCCCCCATGTGGTGCGTCCACCGCGCACGAGCGGAATCACGTGATCGAGCGTCAAATCTTTGGCAACGAACTCTTCCTGGCAGTACTGGCAGGTGTGGTCGTCGCGCATAAAAACGTGATGACGCGAAAACCGCGCGCCCGTCGGACGTCGCCGAAAAGGAGCAAAGCGCTTCATGCGAATCACCGCAGGAAGCGGAAACTCCCGCGAAACGGAGTGCACGAGCACCTGCTTGTAGTAGTCGACAACTTCAATTTTTTCACTGAGATACAGGATCATCGCGCGTCGCCACGACACGATGCGCACGGGCTCAAATCCTGCCGACAAAACAAGGACCCGCGTGCCGTCGAGTCGATGCACTCCCTCAAAGCCGGAACCGCTTTCAGAACGGGGCGGAAGCCTTGCGTCCATATCCCAATTGTAGCAAAACCGCGGGGCTAGGTGGAAGACTCTCATCCCCCAAAGACCGCCAAGAAAAAGGCGAAGGATCCCGAGGTACTCACCGACACGGAAGCCCTCGCCCCGGTTCCCGTCGGGGAAAGAGACCCCCTTGCCCTGTACATGCGAGAGGTGGCCAAAATTCCTCTGCTCACACCCGAGGAAGAGAAGTCCCTCGCCACCCTCGTGCACGAACACCAGGATCCGGAGGCGCTCAAAAAGCTCGCCGCCTCGAATCTGCGCTTCGTGGTGAAGATTGCCTTCGAGTACGCGCGCTACGGTGCCAAGATTCTCGACCTGATCCAAGAAGGCAACGTGGGCCTCCTGCGCGCCGTACGCGACTTTGATCCCTACAAAGACGTGCGGCTAACCACCTACGCCGTGTACTGGATCCGAAGCTATATCCAAGACTACCTGCTGCGCAATTGGTCGATCGTGCGAGTGGGCACCACCGCCGCGCAAAAGAAACTCTTCTACAATCTCAAGAGAGAACAGCAAAAATTCGAGCGCGAAGGCCTGAAGCCCGAGCCCAAGCAAATCGCCCACGCCCTGCACGTGGAAGAATCCGACGTGAAGCTCATGCAGGAGCGCATGTCGGGGCGCGACGTCTCGCTTTCGGCGCCCGCCCGCGCCGGCAACGACGACGACTCGTCGGTGGGACAAGCGCTCAGCAACACGGTCGTGGATTCGGCTCCCCTGCCGTCCACCCAGCTCGAGGAAAGCGAGCAGGCCACTCTCTTCAAGCAAGCACTGGGCGAATTCCGCAAAGAACTCGACGAACGCGAACAGGCCATCTTGGAAGACCGCCTGCTCTCGGAAAATCCCAAAACCCTCCTCGAGATCGGCGAGCTCTACGGTGTCACCAAGGAGCGAGCCCGCCAGCTCGAGGAGCGCATCAAGAAGAAGCTCAAGGATTTTCTTGCTGAGCGTTACCCCGACATCAGCATGGGCTGAGGCGTCAAACGAATAGCCTGGGGAGCCCCTCCCGCGCCGTCCCCTTTGCATTTAGAGTATTCCCGTCCGCCCCAATTCCAAGACGAGGAGACCCCCATGAACATGCCACTCGCCCTCCGCCTCTCGGCCTTCGTGTCGCTCAGCTTGCTCGCAGCCTGCGGCAAAAAGAGCACGGGTTCCGGCATCGGCGCGCCGAGCGTCGAACCCCCCGTGGCCAAGGCCACGCCGAGCGGACTCAGCACCGTCGCCCTTTTTCTCTCCACCCAATCCGTGGCCTCGACGATGACGGATTTCACGATCATCGGTGAACTCCAAGACCGTTTCTACAAGACGGGCCCCACCAACATCAGCAACCTGCTCAAGACGATCGACAGCCGCCTGGCCGAAATCAACTCGCGGGCGGAGACCAGCACGAGCACCTGCCTGAGCAACGCGGTGGTCGAAGACACGGTCACGATCTTCGGCGAATCCGTCGTCGGCAAGTTCCAGTGCTACGACGCCTTCAGCACCACCGGCGGAATGATGTTCGGCAAGGACGGCACCGACTGGTACCTGTACACGAACGACGGCCAGATGCGCAGCTTCGTGAAAGTCTCGCCCGTGAGCGGTTCCACCGACGACTACGTCGTCGACGCGCGCATGAGCGTTGGCCAGCTCAACGGCGTGGACTCGAGCACCCAGGGCGCTTGCGGGGCCACGTGGTACGGCTGCTCCTACGGCGTGATCCGCCTCGTGGCCAACAGCGCCACGAAGAGCTTCGAGATGTCGACGGCCGGCACCGGCACGGGCTTCAGCACCGTTCACCTTAAGAGCGACGGCACGAACCTCTACGCCAAGGGCCGCGACGGCAACCTGGCCGGCGGAACGACCTGGTCCAACGTCAGCGGCCTGTCGGAGATCTGCGGTCTCGCCAGCGACACCGCGACCGCGGGCGATTGCACGACCCTCAATGAATCCAACTTCACCTTCAAGACCCTCAATGCCGACCCGGCCTCCGACGACGCCTGGACCCACACCGGCCTGGGCTTTGCCGACGTGACCCTCGACGGCAGCGCGACGGACGCCGTGCACTTCGGACGCTCGGCCGCCGAGCTCAGCACCCTCGCGGGCGTCACCGCGTTCTAAGCACTTTGGGACGGGCGTCCCCCAAGGCTTTAAGGGACGCCCTCGCCAACAAAATCTCGCACGCCATCTCGAAGCTTCGAGAGGCTTGCCCTATAAACAATGCCCATGTCGTCGCAAGCCGCCTCCAAAGACCCTCTCAAGGAAATCGTCGCCCTCTGCAAAGCGCGAGGCTTTATTTTTCAAAGCTCCGAAATCTACGGCGGCCTCAACTCTTGCTGGGACTACGGCCCGCTGGGCATCGAGCTGAAGCGCAACATCAAGGATCTCTGGTGGAACTCCATGACCCGCCGGGGCGACATCGAAGGCATCGACGCTTCCATCCTCATGGCTCCACGCGTGTGGGAAGCCTCGGGCCACGTCGAAAACTTCACCGACCCCTTGGTCGACTGCAAAAACTGCAAGGCTCGCTTCCGCGCGGACAAGGCCGAAAAGAACAAAGACGGCAAACTGATCTGCCCGTCCTGCGAATCCACCAACGTCACCGAAGCCCGCGCCTTTAACCTGATGTTCAAGACCTTCATGGGACCGCTGGAAGAAGCCTCGAACATCGTTTACCTGCGTCCCGAAACCGCCCAAGGCATTTACGTGAACTTCCACAACGTGGCGCAGTCCATGCGTCGCAAGATCCCCTTCGGCATCTGCCAAATCGGGAAGGCTTTCCGAAACGAAATCACGCCCGGAAACTTCATCTTCCGTACCCGCGAATTCGAGCAGATGGAAATGCAGTTTTTCGTGAAACCCGGCACCGACGACCAATGGATGCAAACCTGGAAAGATCTGCGCCAAGCTTGGCTGCAGGGCATCGGCCTGAACCCCAAGAAGCTGCGCTTCCATCCTCACGGTCCGGGCGAGCTCGCGCACTACGCGAAGGCGGCCTTCGACGTGGAGTACGAGTTTCCCTTCGGCTGGCAAGAAATCGAAGGCGTGCACAACCGCACGGACTTCGATTTGGGTCGCCATCAAGAGTTCTCCAAAAAGAATCTCATGTACGTCAGCCCCGACGACCACAACGACAAGTATCTCCCCTACATCATCGAAACGTCGGTGGGCGCCGATCGCTGTCTCTTGGCCGCGCTCTGCGACGCCTACCATGACGATCCCGCAAACGAACGCACGGTCCTGCGCTTCCATCCGAAAATCGCGCCCGTCAAAGTCGCCGTGTTCCCGCTCTCCAAGAAACCCGAGCTCGAAGGAATCTCACGCAAGGCCTTCGACGATTTGGCGACCGACCTCAAGGTCACCTACGACGAGTCCGGATCCATCGGTAAACGCTACCGCCGGCAAGACGAAATCGGCACTCCCCTTTGCGTGACGATCGACTTCGACTCGCTCAACGACTCCGCCGCCACCGTGCGCCACCGCGACACGATGGCCCAAGAGCGCATCCCGTTTGCGAAACTCAAGCAGTACGTCACCGACAAACTTGCCGATTGGAAGCTCGAACACGCCTGACGGCACGCCGAGGGCACCCGGGCCGCAAATTGCCCGACACTGTCGAGAGCCTGAACGCCCCTGGGCGAGCTAAGCCCGCGTAAACTCGGCCGTCCGGACCTGTCCCGATCCTTGCAGAGAGTGACGCGATGAAAACCTCTCCTTCGCACGCGCACGTGATCACGGGTTCTCTTTTGCTCCTCGCCGGCAGCGGCCTGATGGGAGCCTGCGGCGAAGGCGTGGCCCGACTTTCGGTGGCCAAACAGGCGGACACCACGCTGGCCCCTTTGCCCACGCGTGTTCAAAACGGCGAAGGGGGCGCAGCCGCCCCTGCCACTCCGGACACCGCGCCCGACGCGGTCGCTCCCTCTGACGGCGGAACCGGCACCAAACCCAGCCCCGACCTCTCCGCTTTCGAGAACCTCACCAACAGCGCGATCTTCCAACATCGAGGCTACACCTTCGATTCTTCGTCGGCGCTGATCTGCGGCGATGCGGGAACGGGCATCCTGCCGCTCGCCAAAGTAAGAAACACGATCGCGAGCTATTTGGAAGAATCCCCCGAAGCGCTGAGCCTTGCCGTCAAGGTGCTCACCTTCCACACCAACCCCAAGACACTTCAGCGGATCGAGAAGTTCCGCAAAGACTGCGCGCGCAACGAATCCCCGAACCGCTGCTTGCTCTCGAAATACTGGGCCAATAGCCTGGGCCTGGAGGGCGAAGAAGCTTCGCTCCGCGTGCTGGCGCTCTTCCTCGACAAAGGCATCCGCGTGCAACGCTCCAACGCCGACGATTTTGCCGCTTTCAACGTAGACCAGATCCGCGCCATCGAGAAAACCGTGCGTAAGCTTCCCCGCACCCTGATCCGCAAGATGGGCCGCGGGCAGCCTTCGCTGGGCGTGGACAAGTTCGTCGTCAACGGCCACACGCCTCTCACGATCTACGCCGACTCCGAGAACGACGGCCAGCTCGGCCAAACGCTCAAAGACAAGAACGCCCTCGCCTTCTCGCCCAAGGAACTCGACAAGGCTCGTTCCGGAAAAATGTACAAAGACGTGGGATATCTCTTCCGGGCCGACTTCCGCCTGCAAATGCTGCTTCACGAGATCGGACACTTGGCCGACAGCTACGCCGGCGAGTCGCCGTTCACATCGACCGCCGAAGTGGCCGCGCTCCTCGACGCCTCCACCCAAGCCCTTTGGCCCTCGCACTGGTGGGACGCCTTTGAGGGAAGCAACGGAATCAAGGGCGGGCGCAACAGCCGCACGCGCGGCGACAAGTTCGCCGAGATCTTTGCGCAGTATGTCTTGCAACCGCATGCCCTGGCGGCAAGCGCGCCCGAAGCCTACGCTTGGATGAGCGCGAACGTCTTCGTCACCGCTGATGGCTCCCCGGTGGAGTACGAAGGGTACGAAAACTGCGATCCCGCCGTGTCGCGCCCCCTGAACGTGGGAGAAAAGGCACTGGCTCCTACGCTTAACTCCAAGAACTAAGCTCCTCTCGCAGCCCGCTTGGCGGGCGCGGGAGAAGCCGCTAGAACCGAGTCATGGCCATCTCCTTCTACGAATACGCCGCTTGCTCCACTTGCCAGAAAGCCAAGAAGTGGCTCGAGTCTCGCGGCGTGAAGTTCACGGCGATTCCCATCGTGGATCAGCCCCCGTCCGAGGCCCAACTCAAAGACTTCGTCGCCAAATCGGGCCTGGATCCTCGACGCTTCTTCAACACCAGCGGCCAAGTGTATCGCGAGCAGCGAATCTCGGACCGCATCGCGGTCATGAGTCACGGCGAAATGCTGAAAGTGCTCGCCTCCAACGGCAAGCTCATCAAACGCCCGATTCTCGTGGACGGCGACAAGGTGCTCGTGGGCTTCAAAGAAGCGGACTACCAGTCCCACTTTTCGTCGGAATCTGCTTAGGCGGCTTTCTTGTTCGGGCTCGGTTCCGAATAAGCGTCTGCGTCGCGAAGCCACTCGCGATCCACATCAAACTCTCTTTGCGAGGCTCGAAGTCTTGCTTGCACGAGGTCTAGTCCGTCGGGGGCGATGCGTAGCAATTCGTCCCACAAGCGACGCCGCTCGGAAGGTTCCAAGAAGCTCAACCCCAGCACCAGTTTCTTGGCAAAGTCCGGATCGTCGAGCGACGTCAAGGACTGTACCGCTCGACGAAGCGCCCCGCGATGACCGATGCGCACCAACGACAACAGAGCGTTCTTGTGCCGCCATTCGCAGTCCTCGCAAATATCGACCAAAAGGGATTCGAAATGCCTAAGTTTCAGCACTCCGATCGCGAACACGGCGCCTGAGCGATCCAGCGGATCGGGCGAGGCGATGAACTCCAGGATCACTTGCTCGGCCTGAGCACTCCACGGGGTCCTACGGTAGAGCGCGATGGCGGCGTTGATACGCTCGCGACGCGAATGCGAGGGATCCAGAAACTTCGACAAGAACTCAAGAAGCGAAAGGTCGCGCTCGCGAGACGCGTACTCGCCCATCACCTCGATCGTGTTGGCCTTCACGCGCGGATCAGAGTCCTCGGTGAGCACCTCGATGAGATAGGGAATCGACAACTCTCCAAGTTTGCGCATGAGGGCGCGCACCATGGACAGTCGGGGCTCCTGCCGGCTTCGCACGAGTTCTCGCAGCATGCGCAGAAGCTCGAGGTTTCCCTCGTGTCCGGGAAGCATACCCAACGCCGTGGCCGCGGCCGTTTGAATGTCTTCGCGACCGTCGCGCAAGAAGGCTGCCATCGCCGACGTGTGTCGTGCGTCCCCAGTCCGACCCAGCGCGAGCAAGAGATTCTTGGTGAGCACGGGCCGAGGCTTGGTAGCGAGCACGCGCACGAGAGCCGACGAATAGGCCACGTAATCCGGAGTGCCGAGCGACTGAATCGCCGTGATCTGACTCTCGAGGTCTTTCGAGCTCACGAGCGACATGTGATAGTGCCCGACTTGCCTCAGATTGAGGCGGAGCAGTCGATACGCGAGGATCGCAATCAACGCTCCCGTCAGCCACAGGGGCCAATTGCGGGAACCCTGCTCGGAGAGTATCCCGCAAAGGAACCCGGCCACGGCCAGGCCCAAGGGCACGGCCCACCTCTCGATCCCTCGCCGCACCAAGGTTCGATCCCGAACCGGCAAACCCGCCACGAGCAGGCCCATCGAGCGCGAATAGAATCCATGCTCAAATACTTTGCGAGTCACCTCGCCCAAGCAAAGCAGCGTCGCGAAAATCTCGAGCTTGGCGAACGTAAACAACAGCGCAGCCACGAACACCACTCCGGCATGAAGCGGCACCGCTCGAATGCCTCGAAACCAAGTGGGCGCGCTTCTTGTCGAGGCCACCCACGCGAGGGTGCCGAGCGTGGCCACCGACTGCAGGAAAGCGAGGGACGAAAACAGCCAAGCCAACGAAACCTGCGTGCTCGAGAGTTCATGAAGACCTTGCGCGAATCCATAAGCGAGAATCCACTTCAAGGCGGCCATCGCCCCGAAGCTCCAGAGCAAGGCCTTGCGAAAACGAGGTGCTTCGACCCCCTGATCCAAGGCCAATCCGAGCGTCGGCGCGGAACGCAGCGCCACTCGGGAGCGGGCCACGAATACGAGTCCCACGACACCGGGCGCCGCCCATATCCATGGCCCCCACGTCAGTCCCAGGAACTGCTCGGCGAGAAGCGCCCCCGAGCCGAGGAGAAATCCTGTTTCCTCGGCCATCGCCAATCGGGTGGCTCCTCCCGAACTACCGAGTTGCGGCAGTCGCGTGGCGTAGAAAAGTTGGCTGGTGGTGCGCAAGAAACTGATGAGAACCTGACCGGCCAAATAGAAGGCGGCGATCTGCGGCAAGCTCAAGGAACTCGTATCGATCTGTCGTTCCGCGAGACACAGAACCAGGGATAGGACGCCGAGCGTGACCCACTGTCTTCTGAGCGCGCTCAGATCCCCTCTCCGAACGAAACTGCCAAAGACATAAGCGATGATCGCGTGTCCCAAAAAAAGCCAGGGCAAAATGCCGATGCCGCCAGCGGAGCTGATCACTAGCGACAAGGCCGCGTATTGGAGCGCAAAGATCATCCAACCTTGGGCGACAGAGATCGCGAGCCATCGATGGGCGATGTTGCCCCGCACGTTCATGACTCCTCTATCGGCCTAAACCGTCGATTGTGGGAGCGCTTCACGCAAACTTCATCAAAATAGATTCAGAGCGCACCCTTCTCAGCCGATAAACTGGAAGCTCATGCAAAGTGCCGCCGGGATAACAATCAGAGGTCTCCGTTTGGGTGCGCCAGGAGCGCTGGGCTTGTCGCTCGCGCTCGTTCTGTCGGCCTGCGAAAGCTCTCTCACTCTCCCAGGGGAAGCTTTGTCTAGTCTTCGGGCCGGCCAGGGGACTCCCTCGTCCCTTCGCATCTCTTACGGCGACTCCCAGTCCGGCACCCTCGGTACCGAGCTGGCGCTTCCGTTTGCGGTGCTCGTGGTAGACCGTTACGGGGACCCGGTCCCTGACGTTACGATCGACTGGAAAGTCGAATCCGGCGGCGGTCAGCTGTCGGCAGCGGAGTCGGTGACGGCCTCAAACGGCGTCGCGCAGTCCCGGCTAACGCTGCCGCCGACAAGTGGCCAGCAGCAAGTTTCCGCCACCCTCCGCGATTCGGACCCCGTGAAATCCGTCACCTTCGGATCCTCGGCCACGCCGATCCCGAACGTGCTCACGGCCGCCTTGTCCAACGCAAATCCGGTGGCGGGCGAAACCATCACGCTGTCGGTGCGCATCGGCGATCCCTATGGAAACACGCGCTCCGACTACACCGGCACCCTGAACATGTCGCGCTCAGATGCGCTCGCCACGCTTCCCGCTTCCTATTCTTTTACGAGCGGGGAGGTCTCCTCCGACAACGGCGAGCACACCTTCTCGTTCCAATTCAAAACTGCGGGCACCCAGCGAATCACTCTCTCGGATGCTTCGCACGACCTCTCGCAGGCACTCATGGTCGACGTGCGTCCGGCCCCCGCGGCGCAAATTCTTCTGAGCTCAGATTTGCCCGCCGCCGCTACTTATGTGGCCGGAGCGCCGCTGGCCCCTCTCAGCGTTCGCGCTGTGGACGAGTTCGGCAACACCGACACGTCCTTTGCCGGCTCGCTCAACCTCGTCTTAAATCCCAACCCCACGTCGGCCTCGCTTTCGGGTGCCTCCTCAATTTCGTTCGAGCGCGGGCTCGCGTCCGTGAGCGGACGCCTCGTCACCAAGCCAGGCTCCGGCTACCGAGTGCAGATCTCGGGCAACAAGCCGAGCGGCGGTGCCTTTAACACTCTTCAATCCAATCCCTTCTCGGTGGTAGCCGGTGCCCCCGCGGCTCTCACGGCCGAAGCCGGAGCCCCCACCACGGCCATGGTCACCACGGCCCTCGCGGCGAACGTCTTCTCGGTGGTCCTCAACGACGCCTACCAAAATCCGATCTCCGGTGCAGCGATCGGCTGGACCGCGTCGCGTGGCACGCTCGCCCTGAGCTCGGGCGCCACGGACTCCCTGGGCAAGGCCAAGAACTCGCTGACACTGCCCTCGACGGCCGGGGCCCTGACGATCACCGCGTCTTACGGCACTTTGACCGCCAGCTTCCCGTTGACGGCCACGCCCGCAGCACCCTCGCAGTTGAAGTTTGCGGGAGCTTCGCTCTTTGAGGCCGGCAGCTGCCAATCCCTTTCGCTGTCCGTGGCCGATCCCTACAACAACCCCGTAGCCCCTGCCTCCAACACCGCCGTGACCTTGCAGGACGACTACAACAACGCGGGTTCGCGCTTCTACTCGGACTCCTCTTGCTCCAATCCGATTTCGGACGTCACGCTTCCCTCGGGAAGCGCGTCGCCGTTGAATCTCTTCTTCACCAATCCCTTCAATGCCTCGCTGCCTCTGCGAGCCTCCACCGCTTCGCTCGCCGATGCGCTCTTACCCACCAACTCGCTCGTAAAGGTGCTGTGGATCGTGGGCGATCGCGGGATAGGTAACTCGCAGGGGGGATCTGACAGTTTCGGACGGACGATCTACTTGCGAACAAGTCAAAACCGCATCGCGGGAGTCGCGGGATTCCAAGGCCCTATAGAAACCTCTAGCGGGAACTATATTACCCCCACTTCGCTAGGGGATGGCGGGTGCGTCGATTGGAACCCCACTTACACCACCGTCTGGTCTCACCCCGCATGCGCTGGGTCCACCAAAAACCTCGTGAACCCCGATATCACGGCTCTCACGAGCCTTGGCATGAGCGGACTCAGCACGTCGAACACCCACACTTGCGGCGTGGGGGCCGACGGCTACGCCTACTGCTGGGGAGCCGCCTTTCATGGAGAGATCGGCAACGGGCTCGCGGGGGCCCCTTACTACGACGCTAACTCGCGCATCCTCGTTCCGAGTCCCTACAAGGTGGCCAGCATTGGCGGCAACGTGGCACAGGTGGCCGTGGGCGGAACGGTCTCCACAAGAATTTACAGATGGTCGGACTCGACCGATTTGTACGGCGGCTACTCGCTTGCTCGCAAATCCGACGGCAGCGTCTATTGCTGGGGCTACAACACCTGCGGCAGCGGCGCCCCCGCCACCAAGACAACTCCTGTCTTGGTGGCCTTGGGCGAACCAGCCGTGGATGTTTCGACGGGGAGTTCAAGTATCCACACTCAACGATTCCTCGCTTGCGCCGCTCTGGCGAGTGGCGCCGTCAAGTGTTGGGGCGGCCCTTACACGGCCATCCAGGCCATCAACGGCATCACGAACGCCGTCAAGGTAAGTGCAGGGTATGAGGGCGGATGCGCCGTGCTCGCGGATGGCAACGTTCGGTGCTGGGGATCCAGCAACTCCAGTGGCCAGTTGGGCACCGGCGACCAAGTCGCGCCCGGCGCCTTGAATTCTGTGCTGGTTCCCAACGTATCGAACGCCGTGGAAGTCCTCGCCGCAGGAGGAAGTGGCACCAGCTGCGCGCGCCTCGGCGACGGAACCGTGAAGTGCTGGGGCTACTACACAGGCAGCGGCGCGAGCGGACACAGCAGTTCCCTTACACCCGTGCTGGTGAGTGGCTTAACTTCGGCGATACAGCTGGTGGGGATCAAGCGCGAGATCTGCGCCCTGAAAAGCGACGGCCGCCTCCATTGTTGGGGAGAAGAGGGGAACCGCACTAAGAGGACCCCGCTGCCCAAGGCGTCGATCGAGGGAAGCCCCGCAACGCTAGCCATCAATCCCGTGGCCTCAAACCCCATGCGCAGCACCAACACCTGCACGCCCTATCAAGTGTCGATGAGTCTCGCTCCCCAACGCGACACACCCTTGTCCCTCGTTGCCAACCTTACCTGGGAAAACACGAGCGTGAGTTTTTACAACGACAGCAGCTGCGAGAGCCCCATCACGAGCGCCACCTTCCCCAAGGGATCAAGCCTGCTCACCCTGTTCTTGAAGCCCTCCAGCGTGCCGGCCAACATTCAACCTGCCGTGTTCGCCGAAGGTTATCTTCCCGGGATCGCGCCAAATACCAGCAGCACTTCCCCGGGAGGTCTGCATTTTTCGGGCCCCGCCACGCGAGTCGTGAAGCAGCAGATGGCACCCCAGGCCTATCCCACTCAGGGCTGGAACCGAGCTGAGTTGCGGGTCATCGATTTCCACGGATACACGCCTCAGGACCTCACGGCCCCCATTACCGTAACAATGCCTAATCTCACGAGCGAGTGTGGCCGAGTGTCGGGGCCCTACGCAGCCGAAGACCTGGGCACGGCCACCAACACCTTCGTGATTCCGTCCGGGGCTCCCACGCCCGTTTCGTATTACTATCGTGTCGAAGGCCCCACCGACATCAGGGGCAACTACTCGTCGTCCTTGGGCTCGGACGGATTCTGGGACAGCTACAACTGCGGCTGCTCCTCGGACTGTGGCGGGGGCGACTGATGAAAAAAATTCTGAACCCCTCCACCCTAACCCTGTGTTCTGTGTTGCTCGTAACCGCTTGCGAGAGTTCGCTCTCTCTCCCCGGGAGCGCGCTCGAAGTGAAGGAAGGTGCGGGCCTACCGGCCGCCATCCAACTCGTGTCCGGGAGCGGACAATCCGGCCGCAGCGGGACCGAACTGGCACAGCCCTTTGTGGTGACAGTGACCGATCGCTACGGCGACCCCGTGAGCGGCGCCACCGTGGATTGGAACTTGGAGTCGGGTTCCGGGCAACTCTCCGAGTCCAGCACTCTCACCGCCACGAACGGAAGCGCGGAAGTTCGACTGCGCCTGCCCACGGGTTCCGAGGCCCAGGTGGTTTCGGCCGTGGTGCGGGACTCGAGCCCGTCTCTCTCCACGAGTTTCCGCTCTTCCGGTACGCCTCGGCCGACTGAGATGACGGCCACGCTCTCCAACCTCAATCCCGTGGCCGGCGACGACCTGACTCTTTCCCTGCGGATCGGCGACCAGTTCGGCAACGCGCGCTCGGATTATGTCGGCACCCTCACGATCACAAAATCTGACGCTCAAGCGAACTTGCCCAGCTCCTACACCTTCAGCAGCGGCGGGCCCGGCTCAGACAACGGCACCCACTCGTTCACCTTCCGGCTCCAGACGGCCGGCTCGCAGTTGATCACGCTCAGCGATCCCGCAAACTCCTTAACTCAGTCCCTCGTGGTGCGCGTGATTCCGGCGCCGGCGTCGCAGCTTGTCTTAAGTGCGGACATTCCCGCCGCCAACGCCGCCTACATCGCAGGCACGGGCCTGCCGCCCCTCTTCTTCCGCGCCGTGGACGAGTTCGGCAACACCGACACCTCGTTCAATCAACCGGTGGCTCTGTCGCTCAATCCCAACGACACCTCGGCTCCGCTCCTGGGGGCCAACTCCGTCAACGCCGTGGACGGCGTGGCTTTGGTCAACAGTCTTCTCGTCACTCGCGCGGGAGAATACCGCGTGCGCGGCGATGCCGTGCGACTCGACGGTGCACCGCTTGCGCCCGCCTCCACGCCCAGCTTCCGCATTGTTCCGGGCCCCGCCGCCGCTCTCACGGCCGACGCCGGTGCGCCCACGTCCGCCACGGTCGCCACCACCCTGGGGGCCAATGCGCTCTCCGTGTCGCTCCGAGACACCTATCAGAATCCGATACCCGACGCGGTCGTGGGTTGGTCCACCTCGGGCGGCACTCTTTCAACCCCCTCGGGCAGCACCTCGGCCCAAGGCCAGGCCAAGAACACGCTCACTCTCCCCGCGCTCGCGGGCTCCCTCACCGTGACCGCCACTTACGCCGCGTTCTCCACCACGTTCTCCATCACGGCGCTGCCGGCGGCGGCTTCGCAGCTGAGTCTCACGGGGGCTTCGGCGATCGAAGCCGGAGTCTGTCAGGCGCTGTCGCTTTCGCTGCGAGACCCCTACGGAAACTTCGTTACCCCCGCGGCCAATACGGCCGTGACGCTGCAAGACGACTTCAACAATCCCGGCTCGCAGTTTTACTCGGACAACTCCTGCACAGCGCCCGTCTCCGGCACTTCGCTCTCCTCAGGCCTTTCCAGCCCCAAGACTCTTTACTTCGCGAACCCTTACAATGCTTCGCTTCCCCTGCGAGCTCAGGCCTCGGGCCTCAGCGAGGCCATTCTCCCCACCACCGGTCTCGTCAAAGTCGCGTCGATTACCGGCGACCGGGGTTTGGGCCCCTGGTACGGCCCGTACGCTTCGTACACTCACACCTTGTATGTGCAGACGAGCTCGGGGCGAGTGGCCGGGTCGCAAACCTATCTCGAATTTCGACGCCGCGAATGGGTGGCTTCGTCCTTGGGCGACAACCGCTGCTTTGGCGGCTGGCAGTCGTGTGCAAACCTCATCGAGAATTGGAGTTCCGACGCCAGTTACCTGAGTAATCAGATCTCTCAACTAGGGCCGCAGTCGCCTCTGGGAATCCAGTCGATCGTCACTAACGCGATGCATAGTTGCGGTATCGGTGCCAACTCTAAGGCCTATTGCTGGGGAAACACTCAGCACGGAGAAGTAGGCACCTCGATAGGCACGACGGTCATCGTGACTCCCCTCGAAGTGGGCGGGGCTCTTGGCAGCGGAGTGGCGCAAGTCGCCGTCGGCACGGACGACTCCTCATACTCCGCAGGCTCCATCACTCCCCGCGGCTTCACCCTCGCCCGCAAATCCGACGGCAGCGTCTATTGCTGGGGCTACAACACCTGCGGCAGCGGCGCCGTGTCGGCCAAGGCCACTCCCACCTTGGTGAGCTTGGGCGAAAACGCGATCGATGTTTCGGCCGGCTACCAGATATCCTGTGCCGTGCTCTCGGGCGGCTCGGTCAAATGTTGGGGCACCGGCTACACCGATGTCCAGTCGATCAGCGGTCTCTCGAACGTCGTCAAAGTGAGCGCCGGCTATCAGAATGCATGTGCCTTGCTGGCCGACAGCTCCGTCAAATGCTGGGGCATCAACAACGATCGCGGCCAACTCGCCACGGGCGACACCGTGGCGCCGGGCGCCCTCAACGCCGTCTCTGTTGCCGGAGTGAGCAATGCCATCGAGATCCTCGCCATGCGCGATCGCTCCTGCGCTCGTCTGATTGACGGCTCCGTCAAATGCTGGGGCCTGCAACCGGGCGACGGAAGCGCCAGCTCCTACGCGGCCGTCACCGTGCTCAACACCGGCGTGGCCACTCAGCTCGCGGGCTTTGGCACGAGAACCTGCTCGCTGCGCAACGACGGGAGAACCCAATGCTGGGGCAACGGCCGATTGATCCCCGCGCCGGAGGCCACCATCGAATCCAACAAGGCCACGTTCACGAGCACCGCCAAGGACGTCACGCCCATGCTGAGCGGGATGTGTGCTCGCTTCGAGGTGGCTCTCAGTCACGCGCCTCAGTCTCCCCTGCCCTTGGTGGTGCGCGACCGCAACAACGAATCCGATCTCTACTCCGATCCCGCGTGCTCGGAGCCGGCCGCGCCCTCGATCAGCGGCAGCGGAGCCCTTCGATCCGTGGTGTACCTCAAACCACGCACCACACCCGCCGACTCCGTGTTGGAGGCCTCGGCCGAAGGCTACAGGCCCGTGCAGGCTCCCAGCTTCCACTTCTCGGGTCCCGCGGCCCGCCTCAGAGTCGAGCAGGCGGGCGGAAACACTGAAAACTGCAGGGCCATTTCTATCTCCACTCGCGACGCTCGAAACTTTGTCCCGCAGGCGCTGAGTGGCGACGTGACGGTCGGAAGCTTTTCGATGATCTCCTCGGGATGCGGTGCCACGCCGCTGGGCTACTATTCGGATTCTAACTGCACTGTCCCAGCAACCACAGTCTCGGTGAACGCCGCTTCGAACCAAGGATTTCTCTACGTGAAAATAGCTAACGAAGTGGATATGGTCGTCCAGGTGAGCTCCAGCCTGGGTACCGGCGAAGCCCACATTTACTCTCACTGCGGCTGCGGAGGCTGCGGAGGCGACTAGGCCAGTTACCCAGCTAGCGTCCGCGTATCCACGCGTTCGGCCGGAACGGCGAATACGAAAGCTCCTTAAGACACACCCCGGGCTCGTCCACCACGCGCGTAAAGCTCTCGTCGCTGAAGCGCTTAGAGTCCAGTCGCAACGCCAACGTGTCGAACCACGGCGTGCCTCGCAAGTCGCGGCACAGGGAACGAATTCGATTCCAAGCAATCACCGGGTCGCAGCGCAGGCGCACGAACGCGGGGGTTCGCAGGTCCCAGGTTCTTCGCTCGGAGCCCACCTGCGCAAAGGCCTCCATCTGGCAATCCACTTTGGCATCGAACATGTTCAGCGAAAAATGCCGCCCCTCGCCCGTGAGCGCCGGGTCTCCGGGAAAAGTCCAAGGGAAAATCTGCAAGGCGCAAAAAACCGCCAGCAAGAGTGCCGTGCTAGAGCGCTTGCCGGTCCTCCACAAATCCACTCCGGAGCGAGGTCCCGACAGCGGATAGATCGCGAGGAGCGCGAACATCAGCAAGGGGTAGTAAAAAGACACCACCGAGTACGACAACACGTGAAACAGCACCAACTGGCCGAGCGTGGCCCAAAACAAAACGCGCCGCCGGCTGAGAAGCCCCCAAATCAGCACTAGTTCCAGCAGCACCACGTACGCGCAAGCCCACGGCAGCCACGGGCCTCGGCCAAAAACCCAAAGTTCTCCATAAATGGCCGATCCACTCATCCATTCTTTGTTGAGCTTGAGAACTCCCGCCCAAAAGTAAAACGTGGGCAAGAGAAGACGGATCGCCTGCGACGCGCAGGGCAGGAACAGAAAAACCCACGTCACCCACGACGCCATGTAGTTCTGGTTCTGCCGGATCCGAAAATCGAGCGCCAGGAAACAGAGCTTCGCCAACTCCAGAGCGAGAAGCCCCCACCAAGCGGCGCGTGGATTGCGCCCGCGCCCATAAAGCGCGGCCACAAAAACCGAAGCCGACGCATAGACCCCCAGCAAAAGGTGAACCGACGACAGTTCTACCGGACGCCAGCTCGCGCATCCCGCGAGCCAGGGCCAGCAAATCTCGTCGGCCGCTTTCGTCATCCAGTGCGCGTAGGGACCTCGGAACCAATGCACGGCCGCGACGAGATGTACCAAGGCCAAAAGGCCGCCGTAAATTCGCAGAACTCGCGCATCCCGTTCCAAGTCCCTAAGACTAAGGCCCCCCCGATCGGATGGGAACCTCCGGAGAGCGAAGCGATCGTCGGCACAGCGTGTCACCCTAGGCCCGTTGGGCGAATTCAAGCTGCTGTGTGATTTTTCAGTGAAACGGTCGCCCTAATTCGCCAGTGAATTTGTCGCCCACCGGCTTTGAGGCTTCGTCGGTTTAGGCCGCTCGCTTGAGGCTTGTGGGGGCTTCAAATTTGACGATCTCGAT
>Ga0247843_1001565_pt1 | contig 45718 bp, 44 predicted proteins | sample LaCruzMarch2017__FD_192420 | JGI IMG/M metagenome (GOLD analysis project Ga0247843, IMG submission 192420) | Freshwater microbial communities from meromictic Lake La Cruz, Castile-La Mancha, Spain - LaCruzMarch2017_8m | ecosystem: Environmental > Aquatic > Freshwater > Lake | place: Spain...
TAAAACTGCCATCCCTTTAAAATGTTTAAGGAAATACTAAGCAGTTTTTGTTGAATAGGACATAATCGCCGGGAAATAAGACTAGGACATAATCGCTGGGCTAAGACAGCTCGGATACTCCCTATAATTTAATCTGCAAAAGTGCCGAAAAGTCATAAATAACAGAGGGCTAATAATATGCTTAAGACGATTTCTTTCATTCTCATAATGGGCTTAATGGCCTCTTGTAATCCATTATCTAAGAAGAAAGAATCTCATTTTGGATCAAATTTTCGGCCAGGTATTCCTTTTACAGCTCCTGAGGCACCTACTCTCCCGGGGCAAGGCCCCATAGGAGAATCAACTGGATTTAAAATTTCAACAGGAAGTGGTCGACTTTCTGGCGCGAATGGAAGTGCAAGGGCAACCATTCTCCCTAATGATCGGTTGATCATTGGAACTCAAATTAGTGGACGTTTTTCAATCAACAAAAGTCAGGTCCGCTAATGTTCTATTCAAGACATAGGTAATATTAATAAAAATAAAAAAGCCTCTGAAGAAGTTCATCCAACAGAGGCCTTATAGATTGGAGGAGACGAACGGATTTGAACCGTTGGCTTTACGGTTTTGCAAACCGTTCCCTTGGACCACTCGGGCACGTCTCCATATTTTTACATTTTTAGAGACAAAATAAAAAAGGACCACCAGAGTTTCGGTGATCCTTATTAAATTGTCAATTATTAGAGAGACTTGAGACCTTGTTTAGGCCTCTCGGATAACGTATTTATCTTTACCTGCGTCCACCATCTCTTTAAGTTCTTTACCTACTTTAAAAAATGGAACTTTTTTTGGACTGACTTTAACAACTTTTCCAGTTTTAGGATTTCGGCCCTCATATGCTTTGTAATTTCTGTTGGCAAAAGATCCGAATCCACGAATTTCAATTCGCTCATCATCAAAGAGCGCCTGAATCATACTATCAAAACAGATATTTACAATTTTTTCTGCTTGATGATGGGGAAGGTTCGCTTGTTTTTCAATAACTGCAATTAAATCTGCCTTAGTCATGTCCACTCCTTCAGAGGTGTCTCTCTAATTTTATGATTCTAAGTGCTTATCGGTCTATCTCAAAAATTAATTTAGTTCTTACACTGAAAAGATTATTACCCGACGCTCACAGTCAATTCATTTAAGAGTAACCGACAATGCAGATCATCAAATCATTAAGAAAATAGTTTCAAGAAATGCTTTTGATACTCGATAAGGCATTGAGGTCTACTATGAAACATTTCTCGCCTCTCATTGTATTACTCCTGATGAGTCTCTTCTTGGCCAGCTGTCAGGATACGGTTCCTACACGCCAAACGATCTCTCCCAACAACATTATCTCAAATGACGGCAACACAGATGATACGACCGAGGAAACGATCACGAGACCAACTGGGGCCGTTTTTTTTAAGTCTGATTATTGTGCCTGTAAGGACGGTAAGGCCACGAGTTATGGAAACTGCTCTTCAATTTGCGCTTCTCAAACTAAAGATGGAGTAGAAAGATTTTTTGCTAATTTCACGGTGAGCACCGACATTTCGTTAAATTCTGGTCTTGGTAACGTGAATGGCTGGTGTTCGGCCCTTCTTCCAGGTGAAGACACAAATCCTAAGTGTATACTTGAGGCCAAGGATGCACTTGGTACAATTGTTAACTTAGAAATTATCTCAACTGCTGGAACAAACTCTATTACAGCAGTCTCAGATAACTTGCCTTCAGATAAAACCCTCGTTCTTACTCTGGTAGAAACCGTTTCTGGAGCTCGCTCAGATTCTGTTCAGATCATCAAATTTTCTGCTGATGTGTCGCTTCCGACTTTGGGGCCATTAAAAAATGCTCCCATCACGCAGTACAGTTGCCTTATCCGTGAATTCTCTCAAGATGATTCGACGGGTGATATCTTTTTTGATCTGGCCTACCGTCTGCATTTTTATTTTTTACCCCGTATTCCACCAACTCCTATTCCAGCAGGAAACAGTAATCTCATTTGCCATGACATTCAAACTCAGGGACCTTTAGATGATGATCTTCTGCCTCGATTTGAGCAGATTCCAGCAGTATTTAACCTCTGGGATAATTCTGATCCACGTTTTTTTGATAACAATGGAAATGGATTTGTAGATGCTAATGAGCTCATTATTCAGAAAGCAAAAAACCTTGGCGCCATCATTCCCAATACGACTAACTTCTTTACTCCATTTATATGGCCAGGAGCACCTGAATTAACAAGCGATGCTGGAAATGCAAGTAACAATCAGCCTATTGGCTTTTATATGGCCCCATGGATTGATCAAACAACCTTTAAATCCTTTTGTCTGACTTCTGCTCACTATAACAGCACCAACATTTTGTTTAGGGCGATGAAGGACATCATTGGTGTTGATACCGAAGGTATTTATATTGGTGAAAAATCGGCCGAAAGCGTTCAGTTAGCTGATGGAACTTTTACCACTGGGGAAAAAGATTTTATCTTAATCCGTGAGACTGATCTTAAACGGATCTGGTTCCATATTAAAAATGGTGTAAGGACAGCTCCCACCGATGATAACGTTGCCAATGTTGCGGTCTTTTTTTTATTCCCACCTAACTTTGATTCACCTTTTGTGAAATCTTCAACACAGAGAATTTTCCGGGTGCAAAGTGCTGCTCAATTAAGTGGAGTTTCAGGAAGTACAAATACTAATGCAGGTACGGCATCCACTCTTTCACCTCATGATAGAAAGATTGGTTGTGTGCCTAAGTTTTAGAACAAATGTTGTTTTATGATGGAAACGGTAGGGCCAATTTCTTTTTCAAACATGTTGTAAAAAACGACTATTGAAACAATGGATAATAAAAGATTAACTGTCATTTTGAAAAAAAAGTTTTTTCCAGACGCCCTTGTTTTTGAGACCACTAGTTTCCTAAGGACCCAACCCAAAATCATCATTCCTATCCAAAGAAGGCCATATATTTTTAGTTCTTCTTTTTTTCCTAAAAAATCAATCAATCCAGACAGGGCCTCTCGGTCCCGCATGAAGGCCACTGCGACATCTAAGAACTTAGGAAAAGTCTGAAAAACCTTCTCCATGGGTTTGCCTTTCACATTCAACATAATGAGACGACGGATTTGATCTGGGGACTGCTCCCAAATTTTGCTCTCTTCAATCATTTTTTTTATATGTGTACGTGCTTTTTCATCCATGAAATCAAAGTCTGATGTTGCCGCACTTTTAACTTTCTCGAGAACACTAACAGTTAGATCCGCAGCTTTTTCTTTTTGCTCGTTAAGCCTCACGGCCGCTTGAATCTGTTGTTTTTTTTCTTGTTCGATTTGCTGACTAAGGTTTTCATCCTCTTCCTGGGCGAACCCAGAAAGAGTGATAAAAAACAAAAAGAGAAAGGAGAATAAACTCATACTTTTTTATGAATAGTTTTCTCAAAAAGAACTGTCATAGGAACAGCGATAAAGATCGTTGAATAAACACCTAAGATAACTCCGATAGTAAGTGCGAAAAAGAAATCATGAATAACTGGTCCACCCCAGATAAGCATCACAACCGACACACCTAAAACGGTAAGTGAAGTAATGATGGTACGAGACATTGTTTCATTAAGAGCACGGTTAATAACTTCGGTCGTCGTCGCATTTGTTCCAAGATTTTCGATCTCACGAACCCTATCATAAATAACCACGGTATCGTTTACTGAATAACCAATAATCGCAAGCAGGGCCGCGATAATTTGAAGAGAAAACTCTTTTTGCGTCAGGATGAAAACTCCCACAATAATTAGTACATCATGAATAAGGGCCGCAATAGCTCCTGGAGCAAACTTATAGTCAAAACGTAGAGCAAGATAAATCATGATCGCAAGGATGGCCCATGCAAGAGCTTTAAAGGCCGATACACGAAGTTCAGATCCGGCCTTAGGGCCTACAATATCGTTTTTAAGAATTTCAAACTTTCCCTCTCCATACTTACTCGTCAATACTCGACCAACCTGACTAGAGATTGCGTTAAGATCACCGTTATCAGAGTCAAGTTTTAATAAAAACTCATTTTGGTTTTCATCACCAATAGACTGAAGCTGAGAAAGAGGAATTTGTTTTTCCGCTAAATAGGCACGAAGGTCACCTAACAAAACTTTTTCATTAAATCGCACTTGAATCTCGATTCCTCCTCGAAAATCTACACCAAAGTTAAGTCCTTTAGTGAAAAACATCACAAGAGTGCCAATAACTAAAATCAGAGAAATCAAAGCAGCAGGTTTAAACATGCCTACATAGTTAACATTTTTTGTTGTTGTCATATAATTTTAATCCTTCAAATTAAATGCTTAAGGTCTTTCTTGTACCGCTACCAACATAAAGCTCAAAAAGAACTTTATTCACGAAATAAGAAGTATAAACAGTTGTGGCAATACCGATGAGAAGTGTCACTGCAAATCCTCGGACCGGACCGGTACCAAAGTTAAGAAGACACAAACCTGCAAGGGCCGTTGTTAAGTTAGCATCTAGAATAGTCCAGAAAGCTTTATCAAAACCAGTCCTGACCGCTTCAAATGGTGTCATCCCTGCTCTGATTTCCTCACGAATACGTTCATAAATAATAATGTTACCATCCACGGCCATACCCACAGTCAAGGCCATACCTGCAATCCCAGGAAGAGAGAGTGTGGCACCAAAACCAACCAAACAGGCCAGTGTAAAAAGAACGTTTACTAAAATCGTAATCCCTGCGATAGCACCAGAAAGTTTATAATAAGCGATAACAAATCCCACAACCAGAAGCGAGCCGATCACACTTGCATTTTTAGCTTTTTCAATAGCATCAGCGCCTAAGGAAGGGCCAACAACACGTTGTTCTTCAAACACTAACTCAACAGGAAGAGCACCAGCACGTAGAACCAGAGCAAGATCTCTTGCCTCTCTCATCGTGGCCTCATAGTCTCCCGCTCCCAAAGTCACCTGAGCAGATCCTCCGGCAATTCGCCCCTGAACCACAGGAGCTGAATAAACGTTTCCATCAAGAACGATGGCAAGACGTTTACCAATATTGGCACCAGTAATGGTTTCAAAAATTTTGGCCCCAGTGGGCTTAAAATCTAAGGCAACATAAGGACGGTTTTGTTCTTGGTCAATACGTACGATTGCTTCTTGAAGTTCTTCACCAGTTAGACTTGCTGTTGAATCGACAAGGTATGGCTCAAGATTTGTGATTTCATTTGTCGTTTTGTTCATTGATTTTGCATAAGAGATTTCAAATCCTTTAGGAAGATCATCCTTAAGAACAATGTTCACCTGTTTTACATAATCAGAAAAGCGTTCACCTTTTTTAAACTCAAGGCCCGCTTTTTTAACTTTTTCCATCCAGTCAGCCATGGCCGTCGGAAGGATATCATCATTTACGAATTTGAATTCTAGCTTTGCTGTCTTACCAATAAGGTCTTTGGCCCGATCAATATCTTTTACTCCAGGAAGCTGAACCACAATTCTATCTGTACCTTGAGAAACTATTTCTGGCTCAGTGACACCGAATTCATCAATACGGTTCCGAATAACTTCAATTGATTTTGAAAGGGCGGTATCTTCAATCTCTTTAGTAAAGTCTCTTCCTAAACCGTAAGTAAGTTTAGTTCCTTCATCACTGGTTAAACGAAGTGGATAGCCATAAAACTCTCGAAGCTTGAGTTTTGCTGCATCAACGTCTGTTGATTTCGTAATAGTAAGGGAATGTTTTGGATCTTTTAAATCTGAACTATTTAAATCCCCAAGTGTAGAGTCAATTCCGACCTCTTTAAGAGTCATCTGGGCCTTTTTAGCATAGGCCACAATCTCATCTCGATAGACTTTATTAAAGTCGATCCCCAAGACCATATAAAGCCCACCCTGAAGATCTAACCCCAGATTGACCTTCGCCTTCAAAGGAAAAGCGCTCTTTTCAGAGAGATTAAATAAAGTTGGAGTCACCGATGCTGCCGCAGCAAGTACCAATGCTATCAATAAACTAAAACGCATCCACCATCCCTTGGCCATGTACACTCCGTGCTTTTAAGGGTTTGAAGAGAACAAATTACATTTGAAGATGGTAAACAATTTGCGGGTATTGATCAATGATTACGAGGGGCCTAGGCCCCTCAATTTTTAGGAATGATGATCTTCTTTAACAACAACAGGCAATTTCTCTTTATCTTGCTCAGCATCAGTCACTCTTTTTGGAGTTTCAGGTTTTTCCTGAATCTGATCCGAGAGACCTTTGGCCGCTTTTTGAAATTCCTTGATCCCCTCACCTAAACCTTTGGCCAGTTCAGGAAGTTTTTTAGGACCAATAAAAATCAAAGCGATCAAAAAGATGAGAAGAAGTTCGCCAAAGCCTAGACCAAACATGAATTACTTCTTAGGTTCAGCAAAAAGTTGAGTTGCTGATCCACCGATATGAGACTTTAAAATTTTAAGTCTAGATCCACCTTCAGTCTCAAGAGTCACAACCTTTTCTGCAATACCAGTGACTTTGCCAAGAATTCCTGATTTCGTGAAAACTTCATCACCGTGGGCAAGTTTATTGATGAATGTTTGTTCTTCTTGCATACGTTTTTTCTGAGGACGGATCATAAGAAAATACATAACTGCGAAGATCAAAATGAAGGGAATAAATGAAACAAGTGGAGACTGAGCTGCTGCCGGAGTTGCTGCTTGAGCGTGGGCAGAAGAGATGAATAAATCGAACATGTGATTTTCCTTTTTTTATTCCCAAAGATTGGAAGAGTAGTTGTTATAAAATGTCTGGTAATAATCGTCAAATTTTTCACGAAAAATGGCTTCGCGAGCATCTTTAACCATTTTTAAATAGAAAGCAATATTATGATAACTGATGAGCTGGCCTGCCAAATATTCTCCAACATTAAATAGATGACGCACATAAGCTCGAGTATAACGAGTACAGACCTGGCACGAACACTCCGTATCAGGAGGTAACGGGTCTTCTGAAAATCGGGCCTTTTTAACGTTCAAAGGACCATGGGTTGTCAAAAATTGACCATTTCGAGCATTCCTTGTCGGAAGCACGCAGTCAAACATATCAAGACCGGCCCGGATCCCGTTAAGCACATCAAGGGGTTTACCCACCCCCATTAAATAACGAGGTTTATCTTTTGGCATGCTAGGAACAAATTTTTTGCAGAACTCCACCATCTCTTCATTTTTCTCGCCTACAGAGAGTCCGCCCAAGGCGTAACCATCAAAGTTAAGATCTTTAAGACCTTCCATGCTTTCTGTACGCAGATCATGGTGAAGGCCACCTTGGATGATCCCGAAAAGATGTTGGTGCGGCTTAAGCTCCACCGTTTTACAACGCTCGGCCCAGCGATGAGTGAGCTGCATACTTTTTTGAAGAGTCTCTTTATCGGCCGGAAGTTTTGGGCACTCATCAAAGGCCATGACGATATCAGAACCCAGGGCACGCTGAATCTGCATCGATTTCTCAGGTGTGATGAGATGTTTACTGCCATCAATATGAGACTGAAAGGTTACCCCTTCTTCTGTGAGTTTATTAATATCTGAGAGAGAAAAGACCTGATAACCACCAGAATCCGTGAGAATAGGTCTGGTCCAACTCATAAACTTATGAAGACCACCCAAACGCTCAATAAGCTCATGACCAGGTCTTAAATAGAGATGATAAGTATTCCCCAAAATGATTTGTGCGTTCATACGCTCAAGATCTTCCTGCCAGAGAGTTTTAACCGAAGCACGAGTGCCTACGGGCATAAAAATAGGCGTTTCGATAACACCGTGATCGGTATAAATGCGACCCGCTCGGGCCTGGCCGGATGTAGCTTCAAGTTGAAAAAAAGACATGGGAGAGTTTTAGCACAATCTAGGGAGGTTTCCCATTCCAAAGGTGAAATTTTCCAGATTTAGCTGTGGCCTTTTCTATCAAAATTATGGCTTTTGTCTTATGTAGAGCTTTCAATGGTGTTGATCAATTCACCTATCAGGTGTATATTGGAGATATTTATGGTTACTAAGGTAATGCTTAGTAAGTTAGCTCGTAAACAATTTGAGTGGTTACCAGGCCATATAAAAATCAAGTTAACAGCTTGGGTTGAGGAAATTGAATCAGTGGGAATCTCGGAAGTTAGAAAAATTCCTGGCCACCACGATGAGCCGCTTAAAGGTGATCGATTCGGCCAAAGGTCAATTAGACTTAATCGCTCTTATAGGGCCATTTATATTTTAAAAGGAAACAATCACCTAGAATTTATTGTGATTGAAGAGGTTCATAAGCATGATTACTAAAAAGAAAAAATCTTCGACCATGAAGTTTTTAGAAAAACACATTGGAGGACCTCTTAAACTTGGAATGTTGATTGAGTCTATTCGTCTCAGTGATGAAATCTCTCAAATTGAATTTGCAAAAAAATTACATATTTCACCATCCCACCTATGTGACATCGAAAAAGGCAGAAAAGTTATTAGTCCAAAAAGAGCGGCTACATTTGCTAAAATACTAGGATACTCCGAACAACAATTTGTTCGTCTCTCCCTTCAAGGAATTCTAGATGAAGCAGGAATAAGACTGAAGGTTAACTTAGAAGCAGCTTAAGAGGATAGGCGAACGTACTTTTGGGAGAGCTCTAGAAGCTCAAAATCACTGCTCCTGAGTTTTCTTTTTTCTAAGAATCAACATCCCATCCCCATAAGAAAAGAATCGATATTTTTTTTCCACTGCGATTTTATACAACTCTAAAACTTTCTCACGCCCAATGAGTGCACTCACAAGCATTAGAAGTGAGGATTGTGGGAGATGAAAATTCGTGACGAGGGCGTCGATAGAAAACACACTCTGTCCAGGGTGAAGAAAAATCGAAGTTGATCGACCTAGAGGATTTCGGTGATAACTCTCAAGGGTTCTGAGTGTCGTCGTTCCAACAGCGACTCGATATTTGGCCGCTTCGATTTTTCGAAGATTATCTTGATCGATGGAATAAAACTCTTCATGCATCTTGTGCTCAAGGATATTTTCCACTTTCACAGGAGAAAAAGTTCCGGCCCCAACATGTAAGGTAACAGTGGCAAGGATATGTCCCGCTTGCTCAAGGATATTTAAAAGTTCCTGGGAAAAATGAAGTCCCGCTGTCGGTGCGGCCACAGATCCCATTTCTTTGGCAAAAACGGTTTGGTAAGTTTTTTTGTCTTCTTCGTCAGACTCCCCTTTTCTAATGTAAGGAGGAATAGGAATTTTTCCGATGATCTCAAGTTGATTTAAAAGATTTTCGTGAGTCGTATTAAAAGAAACTAAAAACGTCCCATCACCCTTTACGTGCTGAAGCACTACTTTAAGGGGGCCAAAAACGAACTCATCCCCCACTTTTCTTTTTCCACTGGCGCGGATGAGGGTCAGGTAAAGATTATTTTCATGTAGAAGAGAGAGAATAAAAACTTCTGCCTCACCACCGCTTGTTTTATGGCCAATGAGTCGGCAGGGGAAAACTTTAGAGCGGTTAAAGATGAGGGTAGAGTCTTGAGGGAGAAACTCTTTGATGTCCCTAAAGGTGCTGTGCATGATCTCTCCAGAGGCCTCATCGTAGACTAAAAGCTTTGAAGAGTGGCGATCTGGAACGGGACGGTCGGCAATTAGGGCCTTGGGAAGCTCGAAATCATAGCTAGATAGGAGATTATCAGTCATTTTTTTCAGGACCCTTTGATTTTATCTAAATACTCTGTACCCTTAACATAGGAGACTTATTATGAAGAGAAAAATTCTTACTCTATGCCTACTTACTCTAAATAATGTGAGTTTTGCCCAAGATGCCTTGGAAGATGCGATCATCTTAAATGATGAAATGCAATTCTTAGAAGAATCGGCCCGCAATTCATCCACGTCAGCTCCCCTGCCAGCTGCACAAACCACCACTCGAATTCCTAGAGGCCGTCGAGACCTAGGTGAGAGTGAAGGATTGGAAGAAACTTATTTTGATGACACTGAACAAGATTCAATCAGCACAAGAACGGCAGCTCCCAAAAAGCGCTCTTTCTAAGCTAAGCCGAATTTTTTTACCAAAGAAAAATACTTCACCACAAGTTCGTCAATAAAAGACTTCACGACCTGTAGAGTGGAGAAATCTTTTACGTTGGCCAAAAGCATTTTAAAAATATTCTGCAGGATTTGCACAACTGGCCCAAGATTAAATTTTTTAATCATAAACTCAACCATGCCCTTCACTTCTTGCACGTCTTTGCCTTTAACGACATATAAAGGATTTTTATGTTTTTTCATGAGTGAAGCTCCTTATCAACAGTTTCTGTCATCGTCACAAATTGTCTTTGCAGGTCTTTGTATTCAACTGTCTTATAATGAAAGACCGATTTTCTCTGTGCTAAAGATTTACCGAATTGAACTTTGTTCGTAAATGGTTCGTGCACAATTCCTTCTCCAAGTGTGATTTTGATCTGTTCGAGATCATCATTGGCCTGTTTACGACGAGTATCAAATAAGTTTGGAATATATCCTAAGTTTTTTGGCACACTCGTGATTTCCATATCTGCAATATCAGCGACGACTTGTTGAATATTTTTTAAACCTTGCTCAGAAAAACGGTCGGGAACAAATGGATAAAGCACACCATCAGTGGCACAAAGAATATTCACCACCAAAAGGCCCAGAGTTGGGGGGCCATCAATGACAATGACATCATACTGAGAACGAAGATCATTTTTTTCAATAAACTTTTTTAAAATCAACTGTCTTGGGGCATTGATGCCAGCGATGGTGAGTTCAAAACCTGAAAGCTCCTGTCCTGCCGGAATAAGATCAATATGTTCTTCAGTATGAATAAGGACATCAGAAAGAAGAGTTCCGGTATGAAGGGCCTTCAATTCTTTAATAGAATTAATCAGCAGATGATAAATGTGAAGATCTTTGGCCACTGTTCCAAACAAACTTGTGAAATTTGCTTGTGGATCCATATCAATACAGAGAACTTTTTTTCCTTGATGTGCAAAAGCATGGGCAAGGTTAAAGGCCATAGTGGTTTTCCCCACTCCACCTTTTTGGTTCATGAGTGCAACCACTTTTCCGCTTGCAGCTTGCACACCAGACTCAGGTTTAAAAAATGAGAACATAAAATGCCCCTCTGACGTATTGGATCAATGAACTTTAAAATTGTGCCTAATCAAGGGTGGTTTGTAAATCAACGTAAATCAAATCGAATAAGTCAGGTAAAGGCATCAATTGCCCATGCTATTTGACTCTCAACACCAGGGGCCAATTTCCCGATATATTTAATGAAACGATTAGAGGGTAAACCATGGATGGTTTAAAAAACGTCTTAATCTATGTAAGTTTATTGTCACTTTTAAGTGCCTGTGTTCCCGTATCCAAAAAAACAACTTGTGCTGAGGATGAGAGTCTCGATCAACTTAGACGAGTTTGTGTGCCCCTCTCAAACTTAAATCCCAATAACAAGGCCCCCATCAGTACCAATCAAGGCCACACAACGAATGAAGATCTGGCGATCAACTTTGAAATTGTTTCTGCCATTGATCCGGATGGAGATGCTCTTAGTTATGCTATCGTGACAAATCCAGGGCACGGCACATTAACAAACTGTATGAATCGAGCAGGTTCAACAGGTTTAGACGATCGAAGTTGTACTTACACTCCTGCACTTAATTATCATGGAGCAGATTCTTTTACCTATGGAGTAAATGATGGTCAGGCCGAAAGTGAGGCCACTTTAATAGTATCATTTACCATAAATCCAATTAACGATGCTCCCACAGTTACGGCCAGCACAACGACGACGGCCGAAGATACGGCCAAAGTGATCACTATTTCTTATTCTGATCCCGAAGGAGAACTAGCAACAGCTTGTGCCGTTATGACTCCTGTAAATTTAAGTTTAGGAAGTTGTGCCTGTAACGCTTTTGGTGTTTGCCAAGTCACAGTCACTCCCGATTTAAATGAAAATTCAAGCAATCAGAGTTTTTCATTTATTGCTCGTGTGGGCGCTGGGCCACTTTCAAGTGAAACAACCATGACCGTCGTTGTAACTCCGGTTAACGATGTTCCTGTTTTAACTTCCGCTTCTGGATGTAATACAATTTTGGATCAAGATACAACTTTTTTTTGTGGTGGAACACCTATCGTGACTGATCCGGACACCAGTGATACTCCCGCGCAAACTCACCAATGGTCTCTCGCACCGACAAATACCTGCAGTTTTGCAGCGATCAATGCTACTTCTGGGGCCGTCTCGGGATCTACGACAGATGATAACGTTGGAACATGTAATTTCATTTATCAAGTCAAAGATAATTCAAGTGCAACAAATAATACGGCGACAGGGGCGAGTATCCCTGTGACTGTGAATAACCGCCTACCTGTTATCAATGTGGCAAGCACTCTCACTCACGCTCTGGAAGATGGCGGAGAACAACTTCTTGGCAGATTTTCTTCTGATGCTGTTTGTGCAGAAGTTTTTTGTCTTTCAATAGACACTTTTGTTTTTGGGACCGCTTCCATCGATCTTGCAACATCAACTTGTGATGAGAATGGGACATTCAGGTTACAAACGGTTAACTCAACAAATAAAGAGATTTATTTTACCCCGAATTCTGATTACCACTCTGATGGGAATACCTGTATCGTTGCCGTGACTTTTGATGATGGTAACGGTGGAATCGCTTCCGCTTCGGGAACTATTAAAATAAATGAAGTTAATGACTCTCCCACTATCACACCAGCATCAATCTCATCACAAAGTACTAACGAGGCCACATCTTTTGTCGTGGATACAGATACATCAACAGAGGCCATCGACCCACTTACTGTCGATGAAGGTGGTGGTGTTTCCGAAGACTCACAAACCCTCAGCATAAAAATTCAGTCCAGTAAAACCACTCTTATTCCTCATAACAGTGCTACGATTCAAGCTTTTTCAGATGCAGATTTTAGCACTCCATATACCTTTCAATCAGCTGATGCCAGCGGAGTCACTTTTAGCAATCCTGACGGAAATTCTAATCCCGTTTATATTGTTTTAACTCCGGCCGTGGGAGAAAAAGGATCTGCCTTAATCACTGTGACAATTACTGATGATGGAAAAGACACAGGGGTTCTTACTCCTCGAAGTAGCACAAAAACTTTACCTGTTTCCGTTAGTAATAATTCAGTCAACCATAATGACTGGAGTGACATCTACGCCGTGGGTGCTCGTGTACACTCTGATGGCACTGTTGAAGTCGAACCCATTGTTCGACTTGAGTGGAATGTTTTCACCGTCAACAGCGACTCCATCACTGGCTACTGGGTGTACCGCTCAACTTCTCCGGATGGACCTTTTCTTAATCCTCTTCATGCAACTCCTCTGACTGAAACAACTTACGAAGACACAACTTTAACTGATGCAGACGCTGATACGACTTTTTATTATAAAGTTTCTGCCGTCTCTTCTGAGAATGGAAAAGTCATTGATCCGAGTGAGAGTTATTCTGTTTTAAAAGTTCCCATTCCTCTTCATAACATGGCCCTTCTGCATCGCCGAATTGTGAACTTCAGAACATGTACTTCGATGGGTTTGAGTTCAAGCATTGATCCAGAAAATCACAACCGATGTGATTATGTTGGCCCTGGTGATAACTACTCAGGAAAATATGATATCGACTCAGATTATTTCGTCGATCGATATGAGGCATCTTGCAACTTTACGGTGGACTCTTCCATCTGCACTGAAACTGGTGGAGTTGGCTGTATCGGCAATGGAACTCCTGCAAGTGTTGGAGTAACAACCAGTGGAGAAAATGCCATCTATTATAATCGCGAGACTGGTACTTGTTATTATTATAATGGCTTCAGCTGGAAAACCCTGGCCCTCTTAAATAAAACAGAAGTTTTATCTTTTGCGACCTTAAATCAAACCATCAACTCAACTTTAGATATTTCTGGTGGAGCTTTTCCTAAAAAACCGCCGATGGTACGCATCCAACAATTTAAGGCCCACAACTACTGTAAAGCTTTCCCAGATAAAACTCTCATCTCACGCCAAGTTCATATTGCAGGAGCAGAATGGAATCCAGACATTGAAACTGAGGCGGGCAAAACGGCCACTCTCGAAGCAGGAGCTGAACTCTCTTTAACAGTATCCCAGTGTAATGCCTCTAGTGGTGGTGTCCTTAATTTTCAAGATGGTTTTATCAGTGCTCTCTTTGATACATGGACGGCCACTGAAAGCTCTGCTTCAACATCTCATAGTTTTGTGATGTCTGGTTCAACTGTGACTCAAGAGTGCCAATCCCTTTATGGGATTCAAGATCTAACTGGAAATGTTGAAGAATGGACGCTGGATCGGTTCTTTTATAGTAATACGACTCTTTTAAGACCCGTTGGTGATAACATGGGGCCACTTACTAACACATTCAGACCTCAAATGCTGGATGTCACTTATAACCCTTATTCATTTGAAACAAGTGGTGGATCAGAGACAATTGCTATAACAAATTCCATCGCTCCTTTAGCGGATTTTGTATGGGGAGTTCTATTTAGTGATTTAGATCACATTCATCTACCTTTTGGAGTGGCCACTACTGGAACAGCAAATAGTGTCGACATCACGACGCCTTCGTTTAATGAAGACAGTGTGTCTTTTATATCTGCTACGGTTACGGTCGCTGAGGATAATATTATTCAAGATGGCGAACTCTCAGGCATCACAGCTGGTGGCGGATTTGAAGATGGTACCGGTGCTGGACGCTATAGTATGAAATACCGCTCAGTTTGTGATGATTCAGATAATAGTGGTGTTTGTACCGCTAGTGACATTGAAGCGACAGGTACTGAAGAAAATGTGTCAACCGGACTTCGCTGTATGATGAAGGTTCCCTAGGTTAAATTTGCCGTTTCTTTTTTTCCTCTAAAAACTCCCCCCTTTCCCGATACAGCTGAGGCGAAACTTTAAGGACAAACATGTTCGAACCGAAGCACATTCTTTTTCTTCTCACGACTCTGGGTCTACTCAGTGCGTGCGTTCCTGCGGAAAAGAAACAGGCCTGTGGGGCCAATGAAGTTTTAAATGAAACGTTAAGAACTTGTGTTTCAGCTGCGGCCTTCAGACAAAATAACAATAAACCTCAAGGCATCAATCAAGAAGTAACGGCCATTGAGGATACAGATCTTGATTTTGATCTGACACCGGGAACCGATCTTGATGGAGATACTCTTTTTTATGTCCCAGTAACTCTTCCCACTCATGGGGTTCTCACAAACTGCATGACTTTTAATGGTTCAACCGGTGTTACTGATAAAACTTGTACTTACTTGGCCACTACAAATTATTATGGAACTGATTCTTACACGTACAAAGTCAACGATGGCCAAGATGATGGAGAATCCATCGTTAGAGTTTCTATCACCATAACTCCTGTCAACGATGCTCCCACGTTAGTTAATATTTATCCCACCATCATCGAAGATATTTCTACGGCCTATACATTAAACTACTCTGATCCAGAAGGAAGTCTTGGAACTTCTTGTAGTGTGCATACTCTTTCAAATATTTTAGTTGGTGCCTGCACCTGTAATGCTCAAGGTGTGTGTAAGGTCACCATATCCCCAGATGCCAATGAAAATTCCAACTACGCACAAGTTTTTGGATTTTATGCCTCCGTCACAACGGGATCTCTTACCTCAAACAGTATTCATGAGATCATCACCATTACAGCAAAAAATGATACTCCCCTTATTACGGCCCCCACAGGTTGCACAACAACCCAGGACCATGATATCGCCTTTAGTTGTACGGCCAATCCTATTGTGGTTGATCCAGAACTTGCAGAGATTCCAGCACAAACTCATACCTGGGCGTTAAACTCCACCAACACTTGTGCTTGGGCCGCCATCAACACAAGCACAGGAGTTCTATCGGGCACTCCTAATGATGACCAAGTTGGTACATGTAATGTTGTTTTTAAAGTCACTGACTCACTTGGGGCCACCAGAGTTTCCTTACCTATTGCTGTTACAGTTAATAATGTTTTGCCAAATCTTACTCCAACCACGGCACTCATTGTCCCTACAGAAGATGCTGGCACTCAACTCGTGGGAGTGGTGTCTTCAGATACGGTTTGTACGGCCGCATTCTGTTTAACAGGAGATCATCTTCCTTTCGGAACACTCTCACTAGGAAGCAATACTGATTGCTCAAATAATGGAACAATGACTCTGGCAGCGATCAACAGCACAAATACGGGAATCTATTTTACCCCTAATGCCAATTATGCCTCATCGAATAATTGCACCATTGAAGTCACCTTCAGTGATGGCAACGGTGGTTTAGCTGCTGCAGATTCTGTCATGACCGTTCAAGAAATCAATGATACTCCAACCATGTCTCCAGCTTCGATCTCAAATCAAAGCACCAATGAATCCACTTATGTACTTGTTGATGCCGATACCTCAACGGCGATTATTGATCCTATGACAATTGATGAAGGAGGAGGCACTGATGAGAACATTCAAAACCTCACCATTGAGATCAGTTCAAGTAATACGGCACTTATCCCTCACTCAGTAAATAACATCCATCTATTCTCAGATGCCAACATGACCTCACCCTATAATTTTGTATCCGCCACGGCCACTAAAGCGACTTTTAATACCACTGATGGTGACAATGATCTGATCTACATGGCCTTTACTCCTCTGGATGGCGTAACAGGAACTTCCACCATCACAGTGACCGTTACTGACAACGGCACTACAAATGCCGTGGCCGCCCCATTAAGTATCTCAAAAACTTTTACCATAACAGCGACCAATAAAAAATCTCAGCATCGTGACTGGAATGATATCTACGCAGTAGGTGCAAAAGTTCTTTATGACGGAACAATCTCTTCTAATCCTCAAGTTCGTTTGCAGTGGAATGCTTTCACGGCCGTTAATGACACTGTGGCCGGTTATTGGGTTTACCGCTCAACAACATCCACGGGACCTTTTTTAATCCCCATCAATGCGACTGCTTTACCAGTAGGCACGCGCACTTACACAGATTCCTCATTAACAGACATCGATGCAGGTGTGACTTACTATTACAAAGTCATGGCCATCTCTTCAAGTAACGGCAAAGTTTTAAATCCCGTAGAAACTTATTCAACGATCAAAATCAATATTCCTTTTCATAATATGGCCCTTGTTCATAGAAGAATGGTTAACCTCGGGGCATGCAAGGCCATCAACTCTTTATCAGATCCAGAAAACAATAATCGTTGTGGTTATGTTGGGCCAGGGGATAACTACTCAACCTTTTTTGACATAGGATCCGATCATTTTGTTGATCGATACGAGGCCTCATGTAATTACACTGTTTCAACCAGCGCTTGCACAGAAACTGGAGGAGTAGGATGTATCGGAAGTTCAATTCCTACGGCATTTGTAACAACTTCTATTCCTGCGATCTATTACAATCGACTTAATGGTAGTTGCCACTATTTTACAGGTGGTTCGTGGGTTGAATTAGCAAATTTGACCACTGCTCAACTTAACGATTTCCAACTTCTTAATCAGACCGATCAAAGTGTACTGGCCAATAACATTGAATCCACTTTTCCAAAACGCCCTCCTCTGGTTCGTCTTCAACAGTTCAAGGCCAATAATTATTGTAACAATATAACTCCTCCTGGATTTGGTGCTAAGAGCTTATTATCAAGACCTCTTCATGTCGCCGCAGCTGAATGGTCAACCAGTACAGAAAATATCGGCCCTCTTGAGGCCGGCACGACACTAAATCTCACAAGCTCACAATGTAACTCTTCAGATGGAGGGGCCCTCTCTTTTCAGAATGGATACATAAGCGCACTGTTTGATACATGGACCGCCACCGAAGCTTCTTCAGCATCTTCTCATAGTTTTGTCATGGCAGGATCTGATGTAACCGCCAATTGTAAGTCTCGTTATGGCATTCAGGATCTTGTGGGGAATGTGGAAGAATGGAATTTGGATCGATTTTTTAATAGTGATAACAGTAATCCTAACGAGCTCATGTTACCTGTTGGATCCAACTTACCTGTGACAGTTTCCACAACAAGTTTTGCGATGCTCGAGCCCTCTTATAACCCTTATTCATTTTTGAGTTTTATATCCCCTGGAGGATTTATAATTGCTGATATACCTGCAAATATTAACTTTTCAATTTCTTCAAGGATAGGAGCTGCAGGACTTACTGATATATTTCTACCATTTGGCCTTATAGTGAATCATGCAGGCACAGACTCCAAACTTCCTATAGAAGATCTAGCTGCATCCATTTTTAACGATGACTTTCATTATATGTCCACGGAAGTTACCAGTGGAAACGTTGACTTCATTCTAGATGATAATGAACTCGCTGCCCTCTCCTCTGGTGGAAATTTCAATGATGGTACTGGAGCAGGACGCTATACTCTACGGTATCGCACTGTTTGCCACGATTCAAATGATGACAACGACTGTATCGACGCTGCAGACATAACCGCGAACGGCACTGAAGAAAACGTGTTTACAGGTTTCCGTTGTATGCTCAAAGTCCCTTAATTCCTGAGTCATTTAGACTCTCCTAAGTATTTCTTTTAACTTTCCCGATAGAACAAATAGATGAAGGATTAAAGGAAAAAACCATGGTCGGTTTAAAAACTATTTGTATCACATTTTCCGCTCTTGCCATGCTATCGGCATGTGTACCAGACGCAAAAAAAACAACTTCGTGTGGAGCAGGTGAAACAGTAAACGTGACATTAAGAAGCTGCGTTTCTGCTTCGGCCGTTGCTGCAAATCACAGGCCTATTCCTGTTGATCAATCTGAAACCATCGCTGAAGATAATACAATTCCAACTTTTGCGCTCTCACCTGCTACAGATTCTGATGCTGATACTCTTAGCTATCTTGTGGTTGCTAATCCCATTCACGGTACTCTTACAAACTGCATGAATAAGTCTGGATCTGATGGACTCACCGACACCACTTGCACCTATGTGCCCAACACAAACTTTTTTGGAACTGATCGTTTCACTTATAAAGTCAATGATGGCCTTCAAGACAGCACTGACTTTGCAGAGGTGAGCATTGTTGTGACTGCAGTCAATGATGCACCAGTTGTCTCTTCTCGTTATGGAATTCTTCTTATCAACGAATTTACACCAACTGTTTATACGTTTTCTTACACTGATCCCGAAAATGATCTAGCGACGATCTGTAATATTACAAGTGTCACAAATTTCACTGCTACACCTGCTTGTTCATGTGACATTTTAGGAGTGTGTACGGCGACATTTACTCCTGATTCTTTCGAAAATTCTGCGGCGGGAAATTCTTTTAGTTTTGACTATACTCTTTTTGCAGGGGCCACCACCACGAGTACAGAATTTCTTTATGTCTTTGCCGTCAATGATGATCCAATCATTGCCGCCCCTGCAGTGTGTACGACTCCACTAGCACAAAATGCAAATGTTGTATGTACACTCCCTACTGTTACCAATAATGACTCGGCCAACGGTGATGTTTTTACATGGAGTATTGATTCTACATCTACTTGTCAGTGGGCCACTGGTCCTACTATTGAACCCAACGACATTATCACTGCCGGTCTCATCACTGGTGCACCCGATGATGATGATGTCGGTACATGTAATATCGTCGCAAAACTAACTGATTCATTCGGACGTTCAGTCACCTCAACCCATGCGATGACAATCACAAATATTGCACCCGTTCTTACCCCTGCTCCGACTCTGGCCACAATTCTTGAGGACGCTTCTTCTTCATTAGTTGCCACAATCTCCTCAAGTTCAGGATGTGTGGCGGCAGCAGGTGTTGTTTGTTTATCTGTTGATAGAATAAAAAATGGTACACTCTCTTATAGTACAAATCCCGCCACCTCGACTTGTCTGGCCAGCGGATCAATTTCTCGCACAAATGTGGATAATGATACCGTAAGACTCTATTTTACTCCGACAGCAAATTTTTCTGGAACATGTTCTATCAGTCTTACTTTTGACGATGGTAACACTGGTACAGTTACAGAAAGTGGAACCGTCACCGTTACAGAAGTCAACGATGTCCCTACTTTTAATGTGGCCACTATTCCAGGACAAACTGTTAACGATGGATCGGATTTAGTTGTAGACGCCGATACTACAACTGCTGCCATTGATGCACTGGAAATTGATGAAGGGGGATCAACGGTTGAAGATGCTCAGGGCCTTACCATCGATGTGCTCTCAAGTAATACCGCCCTGATCCCACATACTGTCACAAATATAAAACTTTTTAATGATGATACTCTTGCCACGGCCTACACTGCTGGAGCAGCTCCTGGTGGGACAGGTGTACATTTTACGAGTCTAGGTAATGAGGAACCTTTTTATCTTGTCCTTACTCCCATTCCTGGCCAGAGCGGCACTGCCACCATCACTGTGACCCTCACCGATGATGGTGTACCTGCTGGAGTGAGTGTTAAAACATTTAGTATTACAGTCACAAATAAATCTGTTGTTCATAGAGATTGGTCTAATATTTATGCAGTTGGAGATACACTTCTGTCTTCCGGCACCGTCGCTGCCTACGCAAACATTCAGTTAAAATGGAATACATTCACTGCCTATAACGATACCATTTCTGGTTACTTAGTTTACCGCTCGACCAGTCCTACTGGACCTTTCCTCACTCCACTTTCAACCACCCCTGTTTCAACAGGAAGCAATTCTTATATCGATGTTATTGATCCCGTCACCAATCCAACAGCGGTGGCCGGGGTCACAAATTATTATTATAAAGTGAAGGCCATCTCCACCAGTAATGGCAAAGTGATGGAACCCAACTCCACCTATGCCACCATTCATGTAAAACTTCCTTATCAAAATATGGCCCTTGTCCACAGACGTATCGTTAATAAATCAACATGCACATCCATGGGATTAACTTCAGATGCAAACAATAACAATCGATGCATCTACGTAGGTCCAGCAGATAACTATTCAGGTTTTTTTGATATTGGAACAAGTTATCTGGTAGATCGATATGAGACCTCTTGTAATTATACTGACACGGGTTGTACTGGTGGGACAAACGGTGCTTGTATTGGAACTGCTACTCCTGCAGGAGCTGTGACCACAACTTCTGCAACGGCCATTTTTTATAACCGAACAGATGGTGAATGTTATTTTACTGCCAATAATGGAACTCTCTGGACCGCGGTCTCCGCCATGATAACCACAGCAGACGTAGACGCTTTTGCCGTAACAAACCAAACGGCCAGTGCCATTCTTCAAAAATCAACATTTCCTCAAAAACCACCTTTGGTTCACGTTGAACAATTTAAGGCCAACAACTATTGCCTCAACTCTTCAGTAGAGGCCCTTGGAAGTGCAGATGCTAAGACCCTTACCTCGCGTCTGGTTCACGTGGCCGCTGCTGATTGGTCAACAAAAACAGATCAAAATAATTTAGAAGAAGGGGCCGCACTTAGTTTAAGTACCTCTACCTGTAATTCTTCAGAGGGCGGAAACTTAAGTTTTGATGATGGCCTTAGTACACCTCTCATTGATACTTGGACTGGTCTATCGAATACATCAACTCCTCGATTTGTTATGACTGGATCAACAGTTACAAACAACTGTTCATCTCGTTACGGAATTCAAGACTTAGTGGGTAACGTGGAAGAATGGAATCTTGATCGTTTTCATGATACAGGAGTAAACCCAGGCCCTTCTTATAGATTACGTCCTGTGGGTATAAACCTAGGAACTGATCCAAATGATTCATTAACGGTCCATCGACTGAGTGGTTCATTTGCTCCATACCCTGTATATAATCCTTATTCATTTCAAACCTCTACAGCTGACTCTGAATCCATTGGAGATATTTCAACCACTGGAACTCCCTTAAGTTTTGAATTTGAGTTAGGCTCTAGTCTACTTACAGATTTTTTCTATCCCCTAGGTTTACCGACTCATGCGCGAAACAGTTCCATCGCTTTAAGTGCGCTTAACATTGGTAATAAGCTCAACAACGATTACTTTTATCTTCCTACTTTAGTGGGAGATAGCATCGTTACAGTGCTTCAAGATGAAATCTTAGGAGTAACTTCAGGTGGAAACTTTGAAGACGGTACAGGAGCTGGAAGGTACACCATGCGACTAAGAAGTGCCTGTAGTGATGTAAATGCCCCTTTGGGAATATGTTCCGGGGCCGATATCACAGCGACCTCAGAACCCAACATATATACCGGCTTCCGCTGCATGATCTCTGTCCTTCCTTAAAACAGGCAAACTTTGCCTTCCCCATTTTGAACTTTAATTCCATGCGATCTTTTCCCGATATAACATAGGTGAAATAAGGAAAAGACCATGGATGGTTTTAAAACAATCTGGATGACATTCGCAGCACTGATGCTCTTGAGTGCTTGCGTGCCCGAAGAAAATAAAACATCTTGTGGTGAAGGTGAAAGACTTAATACATCGTTAAGAACATGTGAAGCCGTTGTCAATATTCCTGTAGGAAATAAAGCTCCTGTGGGAATTGATCAAAATATCACAACCGTTGAGGATACGATCAGTAACTTCACTCTTGATCTAGCAACAGATCCTGATGGGGATACGATCAGTTATCAAACCGTCACAACACCTTCTCACGGAACTCTCACTCATTGCATGGACCGATCCAGTTCGATCGGGCCCACAGATAGAAATTGTCGTTACACTCCTTCAGCAAATTTTAGTGGAACAGATAGTTTTACTTATAAAATTTATGATGGTTATCAATATTCAGCTCAGAATATTACTGTTTTTATCACAGTTTCTTCTGTAAACGATGCGCCGATTATTTTTAATCAGCTCCCTTTTACAAGTGAAGATGTGCCGTTCACATACACGATCAGTTATTTTGATTCAGAAGCTGATCTGGCAACATCTTGTTCAGTGGCCAATGCATCCAATGTTACGTTGGGCTCATGCCTTTGTTCGGCCTTTGGTGTGTGTACTGTGGATGTTTTTCCCGGAGCAGATCTTAATAGTCTTGTTAGTTCATTTAGTTTTGAAGTTACCATCACCGCAGGTGTCGTATCAAATGCGTTGACTGAAATTCTTGATGTCTTTCCCGTCAATGATCTTCCCGTTCTGACTGAAGCTGCTTGTAACCCTTCGGTGAATGAAGATACGGCCCTGGCCTGTTCTACTCCTACTGTTTCAGATATTGATTCGACTGACACACATACTTGGTCTCTTCATAACACTTTAAATACTTGTTCATGGGTGAGTATAAATAGCTCAACAGGTAGTATTTCAGGTACTCCTAGCAATCAAGATGTGGGAACTTGTAATTTTGTTTATACTGTTTCTGATGGAACGATCACTTTGATTGCAACAACCATTACACTGATAATTAATAATGTTGCTCCTATTCTTACTTATGCTGCCTCATCTCTTGTTACCCCTGTGGAAGATTCTGGAAAACAACTTTTAGGAAAAGTATCCTCCCTTACTGGTTGCGCTGAAGCTTTTTGTTTAAGTGCTGATCATATCACTGATGGAACTCTGAGCATTGATTCATCCTCAACCTGTAGTGGCCTGGCCTTAGAGAGTACTGCTGATGCTAATGTTAAAAACCTCTTCATTACGCCGGCCGCGAATTTTTCTCTACAAAATGGCCAGTGTAACGTCTCCCTCCGTTTTAATGATGGTCATACTTTTGATATCGACACCGCCTCCATACATATACAAGAAATTAACGATGCACCAACGATGACTGATGTGCCTTCACAATCAACAAATGAAGCAACACTTTTAACAATTGATACCAATACCTCCACCACCGCCATTGATCCGATTATTTTAGATGAAGGTGGTGGCAGCGATGAAGATGGGCAGCAGCTCTCTATTAAAGTTACTTCAAGTGACCCCCTTTTGATCCCCCATTCAAGTACGAACATAAAGATGTATGCCGATGTTAATTTCTCTATTCCCTATTCATTTGTTTCAACGGGTGCCGCTGGCACAATCTATGCTAGTGCCGATGGAAACAATGAAAATCTCTTTCTTGTTCTATCACCTGTGGCCGGAAGATCTGGAACGACGACGATCACGGTTGTGGTAACAGATAACGGTACAACTAATGGCAACTCTGCACCTCTCAGTGTAACAAAATCTTTTACGGTAACAGTTTCTAATAGTGCTACCATTCATAATGACTGGAGTGAAATCTTTGCCACTGGGGCCAAAGTTCTTTATGACGGAACAGTGGCAAACACTCCCGTCGTAAGATTGGGATGGCCTGCTTTTACGGCCTTTAATGACACCATCTCTGGATATCATGTCTTCAGATCCACACAGGCCTCTGGACCCTTCATCACACAAGTGAACTCTGCACTTATTCCCGCTGCTGATACTCTTAGCTTCACTGATCCCACGCTCACAGAAGCTGACGAGGGTGTGACATATTATTATCGTGTAAAAGCTGTGTCGGCCAACAATGGTCAGCTGATGGATACAAGCTCTAGTTACTCAACGTTAAGAATTCCTATACCACTTCACAATATGTCCCTTGTTCATAGGAGAATGGCCAATAAAGATACTTGTACGGCCATGGCAAAAACGCCTGATAAATCTAACCATAATCGCTGCGCTTATGTGGGTCCTGGGGATAACTATGAAGGCATCTACGACATCAGAAAAGATCATTTTGTAGATTCTTTTGAGGCCTCTTGTAACTACACTCAAAATAATTTTGATTGCGCTGAAACTAATTCCAGAGGTTGTATCGGAGCTGGTGTACCTGTCACGGGGATTGCAGGTGTTGGCCAAATAAAAGTCACCCCTCTTAATCACGCCATTTATTATAATCGCCTCTCCGGTGCCTGTTACTATTTTAATAGTTCTTGGAAGACGATTGCGAGTTTGAGCAAATCAGAATTAGAAAACTTCGCTCTTCTGAATCAGAAAATTCAAGACGCTACTCTAGATGATTTAAAATCCACTTTTCCGGCCAAACCACCCCTTGTCTTGATCAAACAGTTTCAGGCCTATAATTATTGCTCCGCTGGCACAACAAATCCTTCTTTTGGCATGACAGATAAAACTCTCATCACTCGTCAGATTCATATGGCGGCCTCCACGTGGAGTTCTGAAAATGAAACAGGCGCCGCGGATCTTGAAACCGGTGCAGATCTAAGCTCCGAACTCTCTCAATGTAATGCTTCCTCTGGTGGCTCACTTATCTTTCAATTTTCACTTAATGACTCCCACCGTGATTCTTGGACTGGAACCAACAAAGCTGGATCCCCTCGTTTTGTGATGGCAGGTTCAGATGCCACTGAAGACTGTGTTTCAAAATATGGCATTCAGGATCTGGTTGGGAATGTTGAAGAATGGAATACTGATCGCTATTTTGCTCGAGGAGATGATTCTTTTCATCCCATTGGAAGTAATGTCACTCCTTCTGATCTTGCGACTTCAAGTAATTTTCTCCTAAATGCTTCATATAATCCGTACTCGTATAAAGATGCAACTCCTTTATCCGAAAGCACTCCCCTTATGACCCCAGGTTTGGCTATTGTTCTTGCAACTTTTACCTGGGGAACTCCACCAGGAGTACTCACCGACATGATTGTTCCATTTGGATTACCTTCTCTAGATGAAGATGATTCCCTATTGGCATCCACTGTTACCACAAACGAAGACTCTGTTATTTTTGAAACTAATACTCTTCTAGGTTCCCATGACAATGGGATTATAGATAATGAGCTTGCCGCCCTGGCATCAGGTGGAAAATTCGATAGCGAAGTTGCGGCCGGAAGATACGCGCTGAGATTCAGAACGATATGCGATGACGCCGATAATAATGGAGTCTGTGATGCCGCAGAAATTGAGGCCAATGGCACAGAAGAAAACCTAGGTACCGGCTTCCGCTGTATGCTCCCTATACCCAACTAAACCACCCCACTACCTGATTCATTTGCCCAGTTCTTTTTAATTTTTGTGCTCGTGTTATATTTAACAGATGCGATTTCTTTTTATCATTCTAATGCTCCTGAGTGCCCAAGCTTATGCTTTTGAGCTCATCATGATCCAAGCTGTCTCTGACACGAAAACCACTTTTATTACCCGAAATGGTAAACGTCAGGGAGTCATCCGCGGAGTTACAGGAACCTTTACGGCCGAAGACGTTGCTGTTTTGGCCAAGGCCATTACTGTGACTGGGGAATTCACGCAATGGGAAGTTATCAACCCCAACACAAGACTGCCCTTCGAGAAGGGTGCCATCGTTACTTATTATCCGGCCACTGAATATGTTTGGGCCCTGGCCCCAGAAGCTGATCGCAGAAAACACATAAGAAGTGAAATGCCTGATCCTCGCTCATCTTTAGTTTTTCGTGGGGCCATCTCTCGAGGTGTTCAAGAAACTGTTTCTGGAACAGCGGCCGGTGAGGCCAACCGTGGTGGTTACTCGGGGGATATTCTTTTTGAGCGTGACCTTTTTAATAGTTTTTCTTTTGATGTTGGTCTTCGGTACGAGCGTGAGGTCGTGAACTATGAAGGCACATCATTTGTCACAAAACGAAACCTCATTCTGGCCGACGTTCTATATTATTTCAGGAACCTTCAAGAATACATTCCTGGAAAAGTTTTTATTGGCCTTGGAATAGGTTACGGCATTTCAGGCACCTCAACAGTTGGGGTAAAACAATCAGGCCAAGTAGGACTTCTTCCAGCGGTAAAAGCAGGAATTACCTACCCCTTTGATGATCAATTTGATTTTATTTTTGATTTAGGTTTTGAATCTCTTCAAACTAGTGAAGAGCAGGCCGATGCCACTTCTCAGACGACCACTCAAACAAACTTTAAAACGGCCATTGGCCTTCGCCGTTTTTTTTAATTTAAATCAGAGACAAACTTTTAGCAAAATAATTGATCGGACTATCAATTTGTAGGCCCCCTTTTTGGTAAGGTCTTTTAATTTCTGCCACTAATTGTGTTATCTTTTTAGCACGAAGTTTTTCAGCATAATACATAAGTGACAAACTAGGCTTATCATCACTCCACTTAACTTCGATTAACTCCTCAACTTCTCCATCCTTCAGGATAACAAAATCGACTTCACGTCCTTCTTTATCACGTAAATAATGAAGTTGATAATTATGTCCCGTTTTATCCTCTAGGAAGTGAATTGTTTTTAGTAGATGAGTGGCCACTAAGTTTTCAAAACGTTTTCCTTCATCACCTTCGACGTCACCATTATCAAAAAAATAAACCTTCGGTGGTTTTTGAATCGATCGTGGTAAATTTTTTGTATAAGGTGATACAGTAAAAAGAAGATACATCTTCTCTAGGGCCTCAATCCATCTTTTAACAGTGTTAGGTGCAACTTGAAGATCTTGCGCCAAATTCGACATCATAATTATTCCACCAACTCTTTTTTTAAGTAGTGAAACTAGAAGTGAGAGCGTCTGTATATCTTTAATGGATTCTAAATCCCTAATATCCTCTTTCAGAACATGCTCTGTTCTCTCTTTTCTCCAACGTCTGGCCTCATCTTCATCGTTGTCAAGAAAAGGCTCAGGAAATCCACCAACAGTCATAAGCCTTTTAAAAGCATCTTGTATTTTAATGCCTTTAGGTAATTCATGAAGCGAAAACGGATGCAACCGCCAATAGTGATACCTACCCAACATTGAGTCACCACCACGACGATAAAGATCAAGTCGAGCACTTCCGGTCACTAAGAATTTACAATCCTCTTGATGTTTATCATATTGACCCTTGAGCCAATTTTTCCATCTAGGGAACTTATGAAGCTCATCAAATACAACCAGTCCTTTATCATTTTTCCATTTAAGCTTAAGAATAGAATCTCTATCCTCATCTGAATCCCAGTTTAAATAATTCTCTATTGAGTCATAGGATTTTAAAATATCCCGAGCGAGTGTCGTTTTCCCACACTGCCTTGGACCACCAAGAAGCACCATCTTTTTTTGTAAGTCTTTTTCTATAAAAGGAGTTAGATATCTCATATGGCCATTTTAACATGCATGTTAAAATGGTCAAGGCTATTTTAACATGCATGTTAAAATGGCCTTTAAATGGCAAAAAAAAAGGACCCTATGGGTCCCCTTCCAACAAAGATAATGTCTTAACTATTTCTGATCTTTAATGAGCCCAATCTCCTTAAGACGAATCATCAGCCACTCATGGGAATTTATGGCCGGATATTTTTCACCCTCTCCACGACAAGACGGAATACATTTTAAAATCGTATCAGGATTCGGATGGCAGAAGAACGGCATTGAATAACGGTTCTTTGAAGCATCGTCAGGGTTAACCACTCTATGAGTCGTGGCAGGAATCACATTATTAGTTAATCGAGAAAGCATATCCCCAGAATCCACAACCAGTTGTTTATCATTAGTCCGAACTGGCAACCATTTTCCATCTCGGTCTAAAAGCTCAAGTCCAGACGTCGTGGCCCCCACCATAACGGTGATGAGGTTAATATCTTCGTGAGCGGCCGAACGCACGGCATTTTTTGGAGCACGAGCATCGAGAGGCGGATAATGGATAGGACGAAGGATTGAGTTCCCATCCAGAAGCATGTCTCTGAAAAAAGTTTGAGGTACATCTAAGGCCATGCCAAGAGCGTCCAGTATAACTGTCGCTGTCGTATCTAACCCATTATAGAGCTTTAAAAATGTGTCTTTAAATTCAGGAATTTCACTTGGCCAAATATTATCAGGAAAATACTTCCTAAATTTTTCAGAAGCTAACTTATCACGCCCTACGTGCCAAAACTCTTTTAGATCCGGATACTGAGAGTCCTTTGCATGCTCAACACCAAAGGCCGTATACCCACGCTGGCCGCCACCTTCTTTACAGACGTAACTTTTTTTTGTTTCTTCTGAAAACTGGAAGAACTCATGAATAAGATCATAGGCCCGAGAGGTCAGTTTATGATCAACAGGGTGATCTACCAAAACGATGAATCCATAGTCCTTAAGCCCAGAAAAAAGGTTGTTTGCAAAACGTGCCTTATCATTGTTGGTTCCGTTCACAAAACTCATCAAACTAAGTTCAGGTACTTTTCTAATGGTATCCATACAGTCCCCTCATGAAAAATTGGTGGTGCTGATTAAATAGTCCCTTATGACAGGTCTTGTCTAAGCTAAAAAATAGATAGGACCTAGCTGAAAATGCTATAAAGCTTTTACAGGGTATCATGAGTCCTACTAATACATCGGGTATCCTTGTAGACATATGAAAATGCTCATCTGCCTAGTCCTTTCAATTATTGCCATTTCAACCGCTAACGCCGCGGTTTTATTTTGAGTTGTAAAATTTAAGACACCGATAGCAATTTAGCGCCACAATATTGCCCAGAAATTTAAGAACAATGAAGAAGTCCAAATTGCCCCCCCCCTTTTTTCAGAATTTTAACCTTGTTTAAAATAACGAACTAAAGGAAACTATTTACAAATGATTTATCAAAAAAAGGCAGGGGATGAAAAAAATATTTACCTTATCGATACTATTATCTTTTAACCTACATGCTCAGGATGAAAGTTTATTTGATTTACAAACTAAGGTCGCAAAGGCACTAAATATTTCTCGCGTTTCTTGTAACTCTATTTCCGAGAGTGAATGCAAACGAGGACTTAATAAACTTTTAAAATCTGGTCTCAACTTATCGCCGATTGACTTTGGACTTCTTTCCCCTGTTATTGGCCGATATGATTACGACTTGGATGTAAATGGATTAGTTGAAGTTGATTTTAAATCTGACATAAAAACCATTCGAAACTTTTTTATTCATCAAATTTTTAAATTTCAGCAGTATCAACGTTTTGTTCAAAAAAATCTCAATCGTTTAAATTTTCAAGGAACATTGGTCAACTGTGAATCTTCAGATTTCCGCTTTGAGACATGTAAAGATTTTTTAAAAATGATGACGTCAACAAATGTAAACTTGGAAAATCTAGGCAATATTGAACTTTATTTTGCTGACAACAACAGTTATGTTCCTCAAAAACACTTAATATTAGATCTGAATATTAATCATGAGGAACTTAATCAATATCTGAAGGCCATTACAAAACAATAGTCGGTACATAATCGTTTTAAAAGGATGCGTTCCAAGATGGAAATAAATGGACCGCTACCTAAGCAGCCATCATGTTCATGATGCAACCAACAACAGCACCGAACCCCTTGACTTGGCCGACCAAAACGGCATAACTCTATAGAATTACGAGACTTACGCTACACTAAATGAGTAAAGAAGTCAAGCCAATATTATGGCTATTGTATTCTAGGCATTATCCCGATATAATGCACATAAAGGATGGTCTCATGAGAAAGAACCTAACCGCTATTGGAACAAGTCTTGGTTTTATCATTGATAAACCAATTGCTGATCTCTACAACCTTGACCGTAATACGGTCATAGAGCTTACTCCTAAAGAGGATGGCCTTAATATTCGCTTTATCAAGGGGCCAGCTCCATCATCTAGCGATGATGAGGTTCTAAAGGCTGCTCAGGATATTAATAAGCGCTATGGCAAAATGATGAAGAATCTCGCCAAATGAGTTTAGGGCCTAATTTTCTCACTTATGAGCAGATCATTCTTTTGCATGATGGGCAGATCAAACTATTTGGAGGCCACCATGGAGTAAAGGATGAAAACCTTGTTCGTTCAGCGATAGGACAACCCGAATCAGGTTTCGGGGATGATTACTTTCACAAAGACCTTTATGAGATGGCAGCGGCTTATCTTTTTCATCTTGTAAAAAATCATGCTTTCAATGATGGCAACAAACGTATAGCGGCACTGGCTTCAGCTGTGTTTCTTCAGATAAATGGACTAAGAGTCATAGCTGATGAGGATGAATTTGAAAAATTAGTCCTTGATGCTGCCCAAAGTATTGTAGGCAAAAAAGAGATTGCCGAATTCTTTAAAAGAAATACGGAAATTTTTTAGTTCTGAGTGTTATCCATTCCATACCATTCAAAATTTCAAGCGTAAGTAAGCCTCTGTTTTTTATGTATCCATTACCAAAATATTCTTGGTCCCCTTTTTAACTACTAAGACCTCAATGGTTGCAAACAGGGGAGGCCAATGCAATGTAGGACAATGATGGATGGATTTCACACTTCTTTTTTAGTTATGATACTATAAAGCTGTGAAAAATTGGTGCTCTGTATTTTTGATTTATTTTATTATGGCCTCTTCTGGGGCCCACGCTCAGGATATGAAACCAAAAGAAAGATCAAATCCCCTGCTTCGAGGGCCCATTCCTGAAGGACTAAAAAAAGTCTTACTTGATGACAAGACCAATGAGCATCCATACATAAACGGAAAATATTATTGTCATAATTTTGCTTCTCAGTTCTATCTTCAAAATAGTTCTTTGGTAAAGACCATGGATACATATGATCTTGAAGCAATGGCCAGAGAATGGGGCACGATTATTTCGAGGCTTGCCACTTCAGAAAAGCTTCCCGTTTATTATGTCTCGTTGAGCAACAAAGAACATAATTTCTATCACGCCATCAACGCCTATTTGATGAATCCAGAAAATCCACAGGACATTGAAAGTTATATTTTTATTGAGCCACAATCAGATGAAACCTTTATTTCTTCTGAGCAAGTTTATAACTCATATAGAGATTTTTATGACAAAGGTAATGAAGAAGAAGTTCTTCACGTATCCATCGGAACTTTTGATCAATTTAAGAGTAATGGTTTTATTTATCAGTCTTTTAACAGCAAGCTTCACGAATTTGATATTAAATTCAAATAATGTCTAAGGAGAGATGTTTGAATTTCCTGATATGATCGTTTTTATAAAAAACGTCCCGATTGATAACGTTCACTTAAGTAAACATCATCGTACCCAATCGGATCCAGTTGGACTTTTCTTCTAGGGCGATCTGATAATCCTGACTCATGCCCATGGATGTTTCAAGTCTCACCCCATACTCTGCTTCCAGTTTACATTTTTCCACGTTGAGTTCCTCAAAACAGCGTCGGGCCTCGGCCTCAAAATGATCTGTGCGCAGAGTTCCCATGGTCATGACTCCGGCGAGATTCAACTTCTCATTTTTTATAAGAGCATTGGCCGCCATTTTAAGATCAGTATAGGTTTCAAAACCAGATTTTTCTGCTTCTTTAGAAGTATTGTATTGAAGAAAAATGTTAACAGGAGAACTCAGTTTCCCCTGTGCTTTGATGAGTTGATCTAAAAGATCTCTGTCATGTACGGAGTGAATCGCATAGAGATGAGGGATTTTAAAAAGAGCATTGATCTTATTACTTTGAAGGTGCCCGATCATGTGCCAACGGATTTCGGGGCATTTATCTTTTAAGGCCAGGGCCTTTTCTTCAAGTTCTTGAACTCGGTTTTCACCAAAATCACGGTGCCCCAAAGCATAATAGATTTCTATATCTGATTGGGGCCGTGTTTTGGATACGATGAGAAGTTTTGACCCGGCAGGGAGTTTATGTGTGATCTCAGAGAGTTTTTTTTCAAACTTCTCTTTATTCGTCACTGTCCTCACCTTTAGATTTTTTTTTGCGTTTAAGGCTGATCGTTGCCTTAATGTCAAAATCATATTTATCTACGATTTTATCAATTTCTTTAGAGATATCAATTTTATCCAGATAAGATTTAAGTTCATTTTTTACACTTGCCACAAATTCCGTTTTGGTACTTTTGGCATTCTCAATCAGACCTACCACTATATCTTTTGGAAGGGGTAAATCTTTAAGTACAGTGCGAATGCCTTCTTCAGTCATGAAAGCTGCCGTCACACCTGTTGTAAGAACTTTTTTAAAGATCTCGCCTAATTTCCCATCTTTGTCTTTTTCTTCCATTATAAACCTGCCGCCCGTTTACCGAATGCTTTCATTGTCATCGGAAGATTAGTTGAAACAAGTGTTTTTTCAATCATGCCTAAACCAGGCAAAAATCCTTTCAGTTCCACTTCAAGTGAATACGTCACTTCCGTTTTCCCTCCAAGATCTTTCAGTGTCCATCGGCCATTGTTCACTTTCATCATATCTCCAGTGACCAGAGACCAGCTCACTTCTTGATTTTTTTTGTGATTCATCTTTAATGTGTAAGTGATTTCTTTGATAAGACTGATATCGTATTTAATCGTAGGAGCATCAGCAGATTCACTGACCACAGAAACATTTTTTACACCATCAACAAATTGAGGATACGATTTGTAATCAATAATGGCCTGGTACATCTTTTCTATCGGCACATCAAATACTTCAGTACGTTCTGCTTTTGCCATATAAAAATCCTTTTTTAGTAACGTGGTTTTTTATCAAAATGATGCTCAGCTCTTATATGTCTAATTGTACCAGATTCACTTCTCATGACCAGTGAATGTGTGAGGCATCCCCACGGCTTAAAGATCACACCATCAAGGAAGTTTCCTTGAGTTACACCAGTGGCACAAAACATAAGGTTTCCTTTGGCCAGGTCATCAATCTTAAACACACGAGTAATGTCATCAACACCCATCTTTTTTGCGCGATCAATTTCATCTTGGTTACGAGGTTTTAAAATCCCTTGAAACTCTCCTCCTAAACACTGAAGGGCCGCAGCTGCAATCACTCCTTCAGGGGCCCCACCAATCCCAAAAAGGATATCAATCCCTGTATTAGGTTGGGCCGTTGCAATCGCTCCCGATACATCACCATCGCCAATAAGATTAATGCGAGCACCGGCCAGACGGATTTCATCGATAAGTTCTTTATGACGAGGACGATCCAACACGATGGCCGTTAAATCTGATACTCGACATTTTTTAGCATCGGCCAGACGTTTTAAATTTTCAGTGGGAGTTTGACGGATGTCTAGTTTGCCCTTGCCTTCAGGGCCGCAGGCGATCTTAAGCATATAAGTATCAGGAGCGTGAAGAAGTCCCCCTGGTTCGCCGATGGCCATAACTGAAATAGAGTTCGGCCCTCCATAAGCACAGATGGTTGTTCCTTCTAAAGGATCAAGAGCTATTTCTAATTTTGGTATTCGACCCGTTCCAATTTTTTCGCCTATATAAAGCATAGGTGCTTCATCCCGCTCACCTTCACCAATCACAACAGTTGTTTCGCAGTCAATGGAATCCAGCATGGTTCTCATGGCATCTACTGCGGCCTGATCTGCTGCTTTTTCATCTCCGCGTCCCATGAGACGAGCGGAAGCGATAGCGGCCATCTCAGTCACACGAACAAATTCCATGGCCAAGTTACGATTCATAGATTCATCCTTAGAATAAAGTTAGATTCAAAAAATTGTACTCTTTTTGATTTACTCTATGAAGGACTTAACTTAATTGACGCGCTAAAAAAATCTTCACTTCTTCGGGAAGAAGCTCTGTTGAGATCAGATCCAGAAGAGAATTGACTCGTTCTATTTTGTTCTGATCTGGATCAGCATCAATTTGAAAGACCCATTCATCTTCAGTAATAAGGGGAGAATCTACATTACGTTTTGAAAGAATGCGTCCTGTTTTTAGACCCACACCATCTTCCCATTCTACAAAAGTTTCTAAAAACAGCACCTGACACTTAGCAATTTCGCCGCCATTATGCTGCCATACAAAAACTTCTACTGGGCCATCAGCACGGAGCCAATATTTTAGACGCGCAGGTATATCTAAGCCTTCATGCACCGTATGTAGAGGCTTTAGACGTTTAACGATTTCTTGGGTATCTAAAAAATGGTAAACATTATTTAAAAGATCTTTTTTCTTCTGAAATTCAATGCCTATTCGAAGAGGTGTTTGCCACTTAACCATGCCTGTAACATCAAGGTTGTTTCCTAACCAATGAATATGACCACTAATAGGGGCATCAATCTCAAAAAATGGCCCATCCTCTTTGAGAGAAAGCTGCATTCCTGTATGAGAAATGTCTTTGATCTCGTATACTCGAGAGTTTCCGTCGGTTTTAAAAGTCAGGTAACAAAATGGGAAACGTGGCAAAATACGTTTCTCGTGTTTTTCAAAATCAGATTTTATAAGATTAAATCGTCGTTCCATAATCACCTCGGTTATTCTCTTATTGTAGGTGTTCCGGTATTATAACCCAAGCTAGGTAAAGCTTTCTTAGAGGACGGTGCATGGAAATAAATGATCTAGAGATCGACAATCTTCCCAATCGACTCACGTTCTTTCGAATGTTGATGATTCCCGTAGTCGTTCTAACACTCTATTTTACTCAGGTTACACCTCACTTTCTTCTGCCTTATCAAAGTTATTTTGGCCATATCGCTTGTTGGACTTTTGCAGTGGCATCCATCACAGACTTTTTTGATGGCCACATTGCTCGTAAAAGAAACATCGTTACTGTCTTTGGCTCATTTCTTGATCCTATCGCTGATAAATTTTTAGTCGTCTCATCTCTTCTTATGCTTCTGGCCCTAGGTCGGGTTCATCCTATAATAGTCATCGTTCTCGTTTTACGAGAGATGTACATGACTTCACTGAGACTTCTCGCTTTATCTGAAGGAGTCAACGTTCCAGTAAGCTCCATGGGTAAATGGAAAACTGGAACTCAGATGGTTGCCGTTCCGATGTTAATGATCAATGAAGAATTCCTAAAAATGGACATGCATCTCATCGGAACTGTACTGATGTATATTTCAGCATTCCTTTCGACATATTCGGCACTCCAGTACTCTCTTTCTATGATCAAAAAATTACGGGAAGACCGAGCTGAAAAAAAACGCCACAAAAAAGAAAATAAAAGCATGAGGAACGTGTGATTAAATATGTTTTAAGCTGCGCATCCCCTGGGCTTATTTCAGAACGATTCCTTCAAGATATCCATGACATCATCGAGTCTCATCAACTCGTGATTGAAAAAACAGAAGATCTCTCTCCAAAAAAAATGATGGCCATAAATTTTCTTTTGGAGGCAAATCGCACCACCTCTTGGAAAGATTTACAAACGGATTTTCTAAAGGCTTCCAACTTCCATAAGATCGACATCGCACTCATGGAAAACGACTCCATGAGAACCAATAAAAAAATGGTGGTGTTTGACATGGATTCAACTCTTATTGGGGCCGAAGTTATTGATGAGATGGCATCTGTTTACGGGATCGGTGATCAAGTCAAATTAATCACAGAACGTGCCATGAATGGGGAGCTTCAATTTGATGAGGCCCTCCGAGAACGGGTGGCCCTCTTAAAAGGTCTTGAAAGAGAAAAAATGGAGACAATTTTTGAACGCCTTCCCCTTACTCCGGGAACAGAAAGATTTATGAAAACGATTAAAGGACTTGGTTATAAAACGGCCATCGTCTCAGGTGGTTTTAATTATTTTGCTGAAAGTCTTCGAAAAAAACTCAATATGGATTATGCCTTTGCTAACGAACTTGAGTTTGACGGATCTGTCTTAAATGGCAAAGTCAAAGGAGAGATTGTTAATGCTGCTAAAAAGGCCGCACTTCTTGAGAGCTTAGCACTTAAAGAGCATTTATCAGTTGATCAGGTGGTTGCCGTGGGTGATGGGGCCAACGATCTTCTTATGCTTAAAAAGGCCGGGCTCGGTATCGCTTTTCATGCTAAAGAGATGGTTAAAAAAGAAACTCGCCATCACTTAAGCCATGGCCCCATGACAACTCTTCTTTATTTTTTAGGAATCTCAGGGAATCATTTCGAATGAAAATGTACAAAAGTTTACCTCTTGCTTTAAAAGAGAGAATGGAAGTACGCTGCCTTAAACTTTCAATTAAAGGCCCTCATCTGCCTTCCGAATTATTTGAGTTTCCCTATTTGGAGGAACTTTTTTTGGATGGAGAGTGCACGGACCTTATTTTTAAAACGGAATTTTTTCCATCACTTCGGGTGTTATCAATTAAGTTTCCTAAGTTTAGTGGTGATACGGCCCCTTTTTTTATTTTACCGAAACTAGAGATCCTTAAAATTTTAGAAACTCCTCTTAAAACTCTACTTTTACCTTTAGGCAATGCTGCGGCACCTATTAACTCACTTACAATAAGAGATTGTGAGTTAACTCATCTTCCTGAGGAGTTGGGATTATTAAGTTCTTTAAAAGAGATGAATCTTGCTAACAATAATCTCTCTGCCCTACCTGCTTCCTTTGTCTCTCTCATCAATTTAAAACGTCTTAATCTTGATCAAAACTCTTTTTCTCTTTTTCCTTCTGTGATTACTTCCATGAAAATGATTTCACATCTATCCATTGATCAAAATCCATTTTCTGAAGATGAAAAGGCCCGCATTCAACGAGAATTTCACATCTGGCCAAACTAACTCTTTAGAACTGCCGTACTTGAACAAGAAAAATATTTTATGCCCACTTAAAGAGCTCAACTATTTCTCCCCTTGCTCCGATAGGGTGTTACGGAGAATTCATGAAACTACTAGTCTTTTTCACAGTCTATTTATTCTCTCTGCCTATCTATGCGGCAGAGGTAGAGAAATCTTTGCGCTCAAAGGTCATGGAACTTTTACCAAATGATCTCCAATCCCTGTTGCTAAGGCCGAACATTTCGGAATTTAAAAAGACTCAAAAAGATAAAATCAAAAGACAGGAAAAAGATGGCCTCTACCTTCATTATTTTGAGAACAAAAATGATGTGGTCGTAGGCCTCAAAAATAAAAAGTTCGATTATTTGTATGTTGAAATGCCCCGGGCCATTCAAGGCAAAGAGAAATCTCTTTTCTCAGAAGCCTATTTATCCTTGAGCGCCAAAGAAAAAGAGGATCTCACCCGTGCCCAGAATTCAGGGGACCACGATACGGGAAGATTTATCACCATTAAATTGATAAAACAGAACATTGAATTAGTTTTTTCTAATACCGAAGAGCGCCTCATCCACTCGGTACTCATACGACAGATGGATGGTAAATGAAAACCACCATCCTCCTATTCCTATTATTTTCAACTCTGGTTCAGGCAGAAGAGAACTGCGATCAACTTACAACATCTGAGCTGGATAAGCTTGCCGCACATATGGAAGAGATTGAATGGTTTGCAGTTTCAAAAATAAATGTGCAAACCGCCTTTTGCTCAAGAAGAGATCCTTTTTCAGCTGAGGAGATGACGACATGGCTCGGTGACCACCATTCAGATCTTAAAACAAATGAATCCATTTACGGAATTAACTTTGAAGATGAATCCCCCGAGGATTTAAAAACTTTTAAGTTTCTCACGACTGCCACTAAGTTTGGTAACATCCCAGACCCTGAACGTCAGAAAACCTTCACTTCAAGCTGCACCAAAGTTGATTGTGCTTTAAAAGAAATTTTTGGCGAGGAATTAGCTCTGCCGCTAAAATTCATGCATAGGCGTTATGGTATGAATGGCTCTCATCTGACTCAGCCCAATTTAACTCCCTGGAAAAAAGAAAATCTCGATCATGTGTTATTAAGTCTTTCTGATTTTCCAGACGGCATCTTTCCTATTCAAGAAAATCGCTCCCTCACCCGTTCCCTACCCGGAATGGGTGAGGGAGTTTTAGCAAATGCCATCATTACCGTTTATGATGAGTGGGAAAAAGAGGATACAGAGGGCAAACGTTCGTCCATCACCCATGAACTTGGTCATACCATTGGTTTAACAACAAAAATGGATAAATCGGAAGCATGGATTAAAGCAAGTGGATGGTCTAAGATTAACATCTTGCACGCATCTGAGGCCACAATACCTGATGTGTTTGTCTCCCGTTATGCTAAGACCAACTCCACAGAAGATTTTGCAGAATCAGTAGTCGCTTACCGCTACAACCCCCAGCATCTAAAAAAAATTTCTCCTGAAAAATACGAAATGATCAAACAAACCGTCTTTGATGAGGTTGAGTACACTTCACAAGAAGCCTGTGAACAACCTGTGCGGTTAAGCCAAAAACTTCAAGTTGCGGCCATGAACGAAATCAATAAGTGGGAGCCCACTAACGAAGAACTTAAGACCATGGCCAATACATGTAACCCCATAACGTTTTCTGAATTTACTCAAAAAGGTTACATTGATACCTCATCAGCATCTTTTCAAGCTTGTTATGAGAAGGCCTTAAGAACCCATTTAGGCGATGTGATCAAAAAACCCTTGTTTGATCATCCATACAAGGATTATCTGGACCCCATGCTTCGAAACATTCAGATGGATCTTTCAAAAACGAAAATAGATTTTATTTCTAAGATTCAACACACTCATAAAAAAGATCTATATAAGCACTATATGGATGCCTTTAAGAAATTTGGGTGTTACCCAGGCTCCTCCGACTATGCTTTTATAAAGTTTGAGTACAAGGCCATGGGAATGGATTTATTGGATGTCTATAATGAAAAAGCCATTGTTCAGATGGAATTAAAAGTATGTGCAAATAAAAAGAAATATCTCAACATGAAGATGCACGACTTCATTAAATAGACTCTTTCGGCCTATACCCCACACAGACTAAGCTGCCGCAAACGGCGAGATGAGAGCAAAAATTTAATGACGACAAGCTCACCCAAGGTCTTATAATTCATCTTTCCAAGAGGGCCAGATCAGTGATTATTAAATCATAACCTCAGCTATTCAAGATCAAATTTACAGGCCGTGATGCTCCTAAAAGCTCGGTGAATAGGAACAAGACTGGCCCTTAATTTTACATCCAAAACATTTGCAGACAGCTTAAAGGTAAGTTCTTCTAAGGCCCAAGGAGATTTCACCCCATCGGTAAGCACTGGCACCTTGGTGACATATTTGATTGTATCACCACTGATTTTGCAAAATGCTTTTCCTTTAATTCGACCATTAGTTCTTGTTGGATCATTACCGTTAAGAAAGATTGATTCAAACTTCACTACGTTCCTATAAATGTCTTCATTTTGCTTCGGCTTAAACTGAGTGACGGTTAAAAGACCGTTTTCCTTCAAGAACTCAATCCCACATAAGTGATCGCTACTCAAATGATAGACATCACTTCGGGCCTCTTTGGAGTTCTCTAGGTTTAGTGGCAACACTTTCACTTCTTGAGAAGGGATCTGTGCTAAAAGCTCAGAAATTTTATCCTCACATGCTTTCAATTTTTCAGGACTTGATTCAAGGTCATTCGAAGCTTGCAGAGACATGCTCACGAGCAAGAATGTGAAACTTAACCAGTTCATAGATGACTCCTTATGGAAAAACAGAAAGGAATAGTTTAAAGATTGAAGTTAATAACGCGCACCGCTATACAAATCAAGGATAACTGGCCCCTGATGTAAAAAGTAATGACTTTAACGGGCGAAGTGGTTGGAATTCCTTGGCGTAAGTATGCAAAAGGGCCAGATCTCCGGCCCTTATAATTTCTCTGTCTTAATATTCAGATATTGAACTATTCAGAGACTACATTTCACTACCATCCACAACTAAAACGCTGTCGGAATTGTCTTCTTAAGGTCAACGTACACCCTGTATACGGACTTCCTAATGAGCTACCAAGGTCGACAAAAATGATGTCACTAACAGGAAGTGCATGATCTGGCCGCTGATAACCACAATCATTATCAGCCTTTTCTTGTAAAGCAGCTTTTGCATCTTCGGGATGGGCAGGTTCAACACATCCCCATCCAAATGGATATTCTTGGATAATGGTAACTTCAAATCTGTTCTCAGTGTCTGCTTGAGAATAACTACTGGTTATAAAAAGTAAAAGTGCCAATGTTTTCATCTGTATTCTCCTTTTGAGTTGCTAGATGTGGAGTTATATTTAGCAAACCTTTATCTTGACTAAAAATGAATATTTATCCATAACTCTTAACCTATGGATATAGATCGAATTCGCTACTTTCATGCCTTTGTTGAAACCGGATCTCTGGTTAAGGCTTCAGAAATTCTCCACATTTCTCAGCCTGCCCTTTCAAAGGCCCTTAAATTGTTAGAGAGTGAATTAGGATTAAATCTTTTAGAAGCAGAAGGTAGAGGATTAAGACTTACTCCTGCAGGTGTACTTCTTCATCAAGAAACTAGTCATCTGTTATCCCAATGGTTCCAAGTGGCAGACAAAGTGAAACATAAAGGAAGTATCGAGCCCACTCGCATTGGAACGTTCGAAGTCTTCTCAACTTATTTTCTGCGCAAACTCACTGCATCGATTGCCCTCAAAGCTTTGGAACTTCACGAGTACATTCCTGGTAAATTAGAAGACGCCATATTAAATAACAAAGTGGATATCGGTGTGACTTACCTACCTATTCCAAAGTCGGGACTTGATTTTACTGAAATAACCAAGATTAAGATGGGAGCTTTCGGATTAAAAAAATATGTGAAGAAACCTATCACAGACCAAACCTTTGTCATCCCACTTTCGCCCTTGGAAGGAGCTCCAAGTAAGATCATAGGCCTAGATGGATGGCCAGATCATAAGTTTCAGAGAAAAATCGCATATCGAGTGACTATGATGGAGTCGGCCCTTGAATTATGCCGGCAAGGTTTAGCCGTCGCTTATCTTCCAAATTTTGTGGTGGAGATTCATAATCAGATGCTTCTTCCCGAGTATAGACTCTATGAACTAGAAACGCCGATACCTACGAAAGACCGTTTACAGTCAGTTTACTTAGTACAAAAAGTTAACTCTGAAGAGTCCAAGCTTTACCGGCAATTCGCAGGAGTGTTACGAACGTTAAAGTAATGATTCCAACTGGCTGTTTGGATGGATTTTATTCGCTTTACTGACAAAAGGGCCAGGTCTCCAGGCCCTTACAATTCTTTGTCTTAGTGTTCACATTTTGAGTCGATGATCAGAGTTTCCATTACTGAAATTCTTGAGAGTGTATTCAAGTGTTATCTGGAAGAGTTATTGCGTAAAGACTATTCTCTTCTGTTACTAACATAGGAGAAAAACATGACTGATGATTTTAGAATTGATATACCTTTTGAGAAGCGGCCACCTCGTTTGAAAGATCTAATTAATAACCATGTCATGGGAGATGTTTGGGTTAGAGATACCCCTTTTGGACCTGTCACAGACTCACTAAAAATTGCCGAAAAATTTGACATGAATCATCAGCATGTACTGCGCGCAATCAGAAAATGTAAATCTGAACTAGGAACAGAGTCCAAATTTGGACTCTGTTCAAATATTATAGAAAACAACTACTTAGGAGGGCCAAAAGGACGCAAAACTAAGCGTATAAAATACGATATCACTGAGTTTGGTTTGGCACTTTTGCTGCTTTATATTAGTACTCCCAAGGCAAGATTAATTTCTGCAGAGATTATCTATCGATTCTTTATTCTTAAAACATATTTAACTGATATGAGCAAAAATCAAATTGGTGCTATCAAAGGCCACTATCGGAAGAAGATGAAATAGATAAAAAAAGGTACGTTTTTATAAGCGTACCTGATTTATTTGAATTTTTTGTCTTAAAGAGCAGTCCTCGAATCAAATCTTAGAGGTTTTTAAGATCGACGAGAACTTCCTGAATATCTTTCCATTTAAATAAGGTTTTACCACCTCACTGGCCTCACAACCTTTGAACTGACAAAACCTTGCTAGATAAAAACTTCTTCCAATTTAATACTTAAATTATTTTAAAACGCAAATCCCTTTGCTGGTTAAACTGAATGGGCCTTTATCTGTGACTTTAGTTCCATCTTCAGCAACAATACTAAAACTTCTTTGTACTGTGTTTTGGTAAAGATCCACTTCAAAGAATGGCAAAATCAATGGGTTCTTAACCTCAACATAAGTTTCTCGCTTAGTAGAACTACTCTGCCCCATATCAATAATTTGCATAAATCGAGCATTCACTTTCATTACATTTTTTGCCGAATCTTTAAGATCCTCAGTGGTATAAAGTGAGAACTGTGTGCTTAAGATGCTTATCCCACGAGAATGGTCCTTATCGGCCATTGCAACTTCATGGAGTCCTGACCCCTCAAGTATGCAATCTTTCACATTTGACTCTTCATTAACAAAACATTGACCTTTATCAGTGTCAAAGCTCACTTTAAAATCTGGATGATTAAATACACATTTTGTAACGGCTATTCGGAAGTTTCCATTATAACCGAAAGAGGTTCCATCGTCCTTACAGTTAACATCGTTGATCACTTCTGAACGGATAGGAGCATATTCATCTTCAGGAAATCCTTCCCACACTTCAATTGTTCTTCCCGTCTTTTTTTCTAAGACTTTTTTCACAGGTAGTTCTTCAGTCATGCTGATCTCACAGTCATAGACAGCTGCATGAGCGAAAGAAATTAATAAAAGCCCCATAGCAAATACATTTTTCATCTTTATCCCCTTGTTGGATTTTAGTTATAGCAACGCCAGTCGATGGTCTTGCCTTCGTTATATGGTTTTAAATTTCGTTATTTAATCTCTATTTTTAGAGCAGTGGTCGATGAACCTGCCATTGATAATAGAGCATATGGTACTTAGAAAAATCCTCCGTAAATTCTTCAGATTTTTTAAATCCACATGCCTCTACAGAAAAAGTCATTTTTGCAGGCAACTTCTTCTGGCCCCACTTATTTTTCCTGCTTAAGAAAAATTCGTCACTATCAAGTTTAAGGACTGTACTATAATCTTTACCCTTACCTAATAAGATTTCCTTCTCCGAATTTTGGGTTCCATATTGTAGGCCTGATAACAGAATCTCATGGGCCCCACTGTCTTCATGATGTTTAAATGAGATCTGAATCTTCTCTGTAGGACAGGCCAGTGGCAGCACAATAGTAAAGCTTCTCCCTCTAACCAGGCCAAAACGTTCCACAGTAACAGTCGTCTCAACTCTTCCTTGAATGATTCCTAACTCAGTTAGCTTTGAATCTAGTGTAAAGGAATTGATGAAGCCTTCAGAAAAAATCTCAGCAACTAATTTTCTTACTTTCGAAGAGTCACTTATATCAATCTTTTCAAACCGCTTTTTATATAACCTGGTTACTTTATAAATCGCTTCATGTATTTCTATAGCTGCCTGACTCTGAGGATTCATCAACTTAAAGTATTTTATGTCCCTAATAATCACCTCTTGATCCAAGTCTTCTATCCAGTTCACAATTTGACGATACTCACACCCATTATCTACGTACCATTCATGGGAATCGAGGACTTTACTTAAAGTCTTACCTTCTTTATCTAAGTATCTATTTGGGCTACGTAGATCTTCGATCACGACTTGAACCATCCGGGCAAACCCTGGCCTTACTTGCCGTAAGAGGGCGAGCTTTTCACTTACGATTTCCTCTTTCGTTGAGTGTCCATCCCACTCATGGATTTTTAAGGTATACCGATCTCTTCCTTCATAGAGATCAAATGCTTCAATGGTCTTAAAAGATCCATCAGGATTCGAGCAAAGGTGTCCACCCCCGCCATTTCCACCTTTGTCTCCAGCGATTGCATTGCCCATTCCTAGGCATGCCAGCATGCCCAACATTAATTTAAGTTTCATTTTTTTTATCCTTATTCATTTGTAATTTAGTAAACGGAAAGAGTTGCATCGAGAGACGGTAAACTTCCGTTCGTTTTCCCGTCTCGAGCACCCCGGCAAGTTCGTCGTGGAACTTCCGGATCATTTCTTTGGCCACGCTTAACTGATTAGGATTAATCGCCATGGTGACATACGTGAAGTCTCGCTCGTGAACACTATCGCGACTCAGTGATTCTTTTGCGAGATCAAGTGTGACCTCATGGCTTTTTCTAAGGGATAAATTAATCGTGTCGTCTGATGATCTGACTGCCGAGTGCACTCGAACTAACTTGTCTGAGACATTTCGTTTGATAAATTGAAGCTGCAAGAGGCGTTTGATGACTTCAAGGGCCCTTGTCTCCGAAATTCCTAAGCGCTCAGCAATCCACTGCGAATCATCTTGAAAGTCATGGCAATTCATAAGAGAGAGAACGGCATAATGCTCCCATTCGGCCATCATCTTAAACTGAGAGGCCTCAATTTCAAGATAGCGGGGCTCAGGCAGACCTGCTTCTTCTTTTGTCTTTTTGATTTTTTTCTCAGGAAAAAGCTCTAAAAGCTCGGTGCGTTTCTGGGGATCAAGGAGCAGCCTCCTTGCAATTCGTTCGGCCAGATCCCGCGAGACCTTGCGTTTTCCATTCATAATGGACGAAAGGGCCCCAACATGCACATCAACTTTTTTTGAATATGACCTCAGGGAATAACTTGGATTCTTTGTCTGAAGATCGACGAAATTATTCCGGAGTAAATGCTGGAGAGCAATTTGTTCTTTCATGAAGTGAACTATAAAGGGCATTGGTGTTCCGCTCAATGCCTTATGAAACAAAGTGTCGCAAACTTCCTGCGACGGGTTCTTTTATGAAATTTTTACATGCTTTACAAGGCAGAGAACAGTGACTGGATAAATGTCGCCTAGCTTTTGCTCACCTGAATAATTGTTTTAATGGACGGATGGCCTAAGTATGCAAAAGGGTCAGGTCTCCACCTTTTCCATCCTTTGAGATGCCAATTTGGCATCTCAAAGATTCATACTCCTCTTCTGATAGCTGAAACATAAAATCTTCCGGGAATCGATCTTCGTTTCTCTTAACCTGTCTATTTAAGGCCCCAGTTTCTACGGCATACAATTTTGCCAAATCGCTATCTATACCCATCGCAATTTAAATTTCAGGTAGGGCCTTCACGGCCCGTATAAAAAATCATAAACTGGTTGAATGCAAGGATTCCTTACGCCAGAACAAAGATCTGAACTTTTTCACGAACTCAAAGTT
>Ga0247843_1001568_pt1 | contig 45632 bp, 41 predicted proteins | sample LaCruzMarch2017__FD_192420 | JGI IMG/M metagenome (GOLD analysis project Ga0247843, IMG submission 192420) | Freshwater microbial communities from meromictic Lake La Cruz, Castile-La Mancha, Spain - LaCruzMarch2017_8m | ecosystem: Environmental > Aquatic > Freshwater > Lake | place: Spain...
TTGGACTGCGTTGGTTCGGGCGGAACAGACCGCAGGAGGTCTGCCCCGCCGCTCACCGCCTTGCCCAACCCAGAATTCCCCAGCCGCAGAACCCCTCCCCATTTTCAGACAGGCTCTGAGGCCCCATGGGATTTGAACTGCATCGGATTGGACCCCGACGGTGCTCTCAATCACCGGGCTGAGATTCGCCGTTCTGGATGATCCTCACCGAAAACGCGGTCATGCCTCCCGAGGCAAGGCTGCCTACTTCTTGTCGGCACCCGTCACGTCGATGGCCATGGAGATTTTGGTCGCTCCGGCCGCCTTGATGGTATCGAGGACCCGAAGGACGTTGCCATGGGTGGTCTGGTAATCAGGCTTGAGGTAGAAGGGGTAGTTGGTGTTCGACGCCAACTTCGCCTCCACACGCCCAGCCAGTTCCGAGAAGGGTAGCAGCTTCCCGGCAACCTTCAGATCGCCGTCGCGGTTGATGATGATTTCCATCATGTCCGGCTTCTCCGAGGACTTGGGCGCCACGGCCGACGGAAGGTCCATTTGCAGTGTGCGCAAACGATTCATGGTCAGGGTGACCATCATGAAGGCCGCCAGAAGGAAGAACATCACATCGATCAGCGGAATGATCTCGACGCGGGCCTTCTTGACGGAGGTGGGGGATCCCAGATGCATGAGGGAGAGTCGGTCGGGTAGGTTCTAGTTCCGATTGCGTTCGGCTTCCTTGGTGACGAATGACACCCGGGTGAATCGGGCCGAACGCACCTGCTGAAGCACCCCGCCGACGGCGCGGTAGGGAGCGGACTTGTCGCCAGTGATGAACACCGGCGTCTTGGGGTTCTGCTTGTAGCGCGAGTTCAGCTCCTGGATGAGTGCCGCGGTGTCCACGACATTGGTTCCGATGGCCACGGTACCGTCCTTCTCCACACCAATGTTGATGACATCCGGCTTGAAGTCGTCAGCGGCTTTCTTCGCATCGATGAGTTCCATCGGACGCGTCTTCGACTGCTGCAGGCTCAAGGAAACCATCATGAACGCCGCCAGGAGGAAGAACATGACGTCGATCAAGGGCACGATTTCGATGCGCGCCTTCTTGATCGGGATAGGCGACGAAAACTTGCCGCGCTTCCCGCTGGTTGATGCGGCACTTCGGCCGCCCCCTCCTCCAGCCATAGGTCAGGCGTTCTTGGCTGCGGTTTCGCGGCGGAAGGCGGCCGTGTCGAAGCCTTCCTGCTTGGCCTTGGTGACCATGACCTCGACGTTGGTCGCGGCGGTCTCCAGGTCGAACTTCAGCTTCTCCATCATCTCGTTGTAGATGTTGAGGAAGAAGACGCCGATGATGGCGATGCCGAGACCCGCGGCCGTAGCGATGAGCGCCTCGCCGATGCCGCCCTGAATCTCGGTCATGGCGCCGGCGATGCTCGACTCACCCATCTTCTGGAAGGAACCCATGATGCCGGTGACCGTACCCAGCAATCCGAGGAGCGGCGCCAAGGTGATGCACGTATCGATAAGCACCATGAAGCGGCCGGCCCGCTTGATCTCCATGCCGGCGGCCACTTGGAGCGCACCCTGCAGAGAGCCATGCACGTGGGTCAGACCATGGTAGATCATACGCACCACCGGGTCGTTGGATCCCTGGGTCTGGGCGACGGCTGCCTTGAAGTCGCTGTTTTCCATCGCCCCCAGAGTGCTTTCCAGTTGGGTCATGTCACGGCGGCGCCCAAGGAGGAACCAAAAGATTCCGCGCTCAGCGACAACCGCAAACAGGATGATGGCGACGAGGGCGATCGGATACATGATCGGTCCGCCCTTGGTGAAGTATTCGGCGAGGGTGTTGGCGAGCATTGTGGCGTCAGTCGGGTGGGTTGAAAAAACGGTATCTGAGATGAGAGCGAAGGTCTCGGTAGGTCAACGAAGGCGGTATTCGAAGGGAATGATCCAGTCCCCGGCGTCCTCAGGGCGAAAACGCCAGAGCCGGCGGACATGCTGGCGGAAGGAATTATCGAGAGTGGAGCTTCCGGACGAAGACAAAAGCTTCATCTCGATGATCCCACCCGTCGCATCGATGGTGACCATGAACTCTCCCGAGCCCGTCTCGCGACGGACTTGTGCCTCCCGTGGATACGGAGGTTCCGGGGTGAAGCGTCCCTCTCCGGCTCCTCTGCCGGATTCAAAACGCCGCGGACCGGTCGGAGCCGGCGCTGCGTTGCGGCGAGTCTCCCGCGGGGGCGGCACGGCGAAGTTGGGGTCCTTGGAAATGATCACCGGCCCTTTGACTTCCACGGCGAACGCCACATTGGCATCTGCCGGAGCCACTACGACCGCCGGCACAGACACCGGTTCAGCCGGGGCGGGTTCGTCCGGAGGAGTGTCATCCTCGGAGACCACCTGTTGCTGCGGCTCTGGCTTGAATTCGCGGATTTCGACCGGTTGCACCACTTCTTCAGCGGTGAACTTCTGGAGCACCAGTCCTGGGGGATGAGCAATTCCGAACACTCCGCCCGCCAAAAAGAGCGCACACACCGTGTTCATCCAGATCAAGCGACGACCGGTGTCTTCGGCAACCTGCGGCAAACTGGATCGGTACAGTTCGGATTGCAGCGTGTAGGCGGAACCAGCGCTGACGGCGGCAAAAGCGACACTCATGATCAGAGATTCCTCCCAGAAACGGGGCGGTAGTAGTGAGGCTGAGCGGGATATCCGGGGCGTTGACGGTCCGCAACGGACACGGGCCGAGGGCAACGCCCTGCGGGCTCGTTCTTCAACGGGATCGTAGTAGGGATAGAAATGGGGATCGGCACCCAAAGCTGGGGTTGCTGGAACCAGCCCAAATCGAGCAAGCCTTGAGCCCACACCTTCAGGGGACCGGCATTGCCAGTCCTAGAACGGACAATCTGTAAAAATTGAGCCAGATATCTCATTTCCTCAACCTATCTCCCCGGAAGCGATCTCTATGCCATCCGGACGCATCGCAATTGAACTTAACCATGAACGGAATTCAGCAATGAGCAATGTTTGGGTGTATGCAGTTCATTGGCTGCCGGACGGAGCCGTCCTGAAAACGCGAATCCGTCCGATGTTCTACGCCTCAATCGCGCGGCGTCAGAACGACCTGGGTCCCGGTGAGGATATCGTGCAAGGCACGCTTTTCCGGGGCCAACACCATGAGGTAGCCCAAACCGAAACTCAGAACGCTGAGCAACTCGGCACAGTAGCGGCGCAAGGCCCCACCATAACTCAGAGGCACGCCTTCGAGGGTGACCACGCGGAGTCCCAGCAACCGTTTCCCGGGAGTGGCTCCGAAACGCCCTTGAAATCCCACGCTATAGACCAGACTCACCGCGATATAGAGGGCGGTGAACATCAGTTGGAATCTCAGCAGCAGCCAAAGATCCGGCTGGGCATCGCCGGTCAACTCCAGCTGTGCCTGGACCTGCTTTAGGAGCTCTTGGAGGGATTCACGCCAGGGCATCACCACCAAGTTCACCAAAAAAAGAATCACCATCCAATCGGCCACGAAGGCGACCAGACGGGGCACGAACCCGGCTCGGTAGAAAACTGGAGCCGACGGTGACTCAGCCTCGACTTCCGGACGGGCCAGATCCCAGGCCAGCTCATGACGTACCGAAGCCACGAGCCAGCGTTCATCGGCCTCGCTCCAGACCAAAGTCGCTGGACCCAACCGCCCTTCCTGGGCCCATTCGCGCAATTCCTCCAGTGAGCCGGAGTATTCGCGGCCATCAGAACCGATCATCGTGTAGGGTGAAGACATGAACGAGTCTGCTGACATAGTGCCTCTGTGCAGAATCAGCAACCGACTTCATGATTGAAGATATTTGAAGCGTTGCGGTTGAAACCGTCTCCGGTTCCGGGTGTCCTTGATTTCAGCGTCGCTCCTTCCCTCATGAATTTCACCGACTCTCCCGCCGTTTCCGTAGCCGCGATCGAACAATTGACCGCCCGGCGACAGGCACTGGTCGAGCAAATCGGCAAAGCGGTGATCGGGCAGCAGGAAATCATCGACAACACCTTGCTGACGCTCTTCGCCGGGGGACATGCGCTCATCACCGGCGTCCCGGGTCTGGCCAAGACCCTGCTGATCCGCTCCCTCAGTCAGGCGGTGGACCTCCAGTTCAACCGCATCCAGTTCACTCCCGACCTGATGCCGAGCGACATCACCGGAACGGATGTCCTGGAGGAGGATCCGGAATCGGGCCGGCGGCGGCAGGTGTTCCTGCCCGGGCCGGTGTTCTCCAATCTCATTCTGGCCGACGAGATCAACCGGACACCGCCCAAGACCCAGGCGGCCATGCTGGAGACCATGCAGGAGCGACAAGTCACCGTGGGCGGAAGGACCTACCCGCTGCCGAAGCCCTTCCACGTGTTCGCCACCCAGAATCCCATCGAACAAGAGGGCACCTATGTGTTGCCCGAGGCGCAGGCCGACCGGTTCATGTTCTGCCTGAACACCACCTATCCCTCGCTGGCCGAAGAAGAACGGGTGGTGCGGGAAACGACCGGCACCTGGCAAGCGGTGATCACACCGGTCATCACGGGGGCTGAACTCATCGAGGCACAGAAGCTGGTACGCAGTGTTCCCGTCAGTGACGAGGTCATTGCCTATGCAGTAAGGCTGGTCTCCCGCACCCGGCCTGAGACGCCGGATGCCCCAGCTTACATCCGCGAGTTTGTGCGTTGGGGGGCCAGCCCGCGTGCCTCCCAATTCCTGGTGCTGGGAGCCAAGGCCCGCGCTGCGACCACGGGGCGCCTCTGCGCGGACGAAGAGGGGATACGGCATGTGGCCCGACAAGTCCTGCGCCACCGCATCAATCCCAACTTCAACGCCCGCGCCCAAAAGGTCGGTGTAGAGACCTTGATCGACCGTCTTCTAAAGGACGTTCCCGTCCGGTAACCCCGGTCCGTTGCCGGACTTCTTGAAGCCATGTCCACACCCCTCCCAATCGACTCGCGCTTGCTGGCGTCGGTGGAAGACCTGCCGCTCTTGGCCCAGACCATCGTAGAGGGCTTCCTGGCCGGGCTTCACCGCAGCCCATTCCTCGGCTATTCGACCGAGTTCGCCAGCTACCGTCAGTATGTTCAGGGCGACAATCTCCGCCACCTCGACTGGAAGGTCTGGGCGCGGAGTGACGCGCTCTACGTCAAGCAGTTCGAAGACGACACCAACTACCGGGGCCAGATCTACCTCGACACCTCGGCCTCCATGGATTTCGGGACCGGGCCGGCCCACAAGTTCACCTTTGGCCGACTGCTGGCGGCAGCACTGGCCCACTTGATGATTCTGCAGCGGGATGCACCCGGACTGGTTCTTTTCGGACCGGACAGCCGTCAGGCCATCCCCTGCGCCGCCTCCCGAAACCAGGCCCTGGAACTCTTCACCGCCCTGGCCCAAGCCCAGGCAGGCGGCAAAACAATCGTGGGTTCGGACCTCTTCGGCATTGTCCAGGCCATGGTCCGTCGAGGGCTCTCGGTGGTGATCTCCGATTTTTTCACCACCGACGATTCAGGCTTTGAGCTCCTGCGCCAACTCCATGCCCACCGCCAGGAGACGATCGTCTTCCACCTCCTGTCTCCGGAAGAGCTGGAGCTGCCCGAGACCGGGGAATGGATCTTGGAGGACAGCGAGACAGGCGAGGAACGTGTCGTCCACCTCGACGATGTGCGGGAGGGATATCGTCAACGGCTGGACGCTTTCTGCGATCGATTGAAGAACACGTGCGAGGGGTACGAGTTCGACTACGTGCGCCTCTCCACCGGCGAGCCCCTCGACCAGGCGCTGATGGCTTACCTGGAGCGGAGGGGGCATCGGTGAATCCACCCGCCCAACCACAGCCCAGCCATTAATACCCGGCATGCCCTTCTTGTTCACCCATGCCTTCCTGCTGTCGGCCCTCGCGGGTCTGGGTATTCCCGTGCTGCTGCACCTCCTGCTCAAGCAGCGCAATCCGCGGATGCGAGTGAGCACCCTGCGCTTCTTCGAAGTCCAGGAAACCCGCAGCTCCTCCCGGCGCAAACTGAGGAACCTCCTGCTATTGCTGCTCCGGTTGCTGGTCTTTGCCCTGATCGTTCTGGCCTTCGCCCGACCCTACCTCCCGGAGGGCTTGGGCGGCACACCGCGACCCAAGCGCCGGGATGTGATCCTGGTGCTCGACCGATCCCTGAGTTTGCGGGCCATCGATTCGGGTAAACCCCGCTGGCCGGCCGCGCTGGCGGAAGCCCGCCGAATCCTCGCCACCTTGACCGAAGGCGACCGGGCCGCGCTGATCGGCATCGGGGAGCGCGCCGAGGTGCTTTCCGGCTTTGGGCCGCCCTCCCTGATCTTGGAACGACTCAAAGACCTCCAACCCACCGTCACTCGCGGCGATGTGTCCGAGGCCCTCAGGGAGGCCCAGTCGCTCGTGGCGGCCCTCGATTCGCCCGGCGCGGCCTCGGTGACCGTCATTGGGGACCTCCAGCGGACCGGGGCGGACCAACTCGACCGCGTTTCCCTCCCACGCTGGCTGCCGGTCCAATTCATTCGGGTTGGGACTGTTGTGTCACCCAATGTGGCCATCACCGACCTCCGACTTCCCGCCGAACCCAACGGCCCACTGTCGATGATCGTCGCCAATTACGGAGACCGGCCGGTGCAGAACCGCTCGGTGCGATGCCTCCTCGATGGGCAGGCTGTTTCCGAAATCGCCTTCTCCCGAGGGGCGGGAGTGTCGGAATCCCTGGAGTGGAAGCTGCCCCGGCTCTCGGCCGGCTGGCATGAGGCCGAGGTCCAATTGGAAGATTCCGACGCACTCGCCGAGGACAATGTCCGCCGGTTGGCGTTCCAGGTTCCGGAACGCATTCGCGTGGTCGCCGTGGAAAACCGCAGCCAGGTGCGTTCCTTCGAAGAGCAGACCTTCTTCGTGGCCGCCGCACTCGATCCCTTCTTCGGCACCACCAACTCCTGCCAAGGGGGCTTCGTGGTGGACATCCTCCGCCCAGAGGCCGTGGCGGCGGCCGTGGCACCCAACAGCACCCGACCGAGGCCCGATGTGGTGCTCCTGCCGGCGATGCGATCCCTTCCTGGCGAGGCGGTGGCCGCACTCAACACCTGGGTCGAACACGGTGGCGGGGTCTTCTTCTTCGGTGGCGACTCCCTGGAACCCTCCCGCTTCAACGCGGAGTTCGGCGCGCTGTCTCCGGGACAGTGGGGGGCGCCGGTCTCGGCCAATGCCGAAGTGCCTTGGCGCATCGGTGCCTTCGATCGCACCAGCCCAGTGTTCCGTCCCTTTGCAGCAGCCCGATCCGGCGGGCCTGCAGTGGCCGAATTCACCCGTCGGCATGCGGTGACCGCCAATCCGGAAAGCACCGTGCTGGCGCGCTTCGACGATGAACACCCCTTCCTCCTGGGCCGAACTGTGGGCAGGGGTGCGGTGCTCTTGGCCAACACCTCGGCAGACACCGCGTGGACGGACTGGCCTAAACACAAGAGCTTCGTGCCATGGGTGATGGCGGCCGTCACCTGGCTGGCCGACCGAGGTGACGAACGCCTCTTGCGATCCTCCGATCCGCTCATCACCGGTACCAAAGGTCGAATCCTCGGGAGCAGCGGCAGCGGTGGCCTCACCAGCCCCGCCGCCCCATCCGCGGCAGCGGTGCCAGGAACGCTCACCGCGACCTCAGCGAAAAATACTGCACCCACAACCACAGCCCCGCCGGGCTCTGATCGCTTCCGCTTGCAAGTGCGACCCGCTGTCCCCGGTCCACCCCCGGCGTTGGAGGTCCGGTCCGACGGCACCTTAGTCTTCGAGGTCCCGATTTCCGGATTCTACAGCGTGACCGATGATTCCGGTCGGGAACGATGGCGTCTGGCCGCCAATCCACCGCCCTTCGAATCGGACCTCGCAGCCTTGGAGCCCTCGGTCGCCGAGGGGCGCTTGGCCCGTCGCACCGATGCCGAATCCGAATTGCCCCCCGGATGGTTCGGCAACGAGCCTGGCCGACAGGAGTGGTGGCGAATCCTGCTGGCGGCGGCCCTGGCATTGCTTCTTATTGAAACCGTGGTCGCCAACCGTTCCACCCCATGAACACACCCGCCGATCAAGCCCGCAAGCAACTGGCTCAGACCGCCGGCCGCAAGGATTCCGCACGACGCACCGGTGCGGTGGCAACCATGGCGGCCGGACTGCTCCTGGGTTCGCTGGCGGTGATGATCGTCGACTATGAGCTGCTCCTGCCCAGCGGGGTGCGGGTCCTTGCCTGGTTGGGTCTTCTCATCGGCTTGGCTCTCGGACTGCGTCAGTGGTTGCGTCTGCGCCGCCAATTCACCCCGTTGAAGGAGGCCGCTCTCGACCTGGAATCGACTCGACCCGAGCTCGGTTGCGAAGTGTCCACGGCCGCCGAATACCTGTCCGGAGTCCGGACGCCCTCCGGCACTTACGAATCAGAACTGGCGAGCGCCCTGAGCCACCGCACGGCTCAGGTGACCCACAGCGAAGCGGTTCCCTACCGGCGACAACTGAGCCTTCCTGGGCTGCTTTTCGGCGGCGGTGTCTTGGCGGCCCTTCTGGGATTCCTGCTTTGGGCGCCTCAATCCGGCACCGCCGTGCTGCGAACGCTTGCCCCGTGGTCGGAGGCCCGCTTCACCGGGTTGGTGGTGGAACCGGCGGGTGGCGAATTCCCCGTCGGCCAAAAGCTGACCCTCACCCACCGCCTTTCAGGTCGGATCCCCCGGTCGGTGGAATACGAATGGCGGTCCGAGGCGGACGCAGGTTGGCAACGTCTGTCGGTGCCGGTGCTTTCCAATGCGGTCGCGTTGCAAGTCCTGACGGTGACCACTTCCGTCACCTTCCGCGTCCGCGCCGGCGACACCGTCTCCCCAGCGTATTCCTTGGTAGCCTATGTCCCGCCCGAGGTGGCCCGCCTGTCGCTGCGCCTCATCCCTCCGGCCTACTCCGGCCTTCCGGAACTGCGTCAATCGTCACCGCCCATCAACGCCTTGCGGGGGACTCGGGTGCTCTTCGAATTGACAGGCAACGTTCCACTGGGAATGGCCGAGTTGCGGTTGACCAACGGCCTGGTGATCGCTCTGAAAGCCGCTGAGTCCAACCTCTGGCAGGGCGAGCTGAGCGTCTCCTCCGATTCTGAATATTCCATGGTCATTGCCGACACGCGGGGACGGCCGTCCCTCGCCAACGCGACACGCCATCCGATCCGTGCCCTTCCCGACCTGCCGCCCAAGGTGGACGTCCTCGAGCCGGGCGAAGACATCCGCGCCGACCCGGACGAGATCATCCCCCTGAAGGTTGCCGCTTCCGACGACTTCGGCTTGGACTCCATCACCATCGTCTACCACGTGCTTGGCGGTCCTGAGCAGCGACTGGAGGTCCGTGACCGCCACCTCAAGAACGGACAAACCCTCGGTGCGGTGGTCCTCCGTTTGGGCAGCCTCGGACTCAAGCCTTACGATGTGGTCTCCTATCACGCCGAGGCCCGCGACAACAACACCTTCGACGGTCCCGGGATCGGGCGCTCGCCGACCTATTTCATTGAACTGACCGATCGATCCGGCCCGGCGCCCTCCAAGCGCAAGGGACAGCCCCAACAGCGCCTCAACCTCATCGCCATTCAGAAGGGACTCCTGGCCGAGACCACGGCCACGCGGACCAATGCGCCCGCCAAGACCTTCCAGGACTTGTCCCAACGACAACGCGAGGCCCGCGAATTCACCGCCCGCTACCAACAGAAGCTCGAATCCATGAATGCTCCCAAGGCCGCCCAATTCGCCCTGGATGAAGCTCTGGAAGGGATGGACGACGCAGCACGGTCCCTGGACCAAAAAGCGCCCCTGGCAGCCCTGCCCGCTGAAGAGAAAGCCCTGGCTGCCTTGTACCGGGCCATCAAGGCCATGCCGCAGCTCAAGAACTTGCCGACCGAACCGGAACTCTCCCTACAACCGCCGGAGGAATCGCCTCCGGTGCCGCAGCCACCCCAGGTGGTGTTGGAGGCCATCGAAAAGAAACCTCAGAAGCCGGCCAATGCCGCCGAACTGGAAAAGGCCCTGGCAGAAGCGCAAGCCTTGGCCAAGGCCCAATCGGAGTTGGCCCGCAAAATGGAAGGCTCCAACCCCGCCGATGCTCAGAAACCCAGCCCCGGAGAAAAGCCCGGACAAAAGGGGCCCCAGGGCAAAGACGGCCAGTCTGGCGAAGCCGGCAAACCTGGCAAACCTGGCAAACCCCAACCATCGCCACCGGGCCCGCCGAACCCCGGCTCCCAGCCCGGTAGCCCCGGGGGTGAACCGGGAGGTCCGCGCGGCCCAGAGGCTCGCGCTATGGCGGAGGGTCAAAAACGTCTTCAGGACCAAGCCCGAAAACTCGCTGAGAAACTCGCCCGCATGAACAGCCCAGAGGCCCGAGAGGCGCAGGCCGCCGGCAAGCGCCTGGAAGCCGCTGCGCAGCAAATGTCCCAGGCGGCCGAGGCTCTGGGCGACGGTCGAAGCGAGTCGGCCGAAACCAGCAGCAGCCTGGCCGCGGCCGGAGTGCAGTCGGCTGCCGATTTGCTGGAGCGGGCCCTACGGCAAGGTCCTGAACGCACGGATGTCTCGACCGAGGAGGCTCCCCGACAATTCGAAGAACAAATCAGCGAATACTTCCGTCGCCTCACCCGGGCTCAATGACCGCCGCAACCCGACCATGATGCAGTTCACCCAATTGCCGGAGCCGCGGTGGCTGGTCCTCGCCGGGATCGTCATCGTCAGCCTCTTGGCACTGAGCTATGGCTTCGCCCGTGGTCGGACACAGCCCTGGGTTCGGGCCCTGTGCGGCCTGCTGCGCCTGACAGCCGTTGTGGGGCTGGTGCTGTGCCTGATGGATCCTCAATGGATCGAAAAAACCGTCCATCCGCGGCGGGCTCGCTTGGCCGTGCTCATCGATACCTCCCGCAGCATGGCCACCACCGATGTCCCCGGGGGCCGATTGGCCTCAGCCCGGGCCTGGATAGCCCGCCATGTCCTGCCGGCCAAACCGGGCTCGGTCGATGTGCTGGCCTTGCGTTTCAGCGACGTCCTGACCCTTGAGACCAATGGAGTCGCTGGGTCGGCCGAGGGTCCCTCCTCCGGGATTTCGCGTGCTCTGGACTCCCTGCTCACCCTGCCACCAGAAGATCCCCTGTCCGGCGTGCTCCTGGTTTCCGACGGCATCGAAACCGAGGGTCTGGATCCGGAAACAGCCGCTCGCCGCCTCCGCCGACACGGGCTGCGCGTCCACACCCTCCTGAGCGGCACCACCAACGAACTGCGAGATGTGCGCATCACCGGCCTCGAGGTCCGTCGCGCCGTCGCGGAGAAAGCGCCCACGCGGGTCTGGGTCGACCTGCGTTCACCGGGCTTCGCCGGAAAATCTGTCACTGTGCAAATCCGCAAGGACGGCCAGATACTCGCTGCCAAGCCGCTGGACCTCAACGGCGATGCTCAGCGTATTGAACTGGAATTCACGCCACGCATGCGTGGATTCCAAGTGTACGAGGTGAGCGTCTCGAGCAGCCCGGGCGAATGGCTTGCCTCCAACAACCAGAGGCCTTTCGGGTTGGAAGTGGTCGATCCCACGCTGCGGGTGGTCTACATGGAGGGGACCCCGCAGAACAACCAAAGCCCCCAGCCCGAATGGAAGTACCTCAAAGACGCGTTGCAAAGCGACCCGGGCATCCAGGTGACCACACTTTACCGGCAATTCGGCAACAACGGGCAGTACCTCAACACGGTGGACTCGGATCCGGAGACCGGTGAGCGCATCTACCCAGTCGAACATCCCACCCAGGGCTTTCCCAAGAATATGGCCGGCCTGTTGAACTACGACGTGGTGATCCACAGCGACATCCGACGCGACTCCTTCAGCCCGCTCCAGCTGACCAACATGGCGCGGCTGGTGGAGGAGTTCGGTGGCGGATTTCTCATGATCGGCGGCAACTCGGCCTTCGGACGCGGCGGCTACCACCAGACCCTCCTCGATCGCATCATCCCAGTCGCCATGGAGGGCGCCTTCGACTCTTCAAAGGAGGACTTTCAGCCCAAGATACCCCGGGCAGCTTGGACACACCCGATCGTGGCCATCGGGGCTGATGCCGAGGAGACGCGCAAAATCTGGACCGAGAAATTCCCCACCCTTCACGGCATCAACCGAATGGAACGGGCCAAACCCGGGGCGCAGGTGCTGGCCTATGCCGACAATGCCCCGCAGGGCTTCGAGGGGGATGTGCTGCTGGCTGTCCAAGAAGTGGGTCGAGGCCGCACCATGGCCTTCACCTCCGATACCACCCGGTCTTGGGGTGCCGATTTCGAGACCCAGTGGGGTGAGCCCCGCAACCCGAAGTGGCTGGTCTCCGAAGACAACTGCGACTCCCGCTATTACCGCCGTTTTTGGGTCAACGCCATCCGCTGGCTGGCCGCCGGACGCAGCAGCCGCACCAATCCGCCCGTACTGCTCGACCTTTCCAGCGCCTACGTCACCCCGGGCGCGACGGCCTCGGCGTCCATCCGCGTGCAAGACCAGTCACAGCACGAGGTGACCGATGCCGAGGTGACTCTCTTCGCCGGAACCGGTGCTTCCAGCAATGCAGTGGCGGTGGCGCGATACGACCCGGCGCGACGCGCCTACGTGGCCCCGGTCACCCTGCAAAAGCCCGGAACCTTCGTGATCAGCGCCGTGGCCCAACGAGGCGGGGAATCCCTCGGCATGGATCGTCAACTGCTGGTGGCCGAAAGCGTGGATCCCGAATTGGCCGATCTCCAAGCCCGCCCCGCGGTGATGGAGGGGGTGGCTCGAGCCGGTGACGGTATGGCCCACCGGGTGGAGGAGACCGATCCTCGCGGACTAGAGGCCCTCTGGGGAGATTTGCCTCAGCCCTGGATCGAATTCCTTCGGAAGCCCCTTTGGGACCGCCCGCTGTATCTGGCGATCCTGTTGGGATTACTGGTTGTTGAATGGTCGCTGCGGCGTTGGAAAGGATTGGCCTAAGCCACCATGCGAAGCCACACGCCGATCCTGTTCGAGCCCACCCGATCTTGGGGATCAACCCGACAGCCCCGATTGTTGTGGACGGTCTCCAGAGGTCTCTTGAGTCGAGTCCTTCTCGGGATGATGGTGGTGGCGTGGAGCTGGGTCCTCGTCCTGAGTGGCGCATTGCCGGAATTTCGGGAATCAGCCCCGGGAATCGCTGTGGCCCACGCGGTTCGGGACGAACCCTGGTCAATCCACATTGTCCGGGTCGAACGCTCCCAACCCCGGTTGCGTTTCTTTCCCTCGCTGGCCTTCCATGACCGGATCGGACTCAATCCCTTGTCAGATCAAGTTGCGCTCTTTCCGAAATCCCTTGGCGTGCCGGTCGCAGCGATCAATGGCGACTTCTATGCCATCGAGAACGACCCGATGCCCGGAGACCCCCGGGGCCTCTTCATCCAACAAGGCGTGCTCGTGAGTGCCCCCATTGGGCGCGACTGCCTCTGGTTCGACGGATCCGGAAAACCCCACATCGACACCGTGCGGCCTCGATTCACGGTGCGCGTGGGCGAATCGGTCCCACAGGAATTTGGCATCAATGAGGACTTCGATGGCTCACGTCCGGTGGTGCTCACCCAAGCCGCATCGACAGCCATCGAGTCGGATCGACCCTCGGGCTGGATCTTGTCCCGCGACGGATCGCATCCCGGGCCGCCCTTGAAGGCCGCTCAACGACTCCGGGCCATCGTCCGGGGCGCCGTGACCCACCATCGCACACCCTTGGAGCCCGACTGTTGGATCCTCCGGGCAGGACCCGAACTGCAGCACCACCTGCGGCCCGGAGCCCCGGTGATTCTCGAGACACGCACCGAGCCCTCTCTCGAAGGGGCCGTCTCGGCCATCGGCGGTGGTCCTGCCCTGGTTCATCTCGGCCAGCCAACCGGCAAGTCCGCAGCCCGTTCATCGGAGCGCCATCCTCGGTCCGCGTTTGGATGGAACGAGCGCCACTGCTTCCTGGTCGTCGTCGATGGGCGGCAGGCCGGGCTCTCGGTAGGCATGACCCTCGCCGAGCTCTCCGAGTTCCTCGTCGAACTGGGCTGCCAGGAGGCCATCAACCTGGATGGCGGCGGGTCCACCGAGCTCATCCTTGATGGACAAGTGCTCAACAGCCCGTGCTACGGCCGCGAGCGAGCCACGGCCACAAGTCTCTTGGTCATCCGGGTCCCTGAGGTGCGACCTGAGACCCCAACCGTTCAACCATCGCCATGAAACGTTGGCTCACCATCGTTCTCGGTGCCGCCGCCCTCCTCGGTGGCGAAGCATTGCGTTCCTCCGATCAGCCATCCCTCCCGCAAGCACCCGCGCCCAGAAATCGACTGGCCGACAGTTTCTCTTTCAGCCAAGAGACCCTGGCGGAGGGTCCTTGGTCCGTGCACGTCATCCGAATCCGACGAGACCGAACCGACCTCGGAATCCATGTCCTGCTGGGCGGCGGAGATCGCTTGGGCGTGGCCACGCTGTCCAGTCAGGCCTCGACCTTCCCGAAAGCCCGCGGTCGGGCTCTGGCTGCTCTCAACGGGGACTTCTTTGCCAGAGGTGGCCCCTGTCTGGGCGATCCTGAGGGACTGTGCATCCGGGACGGGGAATTGCTTTCTGCGCCCAACGGCAAGAGCGCCTTCTGGATGGGTCCGGATCGTTCACTCCACCTCGGCCCGGTGATTTCGCTCCTCTCGTTGACCACTCCCGACGGATCGAGCCTGGCCATCGGGCTCAACGAAGAACGCCAAGAGCGCCCTGTGCTCTTCACGGCGGCCGTGGGTCCACGAACCCCTTCGGCCAACGGCACCGAATGCCTGCTCATTGCCGAGGCCGGCACCGTGTTGCCCATTCGACCTGGGATCCGCTCGGTTTTCCGACTGCAATCCGTCCACTCGGGCGGCAACACCCCCATTCCCACCAACGGTGTCGTCCTTTCGCTGCCCGAAAGGCTTGGAGTCTCTCCCACCCAAAGCGCACCCGGATCTCTCTGGACTCTGTCCACCGAAACCCGACCCGACCTGAAAGGCGTTCCGACCGCACTGGGCGGCGGTCCTGCACTGCTCAAGGATGGCCAGCCCACCCAATTTCAATCTTCAGACGCTCGGCACCCGCGCTCGGCCATCGGATGGAATGCCCAATTCTTCTTCCTGGTTCAGGTGGATGGACGTCAGCCCGGCACGTCGGTCGGCATGTCTCTCACCGAATTGGCGACCCAATTCGTTCGCATGGGCTGCACCGATGCGCTGAATCTGGACGGTGGAGGTTCCTCGACCCTGTGGGCTGGGGGTCAGGTCATGAACACTCCGTGTGAAGGATCCGAGCGGCCCATGGGCAATGCGTTGCTCATCACCCTCGAACCCCGCGCCGGCGAATCGCGCTAATTCCCGGGGCACTACGAAAGGGAAAACCTCTCAGCCCCGCTTCACCACCAAGTCCCGAAACTCGTCGAAGAGAACCGAGGAATCATGCGGGCCGGGAGCCGCCTCCGGATGGTACTGCACACAGAACACTGGCTGGGTCTTATGGCGCAGCCCCTCGACCGTCTGGTCGTTCAAGTTGATCCGGTTCACGGCCACCTCGGCCGGCAACGAAGACGAATCCACCGCGAAACCATGGTTCTGGGAGGTGATCTCCACCCGACCTGACTCTAGGTCCTTCACCGGTTGGTTCCCACCCCGATGCCCGAACTTCAGTTTGAAGGTCTTGCCACCCAATGCCTGGCCCAGAATTTGATGACCCAGGCAAATCCCAAAGATGGGGATGCCCGTATCCAAGAGTGTCTTCACCTCGCGGACAATCCCACCCAGCGTCCCCGGATCGCCCGGGCCATTGCTGAGGAAGACCCCGGCCGGCTTGTATGCGAGCACCTCCGCAGCGGAAGTCCCCGCGGGAACCACCCGGACTCGGAACCCCCGTTGGCGGAGGAGACGCAGGATGTTGTATTTGATGCCAAAATCGTAGGCCACGATCGGGATGTCTGCCGCCCGCAGCGGAAGGCGCACCTGCCGCGGATTGGGTGGTGAGTGCTGCTGGGTCACGGCGAATTCCGCCGAGTCCTGATCTTTCTCATCCCAAATGAAACTTTCCGGATGGGTCACTTCGACGACGTAGTTGCGTCCCTCCATCGAGCCCCACTGCCGCGCCCGTGCCACTGCTTCGACATCGGACATCGGCTCCGTGGTGAGGAAGCCCGCCAGAGCCCCCCGTACCCGGAGTTTCTTGGTCAAGGCCCGCGTATCGACGCCCTGGATTCCCGGGATTCCATTTTGCTCCAGATAGGCCGCCAGCGATAGGTCCGCCCGCCAGTTGCTGACCAATGGACTCAGCTCCCGGATCACAAACCCGGAGCAGTGGGCCTTCCAAGATTCCATGTCCTGGAGATTGATGCCCGTGTTGCCGATCATCGGGTAGGTCATGGTCACGATCTGCCCCTTGTAGGAGGGATCGGTCAGGATCTCCTGATAGCCGGTCATGGAGGTGTTGAAGCACACCTCCCCAGACGCCGACGCCTGTGCTCCAAATCCGTTGCCACGGAACACCGAACCGTCTTCAAGGGCGAGAATCGCGTTCATTAGACTCTGATAGAGAGAACCACTGGCATCGCCAGGGCGCCGCGGAGTGTGCGCAAGCTCCCCCACGAAGCAAGGCGAAGGAAACACGAAGGAGACCTCCGAAGCCGACACTTCTTCCGGGCTCACAGCACCCGAATCCCAGCGGCAACCGGAGTTTGCCACGCTCAAGATTTCTGTTGAGTCTCTTACCTCAACAAAAGAGCGCTCGGGATGATCTGAAGATTTTAGTGGCATTCTGTCCGTCAATTGTTAGGTTCTGCGGCCCTCGATTTGAAATGAGTCGTGGGAGCAGGCACCTGGCGGATGAGTCGTCCGCGGTGGACGAGTGCCTCAGCAAGTAATCAGGGAAAGAGACGCCATGGCGAAAAAACCGGCACCCGTTCCGATCAAAAAGGCAACCCACCAGAAGGTCGGTGCAGCTAGTGCTGCCATGATCCTCGGGCGACCCTTGGCTAAGTCCGGAGGAAAACCCGTTCCTCCCGATACCCAGAGCTGGATGCCCATTTCCCGGGTCAAGCCCGAGTGGAAGAAGTTCTACCAGAACCTCTTGGACTTGCATGAGCGCCTCCGGGGTCAGATGAGCGGTCTGGCCAAGGAATCCCAATCCGAGATGGAGAGCTACAGCCTCCACATGGGCGACTCTGGCACCGACAATTTCGACCGCGATTTCGCACTCAGCCTGCTGTCTTCAGATCAGGATGCCGTGTATGAAATCGAGGAAGCCCTCAAACGCATCGAAAAAGGCACCTACGGCGTCTGCGAATTGACCAACAAGGTCATTCCCAAGGCCCGTTTGGAAGCGATCCCCTGGACCCGTTTCACGGTGGAATCGCAGGCCCAACTCGAGAAAGAAGGCGTCCTGCGCCAGCGCAACCGCCTCGGTTCGCTGGGCTCTGTTGAGGCCGGAGCCTCGGTGGATGTCGAAGACGACGACAGCGACGTCGAGGAAAAACCCAGCAAGGATAAGGAAAATTGATTTATGCCGCGTGAGATTGTGACCATTGAGTGTACGGAAGCGAAGAAGGAGGGTAAGCCCGTCTCCCGCTACCAGACGTCCCGAAACAAGAAGCTGCAGACCGACAAGGTGGAAAAGAAGAAGTTCAATCCTTTCCTTCGCCGTCATACCCTGCATCGCGAAATCAAGTAAGCCATGCCCCGCAAGACCAAGCTCGAGGAAAAGAAGAAGCGCCGATCGACCGCAGCCCGGACCCCGCGTCCGAAGCCCAAGGTCGAGTTCACCATCGACGCTATCGATTACAAGAACGTCGCCCTGCTCAAGCAGTACGTGACCGACAACGGACGGGTTCTGCCCCGGAAGTACACCGGCTTGCCGGCTCCCTTCCAGCGCAAGCTCAGCCTGGCGATCAAGCGCGCCCGGCAGATGCTGCTGATGAAGTAACCTGTTGCGACCATCTAGAAACCCGCCGGTTCGCCGGCGGGTTTTTTGTTTCCTCCAAACGTCTTGAAGATGCAAGCGGTTTGCAATCTTCAGAACCGGTTCCTATCCTGCCGGCCGTGAATGGCCCCCTCTACCACCTGTTGGCTTTGCTGCTCGGCCTGCTGTCTGTCCTGGGTGCACCGGCGGCAGAGATCCGGGTGTTGACCACGCTGCCGGCCATCCATTCCTGGGCGGCCAACGTTGCCGGTGATACGGCCGCAGTGGAGAGCTTGCTGCCCGCCAATGTAGGCCCCCACGATTTCCAATTCCGTCCCTCCGATCTGCGGAAATTGGCGGCCGCCGACGTGGTTCTGATGAACGGCCTGGGCGTGGACACCTGGCTCACACGGGCGGTGTCCCGAGGGGCTTCCAAACCCTCCCGACGAGTGGTCACAGTGACCGATGGACTCCAGAAGCAACTCATCCACCACCGAACGCCGCTGACCATTGATCCCACGCCCACCGGGTCCAAAAAACCCTCCCAGGACCACAGTCACGACCACGACCACGATCACAGCGATGACGATGCCAATCCCCACATCTGGCTCGACCCGGTCTTCGCCAAACACTGTGTCTCCAACATCATTCAGGCTCTCTGCCAGGCCGATCCAGCCCACGCCGAGGGGTACACCCGCCGCGGTGAGACCTACCTCCGAGAATTGGACCACCTGGATGAGCAGATCCGCTCCTCACTCAAAGGTCTGAGCAACCGGAAGGTGGTCACTTTCCATGACGCGTTCCCGTATTTCTGCCGACGGTATGATCTTCAACTGGTCGGCGTCGTCGAAGAGGTCCCAAGCGTGGACCCCTCGCCGAAGTACCTCGCCCAACTCTCCCGGGCCATCCGACAGCAGCAGGTGCGTGTGATTTTTTCCGAACCCCAGTTCCATCCCAGATTGATCAAACGGCTGGCCAATGATCTGGCCATCGGCGTTGCAGAACTGGATGTCCTCGAGACCGGCGTCGCCTCCCGAACCTTCTACGTCGACGGGCTGCGCCGAAACTTGCGCACGCTGGAATCCGCTCTGCGATAAAGTCCCATGGACATTGCATTCCGATCGCCGAAACCCGCCGCAGTGGAGGTTCGGGACCTTCATGTCCGCCTGGGTGGCAACCCGGTGCTTCGGGGCGTGAACCTCCGCATCGAAGCCGGCCGGATGGTGGCGCTCATCGGTCCCAATGGGTCGGGCAAGACGACCCTGCTACGCTGCCTCCTGGGCCTGCAGCAACCGGACTCGGGATCGGTCCGATTGCTGCAGGAAGGCCCCCCAGATCCAGCCCTCTTGCGGCGGATGGGCTACGTACCCCAACGGCTCCAATTGGATCCCAGTTTCATGCTGACGGTCCGGGAATTCTTGGCCATCCGCCGACCACTCACCGCCGGTTGGTTCTGGCGACCATCGCGCCAAATCGATGCGCTGTTGCACGAGGCTGTGGGCGAGATGGATGTCACCCGATTGCTGGACCGCCCGGTGGCCGGACTCAGCGGCGGACAACTCCAGCGTGTCTTGATTTGCTCCAGCCTGCTCAACGAGCCTGAATTGCTGTTGCTCGACGAACCGACCGCCGGCGTGGACACACCCGGTGAGGCCGATTTCTACGAATTGATCGCCGAGGTGCATCGACGCCGGGGACTCACGGTGGTGCTCGTTTCCCACGACCTTTCCATGGTGTATCGCCACGCCAGCCGAGTTTACGCCCTCAACGGCGTCATTTGCTGCGAGGGCGCTCCCGAAGAAGTGATGAATGCGGAGTCCCTCAGACAGGCCTACGGCATTCATTTCACCCCGTACCAGCACCATCACTCTCATTCCCACGGCAGCCATGGACATTGAACCCTTCATGCTGCGCGCGGTACTCACCGCACTCTTTCTGGGACCACTCTGCGGATTCATCGGAGTCTTCGTCACTGCCCGGCGCATGTCCTTCTTCAGCGATACCGTGGCCCATGCGGCCCTGGCGGGTGTGGCGCTTGGATTCTGGCTCGGCCTGCCCGACCCCACGATTCCGATGATTCTCTTCAGCCTGATCATCGCGGGCCTGATCCTCTGGCTCAAAGAGCGAACAGCTCTCCTCAACGACACCATCATGGCCTTGTTGCTCAGCGGGTCGGTGGCTCTGGGCATGGTGATCTTGAGTCTCCTCAAAGGGTATCGCGGTGAGCTCGACCGGTACCTCTTCGGTGACATCCTATCCGTGGGTTGGGGTGATGCCGCCTTGGCCTTGGTGGTGTTGATCACTGTGGGCTCAGTCCTGTTCTGGAAACTCAACGCTCTGGCGCTGTTGACCGCGCATTCGGATCTGGCACATGTCTCTGGAATATCGGTCCGCTGGCTCAACTATGGATTCGTCGCCCTACTCACTGTGACCGTGGCACTGAGCATTCGCCTGCTAGGCATCATCCTGGTGACCTCTCTGGTGGTGATACCACCGGCGGCCGCCCGGAATCTGGCTCGAAGTCTGCGCCAGCAAATTCTCTTGAGCCTCCTTCTTGGGCTGGTTGGCGCTGGCGGCGGTGTGGTGCTTTCCTATCCGCTCAACCTGCCCAGCGGCCCCTGCATCACCCTCACCTTGGTCGGGTTGTTTGTCGTCTCCCTGATCGGCGGACGGCTGCAACGTGCCCACCAGAACGCCTCATGAGCCGGCCCTGTCCTCAGCACCAGCACCCTCACCGACTCATCCAGCAGCCGCTGTCCGACCTGACGGACAAGCTTCGCCAGGGTGAACTGAAGATCACCGCCCCACGCCAGGCGATCCTCGACGTGCTCCGCAAGCATTCGTCGCCGCTGACCATCAAGGAAATCCACACCTCGTTGGGCAAGCTCGACTGCGATCTGGCGACCATCTACCGGAACATGCACACCCTCGAACGCATGGGGCTGGTGAGGCGTTACGATTTTGGCGACGGAGCCGCCCGCTTCGAATTGTCTCCCGAGGACAGCGATGCCCACCACCATCATCTGGTTTGCTCCCGCTGCGCCCGAATCGTCGAGCTCGACGACTGCTTCCTGAACGAATTCCAGGATCAATTGGCCCGCCGGCACGGGTTCACCCAGATTTCGCACCGAATGGAATTCTTCGGGATTTGCCCCAACTGCCAAGCGCCTTGAGCGTGGCCGCTGGGATGCCATGCTGCGGGGGTTGGGTGCTCCAGCAATCCTCTCCTGTCCGGCTACCATGAATCCGCCCTCCATCACCAAGTCACCGCCCAACCCGGCTTGGGTCTTGTGTGGGTACCTGGTCGCAGTGTTCGTCGGTGGAGCCCTGTTGGCCCCTTGGATCTGGACGTTTGCCAAGCACCTAGGCCCGAACTCGTCGCTGGCAGCACAACCTTTCCGCCGCTACGTGGACCGGAGTCTTCTGGGGGTTGCCCTGCTGGGGCTATGGCCCATGATCCGAAGCGGGCTTTTTCCAGGTTGGCAATCCGTGGGCCTGGTATGGGGCCGTCTCGCCCGGCGGTATCTGTTGATGGGCCTGGCCGGCGGTATGGTGTCGCTGGCCGTCGTGGCGCTCCTGTCGCTCGGGTTCGGCGTCCGCACCTGGGACTCGGGTCATTCGTGGAGCTTGCTGCTCTCCCATGCGATTCGTGCACTGGGCGCTGCCATCGCCGTTTCGTTCATGGAAGAACTGCTGTTCCGAGGGGTCGTTTTCGGATCGCTTCGCCGCCGCTTTTCTTTTGCCCCCGCCGCGCTGAGCAGCGCGGCACTCTATGCTCTCGTACATTTCTTCCGCCGGCCCGAGGCCCCCGATTCCGTGGGTCCTTGGACCGGCTTGGAAATGCTCGGCCAGATGCTTTCGGGCCTGAGTCAACCCGCACAAGTATTCCCGGGAATCCTCACCCTAGGTGCGATCGGCTGGTTGCTGGCCTGGTGCCGGGAGCGGACGGGCGCGCTGTGGCTCCCGCTGGGTTTGCACGCCGGATGGATCTTCTGGTTCAAGTCCTACACCTTCTTTACAACAACGGTGGCCCGCAAGGGCACACCCTCCTGGTGGTGGGGATCGGCCCGACTGCACGATGGGTGGCTGACCTTTGCGGTCATCGCCGTCACCACCGCGTTCTTTGTGGGTGCCCTCGGAGGCCGCAGGAACCCAGCCACTGCTTCCCCACTGGGCAATGATGCTTGAACGCTCCATCGGCGGACCCGATCGCAAATCTCCTGGCAGGCCCGATGGCGAACTTGGGCCAGGCGCTTGGGCCGAGGTGATTCTGGGACTGGTCTATCCCCCGGTTTGCGTGGTGTGCCGCCTGGAGCGGGCCGGACGCCATCACGGGTATGTTTGCGATACTTGCCAAAACGGTGTTCGCCGCATCACCGAGCCTTGCTGCCAACGCTGTGGGATTCCCTTCTCCGGAACGATCATCGGCTCTCATACCTGTGCCGCCTGCCGAAGGGGTTCGTGGGCCTGGGATGAAGCCAGGGCCGCCGTCATCGCCGAGGGCCTCGCCCTGGAATGCATCCACCGGCTCAAGTACCAGAAGGAACCCTGGTACGGGACGTTCCTTTCGGGGCTGCTGATGGAGTCGGCTTTGCCCCGATTGCTGGGCCATTCCTGGCAAGGAGTGGTGCCGGTGCCACTGCACCGCGTCAAACTGCGCGAGCGGGAATTCAATCAGGCCGAACGACTGGCCGCACCGCTGGCCCGGGCGCTCGGCGTGCCGCTGGAGACCGATCGGGTGCGACGACGTGAAGCCACTTCGAGCCAGACTTCCCTGAGCCGAGAGGATCGAATCCGCAACATGAGGGCAGCCTTTGAACCGGCGCGCAGCCCACGCATCCATGGATCCTGGATCATCGTGGACGACGTGCTCACCACCGGAGCCACCACCGACGGGGTGGCGGCCGTGCTCAAAGATCTCGGCGCCGAGCGGGTGGTCGTCTGGGCTGTCGCTCGAGCCACCCTGGAAGGGGATCTGCTGCCCGCCCGTCAGGCCTGACCGTTCGAGTTCAACACCTCGATACCCTCAGTCGCCGATGGCCATGGGGACTCATCCTCCAGAAATGCGAAGAGGTGGCTCACCCAGCCCTGATCATCAAGGTGCAATGTGAACGCCGCGCGGGCGGAGCAGCCTTCCCACCGGGCAAACGTGTGGCCTCCAAAAACAGCACTTCGAGTTCCCGGGAATGAACCGTCCGGAGCGCCCAGTCGAATCAACAACGCAGGTCCCAAACGTTCACGTCCCAAGACCTCCACGCCAGTCAACTGCGTCGCCAGAGCGGCATCGGGCTCGGCCAACAGCAGTTGACGCAGCACGGCTTGCTCCCACGCTTCGGGGTCAGTCGCTCGATGGCCTTGGCTTCCCATAGCCTGCCTCAGAGACGTTTGAGCTTCGACCCGGTCTTGGAATCCTCGACGGTCCAACCCAGGGCCTTGAGTTCATTGCGCACGGTGTCAGCCAGCGCAAAGTCGCGAGCCGCTTTGGCGGCGATGCGCTTCTCCAGCAAAGCCACTGCTGCAGCCGGGACTTCCTCCGCAGGGCGCCCGCCCAACCCCATGACTCCATCGACCCGGAACCAGGACTGAAGGCGCGCAGCTGCAGCGGCGGGGCTCAGGGAACCTGCGGCCAAAGCCGCATTGGTTTCCCGGACCCAATCGAAGATCACCGCCCATGCCTTGGAGACATTGAGGTCATCATCGAGGGCGTCGGTGAACGCGGTCTCCAAGCCAGAGGGTGTGGTGCCGATCTCGGCCGCCGCCGACCCGGCTCGCTCGGTCAACTGTGCGATGGTGGCATCCAACCGAGACAATGCCGACCGGGCCGCCTCGAGGCCGTCCCGGGTGAAATTGAACGTCTCGCGGTAATGGGCACTGATGAGAAGGAAGCGGATTTCCCGACCCAGGAATCCCTGATTGAGCAAATCACGCACCGTGAAGAAATTGCCCAACGACTTGCTCATCTTCTTGCCGTCCACCAGCAGGTGAGCCGCGTGCACCCAATGCTTGACGAACGGCCGACCCGGCTGCTGCAACCCGGTGCCCTCACTTTGGGCAATCTCGTCCTCGTGATGGGGAAACGCCAGATCTTCGCCACCCAGGTGGACATCAAAGCTCGGTCCGAGAATGGCCATGCTCATGGCCGAACACTCGATGTGCCAACCCGGGCGACCTTCGCCCCAGGGACTGCCCCAGAAAACAACCCCATCGCCCGGAACCCGGGCCTTCCACAGCGCGAAATCGGCCAGGTCGTCCTTGTCGTAGGAGTCGCCCGCAACGCGTTCCGTGCGCCGCTGCGCCTCCGGGTCCAGCGTCACCAATTGACCGTAGCGGCATCCGCATGCCCGGTACTTGTTGATGCTGAAGTAGACCGAGCCATCGCCGGCCCGATAGGCGATGCCTCGCTGCTCCAGCCGCTGGATCAGGTCGATGATCTGGGGGATGTAGTCGGTGGCCTTGGGCAGATGGTGCGGTTGAAGGCAGGACAGGGTAGCCAGATCCGCGAGAAAGGCCTCGGTGTACTTGCCGGTAAACTCAGCCAGCGACAGTCCCGTTGCCGCCACTTGGCGGATGATCTTGTCCTCCACGTCGGTGATGTTCATCACGTGGTTGACGCGAAATCCCCGGAATTCGAGGTAACGCCGGAGGAGATCGGCAAAGACGAAGGTCCGGAAGTTTCCAATATGACCAAAGTCGTACACCGTCGGTCCACAGCAGTAGAATCCGATGGATTCCGCGTCGGGGAACAGTGGGGTGAATTCTTCCACGCGACGGTGGAGCGAGTTGAACAAGCGCAGGGCCATGCGATGGAAAAAAATTGTACTCCTCTGGCGCAAAATAGAAAGGCATCGTGCGGCTGAGGATTCCGCCCAGAAGGAATTCGGGATTTTCACAATCTCTCAGCCCAGCCGGGTGAGGCCAGAGCACTCAATCGATCGCACACCACCCTTTCCCACCCCCGAAGCGCGCGAATTGGCCGTTTTGCACGATCATTGCGAGCGACGGGCCGATACCTGGATCTAGGACCCCCTTTGGCAGGGAATCTTGTGGGTCTGCCCCTCGCGGCCTACGCTGAGGCCCCACAAATTCGCTGACATGCCTCGGACCCCCAAGACGACCCCGCCCCGCTTCGAAGGCGAGTTGGCAGCTTGGGCTGCCATCGGTGCCGGTTGGCGACAGCTCTTCGGCAGTTTCGGAAGTCTCGGCTTCAGCCTGGAGTGGCACGATTTCAACGCGGCCGAACCCATCGACTGGGCCCGTAGCTTCCATCCGGGGAGCGTCGAACTCTGCCTGAATCTCTCAGGGCAGGGTTCGGTGAGCAGTGGCAGCAAGACCGCCCGCTTCGGGAACCAGTCGGCCGGTTTCTATCGTCAGGGCCAAAGCCCGCTCTCCGCCGTCCGCACACCAGGGCAAACCCACCAGTTCATCACGGTGGAATTTCGCCCCGATTTCCTGAGCCGGGAGCTCGGAGAGAGCCGAGATTTTCTACACCCCCTGATCCAGACATCGCTGGATGCCCAGCCCGCGGTCTCGGGGGTTTCCGAACCCGAGCCCCTCACCACCCGTCAACGGGATCTCGTCATGGCCTTGCGCCAACCGCCGGTCTTGGCCGGGGCCCAACGGCTTTGGTACGGGGCCAAGGTCCGAGAGTTGATGAGCGAGTTTTTCTTCGCCCCGCCGTCGGATTCCGAGCTGTTCTGCCATCGCCAACAGCGGGTCGCCCGTGACCGGGTGGAGACCGTGATCGAAGCTCTCAAGAAAGACCTGACCCACCCCCCTTCGCTGGAAGCCATCGCCCGGGAGGCCGCCTGCAGCCCGTTCTACCTGAGCCGAACTTTCTCCAAGGAGATGGGACAAACCATTCCCCAGTACCTGCGGCAGTTGCGCATGGAGAAAGCGGCGACTCTCCTGCGATCCGGTTCCTTCAACGTAACGGAAGCGGCCTTGGAAGTGGGCTACTCCAGCCTCAGCCATTTCAGCGCCGCGTTCCACCAGACCTTCGGTTGCTGTCCGGGGCTCTACCCCATGGCCACACCGACCCAAAGGGCCACAGTCCGCAAAAGTTGAGGATCGCCGAGGCACAAACTGGCCAGTAAGGTCACCGGCACCGTGGCCTCCCAACCCACCAGCGTCCGGTTGCTTCAGGATCTCATCGCGCTGCCCAGCGTGAACCCCGCCTTTTTCAGTGATCCCGAATTTCATGGCGAACATCGGGTGGCGGAATTTCTGGCATCGGCTGCCCGTCGGATCGGCCTTGAGGTGGAATTACAACCCGTGGTCCCGGGAAGGTCCAACCTGCTGGTCCGACTAACCCCGCGGGGCCAAGTCCGCAGTCGAATCCTTTTGGCACCGCACCTCGACACGGTCGGTGAACCGGCCTACGCCCTGCAGCTCAAACCCGTGGTCCGCGATGGTCGCGTCTATGGTCGCGGCGCTTGCGACACCAAGGGGTCCGTGAGCACTTTCTTCCAATCCCTGCTCAACGTGGCCACTGCGGGCCCTCGCCCGGCGCACACCGAGATCCTCTTTGTCGGACTGATCGACGAGGAGAACATGCAACTGGGTTCCCGACACTTTGCCAGTCACGGACCCAAGTGCGATCTGGCGCTCGTCGGCGAACCCACCGGTTTGGAGATCGTGACCGCCCACAAGGGTGATGTCTGGCTGCGCCTGCGCACCATCGGACGTCCGGCCCATGGGGCCACACCGCATCGGGGCCGCAACGCCGTGACGGCCATGTCGCGAATCGTCCTGGCTCTCGAGACCGAGTACGCCGCCGAACTGGCCGCCCGCCCTGCCCATCCGCTCCTGGGTCGACCCACGATCAACGTCGGGCGTATCGACGGGGGCCGCCAACCCAACATCGTGCCCGCTGAATGCATCATCGAAATCGATCGACGCACTCTTCCCGGCGAGACCGAGGCGGGGATTCGCCGCGAAATCCATGCCTTGTTGCGACGCCAGGGACTCAATGCTTCCTTCGACACGCTGCGCACCAATCCCTGCCAACCGCTCGACACCAACCCGGACCTGCCACTGGTTCAGTCATTGACTCGCGCCGCCGGACGACGAACCACCCGAGGCGTTCACTACTTCACCGATGCCGCACCCCTCGCCGCTGGAGGGATCCCTTCGGTGGTGTTCGGCCCGGGTAACATCGCCCAGGCCCATACGGAGCGGGAGTGGTTGGCCATCTCCCAGCTGGAGAAGTCGGTCCATATTCTGGAACGGTTCCTTCGCGGTCTGGACTGAACGCCCTCAAAACCGAGTCTTCCCGAGCAATGCGCCTGGCCTTCCTGACCCACGAACCGTATTTCCCGCCCAGCGGCGGAGGCTCAGCGGAGGCGATTTACCTGATCCGGGAATTGGTGCGCCGGGGCCATGAGGTCCATCTGTTTTGTCCCGTCTTCCCGGATTGGGAATCCATCGCAATCACGCAGGGTATCCACATCCATCCGTTCACCGGGTGGCCGATGGGTCGCTACACGCCCTACCGCAACTTCAAGTACCTGGCCTATCCGCTGGCCTTGGCACGACACGCCGACCAGACGCTGAAGTCCCTGCGCCGATCGGCTTCCCCGGAGTTTTGCTTCGACGCCATCCTCTCGCAGCACACGATTTCCGCCGTGGCCGCCGGCCTGCTGAAAAGTCGCTGGAAGGTGCCCATCATCCTCAACTTCCTGGACTACCTGACAGGGTTCATGGAGACCTGGCCTGCAGTGTTTACGCGAACCGGTTTGGTTCCCTGGCTCAACCGTTACGAGCGCTCGTTGCCCCGGCGCTTTCGGGCTGAGGGCGTGATGACCGTGTCGGCTCCCTTGGCCGAACGATTTCAAGCCACCAGTTACCCGGCCGACCGGATCCGAGTCATCCAGTATGGCTACGATGCCAGCCTCTTTCGGCCGCCTCCCGAGACCACGGCCGATCCGACAATTTCCAAGACGCCCGTGGTGGTCATGCACGGGTCGTTCGACACGCACCACTTGGGACCCATCGCCCGGGACGCCTTGTTGCACTTGCACGCCCAACGGCCGGATCTCCGGTTCCGATTCCTCGGCAAGGAAACACCTGCCTTGACGCGATTGGCCCAACAAGTCCGGGCCGCCGCTCCAGGAATCTCCCTCGAAATGACCGGCTTCATTCCCTACGAACAAATGGCCGAGGCCCTGGGCGGAGCTTCGGTGGGAATGGTTCCCTATGAGGAATCCCAAGGTGTCCACTGCGCCTTCGTCGCCAAAGCGGTCGAGTACCTCGGCTGCGGAATTCCCTGCGTCAGCACTCCTCTGGAAAATCTTTCCCGCTACTTCGCCGACGAACCGGCCATCCGGTTCTCGGGTTGGACCGGCCTATCCTTCGCCGAGAATGTTCTGGCAATCTTGGCCCTGACTGCTGGGGAACGCCGCACCCTGGGGTTATCGGCCGCAGCCCGGGTCGCCGCCCGACTCGACTGGAAAATCATCGCAGCCAATGCGGCAGACTTCATTGAGCAGCAAGCAGGCCTTCCCAAAAGCAGTTGCCAAGCTGCGGGCCCGGTTTGAGCTTCAGGGCTGTCGATGAGTTCGTGTTCTTCCACGATGGCGGCCCCGATGGCCGCGATCCCGTTGCTTCCCAGGCGCCGTCTGCCCGAATGGCTGAAGGTGCAGTTGCCGACCTCCAGTGCCTTCACGGCCACGCGCTCGCTGCTCGATGGCCTGGGACTCCACACGGTATGCGAGAGTGCCAAGTGCCCCAATCATTGGGAGTGCTGGAGCAAGGGCACGGCGACCTTCATGATAGCCGGTGATCGCTGCACCCGCGCCTGCGGATTCTGTGCGGTGTCGACGGCCAAACCGTTGGCACTGGAACAGGACGAGCCTCAGCGAGTGGCCGAGGCCACCCGTCGCATGGGTCTCAAGCACGTGGTCATTACGGCCGTGGCCCGGGATGACCTCCAAGACGGGGGAGCCGAACACTTCCGCCGCACCATTGAAGCGGTACGAGATCTAAATCCTGGAATTGTGGTCGAGGTGTTGACTCCCGATTTTCTGGATCGCGACGACGCCATCGACTCGGTCCTCGTGGCTCGACCGGACATCTTCAACCACAACCTGGAGACGATTCGACGTCTCACCCCGTCGGTCCGGCACCGCGCCACCTACGATCGGTCGCTCCGTGTTCTGGCCAAGGTCAAAGACCGCCTCGGCGACCAAGTCCACACCAAGTCCGGCATGATGCTCGGGCTGGGTGAAACGCAGGAAGAGGTGCTGGAGGCCATGCGAGACCTCCGCCACGCGAACTGCGACATGCTCACTCTAGGACAATACCTCCAACCCACCCTCAAGCACCTGCCCGTGGTGGACTTCATCCCACCGGCCGTTTTCGACACACTGCGGCGTGAGGGCGAAGCCATGGGATTCGCGCATGTTGCCTCAGGCCCCTTGGTTCGCAGTTCGTACCATGCCGACGAATTCTCTCCGTCCCGTACTGCATGAGGTTTTGGTTATTCGCCTGGGTCGCCCTGCCGATGCTTCTGATTCCTTTGAAAGCCGCGGAATTGACCTCGATCAACCGCTTTGAGCCGGAGGTCCTGAAGTTTGAGGCCCTGGACCGCCGAATCCCGCCACCGCCACGGCCCATCTTGTTTGTGGGCAGTTCCAGCATTCGATTGTGGACCAATCTGCCCACCTCGATCCATGAGCGACCGGTGCTCAACCGCGGTTTCGGTGGTTCTCGGTTCAAGGACTTGCTTCGGTTTTTCAATCGCTTGGTCCTGCCGTATGGCCCTTCGGTTCTGGTGGTGTATGAGGGCGACAACGATCTGGCCGACGGACAGACCCCCGCAGAGATCGCCCAGGATCTGGCCGTGTTCTTGGACCGTGCCGAAACGGAGCTCCGGGGAACCTCAATCGTCTTGCTCACCGTGAAGCCCAGCCCGTCACGGAGGCATCTCCTCGAAGCCCAATCCGAGTTCAACCGGCGACTCCAGACCTTGGCGGCGACCCGTCAACGGGTGCGTGTCGTCGACGTGGCCTCGCCGTTGCTCGACTCCCGAGGCAGGCCTGATCCTCGTTTCTTCGCCGCAGACCAACTCCACCTCAACGCCGAAGGCTACGAGGCGTGGCGAAAGCCGGTTCTCGATGCCATCGAACTCAGCCTGAAGCACTGAGCGGGATTCGGAATGGCGAGGCTGCAGCGGCGGCCGACAAACCGCCATCGAGAAACCCCTGATATTCGGGTGACTCCAACCGATGGGTCTCCGGCAGGGTCCGGAGCAAGTGGCGCAGTTCATCCCGGTTGCGCGACCAGCGGTGCCCATTGAAGAATTCCATGGGCTCGAACTGGGTTTTGTAGAGGGCTTTCTCCGCATAGCAGGTGCCCAAATGCAGGTGACGCAGACCACTTTCCTGAGCCCAAGCCACCGCCCGCGTCATCATGGCCATCCCGAGATGGCTGCCCGCATCGGCCAAGTCGTAGAAGGCGTAATAATAATAAGCCATGCGCGGGGGCTCGAGGTAGAGCAGCGCCACTCCGCGTTCGGGTCCGTCGGCACCGCCCTCCCGGAATACCAACAAGTGGGAGATCACCCGGCCGGCCAGGAGTCGATCCAATCGGGCAGCGGGCATGACCCCGGAACCGAAGCGAGCCTCGGCAAAGGCCAACCACGCCGCCCGGCGCTCCGGCGTCAGTTCAAAGCGATCCCGGGGCACCAACTCACACTGCAAATTGCCGGCCTTGCGCAACACTCGCCGGTTTTCAGAGGAGGCTCGCCATTCTCCGAGCGGCACCCGCAGTTGGCGTCCCAGGTAGAAACGGGAGAGATCTGGAGCCGATGGCAGAAATCCGGCGGCGAACAAATCGGCCGGGCTTTCTCCGGGTTCCGGAAACGCCCAGACCGCATACGGATAGACGTAGCGGCTGGGATCAGCGACCGCCTCAGAAAAGACCAGCTTCATGGATGATGCAGGGAGCCCTACTCGGACCGGCGTGCCAGAACACCTTCGCTCAGGAGCCAAGGGTCCTGCTCTGCCGACCGCCAACGCTTCAGTGACTGCTGATGCGCCAGAATGCCGCGCGGTTGGCCACCGGTATCGGTGTCATCAGGGTGGTGGTGGTGAGAAAATTCTGCCACGAAATATCGAAGACCCTGCGGGCTCTCTCGGTGTACGGCGGCAAACCTCCGGGTCAAGAGAGTCCGAGGGTCCGAAATCCGCTGCCTCCGTGGCTTGAGACTGACGACCGAGCCGTTGGTGTATGCCCCTCCAATGGCGACCAAGGGCAGGTTTTCAGGCCCTGCCGTCGGGGGTCAGATCGGTTGCCGGTGGGAGCCCTGGAATCCTCAGACCCATCCCGGGTGTGGTCGTTGGTCGAGGTCCCGGTGCAGTCACCCACTGGCACCTCCGAGTCGGCCGAAGTGTTCAACTCGAAGGAATCCCGGATCCGGGAGACGGCGGCCACCGCGACGGCGCCGGATTTTGGCGTTTTCTCCGTCATGGTGGATCGTCCACTCAGACGATGCGGCACGCCGCTCTCGGATCCCGGACCCCGCCTCCAAGACGTCGAGGGTTTTGTTCCAACGGCCGGTCAGAAATGGCTTCACTTTCGAGGCTCTGGACTTTTTGATCCGCTGCCGGTTCCATGTTCGATTCAACTTTCTCTCAATCGGGATTCCGCGGCCTTTGTCTGGTCGTGGCCGGGTTGTCGGCCCTGGCAGGCGAGGGTCCTTGGCGTCTTCGGTCCGCCATGGATCTTCCCGAGTGGGCCGATGTCGGCATGGAACATCGGCTTCGCTACGAATCTCTCGGCAACAACTTCCGGACGGGACGCCCGGGGAGCGACCAGGCGCTGGCCCTTCGAACCAGTCTACTGGGACAAATCAAGACCGAGCCGGTGGGTGTGGTGGCCGAATTGATGGACTCCCGGCAGTACCTTTCCGATTCAGGCAGCGCCATCGACACCACCCAAGTCAACGCGGTCGACCTCTTGCAGGGGTACGTGCGCTGGAACCCCGGACCCCTGTTCACCGGGGGCACCCATCAAATCCAAATCGGACGAGAGACTTTGGATCTGGGTAATCGCCGGCTGGTCGCGCGGAACGCTTACCGCAACACCATCAATTCGTTCACTGGAATCGATTGGTTGTGGACCTCCGATGGTGGCGGGTCGATTCGGAGCTTTGCATTCCTGCCGGTGCGACGCCTGCCGGACGACGCGGCCTCGTTATTGGACAATCAAATCACCGCTGACACCCAGAGCTTCGGCCAACAGTTCTACGGTGTGTATGGCGCCTCACCCCGTCTGGCCCTCGATAGTCGGGTCGAAGCTTACTGGCTGGGTCTCTTCGAAGACTCCGATCCGACCCGTCGCCACCGACAGCTCCACACCACGGGCAGCCGACTCGTTCGCAATGCCAAACCCGGCCATTGGGATTTTGAAGCAGAGGCGGCCATCCAACAGGGAACTTCGCGATTCAACACCGGTTTGTCCCCAGATCTGGACCACAGCGCGTGGTTTTTTCAGAGCGGTGCCGGTTACACCTGGGATGCCCGCGCAACGCCTCGCTTGGGTATCCACGTGGATCAAGCCAGCGGCGATCGCAATCCGACCGATGGACAAAACCAACGCTTCGACACGCTCTTCGGAGCGCGGCGATTTGAGTTTGGTCCCACCGGTCTTTACGGAGCCATCGCCCGAGCCAACCTGCGTTCTCCGGAGGTACGGGCTTCCATCCGACCCACCAAAACAGTGGAGACCACCGTTTCCCACCGCTGGATCTGGCTCGAAAGCCCCTTTGACGCCTTCACCGCGGCCGGAGTCCGAGACGCTTCCGGTCGTTCTGGCTCGTATGTTGGCCAACAGCTCGAGGGTCGGATTCGCTGGGACATCATTCCTGGCAATTGCCCTCTGGACACCGGTGTCACGACGCTCTTCAAGGGCTCCTTCCTCGAAAATGCTCCGAATGCCAATCCCAATGGCGATACGCTTTATGCTTGGGTGGAATGGACGTTCACCTTTTAACGCGGCGGCCCTCGATCGCCAGAGGACCGTCACCGCTTTGCGTTTCCTCCGAAGCCTTGGGTCCAATAGGTTGGCCCCTCCATGAGCAAGTCTGCCTGTCCGATGTGCGAAATGACCGATGTGATGGAACACCCCGGAAAATGGGAGTGCCTCACTTGCGGACATGAGTGGGAACGGGCGGCCGAAGCAGACGCTCCGGAAGGTCCCCGAATCGTGAAGGATGCCCACGGCTCTGTGCTCCATGACGGAGACAGCGTCATCCTCATCAAGGACCTCCCCCTTCGCGGATCTTCCGGTGTGCTCAAGGGCGGATCAAAATCCAAACCCATCCGACTGGTCGAAGGAGACCACGAAATTTCCTGCAAGATCGACGGAGTCGCCGTCGGCTTGAAGGCCTGCTTTGTGCGCAAGGCCTGAAGGCCCGAGTTGGATCCAATCGCTCCGGCAGGTTGGGCTCCAGAACCGTCTGCCCGAAAAACCTCCCCAAAACCTCCTGCCCAAAACCTTTGCTGGGCGGGCCTATTCTCAGGCCTTGGAATAGACCTCGGCTCCCTGCTCCACGAACTCCCGAGATTTTTCCTCGAGTCCCTTCTTCAAGGCTTCTTCTGCAGCCATGCCTTGTTCGGCTGCGTACTTGCGGACGTCCTCGGTGATTTTCATCGAGCAGAAGTGAGGGCCGCACATCGAGCAGAAATGGGCCGTCTTGGCTCCTTCCTGCGGCAGGGTCTCGTCGTGGAATTCGCGGGCGGTGATCGGATCCAGACCGAGGTTGAATTGATCCTGCCAACGGAACTCGAAACGCGCCTTGCTCAGGGCGTTGTCGCGGTACTGGGCTCCGGGGTGTCCCTTGGCCAAATCCGCGGCGTGGGCGGCGATCTTGTACGTGATGACTCCATCCTTGACGTCCTTCTTGTTGGGCAGACCCAAGTGTTCTTTGGGCGTCACGTAGCACAACATCGCGCAGCCATACCAACCAATCATCGCCGCTCCGATGCCGCTGGTGATGTGGTCATAGCCCGGCGCGATGTCGGTCGTGAGAGGACCCAGGGTGTAGAAGGGGGCCTCATGGCACCATTCCAACTGCTTGGCCATGTTCTCCTCGATCATGTGCATGGGCACATGTCCGGGTCCCTCGTTCATCACCTGAACGCCGTGCTTCCAGGCGCGCTCGGTAAGTTCACCTTGGACTTGCAGCTCTCCGAATTGCGCGTCGTCGTTGGCATCGGCTATGGAGCCCGGCCGCAGGCCATCGCCGATGCTGAAGCTGACATCGTAAGCGGCCATGATCTCGCAAATTTCATCCCAGTGGGTGTAGAGGAAATTCTCGCGATGATGGGCCAAGCACCACTTGGCCAAGATGCTGCCGCCGCGGCTGACGATGCCGGTCATCCGGCGGGCGGTCATCGGAATGAACCGCAGGAGCACTCCGGCATGGACCGTGAAGTAATCGACGCCCTGTTCGGCCTGCTCGATCAAGGTGTCGCGGTAGACTTCCCAGCTGAGATCCTCGGCCTTCCCGCCGACCTTCTCCAAGGCCTGATAAATCGGAACCGTGCCGATCGGGACCGGTGAGTTGCGCAAGATCCACTCACGGGTGGCGTGGATGTTCTTGCCCGTGGACAAATCCATCACCGTATCGGCTCCCCACTTAGTGGCCCAGCGCATCTTCTCAACCTCTTCCTCGATGCTCGAGGCGACGGCGCTGTTGCCGATGTTGGCATTGATCTTCACCAAGAAATTCCGGCCGATGATCATCGGCTCGTTTTCCGGATGGTTGATGTTGCTGGGAATGATCGCCCGTCCGGCGGCGACTTCACTGCGGACGAACTCCGCCGTGATTTCGTTGGGAATGCGCTGAGGGAACCGACGGAACACACTGGGTGAATAGGCGCTGGCCGAAAGTTGGCTCGATCCCGCGTGTTGCTTGGCGAGATCGTTGCGCGCCGGATCACCGGCCAAATCGGCCAATTTCGCTCGGCCCATGTTCTCGCGGATGGCGATGAATTCCATCTCCGGAGTGATGACCCCCGCTCGGGCGTAGGCCAATTGGGTGACGCCCTGGCCCGGCTTCGCCCGGAGAGTCCGGCGGCGGTTGGCGGTCAGCCCAGGGAATTCAACCAGTCGGTTCTTCTCGGCCTTGCTGGCATATTCGGCGTGCTTGCCGGAAAGGTAACCGTTGTCCTGAGGCTTGACCTCGCGACCCTCGTATTCTTCCACGTCCCCTCGAGCCCGAATCCATTCTGCCCGCAATGCCGGCAAACCCTCTTCAGGTCGACCCGTGAAATTCGGATCACCCCAAGGACCCGAACAATCGTAAACCCGCACCGGCGGATTGGTTTCTTGAGCCCCACTCACCGTGTGGGTCGGATGCTGGCTAATCTCCCGAAACGGAACCCGGATTGCAGGATGCACGGTACCTGCCACATAGACGCGATTGGAGCTGGGCAACTGCTCCCGGCTGTGCGGTTCGAACGAAGTCTTGGGATCGGCGATCATGGTATCGGGTTTCTCTCTGAATCGGGTCTCTGGATCTGAAAATGCGACAAAGGGGCGGTATCCGTGGGTTCCTCGGAGGGAACGTTCTGGACGGAGACCTGAGGCGGAAAGGCTGGAAGAAGGGTTATCCCTTCGCCGGCATGATCCGGATCAGGTTCCACGGGTCGGGTGCTGCGGCACCCCTCTCAGCCATGACATCAACGGCTCCCCGAACGATCGTCACTATGGACTCGGAGCCTGTCGTCGCCAAAAGGAAAGTGATCGAGTCCTCGCGATCCTTGGACAATTGAGGCCCCTGCCTCTCGGGTGACCCGCCCCTGGGGCATACGGATGCCGGAAGTGGGTTGGAGGCACCTCCGGTCAGGTCGCCGGTATGAAACGCTGAGCCAAGAGAGAAATCAAAAAGAGAGCGGCATAAACCACGGTCCCACTGGGGTCCGGTGCCACGGCTAGCTGGTCCACCAAACAAATGCCGGCCAAAAGACCGGAGACCGTGCGCCCAAAATGGGGTTGGGCCCGGGCCACGGTATGACTCAGACTCCACAGAGTCCAAAACAGTGCCAAAACTCCGGTGATGATCACGCTCATGCCCGGTTGATCTCCGTGGACTAGCCAGACCAAAACTCCGGGCATGGCCAAGAATACCAAGGGCCAATACGCCATCGGACCCCTCCGACTTTCCCGTCGGGCGATGTAGCTCAATCCCACGATCCACGCCGCCAGTGCCAAGGCCGCCCATAGGGCTTCGCCGTTCACACCCCGTTCCCCGACCGACGCCACTGTCAGGAAAAGGAAGAAGCGACAGGCGGCCATCAACACCGGAGACACAGTCACGCGCTTGTGGATCGCATCGTAGAGAATGACCGAACCTGCCAACAGTGCAGACAAGACCGCGGTCCACCATCCCTGCACCGCCAAACCAATGACACCGGCCACCATCAGAGACCATCCCGCTTGCCACACGCGTTGCTCGGAAACTGCGCCCGAGGGAATCGGTCTCTCGCGTCGGAACTGCCGGTCGAAGTCTGCATCGAAGGCGTCATTCAGGACCATGCCTCCGATATAGACCGCACTGGCCGATAGTATCACGACGACCATTCGGCCCGTTTCAAGTCCGCCTCCCAATGCTCCAGCGGCCAAGCAATTGGACCACACCGTCGACAAATTCGATGCCCGGGCCAAGATCAGCCAGGATTTCCAAGATGGGGTTGTGGAACTCAAGGTCCGCATTCCCGTCCGACTCCCCACTTCAGTCAAGCGTCCGGATCTTCACTCCGTCCACAATCCGCTCGCCTGAGGCCATATTGGTCACCACGACGACCGTGTTGCCTCGGCGGAGCAAGCCGTCGTTCAGGAGTTGGGCTACAGCTGCATCCACCGTCTGGTCGGGAAATTGGGAATTGAACGCCACCACACGGGGCATGACTCCGCGCAACAACGTCAACCCATCGGCGGTCGGCCACCGATCGGTGAAGGCATAAACGGCAGAATGACGTGGCCGCATCCACGCTGCAAACCGGGCCATATGACCTCGCTTGGTGAAGACCAACATGGCATCCGCCTTCAGGTCGTCGGCCAGTCCCACCGCACTCCGCACCAGCTTCTGCCGAGAAGAAGTCAGCTCGGCTTTTTCCTGATAGTTGGCCCCGCCACTCCGTTCAATGCGACGGGCGATGGTGTCCATCACCTCAATACAACCCAGCGGGTATTTCCCAACGGTGGTCTCACCACTCAGCATGATGGCATCGCTTTGCTCGAAGACGGCATTGGCCACATCCGTGATCTCTGCCCGAGTGGGCAACGGACTCTGGATCATGCTCTCCAGCATGTGCGTAGCGACGATGACCGGCCGGCCCAGTTGCTGGCAGGTCTTGACGATGCGCCGCTGAATGATGGGCAACTCCTCATAGTTGCATTCGATTCCCAAATCACCCCGGGCGACCATGATCACATCGGCCTCCCGGGCGATGGCATCGAAATGATTCACTGCGAATTGATGCTCAATTTTCGCGACGATTTGCGGCTGGTGAGCGGAGGGATGTTGTTTGAGAAAGGCTCTCAGCAACTCAATGTCCTGGGGTTCGCGCACGAAGCTTAGGGCGACGTAGTCGACTCCGACTTCAAGTCCCAGACGGATGTCTTCCTTGTCCTTCTCTGTCAAAGCCGGCAACGAGACGTGCACTCCCGGCAAATTGATATGACGACGACTCCCCAGGGTTCCCTCCGTCAGCACCTCGCACTCTACGGTGTCCGTCGTCTTCGACAGGATCCGCATTTTCATCTCTCCGTTGTCTACGATCAGGGTGTCGCCAGCGTGGACGTCATCGGCGAATTGGTCATAGCCGACACTAGTCCACTTGCCTTGGGCGGGAATCTTTCCTCGCACTGTGAAGGTGAAGCGTTCCCCCACGGACAAAGAAATTTTTTCTGCAACATCTCCGGTCCTTATGGAAGGCCCTTGGGTATCCAATAAAATGCCTACCGCCCTTTTGTGCCGTTCGGAAAGTAGCCGGATGTCTTGGACCACTCGTCGAACCCATTCCGGTTTGGCGTGGCTCATGTTGAGCCTCAGAACATTGACGCCTGCCAGAATGAGTCGCTCCAACATCTCCAACGAATCGGTGGCAGGTCCTAGGGTGGCGATGATTTTGGTTTTCCGGAAACCGTGAATGCTCATGGATCTGCTGTTGGATGGTTGTCTGGGAGGAGCATCACCCGATCTGGAGCCCGGTCAACGGCGCTTGGCAAAGAGTACGATTGGTTGGACTGTCGTTTTCAGATTCGATGTCCTCCGCCTACTCGCAATTGTTGGATGCTACCATAGCGCACTTGGAGAACTTGAAGGGTCGAGGCGTCAGTTGGGTTCCTGTGCGCCGAGAGACTCTCCTTTCCATGGGAAGCGCTCCCTTGAAGGGAGCTTCTCAGCCAAGGCCTCTCGATGTGGGAAGAACTGTTCCGCCGGTGATTTCGGAAGCGACCCGCCCAACCGTGACTTCCGAGCGTTCGACCGCTTCCTCTCCTCGGGACTCGGTCGTCCCGACTGCCGTGCGTTCCGAGGCTGCCTTGTCCCGATGGTCCATGGCGGCTGTCGGCAAACCGTCCGTATCTGCCAATTCGAAATCGTCATCTGCTTCCGTTGCGTTGCCCGCTCCGTTGTCCCCAGAAGCCCGAGCGTCGGCGATGGCAGAACTTCAGGCCCAGGTTTTAGGCTGTTCTCGCTGCTCCCATTTGGTGGCTTCGCGTCATTCGGTGGTCTTTGGGATTGGTGACATTCAATCCAGAATATTGTTTGTCGGTGAGGCCCCGGGTGTCGAAGAAGACCTCAGTGGTCAACCATTTGTAGGTCCAGCCGGTGACCTGTTCTCTAAGATTCTGACTGCGATGGGATTGAGCCGTGATTCGGTGTACATTGCCAACCTTCTCAAATGCCGGCCGGACACTCCCGGTGAAGCAACTGGAAATCGCAAACCGACGCCCGAAGAAATGGCCTCATGCTTTCCCTGGCTCGACCGGCAAATCGACTTGATTCACCCCCAAGTTTTGGTCGCTTTAGGCGCTAGCGCCGTCCAAGGACTTTTGGGTAAGGGCACTGCCGCCATCACCCAGCTCAGGGGTTCTTGGCAAAATTACCGAGGGATCCCTCTCATGCCGACGTATCATCCAGCTTACCTGCTTCAAAATCAGGCTTTATCCGAAAAGCGAAAGGTGTGGGAGGACATGCTCCAAGTTCTGGAACGAGCTGGTTATCCTATCACCTCCAAGCAACGCGGGTTTTTTCTGGCCCGTGACTGATTTCCTTACGGCTTTCTCCTCCAACGCAACTGCCCTCACTGCTTGGTTGGCTGGGAACCGGAAGCTTCGAGAGCTAATTCGGTCTCCGCGGCCTGAGCCCAGGACCTATCGCGGTCGGTCAAACCTCCCGTTTCATGCGTCGTCAGCCTCAAGGTGACTCGATTCCAATGAATTTCGATGTCGGGATGATGGTTCCGTTGCTCAGCCAGTCGGGCGACCTGATTCACCCATCGCATGGCTGCTGGGAAATCCGGAAAAACCTCGGTTCGGACCCATGCTTGACCTTCCAAAGTCCATCCCGGCACCAGAGGTGGCTTGTCCCTGTCTATCGCTTCCATTGCGTGCTTACCGTACGAACCAATGCGTCGGGTTCAAGCTCCCGGCTCAAGAAGTTCTTGGCCAAACTTTGGGAACAACAGTCTAAAGCCATGCCAACAAGGGCCCAACAAACGGGGTTTCAAACTTTGGCCCGGGTTGTTGCCAAAATGATTCACAGTCGTAAAATCTTTCTTCGGCCTTGTTTGACGGGGTTTGCGATGGTTGTACGGTTTGTTCACCGTCCTTACTAAGGACTTTCTCTTTGAAGACTCTCCACTAATAGTAAGCCAAACATGAAACTAACGATCGCCAAGGATCAGCTGCTCGTTGGCCTTCAGGCCGTTCAGAACATCGTCGGGTCGCGATCGACGCTCCCGATCCTGTCCAATGTTCTGTTGGAGACCGGTGATCGGCGCCTATCGCTGACCGCCACCGATCTCGATGTAACGATAACCTGCTCGGTCGCCGCGAATGTCCAACAATCGGGTCGGGCAACACTGCCTGTGAAGAAGTTGGTCGATATCACTCGAGAACTGATGTCCACGGACATCGAGATCGAAATTGATGAGAAGTCGGTGGCCTCGATTCGGGCTGGTAGCGCGTTCTTCAAAGTGAACGGTCTGGCCGCCGAAGAGTTCCCGCCGTTGCCGGTGTTCGCGCAGAACCGCACGGTAGTCATCCCTCAGGACAAACTGAAAGGGATGCTGCGAAAGACGAGTTTTGCCGTTTCTACCGACGAAAGCCGTTTCGTGCTCAACGGGATCTACTTCAGCCTCAAGGAGAACAAGCTCATCTTGGTCGCGACCGACGGACGTCGACTGGCTCTCTGCGAAGAAGAACTGGAAATCTCAGCCGACAATCAGGCCGACTTCATTCTGCCGACCAAAGCCATCAACGAATTGACTCGGTTGCTGCAGGGTGGCGGCAATGTTGAGGTCAAGTTCACCGAAAACCAGGCGTCCTTCGCTACGCAGCCCGCTACGGAAGGCGCAGTCTCTGCAATCTTGGTCACCAAGCTGGTGGATGGAGTTTATCCGAATTACCGCCAGGTCATCCCTGCCGAACCACTGGAGCGAGTGCCGCTCAATCGCGAAGAGTTTCTGAAGTCGCTCCGGCTGGCCGAGATCATGACCACCGACAAGCAGAACTCGGTGAAGCTGACCTTTAGCCGCAATCAATTGGCCATCACGGCTAACGCTCCCGAGGTGGGTGAGGCTCGTCAGACGGTGGCCATCAAGTATCAGGGCAAGGATTTCGCCATCGCATTCAACCCAGGGTACCTCATGGATCCTCTGAAAGCGTTGGACACCGATGAGGTTTATTTCGAACTCATCGACGAGCTCAGCCCAGGGGTTCTGAAGACCAACGAGCCGTTTTTGTACGTAATCATGCCGATGCGCATGAGCTGAAGCCAGTCGGCGTCGGGGAGGGGAAATTGTGGCTTAAGTGCCACATTCCCCGGTTGCGTGTTAGGGCCCGGATGCGGTTGACTCGGGCTCTTCCATGAAGACTTCGTTTCGTCCGCATGTCTGGACTGCACTGTTGGCCGCTTGGGTCACCGTAGGCTGCTCGACTCACACCGCGACTGTCGGTACCGGTTCCAACTTCCGAGGTCCTGTTGGCATTCAGCTGTATAGCCTTCGAGCCCAGTTTACCCGCAATGTTCCTCAGACCATCGGAACAGTGAAGGGATTCGGAATTCAGGAGGTCGAGTTGGCCGGCAACTACAACCTCAAGAATCCGGCATTCCGCCAAATGCTCGACCAGGCGGGTCTCAAGCCCATTGCGGGGCATTCCCCAATGGATCGCATCACGGGCGACACCGAGGCGGTAGCCAAGGAATGTCAGGACTTGGGCATCCGGTACGTGGGGGCGGCGTGGATCAAGGGCAAGGGAGAGTTCGACATCGAGGCCGCTCACAAGGCAGCAGACGATTTCAACAAGGCAGGCAAAGCGCTGGCCGCCCATGGAATCAAGGTGTTCTACCACTGCCATGGCTATGAATTCAAACATCGCGACTCCTCAGGCAGAAAGGCGATGGACGTTCTTATCCAAGAAACAGACTCACGGTACGTGGCCTTCGAAATGGACATCCTGTGGGTCCAGTATCCGGGAGAAGATCCCGCGGCTTGGTTGGCCAAGTATCCCGGGCGTTGGGAGTTGATGCACTTGAAGGATTTGAAGAAGGGTGTGCCGACGGGTTTTCACAATGGGGGAACCGATCCCAACAACGACGTGGCTCTGGGCACGGGTCAAATGGACTGGCCCAAGATCCTCAAGGCAGCCAAGAAGTCTGGTGTGAAGCACTACTTCATCGAGGACGAATCGGCCTCCAGCGTGGAGCAAATCCCGCAGTCCCTGAAGTACCTCGAGGGTGTGAGCTGGTAAATCGGTTCAGGCGTTGATTCGGGCGGCGCGACGAAGCCGCCGCCGGAGTAATTGCGAGTGAATCCGACGGCCATGCCGCCTGGAGGCCCATCCAGTCACGGCTTTTGATTGGTTGAGTAGCACCCTGGTGCCGTTATAGCCCGGGGCTCCATTTGGGACACGGAAACCCAGGACCGACTATTCCGGCTTGGGCATCTTGGCACCGAGTCGGATGTATTCCCAGAGCGCGCGAATGGTCTTGGGTCCATCGCCTTCCAGCACATCGGCCAGAGCGCTCTTGCCGTCTTCATCAAAGTAAGCGGGCATTTTAGAATTGGGATCCAACGATACCGGATTGCGCAACCAGCGGCGATAGAAGTCGGGCTGCAGTCGTTCAAACGAGTGGGCCAAGTTAATCCCTGGTGCCTCGAAGACTTGCGTGGCTCCAATGTCGCCGATGCTGTGACAGGAGATGCAGGCGAAGCCCCCGGAGGAGCCGACTAGCTTGAGGCCCACCTTGGCCAATTCGGCATCGGGAGCATCGTCCGCCGTGGTCATCGGAGCCAATCCATGGGCCGTGGCCAACCCTTGACCCAGAAGAGCAGCGTGGGTTGGGAAAGCGGGCATTCGGGATTCCAACCACGGGCGGGGCTTCCAGGATTCGGATCCACCGATGAAGCGGCTGGCCCACTCGGGCTTGAGTTTACCGCCGAGGAGCTCCCACGCGGGGAAGCCTTCGAACTTTCCGTGGCATTCCCGGCAATTGAGGGAGACCGACTGCCGTTCGAGGAAGTCCGCAGCCGTGTGTCGGGTGAGCGAGGAGCGGTCGGTCCGACCGAAGGCTGCCAGGGCTTGTCGATCGGCAGCGGAGAGCGCATAGCGTGGAGCTTTGGATTCGGGGGCTGGCGAGGCAGCCAAGCAACCGGCCGACCATGCCTCGGGCTTGAGTGAGACGAGGGCCGGGGCTTTGTAGGTGTTGGGGATATCGAGAGTGTGACAGTTGAGGCAGCCGGAGCTCTGGACCAAGTTCTTGCCCTTGAGGATCAATGCTTCATCGGACGGGATGGACCGTTCAGACGGTTTGTCTGCGGCCGATTCGAGGTAGGCCGCCAACTGGGAGGCTTCTTCGGTGGAGAGCTTGAAGTCGGGCATGCCAATCCACGCGAAGTGTTCGGAGGGCTTCCGTAGGAAGCCGATCAGGGCCCCCGGCTTGAATTTCGCCAGTACTTGTTTTTGGGAGATTTTGGCCGGGTCGGCCTTGGCGTCGTCAGGAGCCACGTGGCAGGCGACACAGTGGAGTTTTTCATACAGGGACTTGCCAGCCTCCACGAGTTCGGCTGTCGAAGTGGGAGCCGGTGAAGGAGGGTTGGCCGTTTTGAGGGAACCCAGAAACGCAGCAATGGCGTCGGAAAGAGAAGCCGCGTCCGCTCCGTGGAAGAGGGCGGGCATGGGAGAGCCGGGTCGCTGAGATTCCGGGTTCGCAATCCATTGAGCCAACCACGTCGAATGCCGCCGTGAGCCGATGCCACCGAAGGCTGGAGCGTCGGCGGCCAGATCCGGCATGCCGCCAAGGGTGGTGTGACACTGCGCGCATCGGAGCTCAGCAAACAAATGGCGGCCGCGACGCAGTTGGTTGGCCGAGGCGATTTCGGCGCTGGCAGAGTGACTCAGGGCAGTGACAGGGATGGGATTGAAAGGAACCTCTTTGCCAGACCAATAGACTCGCACCAGAGACTCTCCCGATTTCGGCGCCGAGTATTCGGCGATGATTTTGTTGGCCCCCTTGTTCAGTCGGACCTTCGCGCTGTCGATCCAAGCCGGGCTTTTGCCGTCGGCATCGAGGACAACGGCATCATTGATGGAAACCTTGAGGTGCCCGGTGAAGAGGCCATGGAAGGAGTACTCGCCCCGAAGATCGACGGACAGCTCTCCGGACCAGACCGAGGTGAACGGCCCTGCAACCAGAAAAGGGGTCGCAGATTCACCGGAAGGCACGAACAAGGCGATCCCGTCGGCGGAGCGGTGATCGGACGATGTTCCCGAACGCAGTGTCTGAGCCAAACCAGCCGAAGCTTCGGCAGCCATCAGGCCATCCCGGCCGACGAGCCCAAGGCAGACCGCGGAGAGCAGCAACACATTGCGAACAAAGAGGTAAAAGCAACGCACGTCCACAGCGTAGAGACTGCCCCAATGACGGGTCAAGCGAGCCTCCCTTCGGATCAGCAAGAAGGGCTGGGATAACCGGCTCACACGCCATCAATCGGGCCGAGCGGTGTCGCCCACTTGGGGGATCCCTTCCACGAAATCCGCGGCGGCGGTGGTAGGATTGCTCCAACGGGACAATCGAACTCGGCCCACGCGATTGGAGGAGCGATAGACTTCCAGAAAGGAACCGGTGGGCGGCAGGGTGCTGAAGGAGTAATCCAAGACCACAAATCGGAGTCGCTCATTGACCAGAACCACGGAACCCACGCTGGCATCCAGAGGGCGTATGACGGCGGGAAAGTCGGGAGCTGGCATGAGCACCCGGGATCTGGAGGATGCCGAGCAGCCGACAAGGGCCAACAACGCGCCGAAGAGAGCGATCCCTGCGGCCAACCACCCTCCCGGGTTGCGGATCCAATTCATGAAGGAGGGTTGCATGTCGGACAGCCAATCATGCCCAGCCAACAGGTCAACCGTATGGATGTGCCAAACGTCGGTGCTGACGCCTGGGGTTGATCCTCAGGTAGCGGCCGTTATGCTGCGACGTATGGACTGGCAGAAACCGGCTGCTCTGGGCGTGGTGGGAATCACGCTGGGGTTCTTTCTCTGGGCCCGGTGGGCACCGCAACGGTGGCGCCGTCGGCTGGGGAGTCGTGAGGGAGGGTGTGGCTGTTCGGGAGGCTCGTCATCCCATAAAGGGGCCGGATTGATCGTGCACGGTCGACGCGGAGAGCGACCCCAGGTGATTCTCCGATGAGCTTCCTGTCTCCAACAGGGACGGCAAAGAGCCGGATTCTCGATTCGTTTTTGGCCTGCATCAGGATTCTGGCCGTCTGTATCGGTGGGTTGTCGGCAGCGGGTGCCGAAGACACCGCGGAAGCCCAGGGACGCGAGTGGGCCCAACGGTTGCGGACTGTGGCTCCCGAAGAGCCGTCGACCAATCAGGCGGTCTTGAAGATCCGCAATCGGGAGGGACGTCGTCAGGTTCCGGTCACAGTGATCACCCAACCCGGAAAGGGTGGCTGGTCGGTGGAATATCAAGTGGGAGGCGATGGCGCAAACGGCGCCGGGGAGATTTCAAGAATCCACTACAGTACCCAGGGCCCTCCCACCTTCGAAGCGCGAGTGGAAGCACCCAGGAAATCACCCACCAAGGAGGTCTCAGCGCCCGGTGATCGAGCTATCGCAAACAGTGATTTTTTACTCAATGAATTAGGCATGGAATTTCTCCATTGGCCAGAACAACGCCTAATCGGTCGAGAATTGAGTAATGGAAGGTGGTGTCAAGTGCTGGAAAGCGTCTCCAAGAAATCCCAGGGACCGGCCTCGGTGAAGTCTTGGATCGACGAAAAGCTCGGAGTGGTCCTGAGTGCTGAGGTCTATGACGCGCGCAAGGTTCGGCTCAAGCATTTCTCGATCACCCAGTTTCGAGAGCAGGCCGACCGATGGACTTGCAGTGTGAGCATGGTCGACGACGTCCGCGGGACCAAAACCGAGCTG